>Ga0307979_1001565_pt1 | contig 16256 bp, 13 predicted proteins | sample OrgLakmetage1058_FD_201833 | JGI IMG/M metagenome (GOLD analysis project Ga0307979, IMG submission 201833) | Saline water microbial communities from Organic Lake, Antarctica - #1058 | ecosystem: Environmental > Aquatic > Non-marine Saline and Alkaline > Saline | place: Antarctica: Organic Lake...
GAAAAACCGGAATTCTAAAAATGGTACTTTCTCGCCCTAATATACGGTATATACCACCGTATTTACCGTATTTACTTAATTATTTACTTATTTGGGTCAAAACTGTTACTTATTTTTACGAACCCTAAGTACGCTGCGCTGGCTAAGTACTTAGCTACTCAGCTAGAGCCTGAGCTTACTTACCACATGGAACCATGGAGCTACAGATCTGTAGCCCTAGTGGGCAGATTGCAGAAGATAAAATGAAGTTAGAAGGTTGGGAGATAGAAAAGTATCGCTAAGAGTTTGTTTGCGTCTCGAGCTGCAAAGGGTTATGAAGATACAGCTACATTCTGTTCCTTACCTTACCTTAAATTACAACAATTGATCCGCTGCTTCAAGCGATTCGTCGTACGTTATAGTATGAATATGGTGCTTCCTCTAAAGCTTTTATGTTAATGTATCCTCATTCAACATAGCAGGAACCGTTTACTTGCTTCGTCGACAATTGAATCTACTCGCTTAGAAATAAAGCTGCACTGTTCATCGGCGTACTCCTATCAATGACTTCAGCCGCAGAATATGATGATCCATTTGCTGGGCTCTCCCTGATGCCAGAGCCCGGTTCTAACGACGAACCACTCAGAAGCGAGTCGTCAGCATCTACGACAATACCGATCTTACAAGCTAGCTCAGTTGTAAGAGACCCATTCGCTCCGCTACCACAACAGGAAATCTTCATTCAGGCTGATTCATCTGTGAGGGATCCATTCGAACCGTTGCCGCAGAGTGCCCCTAGCCAGTTTGACGCCTCATTACATTCCCTTACTAATCCCCAAGTTGCTGGGAATAACATAAATATTCCTATCGATTTTACTCGGTCGACGTCAACACCACCTCCACCCTATCAGCAAGCGGTGGTTAATGTAGAAGCATTGCATCAGCCTTTGCCCACGCCACCACTCCCTCCTCAAGCTTCGTCACAACCTTCCGGAAATTCTTTATTTGATGACCCTCCTCAATCTCACGATTATTTCTCGAGGCATTCGGTTGAGCAGTTGTTAAGAGCAGAGCTCGCCACGGAACGGGCCAAAGTCGCTGCACTCGAACGACAACTTCATGGTTCAGATAGAAATTTACGACTGGCAGCTGCTGCACAGGAGAGCAACGAAGAGCTCTCACATGATGCACCAAGATCAAACGGACGGCCAGCGTGGTATTGTAGGGTCTGTACACTGATGAACGATGACGACTTAGGCCGATGTGGTGCTTGCGGCGAGCAGAATCCAGACAGAGGTGACGCAACTATAGATGAGAACCATGCAAGCTCCTCTGCTAGCGCTGAAGCAGCAAGAAGTGCCCCTGTGCTGCTTCGAAGCCCGTCAGTGGATGATACATGTGATTGTGTCGTTTGCTTGGATGCGGAAAGAAGTGCAGTCTTAGTGCACGATGGCGACGCTCATCACGTCGTGTGCATGGATTGTGCTGAAATTCTGAAGCGATCGAGGAGGCCGTGTCCTGTGTGCCAGCGGCCTATCGAAGACGTTCTCAAGTATTTTTCGTGAGCTAGCTTAGTTAAGAGGAGACTCGCCTGAACAATTAGAATCTAACAATAGCGTTAAATTATTACTGGTTTGGATGAACTCGTTGATATACAATTATATATATCCTACATTATAAATTGTTAAATTACGTACCTAGTAGGCGCAAATTCCAGACGCATATGGCATATAACTCTCGCCTTATGCCCCGTACTCGTACTCCCGAAAAAAATGCACATCACAGAACAAGAAGTACGGGGAAAAGGTTGGCGGTGTAGGGGTTGACTTATAAATCTATATATGAACCCCGAGCCCGGCTTTCAGTCTGGCCCAGGAGGCTCCTCAGAAGCCAACTAGATGGCGCCCCGTCTTTTAGATACCAAATCCAGCCCGGCTTAGAAAAAAAAATGAATTGTGGAAGATTCGGATGGCGGGTTATGGTGACGAATTAATACTGGTATATTGACTTCAAATCTCGAACAATCGTGCACACCATGTGGCTCACGCAATGGCGATTACGTAGATAGGCCACTTCATTCGCAAAAATCATACAATTGACGTCGCCATTTGAAACATGTGCCACCAAGTCCGCCTCGGTGTCGGTTGTCGCTGCTTGAAACAGCACCTAATTGCTATTACAGCGCATCAGCGCCTTCTCGTTCTCGCGTATTACGCATCATTTCCCAGGCGCCATTCGGAAATGTTGTACTTATTCCGCCGTAAACTTCGCTTCTCATAAAAAAACTATGGTACGAACCCAGCCACGAAATTATTACTTCGTGTATCATTCCCATTTAGAAAGCCCATGTGCGTGCCTTCTCTTTTTCAGAAGACATCTCGTATGAGTAAACCTGCGATTAGTGAACTAAAACTAACTGAAGCGTGAACCGCGAACCGCGAACCGGCATCTACGAGGAGTAGCTAATACGGCGCTGACCGAGGAAGAGCCCATATCCATCTCAAAATAGCCGGTGGTGCTGATTTTGAAATGTGTACCGCCTTTTGCTAGCCTCTTGCCAGGAATTTGTTCGTACTGCAAGAAACCCACACACCCAGTAATCAGATGCCATACCCTCAAATACGAAAATCTGAAAAGCCTGACAAAAGGCCACTTGCGGCAACCCCGTGCTTAGTTCTCAAACAGAGATCTAGAACAATTTGTGCCCGTTCTAAATGATAGGTCTAATCCTAGGCCAATCACGGTAGCAAGTTCAGAAGTGAAGAATTCCTCGCGTCTAACGTAGGAGTAGCGTGTTGTTATGTCTGCCACGTCTGGAACGAGGAGTGCTACTCGGCACCTTCATTAACCTAGAAAGTGTAGTAAGTGCCCTTGGATTTGACAACGTCTTGAGATACTACGCCGCCTTCTGCTTTGAAATCTGCCCAAGCTTGGTAGTGTGGCTGGGCCTTGTGAAATTCGAAGGCTTCGACCGACACGTACACCTTTTGATTGAGGACAAAGATGGACCAGCAACAAAAGAGGAGTGCATTGACTCAAAACAGAGGAAAAATAGACAAATTTACGCATGAATTTGTTAAATGCATGGAGGGGCGTGCTAAATTGTGGATACACGATGAACTGGCTGTGGCATGTACGATGACTACCTCGTAGAAGATGAACTTGTTGGGGTTACTCTCATCGCGAAGAACGTCAAAACGCAAGCACCCCTCTTCGTTACGGCTTTCTTCAGCATCAATTTTCATTACAGCTAGGAAGGCGTCAATACATTCGGGGGATATCTCAACGCTAACCACTAGGCATAGAGGTTCCGATGCATTGGATGCCATTTTCGTTCAGAAGTATTGAAGATATGTGACTCCAACGGATCAAATACGTCAACGAATACATCAATACCGCAAAGTACAGTAGTTAAGGCGCTTTCTCAATTGAAGCGCGAAATTAAGCGCACGAGTACGCCCTCTTTTAGACGCACTAACCTCACGTTATTGTACCGGGTGTGCTGGGCACGAGAATTTCCTATTACTCTCGCAGGAGGATAATTCGGCAACCAACGGAGTCGGGTGCCATCTAGTTGGTACGAACTACGAGGCTGCGAGGTTCTCCTCAAGACCCGGCTCGAGGCAGCTCTTTATTGAATTTTGTTCGCCGAATTGATTTCCTTCGAGATGTATGGAGATTATTACTTGGTGCGCTGAAAGCTTAATTGTGCGTTTAAGTTTAAGTGCTTGCTGCATGCTGTGATAGCACAATAAGGCATGGGCTAGTGATATTTGAGAGCTGCTATATATATAGCAGCGCTGTTGTATGTGTTGGTGTGTGGCGTATTGCTTCATTGGCGCTGAGATAATCCTCCCTAAGGATTAGTAATAGCTGCCAATCCTCCACACCCTGCTAGTTAAGGCTTCGATTCAAATTCTAGATTAGATTAGATTGGATTATACGTCGATGTGTTGGTTTTCGGCGATTTGGATTTCGGCGAGGACAGTGGCTTGGTAGCCGGCGCGAATAAGTTGGTGGTAGAGATGGAAACGAAAACCATCGCTTGCGAGTTGGGCAGGAGCGAGTCCACCGATGAAGTGGAGTGACCGCAGAGTGAGGCCGTTCTGGATGCGGACGGCAGCTAGAACAGGCGGGTCAGTATTTTTTGTGGTTGTCGAAACGGGGGAAACGTTTTGGAGATTCATGGTGGTTGAACAACAGTCTTGGGCAGAGGAAGCTGTGCAGGGAAATGATGCACATTATCAAGACAAAGTCGCGTCCATTATGAGCCGTGCGGGAAGTCACACGGTGATCGAGGGGAATTAGAGTGCAGTATGTGCGAAGCCGCGATGAGCGGGGGCACGAAAGAAGGTGACAAACGGAGTTGTAAGTAGAGCGAGCAGCGATTTGTTGAAAGTTCTATAGAAGAAACCGGCGATTTAAAGTAGTAAGTCGGAGTGTATTGAGATCTCATGCGTCTCGTCAGTCGTCGTAGAGGCCAACAAAAGAACTCGGAAGTACAGGGGAGACCCCAGAGTGGGAGAAACCCTGTGCGGCTGATCAATACTCCCCCAGTGCAAATAAAGACAAGGGCAGACATAGCAAAATCTCAGAGGTGAATTGTACTTGCACATGTAGCATATATCAGAGTGTCCCAGAAGGCTCCATCTGGCGCCTTCCCTCCGATCAAGTCGGCGGGGTCTGAGTGCCCATTGAGTTTCACATCCCAGGTACACGAGGCATTTATCCGGGCTATTTTTCCCCAGTGGGGCACCGGCAAAATGTTATTGTCAAGCGGCGGGCGCCAGCCGCTCTCAGCACCGCCTGTCCTCTTTCTTGCTGCATAGGGCCAATTTTGGATCACGTCGCCGTGTGGTGTGGCTACATGCCGTCTACCATCAGTGATTGTTTTTCTCCAGCCTTGTGCATGAGTACTTAACGAGGACGTTCATAGAGTCGGTTGCGTTCTTTCTCTCTGCTCCAAGTCCGCGGCCTGCCCACTTTAACTGACGGGATGTCTTAACCCAACGAAGAGCTGCGAGCCTAGGCTCGCAGGATAGAACAACAATTTGGAAGAAAGCTACAAAGCAGGGGCAAACGCAGGGGGAAATAGCTTCGCAAACCGCACAGAAGCCCAATGGCTATGCACTACGCAGGTGTCGGGAAACTAATCGACTGCACCTACGAACCTCACCGGGCTATTCACGTGCACGCGTGATACACGCGCCAGGGCCGTAGATTCACTTCACGCGAAGTCCATGTGCCATTTTTACTCAGTACTAGTTAGGTAGGTATATCTTCAAAAATTTCTGACTCACCAATTCCTGTATCATATCGAAGCATTTGTTTCAAAATTATTTGCGCGTATACGCACAGCGCTCGGCGGTTAATTCATTTCCGAGGGGGGTTTTGGGAAGCGGGGCTAAAAACATGGAGCGCGCACTCGTGCGCCTACAGCATGCAGTAAGCGAGCTGCAGAATTTTTTGTGAAATGCCATTTTAACATTAAGGGAGGCAACGATGCAACCGCGTTCTTATCAAGAAGTGAATCTCTACTTAGCATCTTCTTAGTGCGCGTCCTGGCTCCACTTGATGGTTGACAGGTCAATCCCCTCCTGTTTGAGCTCCCAAAGGGGGGACATTTCCCGCAGACGCGCCACGTGGTGCGCCAGCAGGTCCGCCGTGAAGTCCACCTGTAAGAGTTGACGCCAAGGGGAAGGGGTGGCGGTGGTACCTCACGAGTAAGCACAGAGAAAGAAAGAGATCCTGTGGACGCGAATGAAAGCCTTCACTTCAAACTCGATCCCCAGAAAGCGCATCCTATCATGAACATTGGTATGCGCACAGAGCACGATCACATCAGCTCACTACATGTAGTCAGTACGAGTATTACACCTCTTCCATGGTGGTGAAGCGGCCAATTCCGAACCGCAGCGAAGTGTGGGCCAAGTCTTCGCCCACGCCAATGGCCCGCAACACGTACGACGGCTCCAGGGAGGCCTAGATGGTTGACGGTTATGAGGTTACGGCCACATGACAAGAGAGACGACGAGAAAGGGAATCCAGGGGATACAAGAGAGGCAACGAGTGAGAAAACTCATGTGCCACGACAGCATGAGCTAATAAATTGCGTTGCTCCTCATTTTCTAGCGTTCAGTGTCTTCAAAGGATCTCCATGCAATTTACCGAAGTGCAGGCGGAGCCGCTGGAGACGGCAATGTTTTTGAGGGCCATGAGCAGCGACTCGCCTTCCACGTACGCAAAGCTCAAGTTCAAGCAGCCGGGGTACCTGGCGCACGTTCGACCATCAAAATATGCCAAAAATCGGTCGTGAGGGTTCTGCGATCTAATCCAGCTCTACAAATCTGAAAACAAATTCCAAGTTCTTCTTTCTCCTTTTTTTAAAATAGAAATTATTACCGCGAGTCGGCGTCACCGTTGAGGGTCACGTCCGGGATCTTGGCGTTGATCCCGTCCCGGAGCCGCTGGCTCAAGAAGCTAACCCAGGCCGAGTCGTGTGGCAGCTCTTGCTGGGCCACGGCACAAGCTTGGCCAAAGCCCACGCACAGGAAATGAGGCAAAGTGCCGGACCTTGACACCGGCATATGAAGGAGGGGGGGGGTTAGTGAGATGAAGGAAAGGAGGGAGGTGCACGGGGGGGGGGGGCGAGAGGTAGGTAAGAGCGTGCAGTGCCGACTTTACAAACAACACGATATTAGGGTAAGGGAGGCGCAGAAGGCGGTGGACAACTCAATGTATGCATGTACCATATACATGATGATGAAGAGATGCATAACGCAACAAAGTCATCGAGGTATGGGAATTTTTGCCATCATCTCATCAGGTTCGTACCGGAGGCCGCGCTCTTGCCCGCCCCCACTGAAGATGGGCTCGAGTCGCACCCGCGGCCGCCGTCGCACATAGAGGGCGCCTATACCCTTGGGGCCGTACACCTAATATAGGATTAGCAAAATATGGTGGGAGCAATCATGCACATGCGTGCGCACTTGTTACCACCACGAACGTCACCACCGGCACAGCGCGCGCGACACTACGCAAGTAAATGATTCTCTCAAAACATTATCCTTCTATTTTCGCATTGTATTTTTTTTTTCAGGAGTGAAGGTTTAAGTCGCGCAAGCTTCGAAGGAAGAGCGACCAAAGACACACCCACTTCTTTACCTTGTGGCCGGAGAGGGACATGAGGTCAATTTTCATGTCTTCCACGTCAATCGGCACTTTCCCCAGCATTTGTGCGGCATCGGTGTGGAAAAAGATCTAGGTGTAGAGAGGAATAGTTGGGAAAAAGAGAAATCACGCGAAAGGTTATAAAACGGGATGGCTCATACGACAACGCCAAGTGTTTGACAATTGAGGCGTAATTGGTAAGAGTAATGTAAATGCTTCATAAGGTAGCGTCTCAAGTGAGCGGGACATCAGGTAGGAGAGAGAGACACGGACGCACTCACCTTCTTCTCGCGGCAGAGGGCGCCAATTTCTTTCAAGGGTTGCAGCACGCCAATTTCGTTGTTGAGGGCCATCACTGACACGATGGAAGTGTCCGGCCGGAGGCTTGCCTTGAAGAGGAAGAAGAAAGGAAAAAAGAATGTTAAAAAGACAAAGAAGATGCGCACAATTGGCGAGGCAGTGTTCCATAAATGGAACAAATAAGTGGACAATAGAGCCTCAGAAAGAAAAGAGTTGATCCGTTTTTTTTTTTTTTTCAAATTCACCACTAATTCACTACCCCAACGTAACATCTTATCCGAATACACAGCCTAACAACCCCAGCAAACCACCTCGAGTTCTTCCATGTCCACGAGGCCGTTTTTCTGCACCGGCAAGTACGTCACTTCGAAGCCTTCTTGTTCGAGCGCGCGGCAGCTGTCCAGCACGCACTTGTGCTCAGTTTGCGTCGTCACCACGTGCTTCTTACGGCCCTTGTAAAACCGCGCCACACCTTTGACCTGGTGGAACAGAGAAGGGTTCAAATGGCCGTAGACCATTGATGCGCGCAGACCAAGATTAGAAGGAGAAGTACACGAATAAAGCGGTCATTTTAGCCCTCGTTTCGAACTTAGAGAAAGAATAGCGCTGTGTCAACACATTCATAGCCGTAAACAGATTCTTGCGTAATCACACATGAACAACCTACTTACGAGAAAACCTTCAGTAGACTTCGTAACTCGATTTGCTATTTCAATCAAATAGACACAAACAGCGATACGGCTTCGAACAAAATAGTTTAGGTAGATTTTTTTGTTACCGAAATGTTATTCGACTCGGTTGCCCCCGAGGTGAATACAATTTCTTTAGGCGACGCGCCCACCAGAGAAGCTACTTGAGCTCGTGCCTCCTCCACTGCCGTTTCGGACTCCCACCCGTACGAGTGCGTGCGGCTGTGCGCGTTGCCGTAAAGAGAAGTCATCCATGGGAGCATGGCATCGAGCACGCGAGGATCAATCGGCGTAGTGGCGGCGCCGTCCAGGTAAGCTGGGCGCCCTGCGAGTGACGACCCCGCAATGGAGAAACTTGGACTGATAGGCGCTGCGCCTGCGGCGGCTTTAGCCTCAGAAAAGGCGCGACGGCTATTGGAACCGCGCAGCAGAGCGCGGCTTCCTCTTGCCAACGATGTATGCAGCATCTGTGTCGTGCCCTCGCAGTAGTAGCTTATGTCTTGGGCCTAAAAGAAACTCGTTCGAAGCCAAGATTACATAGCCTCCGTCTGACTGTCAGAGAAACGAAGAAGAGACAAACTCAAACTTCTGCGACTCATCAGGAATCCTTGCGTTTACGGAAGGTATCACCAGACTGTTCGTCACGAACGAAGCGTGGTGAGTGAGAAAATGCGAAATCATTTCACGCAGTCGCGCAATTTTATCCGACTGCCCTATGGCAGTGCACCTTACCATAGCTTTTATATAATTAACCAGCAAAAGAGTACTTGGTACATGGAGCCGCAGCCTATGATCATATAGTACCGTGTCATGAAATATGCCAGCATGCTAGTAGGAGGATGTCTGAACCGTCTGTCTATTAGGACAAGATCTCAATGAGTTTGCATACGCTCTTCTAGTTCAAGTGTCGTGCTAACCATCGCCTCATCACCTTGGAGATATTCGCTGGGGGGAACTCTGATAATTCTCTTCGTTCTCAGGAACCAGTCAATCGTTGATTAGCACACTGTGTGTCGTCAGGGAAACCAGAACTCACAATATTTGCATGCATCATAGACCTCTCAATGAACACTTCATCTCTTTTGCTGAGGGTAGCATTCGTCGTTCTTCTCGACGACACTGCGACTGACAGCATTCCGAATAAGATAAGATCAACACCACCAGGCTCATCAACTAGAGCAGGCAATGTCGCAATGAGTACCTGGCTTAGCGAGTTTCCTCACCGTTCTTTGTACGCCTCGGAAGACAACCAACCGCTTGGCATCCAAGGCGGATGCTGGGATGCGCACTGTGCTGCGTCGCCACCGTCGTCGACGTGCCGTCTCGAAGCTGCTCTAGCGTCCACATCTGAAGCTTATGCAGCTTCCCCTGAGGTAGAGTGGTTCGTTTTCACGGTCCAGAATGTGTTCTGGCATGCGGAAGGCTTGGCCAATGAACTCGCACGCGCAGAGGCTTTACTGGCACCAGCAACGCCTGCGCGTGATTCTCTCCTCATTGGCGGTGGTGGCTTGCTCACGTTCAAAGAATTTATGATATTGTCCAAGCCCGCCATGCAACGGCTGGCTGACCGTGACTTCATGGCTGCGTGTAAGGCACGCCTCGACGCATGCGATCCTTCGGGCAACGAAGGCTGCAAATGGAAAGCAGACAGTAGACGGGCAGCTGCGAAGGCCTCTAACGAACTTGTGCATTTTTGCATGCGCGACGTTTTCAAAGGAAGTCGTTGCGGCCCTCGCGGAGTTCAGTGCGATTGGATGTTTGGCCGTTTGGTGCACGGCGGCGCCGGCGACGGTGCTCGAAAAGCTCGAGCGCGCTTCGTGAGTAACGCGGCACACAAGCATCCTGACACTGTGGTGGCAGCCCTTCTAGGCCACAAACTGAGCCGCAGCGCGATTTTTGACGCTGATCCATGCGTGCTCACGGACGCTTTTAGCGGCCTGGTTGCCTTTTCAAACGCAGACGCCGAGGGCATACAGTGGCTAGCATCTGTGCGCGACCGTGCCCGATTGTGCCACCACGATAGATAAAAGCTTACCAAAAAACACGACTCAGAGACATGGGCATTAATTCGAGCGGGATTTGCCCTTCATTTCGTAGTCTTACTTAGACCGCGAATAATGACTAGATCCCGGTATTAACCCTTGACCTCGATTGAAACCAAACAACTGACTAGTGTTTATAACTTGTTGCTGAGTGCGCCACAGTGTACTATGCCAGCGAGCAGTGAGGTGCGGAGCGACAACCCCAGCCGCACAGCTGAAAAAGCGGCGCGGGCCGCGTAAGGCAGCTATGCTAGCAAGGCGCCGGGAGTTGAGTTAGGCGCCGAGCCAAGACGAGACAAAGCGAGAAAGACGGAAAGTGAAAGAGCACTTACTACATCTACTCCAAACTTTAATGGGTAATGGGAGGGATTTTCCGGAATTGGGACTGCCAGAAATCGGAGGGAGCTCTACCAAAGCCACCGAGCGATCTCACAACTCGCTTCGTGGGTTGTGAAGCTCGTGCTCCCGAGCAAGAAGGTGTGCTACTTCGGTTGCTCTGGCTGGTTCACTTCCCTTCAAAATAATATTCGTAGGGCGCAGAGGCCTCCCATCAAAATTAAAACCTCTGTTGTGGGCTTCGCCTGAGCAATATTATAGTAACACGGCCGAGAAAGGCATGACCACCAATTATTTGCTGCAACAAAAGAAGAGCATCCGACAATATCCTAGTGCTGGAGTCACGGGTGATTTGCCGCAGCTCCATGGATCTAGCAGACGTAGCTGCTGGCCTCGGCATTAGCTCGGCGCGCAGAGCTTTTAATGAATCGTGCAAGTGCTGCACACACTCCTACATTGCTACAATTGGATGTTGGATGTTCAGTGTTTGAGGAACATCACAGAGCTGGAATAGAACGAGAAAGGGAATGCACCAATCAAAGAGAAGGACAGAAGTATGATGGCCATATGCTAGCCATTTGGTTGTCTGGCGCGGCAAATGTGTCGCGCACACAGTAGACGTGGCTGAGTCAGTAGCAAGGTTAGTCACGGCAGCCACCACAACACAATTGTCAACACATTCATCCTTGAGGTCTATCCGGGGAAAGAAGGGAGTCACTTACCTGCCCTTGACTTGCATTCACGTACTGCAAGAAACCCACACACCCAGTAATCAGATGCCATACCCTCAAATACGAAAATCTGAAAAGCCTGACAAAAGGCCACTTGCGGCAACCCCGTGCTTAGTTCTCAAACAGAGATCTAGAACAATTTGTGCCCGTTCTAAATGATAGGTCTAATCCTAGGCCAATCACGGTAGCAAGTTCAGAAGTGAAGAATTCCTCGCGTCTAACGTAGGAGTAGCGTGTTGTTATGTCTGCCACGTCTGGAACGAGGAGTGCTACTCGGCACCTTCATTAACCTAGAAAGTGTAGTAAGTGCCCTTGGATTTGACAACGTCTTGAGATACTACGCCGCCTTCTGCTTTGAAATCTGCCCAAGCTTGGTAGTGTGGCTGGGCCTTGTGAAATTCGAAGGCTTCGACCGACACGTACACCTTTTGATTGAGGACAAAGATGGACCAGCAACAAAAGAGGAGTGCATTGACTCAAAACAGAGGAAAAATAGACAAATTTACGCATGAATTTGTTAAATGCATGGAGGGGCGTGCTAAATTGTGGATACACGATGAACTGGCTGTGGCATGTACGATGACTACCTCGTAGAAGATGAACTTGTTGGGGTTACTCTCATCGCGAAGAACGTCAAAACGCAAGCACCCCTCTTCGTTACGGCTTTCTTCAGCATCAATTTTCATTACAGCTAGGAAGGCGTCAATACATTCGGGGGATATCTCAACGCTAACCACTAGGCATAGAGGTTCCGATGCATTGGATGCCATTTTCGTTCAGAAGTATTGAAGATATGTGACTCCAACGGATCAAATACGTCAACGAATACATCAATACCGCAAAGTACAGTAGTTAAGGCGCTTTCTCAATTGAAGCGCGAAATTAAGCGCACGAGTACGCCCTCTTTTAGACGCACTAACCTCACGTTATTGTACCGGGTGTGCTGGGCACGAGAATTTCCTATTACTCTCGCAGGAGGATAATTCGGCAACCAACGGAGTCGGGTGCCATCTAGTTGGTACGAACTACGAGGCTGCGAGGTTCTCCTCAAGACCCGGCTCGAGGCAGCTCTTTATTGAATTTTGTTCGCCGAATTGATTTCCTTCGAGATGTATGGAGATTATTACTTGGTGCGCTGAAAGCTTAATTGTGCGTTTAAGTTTAAGTGCTTGCTGCATGCTGTGATAGCACAATAAGGCATGGGCTAGTGATATTTGAGAGCTGCTATATATATAGCAGCGCTGTTGTATGTGTTGGTGTGTGGCGTATTGCTTCATTGGCGCTGAGATAATCCTCCCTAAGGATTAGTAATAGCTGCCAATCCTCCACACCCTGCTAGTTAAGGCTTCGATTCAAATTCTAGATTAGATTAGATTGGATTATACGTCGATGTGTTGGTTTTCGGCGATTTGGATTTCGGCGAGGACAGTGGCTTGGTAGCCGGCGCGAATAAGTTGGTGGTAGAGATGGAAACGAAAACCATCGCTTGCGAGTTGGGCAGGAGCGAGTCCACCGATGAAGTGGAGTGACCGCAGAGTGAGGCCGTTCTGGATGCGGACGGCAGCTAGAACAGGCGGGTCAGTATTTTTTGTGGTTGTCGAAACGGGGGAAACGTTTTGGAGATTCATGGTGGTTGAACAACAGTCTTGGGCAGAGGAAGCTGTGCAGGGAAATGATGCACATTATCAAGACAAAGTCGCGTCCATTATGAGCCGTGCGGGAAGTCACACGGTGATCGAGGGGAATTAGAGTGCAGTATGTGCGAAGCCGCGATGAGCGGGGGCACGAAAGAAGGTGACAAACGGAGTTGTAAGTAGAGCGAGCAGCGATTTGTTGAAAGTTCTATAGAAGAAACCGGCGATTTAAAGTAGTAAGTCGGAGTGTATTGAGATCTCATGCGTCTCGTCAGTCGTCGTAGAGGCCAACAAAAGAACTCGGAAGTACAGGGGAGACCCCAGAGTGGGAGAAACCCTGTGCGGCTGATCAATACTCCCCCAGTGCAAATAAAGACAAGGGCAGACATAGCAAAATCTCAGAGGTGAATTGTACTTGCACATGTAGCATATATCAGAGTGTCCCAGAAGGCTCCATCTGGCGCCTTCCCTCCGATCAAGTCGGCGGGGTCTGAGTGCCCATTGAGTTTCACATCCCAGGTACACGAGGCATTTATCCGGGCTATTTTTCCCCAGTGGGGCACCGGCAAAATGTTATTGTCAAGCGGCGGGCGCCAGCCGCTCTCAGCACCGCCTGTCCTCTTTCTTGCTGCATAGGGCCAATTTTGGATCACGTCGCCGTGTGGTGTGGCTACATGCCGTCTACCATCAGTGATTGTTTTTCTCCAGCCTTGTGCATGAGTACTTAACGAGGACGTTCATAGAGTCGGTTGCGTTCTTTCTCTCTGCTCCAAGTCCGCGGCCTGCCCACTTTAACTGACGGGATGTCTTAACCCAACGAAGAGCTGCGAGCCTAGGCTCGCAGGATAGAACAACAATTTGGAAGAAAGCTACAAAGCAGGGGCAAACGCAGGGGGAAATAGCTTCGCAAACCGCACAGAAGCCCAATGGCTATGCACTACGCAGGTGTCGGGAAACTAATCGACTGCACCTACGAACCTCACCGGGCTATTCACGTGCACGCGTGATACACGCGCCAGGGCCGTAGATTCACTTCACGCGAAGTCCATGTGCCATTTTTACTCAGTACTAGTTAGGTAGGTATATCTTCAAAAATTTCTGACTCACCAATTCCTGTATCATATCGAAGCATTTGTTTCAAAATTATTTGCGCGTATACGCACAGCGCTCGGCGGTTAATTCATTTCCGAGGGGGGTTTTGGGAAGCGGGGCTAAAAACATGGAGCGCGCACTCGTGCGCCTACAGCATGCAGTAAGCGAGCTGCAGAATTTTTTGTGAAATGCCATTTTAACATTAAGGGAGGCAACGATGCAACCGCGTTCTTATCAAGAAGTGAATCTCTACTTAGCATCTTCTTAGTGCGCGTCCTGGCTCCACTTGATGGTTGACAGGTCAATCCCCTCCTGTTTGAGCTCCCAAAGGGGGGACATTTCCCGCAGACGCGCCACGTGGTGCGCCAGCAGGTCCGCCGTGAAGTCCACCTGTAAGAGTTGACGCCAAGGGGAAGGGGTGGCGGTGGTACCTCACGAGTAAGCACAGAGAAAGAAAGAGATCCTGTGGACGCGAATGAAAGCCTTCACTTCAAACTCGATCCCCAGAAAGCGCATCCTATCATGAACATTGGTATGCGCACAGAGCACGATCACATCAGCTCACTACATGTAGTCAGTACGAGTATTACACCTCTTCCATGGTGGTGAAGCGGCCAATTCCGAACCGCAGCGAAGTGTGGGCCAAGTCTTCGCCCACGCCAATGGCCCGCAACACGTACGACGGCTCCAGGGAGGCCTAGATGGTTGACGGTTATGAGGTTACGGCCACATGACAAGAGAGACGACGAGAAAGGGAATCCAGGGGATACAAGAGAGGCAACGAGTGAGAAAACTCATGTGCCACGACAGCATGAGCTAATAAATTGCGTTGCTCCTCATTTTCTAGCGTTCAGTGTCTTCAAAGGATCTCCATGCAATTTACCGAAGTGCAGGCGGAGCCGCTGGAGACGGCAATGTTTTTGAGGGCCATGAGCAGCGACTCGCCTTCCACGTACGCAAAGCTCAAGTTCAAGCAGCCGGGGTACCTGGCGCACGTTCGACCATCAAAATATGCCAAAAATCGGTCGTGAGGGTTCTGCGATCTAATCCAGCTCTACAAATCTGAAAACAAATTCCAAGTTCTTCTTTCTCCTTTTTTTAAAATAGAAATTATTACCGCGAGTCGGCGTCACCGTTGAGGGTCACGTCCGGGATCTTGGCGTTGATCCCGTCCCGGAGCCGCTGGCTCAAGAAGCTAACCCAGGCCGAGTCGTGTGGCAGCTCTTGCTGGGCCACGGCACAAGCTTGGCCAAAGCCCACGCACAGGAAATGAGGCAAAGTGCCGGACCTTGACACCGGCATATGAAGGAGGGGGGGGGTTAGTGAGATGAAGGAAAGGAGGGAGGTGCACGGGGGGGGGGGGCGAGAGGTAGGTAAGAGCGTGCAGTGCCGACTTTACAAACAACACGATATTAGGGTAAGGGAGGCGCAGAAGGCGGTGGACAACTCAATGTATGCATGTACCATATACATGATGATGAAGAGATGCATAACGCAACAAAGTCATCGAGGTATGGGAATTTTTGCCATCATCTCATCAGGTTCGTACCGGAGGCCGCGCTCTTGCCCGCCCCCACTGAAGATGGGCTCGAGTCGCACCCGCGGCCGCCGTCGCACATAGAGGGCGCCTATACCCTTGGGGCCGTACACCTAATATAGGATTAGCAAAATATGGTGGGAGCAATCATGCACATGCGTGCGCACTTGTTACCACCACGAACGTCACCACCGGCACAGCGCGCGCGACACTACGCAAGTAAATGATTCTCTCAAAACATTATCCTTCTATTTTCGCATTGTATTTTTTTTTTCAGGAGTGAAGGTTTAAGTCGCGCAAGCTTCGAAGGAAGAGCGACCAAAGACACACCCACTTCTTTACCTTGTGGCCGGAGAGGGACATGAGGTCAATTTTCATGTCTTCCACGTCAATCGGCACTTTCCCCAGCATTTGTGCGGCATCGGTGTGGAAAAAGATCTAGGTGTAGAGAGGAATAGTTGGGAAAAAGAGAAATCACGCGAAAGGTTATAAAACGGGATGGCTCATACGACAACGCCAAGTGTTTGACAATTGAGGCGTAATTGGTAAGAGTAATGTAAATGCTTCATAAGGTAGCGTCTCAAGTGAGCGGGACATCAGGTAGGAGAGAGAGACACGGACGCACTCACCTTCTTCTCGCGGCAGAGGGCGCCAATTTCTTTCAAGGGTTGCAGCACGCCAATTTCGTTGTTGAGGGCCATCACTGACACGATGGAAGTGTCCGGCCGGAGGCTTGCCTTGAAGAG
>Ga0307979_1001571_pt1 | contig 16213 bp, 15 predicted proteins | sample OrgLakmetage1058_FD_201833 | JGI IMG/M metagenome (GOLD analysis project Ga0307979, IMG submission 201833) | Saline water microbial communities from Organic Lake, Antarctica - #1058 | ecosystem: Environmental > Aquatic > Non-marine Saline and Alkaline > Saline | place: Antarctica: Organic Lake...
TTGGACTGCTTGGTTATGGTTTAGATTGGTTTTAACTACACCCCGTGTCGCCGTCCAGTTATGCGGGCAGATAACAATGTTATCTGCCCGCATAACTGGACGGCGACAGTTCCCATGTAGTAAACGCCGTTAATTTCCAAAGTATCATAACCGCTTTCGGTCGAAAATGTTTTTACATCCAGAGTTGCGGCCCGATTGACATAAATATTGCACGAATCCATGTTTCCGTAGTTACCTGTGATTTTCATTCATTCATGATTTCATGTTTGAGTGGCGCAAGAAGCCAGACACTAGCATACGCGCAAAGCAATAAGGATAAGGATACAAATAAAAGCTTACTTACTTGGGTAATTGGGCGAGAAGAAGCACTTGCCCGCAGAATCAGTTGTGCAGTAACCGCTCTGAATGCTGAAGTAGTCGGTATCAGCATTGGTTAGAACCCTTTCCGTGCTGCAATCTTCTTGAAAGTCGGTGCATGCGGACGAACCCGGGCAGGAATACTTGCCCGAGGAGCATGTGGTGCATGACGTCGAAGATAACGAGGCGGAAAACTTACCGCTGGCGCAAGGAATGGCTGCACTCGCTCCCGTTCCACAGAAGTAGCCCGGCGGGCAGGCAACATAAACAGAGGCACCTTCTTCGCAATAATTTCCCTTAACAGTCCCAACAAAATAATGGACATTTTGCATATTTGGGGATTAACAAGACAAGCAGCAGACAGGCAGAACGGGAATAACACAAATCAGCAAACATACTCTATCAACTACCAGGAATACTTCGGTGTTTTAGATTCGTTATCGCACCGATGGACATGCATTGCAATTACTGTAGTCAGTTGATCTGGGAGTCTCGTAGTATTGCCCGCCCGGGCATTTGTCGCACTGGCTTGAGTATGGGCATGGCGAATGACTGCAATAGTACCCGGCTTCACAATCTGCCCACGCTGAAGGCATCGCCACGATAAGGAAGAGAACAAGGACTCTCATAACTCCGTTTTTATGACCAGAAAGCATAAATTATGTTGTGCCGCGGATAAAGTCAGTACTATAAAAGGAAGAAGCTCTACGTACTGTGAAGCCTTCCCAGGCAAAATCAATGAATTCACGCACAACTTACCCCACGCACGTGTGCGTGACACGTCGGCAGCTGTTATCCGTCGGTTCACGGCAGCCGAAAGGCCGAAAGCTGATAATTTACCGACGACAGTGTCTGTCTACTGTACTACTGTATGCACCCTGTACCTACGGGAAGCATCAACGCTCCAACGTACGAGTCGTTATACAGAGCAATGCACTGCTTCTACACTTTTGCGTTCCAAATTGCGTGTATTTTCATCCACTGCAAGAAATTCCTATCAAGGGGCAGATGGCTGTAGGTATAATCAGCATTACTTTCACAGTTCTCAGCATGTTTCACAGTTAAAAAAAATAAATTAAGAGCCGCCCTGAGTGCAGAACTCACGAGCCCGTCATCTGAGGTATCTCTGTCATAGAAAAGCTTGGTACTTGTCGTGCAGATTTCTTAGATTTGGTGTGATTTCTGAAGTCTGACTCAGATGGCTTGCACTCATATGGCTATCGTGGGGATCTCTGGCTCTTCGGTTCCCATTTCCTTCCTTCGCGGGGTTTGTGCCTCACCACTCACCACATGCACTCAAAGTGCCAATAGCACACTTGAAAGTCAAAAAGAGAATACGATAACGAACCAGAAATCTAGGAATATCCCCTTTTTGGGGGAGGCTCCAGTAACCAAAAAAAACCACGAGGCAGCTGGGTTTTCCTTAGTTTTTTCTTCAGCATAATCAGCATTTGCCGGATCTTCTGCTGAGCCGAAGTGGGTAAATTCCCGGAAAACCCGCGGTTTTCTTGGTTACTGGGGAGGCTCGGCTGTATGACTTGCCGTATGAACGATATTAACGAGATTTAGAGAGCGAGAGCGGGCGATACGTCCTTTAAATCGCCTTAATACGGTACTTGGCTGAGGATTGCGCCCGTTTTTCGTAAACGATACGAGATTTCATTTCGATTTCGTCAAAGGAGAGCACGCAATTACGCCGAAATAACGTAAAATTGTGCGTTATTTAGCGAAATAACAAAAAAAATAGGGCAAATTTTGACGATACGATTTATCGTAATACCTAAGCCAAGATACGTTAAGCCGGACTTCCCTCAAACAGCGCAATTAATTTATTAAAGTGCGAACTATTACTATTAGAAGAAGGAGGTGCGTAATTAATTATTCGCATCTGAAGATTAAATCGGAATTCGGTGCTTCATTCGGATATCCAAGGGCAATATCTGTGCCCTGGGCCCATCTCAATACGCCAACAAAAAGTCAACAAGAAATGGAACCACCTCTACCGGCGAAGTATCGCTGGGGGAGTGCAAAAGTAACGCCAAAAGATTGGAAAAAATATCGAAGGCAGTTACCACAGGGCAGAGCTATTCTCACGTAGATCGCAGAGAGCGCCGAAAGCCAGCAAGCAGGCAAGCAGCACTTTTTGCCCTCTATTTTACTTCTGCGCAGCCCCCTGTTTGACCACCTCAGTCATGGCGTCAAAATCGTGCACGAACCAATCAGCACCGTCGGCAACCGCGCTGCGGACCTAAAATAGAGTAGAAAAGAGAATAGCATTAATAGAATTATGCTTTTAAAATTGGTGGAGCTGAAAATTATGCGCAGGAGAAACGAATCAAGAAGAAGATAATGACGATGAAGAAGAAAGCTGCCTGACTCCTAGAGATGGAACAGAGAAGCACACACAGCCCGCACACATGTGAATCACCACATGTGCTCACCACAACGCCCCCGAAGCCCACAAACGCGTCTGCTGCGCCAGCGCCTTTCGCTTGCATGTCGGTGGCGCCGTCTCCTACCATCACTACCGACTTGTACCTGCATGCGTGACATTTGGGGCATTTCCATCCATGAAAATGATTACGGTGATTTCGGTCAGACATGGAAGTTGAGGATGAGAACGTCACCAAAAAAGAAGGCTAAAGATACGAAAAGAAATAAGTATAATAGGAAAGGTAATCCAAGGCGTACTACAAAAACATTAGAAAGATGACAAACACGAGATATTTTAAAAAAAACGGAAGAGGCACTCAATCAAACGAGCACTTCTATCTCTCTCTCTTTTGCTCCCACTCCTCTCTCTCTCTCTCTCTTTCTATTGCCCTTTCGTCTCTCTACTTTCTTACTCTCATTACATCTTCCACTCCAAACTCCAACATTCACGACCATCCACCCAATCCTCTCTCTCTCTCTCACTCAGTTTCTCCCTCTATTACCCTTTCGTCGCTTTCAAGTGCGCCACCGTGCGAGGCTTGCCGCCGTCCCGAGAAGTAAACTCTTCCGCGTCGAAGCCCGCGTAGTTGCCCTAATATATATATATATATATGTATAGTATGATACAGAATAAGCAAGAGTGCATTTGGGTAAGGTCAAGTAAAATGAATATTAGAAAGAGGCAAGATTCTCATGAGAGGCGTTAATTAAAGAAGTAAAGGGAAAGAAATACATGCGGATTCGAAAACTATGGCTTGAAAGTATAAACGCCATTGAAAACAAAGCACTTACCGCAGCATCGAAAAGGATTTGGTTCGCGAAAACGTTGGCTAGAGGCACTCCGAGGCGCTCGGCCACAGGGTTGATCATCAGCCGGAAGCCTGGAACGGGTGGGCATCATATGCAAAACTTAAAAGTTAGTATCGTAGGGGAGAGCACGCAACGGTACAACAGTAGCGTTATCATTGGCAGGCAGGCAGGCATATGGCTGATGAGAAGCTGCCTCCAAAATTATCAATTGACACATTTGTTTCCCATTTTCTTCTTCTTTTTTTCTCGCCTTTCTCTCTCTCTCTTGACTCTCTTGAGAAGTATCATTCCACTCAGCTACACCTCCACAACATCACCCACTCACCGCCCGATACTAGGTACACGTCGGTGCCGCGACCCATGAGTGCTTTCACGAGACCCTCGAGGCCCGGAGACAGCTCGAAAGGGTGCGCCGCCAAACACGCTTCAATCTGTGCACGAATATAATAAACAGGGGGGGTGTAAGTCATTTGAAGTGTGGTCAGCGAAAAGAAGAAAGTGTGTTGATGAATCATGGTAAGAGTGAAAAAAAAGATAAATTAAAGAAAAAGGAAAATGAAGGTATTACAATCACTGAACGCCAAGCTACGTATACCAGTACAGCAGTTAGCTAGAAAAGAATAAAAGTAGCAACAATTGTCGTAACACAGCAGCAGAGAGAAGGAGGAGAATGAAATAAACATAACACACGGCCATCTTCATTCCTAAAATACTGCACTCACGTCCATTTTCGAGGGTTTGATGAGGTCTAAGCGAGCCGCGAGTGCGTCTTCAAATTTCATGGAGCCGCCCATCGCAGAAGCTGTCAACTCCGCAACCTGAACACCACATGTAATGCGAGGTGGGTTGAAGTGGAGAAAGAGAAAAGAAACAAAAAAAAATTGAAACGTGCGTTTCCACCGATGCACCATGGAAAATAAATCCAGGGAGATATACTAAGAGGGATCCTCGAAACGCAATTCTTTTTCTAGGCGAAAGGTAAGGCACCTTAGCGCCAGCACCGCAGTGGTCAGCCAACACATCGATCCCTTCCTGAAAGCCGACAATTGACGAAGGGAGGGAAAAAAAGGCAGAAACAAAGGATGGAACAGCAACTGATGAAGAGGAGATAAAAATGCATCGAACAGGACGAAATATGAAATGCATCAGAGAAGAGGTTCAATCATGGGAAAGTCTATTCTTCAATCGCAAGCTTTGTATGGGGACTGAATCACAGGTGAATCTTGGCATCCTCAAAAAGCAACACGAACGGATTTCAACTGTGAACCTCACTTAAAACCAACATACATGCACCTAGCCTACGCATGCCCCCCCCCTGTTATTACCTCCGTGATCACGGTTGAATCCACGTCAAAGCACACTGCGTCTGCTTTTGCCAACTCCGCTTTGGCTGCCGCCACTGCCTGCCCTTTTTCCGCACTAAAGGCAGCCCTTGTCGAAGAAAACGGTGCCGCCGCTGCGACCGCCATGGACTGTCTTACGTGCTGAGTTGCAAACGGGGCCATTCGGCTGAAAGCTAGCGCACGAGTTAGGAAGGCCATGGGTAAGGTGAAGGGATGAATGCGAAGGGTAAGAGCTTGTAGAAGTTGTAGGTTTGTGGATACTCGTCATCTCGTCATCTCTCGAGATGAGTGTTGGTTGGTTCAGATTCTTCTTCTTCTGAATGTCGGTGAATTCAGTGTGTTGAGCTAATATGGTACATGCGTGCTGGACCACTGGAGCACCAGACCACCAACAACGGACGACCGCGATTGATACCTTACCAACAATAGCCCCTTCACTTCAGATAATTCGCGGCGGCTCCTGTGGTTATGATGCCTACGCCCGAGTAGTAATCCTTATAGAAAACTCTGGGTGTTTTCTGGGTACTGTGGCTGAGACATCTTCAGAAAGTAGGCCAATTTGAATCCATCTGCCTTGTGTGATTAAAGCCCCTTTCGAGAACGCGCTCAAAAGTAAGGTCATTTCCAAGGAGTTCGATGGGTGGATCGCCATTGCCACGGACAGCCACTCCCCGCCGACTTGTTCGGAGGAAAGGCGCCAGTTGGAGCCTTAATTGGCCTTCTGGAGCGAATTCGCTAGCGCATTTGCAGCTCAAGTGCATTCTTTATGTGCCTCTGTGACTGCTGTGTACTTGTCTTTCTTTGTTTTTGGGAGAGAATTAACTAGACTAGACTAGACTAGACTAGCCCGGAGTGGAGACAGCTGACTCAGAGCATTCTCAAAACTCCTGATGCCTGGTGGCTGAGGATTCGATTAGGTAAAATACTCCCCCAGTGCAAAGAAAGCCAGGGGCAGGAATAACACACTCTCAGAGGTGATTTGTATTTGCAAATGTATAATATGCCTATGCGTTCTACAAGGCCCTATCTGGCGGAATCCTTCCGACCAAATCGGCGGAGTCTGAGTGCCCATTGTGTCTCACGTTCCAGGTACACCACGAGGCAATTCTGCGGGTCAATGTTCTTGTCAGGCGGCGGGCGCCAGCCGCTCTCGGCATCGCCAGTCCACTTTCTTGCTGCATAGAGCCAATTATGGATCAGGTCGCCGTATGGTACAGGTACACACCGCCTACCATCGGCGATTTCACGTGTATCCGGGTTTGGTGGGGGATTTTCACGCCAATACTGAACCGGCTTCCTCTCTGCTCCAAGTCCACGGCCATTCCACTCAAACCGATGGGTTGCCTTAACCCAATGAAGAACTGCGAACCTAGGCTCGCAGGGTAGAAAATAAACTTGGAAGCAAGCTACAAAGCAGGGGAAAATGTAGGGGAAACTCTTTTCGCAAACCGTGAATAAGTTCAGTGGCTACGCAGGTGTCGGGAAACTCACCGACGGCACCCACGGATCTCACCGGGGAAGTTGAGCGACGGAAGATATGTGCAACGACATAGATATACCAACCCATACCAACCACCACACCACTACTTAACTCCCATCAAAACCCCAATCGCTCTATGGTACTAGGATATGGTATTATATGTGGTCGCATTTACCATATCCGCCATCTCAGCCATAATGCTTCGATGCTCTCTCGAGCAAAGTGCATTCCGTAATTAGTCGTCGAAGACGATCGCAATATGCTGCCTCTTCTCTTCCGCGGTGAAAACTGAATCCCGGCCGGGCACGCCCAGTCAGACTTGTTCTGAAGATTACGCTTTTCTGTTGCTATACGTCACGGTGGAGTTTCTTTGTAATTGGGGAGCGTATCAACTAAGCAAACTAGACGAGGCCCCCTTTCTTTTCGACCTGAAAAAATGGCGTTTCGGGGGGGAGGGGGGCGAAGTATGGACCTGACTAGTGACTTGACACAGACCTGGACTTATGAATTTGATCTGTTATGAGGCAGGCCCTTGGTTACTGATTGGAAGGCTAACAGGAAGAGACGAGGAGCATAGAAGCCCGAACTAGACCAGACCAAAGGGGCTGATCAGGCGCACGTGCCCGAGTGGCCATGGGAGCAGTTTCCATCCAAAAAAAAAAAAAAAATACCGAAATGGCGCGCACCTCCGTGGGCTCTAAAATAATATATAATATACGCCACTCCGTGTTCTATTGTCTATCACCTATGTGTCGCATATCGCGCCGATACTTTAATTATTGGATCTAGAGGCTCTTTTTTGGTGATTAAAGCGGCCATTTTTTGAAGAGGTGGTAATTCCACACCACACCAAGCCCCGCAAGAAGCCCTCCAAAAACTGTTACCGAGGGAGGCATATCTGCTGTCGCAGCTTCGTTTGCCGATTTTGTAAAATATAATTGTGCAATGGAAACTAAGTCAAGCCCATTTTCGCAAGCGCCGCCTGAGCATTGGAATCCCCTTGATCAGTAGCCATTTTAAACCACTTCGCTGACTCCACGTCATCCTCCCCTGTACCCTGCAACTGGTACAAGAGTCCCATATTGAATTGTGCTTCTGGATAACCACTATCAGCAGCTATTTTCCACCACTGCGCTGCTTCCTCCTTACTTACTGCTAAACCTTTCCCTTCGCGGAACATTTCTCCCAGTTGCAGTTGTGCCGCACGATTCAGTTGCTTGGTGGCCTTTTTGAACCACTTCACTGCTGCGATATCGGTATTTTTTTCGCCATGATACCTGTGTAAGAGCCTTAAAGTAAACGATGCTCTTGAAGCCCCTTGGTCAGCTGCACTTTTCCACCATCGCACTGCTTCTACCGCACTCTGCGTTACGCCTTTGCCTTGGAGATAAAACATTCCCAGTTTAAGTTGTGCCGCGCTATGTCCTTGTTCAGCGGCCAATTTGATCCATTGCACCGCCTGTGCGTCGCTTTGTTTCACTCCATACCCGTACAAAAATATTTTACCAAGATTGAGTTGTGCCTCCCTTTGCCCTTGATCAGCCGCCTTTCGAATCCAATGAATCGCCTGTGAGTAGCTTTGGGGTACCACTCCTTGCCCATCCATGAATAAAGCCCCAAGGTTTGATTGCGCATCCGAGTGTCCTTGCTCAGCAGCCATTTTCCAATACTCCATCGCTAATTCTAAACTCTGTGACACACCGACACCATCTTCGAAGTATACTCCCAGCACGTTTTGAGAATGCGCATCCCCTCGATCAGCGGCCATTTTGTACCATTTTGCTGACTCCACGTAACTCTCTTCTGTGCCGTGGCTTTCGTAAAGGGCACCCAGGTTGAACTGCGCATTGACAACTCCATGATCTGCTGCCTTTTTCCACCAGCGTGCTGCTTCTGCGTAATTTTGTGCCACGCGTGTGCCTTCGAAAAATAATGATCCTAACCGCAACTGCGCTTCAGAATGCTCTTGCTTAGCTGCCAATTTGATCCAATACATCGCCTGCGAGTTGCTTTGTTTTACTCCTTCCCCATTTAAGAACAATAGCCCAAGATTTAGCTGTGCCTGCGCATGCCCTTTCTCGGCTGCCATTTTATACCAACGCGCCGCTTCCGAGTTGTTTTGCGTCCTGCTGTGGCCATCATTGAGCAAAATTCCGAGGTCGCACTGCGCTTGTAAATGCCCTTGCACCGCTGCTTTCTTATACCACCGTGCTGCCTTCGTGTAGCTTAATGTCACTCCATAGCCGAGCATATAACTGGACGCAAGCTTAAACTGTGCGTCAGCGTATCCTAGATCTGCGGCCATTGCGTACCACCGCACCGCCTCAACTGCGCTCTCAGTGACGCCAAGTCCATTCATGAAAAAGATCCCAATGCTTACGTGCGCTTCTGCAACTCCTTGTTCAGCTGCTAATGTAAACCACCGCAACGCGTCGACATAGCTCTGTGGCACGCCATGGCCTTCCATGAACAGGGTACCAAGCTTCATCTGCGCATCTTTTTGCCCTTGCTTAGCTGCCATCTTCAGCCAACGCGCCGCCTTGAAGTAGCTCTGACTCACGCCGCCACCATTCATGTACAAATGCCCAAGACTAAGCTGTGAATCTTTGTGCCCTTTCTCAGCTGCCTTTCGCCAACATTCCAATGCATTCTCGATACTTTGAGAAAGTCCTTTGCCCTGGAAATAATTACTCCCGAGGAAATATAAGGCATTTGCATCTCCTTGATCAGCTGCCTTTCGTAACCAGCGCACCGCCTCAACATCGCTCTGCAGCACACCACGGCCTGAATCATAGTTCATCCCTAGCGAGAGCTGTGCCTCGGCATACCCTTGGTCGGCTGCCTTTTTGTACCAACGCGTCGACTCCACGTCGTCTTGAACAACACCGGTACCCCCTCTGAATAGACCTGCCAGGTTAAACTGCGCCTCCACGTGCCCTTGGTCAGCAGCCTTCCGCCACCAAAGCAGCGCTTTGTCGTAGTCCTGCGTCACGCCACGGCCAACGAAATAGTATGTCCCGAGTTGGAGCTGCGCATCCATATCTCCCAAGTTGGCAGCCTCTTCGGACAACTGCGCGTCCTCTATGTCGCGAGCCACATCTGAAACAAACTTGAAGAAGCCATCGGAGTATTCTGCAGCCATTTGCAACCCAAGCATCCAAGCCACAACTAAAGCTCCAAACCACCAACATATCCTTTTCATCGTCAAGCTTTGTACCACCCTGCGACCCCTCACCAGCAAATTATCTTGGCCCAAGTGCGCGTCACCATGCTCTTGCTTGGCTGCCATGCGCCTGCGCTGCACCCCTTTCTCCTGTTTCTGCGCTACTCCGCGACCTTTGTTGAGCGTGCTCCCTTGCCCCGATTGCTCACGTGCACGCCCTTGCTCAGTAGCCTTATTCCTGCGTCGGGCTGTTTTCTTTTGATTCTTCGCTGCACCGCGGCCTATTGTAGTCTGGTTGTGCACCTCCAATGGTGCTTCGTCGTGTGTTGGCTCTACTGCTGCGTGCTCGTCCTGCGCTTCCTTTTCGTGACTCTGCTCTGCAGCAAAACTGATCATAGCCAGGTTGTGCACCTCCGTTGGTGTTTCGTCGTGTGTTGGCTCTACTGCTGCGTGCTCGTCCTGCGCTTCCTTTTCGTGACTCTGCTCTGCAGCAAAACTGATCATAGCCAGGTTGTGCACCTCCGTTGGTGTTTCGTCGTGTGTTGGCTCTACTGCTGCAAGCGCATCCTGCGCTTCGCTCTCGTGGTTCTGCTCTGCAGCAAAACTGTTCATAGCCAGGCTGTGCACCTCCGTTGGTGTTTCGTCGTGTGTTGGATCTACTGCTGCAAGCGCATCCTGCGCTTCGTTCTCGTGGTTCTGCTCAGCAGCAAAACTGTTCATAGCCAGGTTATCCACCTCCAATGATGCTTCGCCGTGCGTTGGCTCTACTGCTGCATGCTCATCCTGCGCTTCGCTCTCGTGGTTCTGCTCTGCAGCGTGACCATTCAAAGTCAGGTCTCGCTCCTCCGATGGTGCTTCGTCGTGTGTTGGCTCTACTGCTGCATGCAAATCCTGCGCTTCCTTCTCGTGGTTCTGCTCTGCAGCGTGACCATTCGTAGCCAGGTTGTGCACCTCCGATGGTGCTTCGTCATGCGTTGACTCTACTGCCGCATGCGCATACTGCGCTTCGCTCTGGTGCATCTGATCCGAGTTTTGACCACTCGCGCGCAAATTTTCGAGCATCGATGGCGCATCATCGTGCGCATTCTCAGCTGCCGCATCCCAAACTTGCACTTCGTTCTGGTTAATCAACTCCGCAGCGTGCCCATTCATAGCCAGGTCGTGCAGCTCCGATAATGGTACATTGTGCGTTTGCTTTGCTGCCGTATGCTCATCCTGCGCACCGTTATGGTGCATCTGATCCGACTTTTGACCATTCGCGCGCAAATTTTCGAGCTCCGGCGAAGCGCCGCCGAGCGCTTGCTCGGCTGCCAAATGCCTACGCTGCAATATGTTTTCGTAGTCTTGTGTCACGCTCCGGCCTCTAGAAATGAGCAAGTCGAGTTTGGATTGCGCATCTGCATTTCCTTGGTCAGCCGCTTTCGTGTACCACCGAGCCGCTTCGATATAATTCTGTTGAACGCCGTGCCCGTTCTCGAAAACCTTCCCGAGGCTAACTTGCGCTTCTGCATGTCCTTGCTGAGCTGCAGCTCGCCAGCCAACTACCACTGCATCTAATTTGCGCTGAGCTTTCTTTGATAGTGTTGACCAGGACGCTTCACCGCGTGCTACCATCTGTTCGAGCATGACGTATTGTAATATTCCATCCATGTATAGCTTCTCCGGTCCCGGTGGAAGAGGGGTGCGGCACAAAGGGCACAACTGCGTCACTCCGAACTTGCGCAATTCCGCCACGCAATTGTTGTGCAAAATATGCGCGCATTGTAAGGCGCAGGCCGAGGCACCGCGTACTGGTTCCAAACAGATGCAGCACTCCTCTACTTCTTCAGCAGCGGCGGCTGAAACGTTGGAGGATACATTCGAAGCATCCAATGAAGGATCCAGAGGTTGCGGCACCCGGTCGGCCTTGGCAAAGCAATTCTGCTTGTGGTTGGCCTTCCAGTGCTCCCGCTGGCAATCTCTACTGCAATACACCACGAGGCCGCACCGGGAGCACGGCGAGAGTTTCGGAGCACGGTCACTTCCCTCAGCCACTAGGCAGTTACTGCAAATTTTGACATAAGATTCTTTCTCCTTTTTTGTTGATGGTACGGAGGACATCTAGAAGGCAATAGGAATAGTTTTTAGATTTCCTTGGCGATAGTCCGGAGCCACTTTGGAATAGGCCTTTATTGATAGCTTTATCCCTGGCTCTTCCTTTAAAACGATCTCCTCGGCAAATGTTTTTTGATTTGTTCTCCTTCGCTTGTATATTTTTTACTTCTATTGCTTCTAGCGCCTTGAAGAAGGATCAATACTGTTCCTTCAAACGCACGGTTTGCGGTTTCATTTTCATAAGTTGGCTCCCAATAGGCGAGTGCTATGACTAAGGCTAGAGAGGCATAAATGCGCGACGTGATCGACAAGAGTGGCAAAATATCAGCGAGATTTTAAACATAGATACGCAAAATGTTTGACGACCATACGCATTTTGAACGATAATGTGGCATGCCTTCTAAACGACTGAACGTGCTACGTGCTGGCCCCGCCCCCCGCGAGGCTGCACGGAAAATGAAGAAGGGGCCTTGCCCTTGAATAACTGGGCCTTGTCTGCGGTGTGTGGATTGATAAGAGCTAGTTATCAGGTAACTAATATGGGTATTATTTTATCTGGGGATGGGGTCTGTAAGTCTGGTTCCTTCGGGAAGCTGCAATCCCACTCCCGAGTCAAGTACTCAAACCCCTGTCGCAACCGCGGCGAATCGCATGTAATTCGCGCACCAAACAAAAAAAAGCTGCGTTCCTATCGCTAACATCCAACAGCAATCGCGCATCTCATACAAAGGTATCCTTGTACCCCCCTAAAGAGGCGCTTCAAGGGCCATTTGGGCCAGGGCCATCGTGCAGCGCACTTGCAAGAGCCACGGGTGCACGTCACGGCTACTCCCACTGCTGCTGCTGCTGCTGCCACTGGTGGTGTGCGAGCCAAGCGGCAACCAGTGCTCGAGAGGATAGCCAGGCGCTAACGCTGCGAGGGGCACCTGAAGAGAAGACGCATAGCCAAGCACACAACAAGGCGTGTAATCAAGCATACATCCAATTGAAAAGAAATGGCAGTTTACATTGGCACTCCCTAGGCATGTTATCGGATCAAACAAATGAAACAAAAAGGACTGAAGAATAGGGAAAGCAAGGTGTTTAGGAATAAAAACTGCCACTGCTCACCGTGACGTCACCCAAATGCAAATCGCCAATCAGCGGCCGCTTTTGGTACACCCCGACATAGAGCACCGCCGGTGGGCCACCACTAGAGGCACTTGTGTGCATTGAAGAGGCCTATGCAGAGGCCAGAAACATGAGAGTGCGAGTGCGTTAACTTCGAGTGGGCATAACAAACACTAGGAAAATATATCAAGGAATGTATTCAAACTAGGAGGCAGAAATTAGCTGAAGACGGAAAGCACCAATGATATTTCAATAAGATCAATGAAGTTAAGTTGAAGCTTGGCATTCCTCGAATAAGAAACAAATAGGTCGCGTAAACTTTACCTCCTCGTTATGCTCGGCGTCTTCTTCGGGGAGCGGCACTCGAAATTGCACGCAAGCGCCCCAAGGTGGCGGAGGCGCAGCAGCAACAGAACCACTGCCGCTGCCACCGCCGCCGTTTTCCGCGGCATTGGACTGAGCAGCCTGAAAGGTCAAATGGTGGCTGCCGGCGTGGCCGCCTTTTGGTGGGTGGGGGGAACAGGTGAAGAACGAAAGAGTTGATTAGGGGCCATTACAAAAAGACAAGATTATAACGAAATCGCTATATGTGCACATGTAAAAACATAACTTGAGAGGTTGCAAATCATCCATTCACGGCATATTCGAATGCTTCTGATTTTACATGCCCTAATATTGTCTATAGTACCGTGGTCGATGCGGCAGGGCTCGGTAACATGGGCATCCAAAGTGCGCACTTTTGGCGTCGCTACCGCCACCGGTGGCAGAGACGACAAAGGAGAAGAAGGAAGCGAGGAGTCGCGGGCTGCTTGAGATGCTGCAGCGGCAGTATCAGCCGAGGTGGTGGTGGTAGCGGCGTGAGGCGGCGACAGCGGCGACGACAAGTCTTCCGGGAGGAGCTGCACGACTGCATAGACCTGCGTTGGATGGATGAAAAGCGCATGGGTAGGGGGTGTACAGTGAGATGCAAAAATTAAGACCAAGGAACACACCAGAATTTTGAAACCTAGACGGTAGAAAATCACTGCCTACTAGCACGTTTATTACAATTTCACTCTTCTCATATACTCTGTTATTCTATTTGACTCCTGACAAATTCTGATCTAGAAACTCTATGCAATGACCTCCGCCAGGCGCTGCAAGCCGGCCATGGGCGAGGCCGACAGGTTTTTGAGGTCCAGCAGGGTGACCCGCAGTACAGGGAGGGTTCGAAACGGGAGCTGCACTTTGCGCCACAGCGCGTTAATTTGCATCTGTGTATTTGAGGCAAATAAGATTGGCATACAGAAACTGACGCGCATTCAAAGATGTGGATGCAAAACAAGGTTACACAGATGTAGATAGATACACGTGCAACACATTTAGTATGCAAATTCATGTTATTTCATTCTTCGATGCTAGCATTTGAAAGTACGGTGCGTCACCTGTTGGTAGAGACAGCGTTCAAGCACACTCGGAGAATTCCCAGAACCAAAACCCAAGTTGTTTGTTGAGGTGCTAGTATTCATGCCATTATTATTGATGCTGATATTGCTGCCGACGCTGTTCAGGATCGGAGATGTCATATGGAAGCCAGTATCGCCACAAGCAGCTTCGTTCAATGTCTAAAGTAGCACAGAAATAGACAGAAACAGAGAAACAATGAGGCAAGATGAATGTAAATATGTTTCAAAGGGGATTTCGAATGAAACTATGCAAAAGTCAACAACGAATCGAAGTCAAGAAATTAAAAGAAGTTTGAGAAAGAAGGAAATGTCGCACCACAGTGGCCAATGCATTCAACTGCTCTCCCGGCAGCAGCATATCCAAACCGCCTGACGCTAACAACAAAACTGCGCAATCGAGAGCGCACATTTTGCGCAATTGTGCGTTTTGCTTGGCCTTCTCATTAACTTTCTTTGCTTCGTCTTCTTCTCTATCACCTTCGGCTGAAGTAATTGAATTATCATCACTATTGCTCATGTCATTGTCAGGACTAGCGCTAAAAGCACGTGCCACTACTTCCAAGAAGCGCATCTCTTCAACCTCCAGCAAAGAAGACGACGAAGACGAAGAAGGAAGGAGGTCCGAGCCTGGAAGTTCCTTACGCAGCGACTCTGCAAATGTGCAAGCAGCTAGAAGTCCACTGTTTCTAGGAACTCCACTTGAAGATGACGAAGCAGCAGCAGCAGCTGTACCGCTGCTGCTGCCACTGTTATTTCTGTTCAAGCTACTACGAGTAGCGGGTAAATGGCAAGGAACGTAAGACTGTCGACCGACCCAACCAGCACTCTCTGACGTCATGGACAATGGCAACGCGTCAATCTCCCAGGCATCTACGAACCGATAGAGCACTGTGCTGTAGCTCGAGAACTTCTCCGCCACCGCTTGATTGTAGCTGCTGTTGTCGGTGTCATTGTTTCGGCGCCCTCGCTTATTCTTTGCTTTTGCGGCACTGCTGCTGCTGCTGCTGCTGCTGTTGCTTATCGCACTTTCGCTCATTCGGCTGTTCAGGCTACTGCTATAGGCGCTGTTACCAGTACCGCTGCTAGTGCTAGGGTAATCGCTGAGAGAAGCTCGCATATCGGTTGAAGACTGTCCACTGGCTGCACTCTGTAGAGAAGACCACAGGGAGAAAGAGGAAGAAGAGCTGCTCGTTGCACTGCTGCTAGGCTCTAAGGTGCCGAAAACTTGCTCTATTCCTCGTGTTTTGAGCCATTGTGCGATGCGTTGCGAAGCGCTGTGAAAGTCGGAATCGTAATTGTGCAGCATCAGCCACGCAACACAATCGTGGTGCGAGAAACATGCCACCTAAGTAGCGGACAAGGAGTGAAGGATAGGAAACACAAAGGGCACAGAATGAAGGACAATCAAAAAGACGAAAATTGAAACAGAAACAAATTAAGGAGACAACGTTTAATTCTTGAACACCACGAGCGAGCTATGATAAGTGCATGTTATAGACATGTGCTATTCAACAAACGTATCTTCCTAACCGTACCACTGGATTTTTGCTGCTGGTGCTGCTGGTGCTGCTGCCAGAGCTAGAACTTCCCGTGCTGGCTCTGGTGCTCTCGTTGCTGCTTCCCTTGGCACTTGATCCACCAGCCTCACTGTCTCTGTCCCTTTCTCCGCCTTGTCTTCCCCGCCTTCTTCTTCTTCGGGCCGTGAAAGAAAGGTCGAGCCGTAAACGGCCGCGCGGCACACCTCCGCGCAAGCTCATCTGCTCGCGCACACGTGAGAAAAGTATGCCCACATGTAACAAGAAACCGAAAAGTAAGGCATGTTTCTAGCAGAAAAAAAATCCTAAAACCAACAGCGAAGAATGAAAGACTAGTTTTATTATCTCATTTACTTTGCTTTCTATGTCTACAGATGCGCTCAGTACCTCACAGCAACTTCGAATAACAACAACAGAACAACAACAGCAACTGACAGGTACAC
>Ga0307979_1001572_pt1 | contig 16203 bp, 6 predicted proteins | sample OrgLakmetage1058_FD_201833 | JGI IMG/M metagenome (GOLD analysis project Ga0307979, IMG submission 201833) | Saline water microbial communities from Organic Lake, Antarctica - #1058 | ecosystem: Environmental > Aquatic > Non-marine Saline and Alkaline > Saline | place: Antarctica: Organic Lake...
CCCTGAGCCAAAAGAGGCTTTGACGGGACAGGAACTCCTTCCTCGTTCGCGGAGTGGCAGTGAATAGAAAAGCCCCCCCTTAAAAATGCAAACAACAACATGCAAGCGGGCCGCTTGTGGCCTAGCGGTCCCTCCCTATCAAAGAGCTAAACCCATATATCTTCCATCAAACGCCACGGACGCTAGTCGTGGTCGAAACACCACGACACCGCCACCTCAAGAAATGAAGCGCAGCGCCCTCTCTTTCTTCTTCGCTTTTGGTTGTTTACGACATGTCCATGATCAGCGCCACGCCTGCCAGGACCCACCGCGCCGGCGGCGACTTGGTCTTGAGCTGGCAACGCGTCACATAAGTGGGGCCGCGGACGTTGGTCACGTACAGGGGGCACTGGTAAATGCCCTTCATGTCGGCACGGTCGAAGGAAATCCCGCGCACGCACATGCAGGGCATGGCCACGAAAAGTTCTTTGGGTTTCGACTTGTCCACGGTAACCTTATCGGCGTCCCAGCGGGCGCCTTCCAGGAAGAGGCCGCAAATGTACGCGCCGTCTTTGGCCGGGCTGGCGACCTCCTCCGGGGTCATTTGCTTCAGGACGTCGGACATGGTCACCAGCTTGTCGAGCTCCCATTGGTTCTTTTGGGCCGCCACTTGCAAGATCGCGGTCAAGAACGCTTGCGGGTTCACGAAGCCACTGACCCAGGTCACCTTGAGGGTTTCCATGGGGTTCCCACACCAGTCCCCTAATTGGTCCAAGCGCTGGGTGAAGTTGGCGAGCCACAGCGTGAGGCCTCGCTTGGACGGCCACGAAATCTTGGCCCAGCCCGCGGGGACTCGCTCCATGTGCATCGCGTTCATGAGCGCTTCCATCTTGTCCGACATGGTGAGCTCTCCCTTGAAGCCCAACACCAGCTCCTTCAGCGAGCGGCGCATTTCGTCCAAGAGCACGTTCATCACGGACATTTCTTGCAGGAGCACGTTTTGGTAAGGGCCCTGCGCTTCCAGACCCCGCTGCACGTCCTCCACGTCAAAGGCCTTGTCGCCGAACCGGTCTTGGATGTCTTGCGTAGCGGCCTCCGCGATTTGCTGAGGCGACAAAGCTTCGCCCCCGGCGCCCGCTGTCCGCGGCTGGAGCTCCAAAATCGTCCGGAACATGATTTCGGACGCGGTGGTGCGGAAGTCAATTTCCGCGTTGGGGTGGAGGCCAAACGCAATGGGGGTGTCGGCGCCCATGTTTTCGTTGATGTGCACCAAGTAACGGTCCTGGGTGGTGGGGGCCGGGCACTTGAAGGTTTCCTTTTCGCCGTCGTTGAACGGGTACATTTCGGTTTCGTCCAGCAGCTCGTCCTTCATGATGAAGTTGAGGTACTCGGTGGACATGAGGCGGTCGAAGTCGTTGACAATGTGCCCTCCGTACATGATGTCGCCGAAAATGTACTTGAGATCTTCCCAGGGGATCTTGCCGCCGCCGCTGTTTTCCATGTAGTTGTTCAGGCACACCGCGGAGTCGCGCAAGTCGGCAATCGCGAACGGGTACATCATGTTGTAGCCGAGGGGGCCAAACGCCTTGCGCTCGAGCATGAGGCCGTGGTAGTAGCACAGGCCAAAGAGAATCGACTTGGACTTGGAGTCGGCTTCTTCGAACAGTTCTTTCGGGAAGAAGCACAGCGCGTTCTTGAGCTTGGCTTTGAGCCCCGCCGGCGGCTCGTTGGTGAGCTTGATGCACCGGCTCAAAATGCCGATGGGAATGCCGTTCGAAGGATCGCTGGAAAAGAACACCCGGAACTTCTCGTGGCTGCCTTCGATTTGGAAGTCGTCGAGGATTTTTTCGAGCCGAACGCACCAGGACACCATCAAGTGAATGTTGCACAAGATGACCCAGTGGCCCTCGCGGTGGGCAGCTTCTAGGAACCGCTCCGCAATCACGTCCTGGCCCTGGCCCATGCTCACGTTCATGTAAGTCTGGCCCGGGATCATCCCGTACTTGCGGGCAATCACGTCGAGGTCCGCTACGACATTCGCACCCGGGCTCAAGATGAAGTACACCGGCACCACGGGGGACGAGTCGAGGTAGGACTGGTCCAAAATTTCCACCGCGTTTAAGGTGCCGTCGCAGTCCGCGTACGCGTCGCCGTTGGGCATGGTGGCGCGCACGAAGGCTTCCATCGAGGTCAGCATCCGGTCGGGCCGCAGGCAGCGGGTCACCAACATCTTTTTGAAAGGGTTTTTGTCGAGCTGGGCGTAGTCCATCGGCAGCTTTTCGTCTTCGGGATTGACCAAATTGTACCATTCTTTGAACCGAGGCGACCCCTCTACCAAGTCCGCGCAAAAGTTGTTGAAGTCAGGCAGGTCCATGAGGGCCTGCGAGGACTGCCACGCCTTGTCAGGCAGCCACCCAATGGGGTTGTCCTCGCCCACCTTCAGAGGACCCCGCATCAAGAACTGGAACTCGTTTTCGTCGACCCGCGCGTCCTCGCCCAAGTCGCCCCGCTTCATCAGGTTGAACATGAGCTGGCCCAAAAAGATGAGCTTGTGCCGCACGAACAGGCCCCGGGCCACCCAGGTAAAAATCGTCATGCGCAGCGAGTCCTTGAGGTTCAGCACCCGTTCTGCTACGTTGTCGGCCGGGGGCGCGTTGTGAATCGACTTGTAAAAGAAGGTCACGAACGAGTCCAAACTGTACTGGTACATGTGGTCGATGAAGCACAGCTTGGTGAGCAAGAAGTACAGCATGGCGCCTTCGGAGGCCTGGATGCGGTAATGCTCGCGGGCGATGTTGATTTCTTTCTCGGTGATGTTCCCCGCCACGATAGCGGCGTTAATCTGCGTCGACGTCAGCTTCGTGGCTTCAATGGCTTCAATCAGCGGCACGTCGCTTAAAATGTCTTCGGGCGCATTTGCCAAACGGTTCAGCAAGTCGTTCTCCAAGTCCATGAGCTGAATCTTGTACGCCTGGAATTCCGACTGAAGTTTCGTGGCCTCTGCCTCCAAATCAGGGCGCTCGTCCCCCACCACCTTCGCCAAAAGTTGGTCTTCTAAGCCTCGCTCGGTAGCAATGAAGTTCACCAAAGTGCACTGCGCCGCAATTTCTGGCTTGTAGTGCGGGTTGGCCAGCTTGGTCTGCAAATAGAGGCGGAAGTCCGGGTTGTACTCGATTTCTTCGCCGCCAAAGAAAATCACGAAGCTGCGCCCCTTCTTGACAATGGCGCGCCCGAGCACCGGGTCCATGGTAGCGTCGATGTCTTCGGACAAGTTCTCGACGATCACCGGCGCCCCGTTGGCGATGGCGTTTTGCATTTGCCGCACCCAGCCTTTGGACGACAGCTGCAGGACAATGAGGCCGTTGGGTTCTTCCTTGGTCCGGAGCCACTTGATGCCTTGCACTTGGGGGTCGATGATCAGCGGCCACCGCTTGCAGTTCAAAATGATGCTGCCGTTCTCGATGGAAATGTTGTCGGCCGGCAAGGACTCCCCAATCATTTTCGCGGTGCGGCTGGCGTCGGTGAGCAAGTCCAGCGGCACCACCCCTTCCGAGCACGGGATGCCACGCTTCACGATGTCCGGGAGCCATTGTTCCTTCCAGAGCGCTTCGCGGTTTTGCGCGTCGAACCCACCCACGTAAGACGCGAAGCCCGCCGCAAGCATCGCGTCGCCAATCAGCAACTGCGACATGGTCCGCAACTTTTCGATTTCGATCTCCCACCGCACTTTCTCGCTGCTCAACCCGCCAATGAGGCGGTCGGCCATAGCGCCGCGGGCCTTCAAGAAGGCCGCGTTGGTCTCCACCTCGTTCTTTTCGTCTACGGCGGCTTGCAGCTGCTCCGCCAGCGCCGCTAGCTTGGCGCGAACTTCAGCGACTTCGGCCGTGGCCACTGCCAAGGACTCATCGGCAGCCGCTTTGCTGGCAATGGCCGCGTTCAGCGACTCCATCAGGGGCGCCACCTTGACGTAAATACGGTTGAAGCCGTAAATGTTGATGACCCACCCCGCGAGGTTCGCCAGCGCCACCGAGGACTTCTGAAACTTTTCGAAGTTGAAGTCCGGGTCGTCCTCGACCCATTTGGTCAAGATCTGCACCTCTTCTTCGGGAATCGTGCGGCCGTCGTACTCTTGCAGCGTGGTCAAGAACGCGCCCACGTCGTTCATCATTTTCTTGGACGCGTCCCAGCACTTCTTCAAGTCGCCGTGGAGCTTGGCGCTATGGTTGTGCTCGATCAGCACCAAGCACGCCGCCATCACCTTGATGCCGTTGTCGCCGCCGGGGCACTGCCCGAAGGTCTTCAACTCGCCCAGGGCCGCCTTGCTCAAGCAGTTCACGGCTTCCGCCGCCGCGTCCATCGCGGGCTTGGCCTTCTTCAACTCCACGTCGGCATCGGCTTGAATCAGCGCCGCTTCGGCCGACGCCTTGTCAGCATCCGCGGCCACTCCCGCCGCCGACGCCTCTTGCACGTTGGCTTTCTCCTTTTCTTTGCCGATGAACACCAGCAGCGCGTCGGTCTTCTCCACCTTCTCAGCGACCACTTCCAAAGTGTGGTGCAAGTCAATCATCAGCTCGTCCACGTCGGCCTTCACTTTGTTCAGAGTCGACAGACCCGTGTCGAGCCGCTCGATGTTGCCCTCCACAATATTGCGCTTGTCGGTAAGCAGTGACTTGTAGAAGTCAATGAGCTCCAAGAACGACTTCGGGGTCACGTAGTTGTAGCGCCGCTGGGTGGCCAAATAAATGAGCCCTTGGTCGCCCGAGCTCAAATGCTCAAATGCCATGTGCTCTGACAAGTTTTTCTTGATGGTGTCGTCGATGTTTTCCAAGTTGGCTACGAACTTCTCGGCCACCGAAATGAGGGCCTGCTGGGGCCACGGGTGGAAGAAGTCAATGGCGGTGCAGTTGATGAGCCCGGGAAAGCGCCGCGCGCGGATCCGGAACGCGTCCCCCACGGGGGAGAAACACAGCACCACGTGGAAGTTGGTGCGGCTTTTCTTGACCATGAACGCGAAGTTGGCTTCGGGGGTGTCGGGCACCCCTGCGGCTTTGGCCTCGTTGCGCAGAGCGCCCGTGATGGCGTCCACCTCGTCCTTCGCAAAGAGGTCGGAAATCCACCCCGCGCTCAAGATGGAGTTGATGTAAATCAAAAACTTGTCGTTGACGATTTGGGAGTCGGTCATGAGCCACACCAGCGGCTGGTTCTTGACGATGGCCACCTTGAAGTACTCTTTCAGCAACTCCTTCAAGTCGTCGACCTTGAAGGAGCCGGTAATCGCCATCTGGCGCACTTCCATGTTTTGAATGTACGACCCCAAGCGCGCCAGCGACTGCTTGCCGCTGCCACCCACACCAATCAAGAGAGCGTTGCCACCCGGGTTCATCAGAATCCGCCCAATGCGGCACACGTGCTCTAAGGCTTGGTTGAAGAGCACCAAGTCCATCATCGCGTTCGACTCGTTGTACTCCAGGAGCTTGGAGTCCAGCACCGTCTTCAGCTTGTCCATGGTCGGCACCGGCAAGTAACTGCCGTCGGTGCGGGTCGCGAAGTTGGTGAAAACCCGAGGAATCTGCCACACGTGCTCTTCGTCGATCTTGAGGTTCGGCGCGACGTCTTTCTTGATGCACTCTTCCAAAATGTGTTCGAAGTCTTGGTAGTCCTTGTCGTTGACCAGTCGGTCGCCAATCACGCGCTCGGCTTCGTGGACAAACAACCGCACCACTTCTTGGGGCTTGGTATACAGCTCTTCTTTGGTCAAGCAAATGCCCTGGAAAATGTTGGTCAGCTCGCGCATGTTCCAGTTGTAGGTGAACTTCACGGCCGACGGCAGGAACCGTGAGCTGACGTTGTCGAGCAAGTGAATGGCGGCCTTGACGATGGTGTGCATGCCCTCGAGCACTTTCTCGTCGAAGCCCATGAAGTGCCCCTCGCTGATTTGCGAGTAAATAGTTTCCAAGTCCGCATGGTCCGGCATCGTGCAGTCGAACGTGCTGAAGCGAATCTGGGCGCGCTCGCACAACGTGAAGGAGCCTGCGGTCGGGTTCATGGCCCCGATGTACTGGGTGTCGACGATTTCTTTCCGGAAGCTCAGGTCTTCGCGGTCGAAAATGCTGCCGTGCTGCATGATTTGGGTCAAGAGGGCAATGGCGTTCTGGGTGCCGTAGTCTTCGATTTGCGGCAAATTCATGTCGTCGATGAAGTAAATCAACTTTTTGGTGGCGGGCGGGCCAAAGATGCGCCCGGCGCGCTTGTCGATGTACAGGTCCATTTCCGCCTGCAAGTTGAGGGACTCGGTGTAGTAGCTCATCACGATAGACTCCGAGAGCAACCCGTCCGCGTCCTTGTCCAGGGTCTTGAGGTACTCTTTCACGATCATGGTTTTGCCGGTCCCTGCCGACCCCACGAACATCACGTTGCGCCCCTGCCGCACGCACATGTTCATGATCTGGGTCAGCCGCACGTTGTTCACCGTCGACACGCACAGCTGGCTGAACGGAGTGTTAGCACCGGCGCCCCCAATGGGCACCGGCACGTACTTGTCGAGGCGGGTGCGCCAATGGGTCATGGAATTCGTTTCCACGTCGTAAAAGTAGTCGAAGCAGTTCCCGTCGGGCGGCAGCTTGTAGTCGGGAAAGGTGGACCGCATCGCTTCGCTGAACTTGAGCTTGTAGTCGCACTGCTTGTCAGTGACCATGGGGCCGCCCCACGCCCACATCCCCGAGAAACAAAAGTACGCGTAAATCACTTCCTTGGTGTACTTTTCCGGCGGCACGCTCTTCAGCTGAAAGTCCAACATGGCCATCACCGTGGCCACTTTGTTGAGCCGGTAGAGGGGGGTGCACTCCTTGTAGCCGCGGCGCACCAGCTCCAGGAACTTGGGCACGTTTTCGTCGAAGACTTTGGGGAGCAAGTTTTGCAGCGCATCCGACTCTTTGGCGGCAGCCCACGTTTGCACCATGGGGAACCACCCCATGTCGGTTTCGTTGATGAACAAGATTCCCGCTCGGCTCACGGTGGCGGGAGTCGCGTTTTTCAACGAATTGATTTCGAACACCATCCGCATCGCGTCACTCAAGGGTACTCGCTCGTTGGAGACCAAAGTCAAAACCTTGTTGTCGTCCATCACGGTGTTCATGGACTCGATCCAGACCGCATCGATGTCGCCGTCGAGCACCACCCACTTGTAGGACTGGTAGTCGTAAAAGCCTTGCTCGGCAAAGCATTTCGCCATGCCACGCATCACAATCGAGAGGGCCCCGTCTTTCCATTCTTTGCTCATGGTCATGTACCCGTAGAGCTCGTTCCCCGACACCGACTTGGGGTTTACGGTTTCGGTCACACAGGTTTTCTTGGGCTTGTCCAAGTTGTGCGCCCACTGCAGGCACTTCCAGATTTCGGTCTTGGCGCAACCCGCGGGGCCTAGGAGCATCACGGAGTGCCGCACGTCGAGCAGTTCTTGGAACTGGTGAGTCTTCAAGTGGAACATCTCCGAACCTGTATTGTAGGTTTATAATGATGCAATCAAAGAAAACAAAGAAAAAGTGAGATCATCATCAGATGAAAAGCAATACTTGTAAGCGTCACATACTGCCACAATCACATGCACTACTACGTGATCCTCAATAATGTCGATCCTCTTCATTGCGTGTGTTCGTTAATTAACAAGAACGTGTGCACACTTGACCTTGCAGCTTCATTTCCTCGGCGGCGCGGGCGATCTTTTTCAGCAGTTCTTGATCGTAGACCAGCGGCACAGTGAGACCCATGAACAAATCGTCAATGAGCCGCATGAACACGGGGGTGTCGTGCACCGGAATCTTGGGGGTGTTGAAGTCCCGCAGCGCGCGCATCAGGACCTCCGCTTCGGTGGCAGTCTTGGAGGTGCGCTTCATGCTACCTGCGACGCGGAGCACCGACTTCACGGCCCGCAAGCCCCAGTCGTAGTGCGGCTGCTTGGACAAGAGCTCGGACGAGAGCTGGTACAGGGTCACGAATTTAATGGCGAGCACGCGGGCGGTGATGAAGCCCTCGGACATGAGCATATTTTCGCAAATCGGCTTGAGGTCCGGGCGAATCATCGCGCACGACCGGAACAAAGCCTTGAGGTTTTCGGGCAGTTCGGTGCGCCCCGCGTAGCCCGGGTTCATGGTAATCCAGAAGCCACACGTGGGGATCAGGGAAATGGCGCTGCCGTCGAACTCGAAGAAGCCCAAAGTCACCGGTGGGGTGCCCGGTGGGTGGTGCTGGTACTCCACTTCGCGGTTGCCGGGCACCGAAAACTTGAGCACGGCGTCTTGGACCGTCTTCACTTGGGTGGCCACCACGGACAACACTTCAATGGAAATGCGGTTGAATTCGTCGAAGCAGCCCCAGGCCCCCGTTTGAGCCAGGCCCCGGAAAATGTCCGCCATGGTTTGGAAGTTCATCTGGTCGCTGCAGTTGAACACGTAGCACGGAATCGCGAGCGCGCGCGCCAAGTCTTTGGTGGTTTCCGTCTTGCCAGTCCCCGCCGGCCCCGCGGGCGCCCCTCCTAGGAAGAGGCGCAGCGCCATGGTCAGCGTAATGTAGCAACGGTCCGTCAAGGGCGTAATCACCAGGCGGCCAGTGTTCCCGACCCACTCGTAGAAGTACAGGGTTTGGAAGTCGCAAATGCGGATCAGCACGTCCTTGGTCTGTTCTTGCCAGTAAAAGCGCAGCTGCTGCTGCCACAAAAACACTCCGGGCCCTTCGCACTTGTCGGCGATGCACTTGTCCACCACGTCGCGCGAGTGCACGTCCATGGTAATGAGGGTGATAATCTTCACGCGGTCCCCTTTCTTCAGGTCCAGCAACACGAGCTCAATGAGCTTGTTGAGGCGGTCGTTGCAGACCCCCAAATACTTCTTCACTGCGTCTTCTTGGCCCATTTCGTACTCTTCCAGCGCGGAAGTGGTTTCTGAAGTCCAGTAAATTTGCGTGGTGGTCAAGCCTGCCTGGCAACAAAAGTCGAAGAGCCATTTCTCGCGCGGCAGAGGCGTGCCCGGTTGGTCCCACATGGACGCCGAGTCGCCGGCTTCCGACATCAAATCCTTCAGCGAGCTCTGCATCGCTTCGGTCATTTTGTTCAAGTAATTCTCGACTTCGCCTTCCATAGTGAACTGCTCGGTCAGCGGGCACTTTTCGTGGTCTTTGGAGATCATCATGTTCACGGTGCGGTTCGACTTCTCGCCGGTTTCGGGGTCCGTCACGAACTCGCAGTCGGAGAGGGCATCGTAACAGTCGCCCAAGTAAGGCATGATCTTGGGTGGGTTGGTGCCGTTTGCCAACATGTCCAGTAGCGCCACCGCGGACACGAAGTAAAAACGAGGGTAAATGGTTTTCTTCACGTCCAAGTAATCGTTCAAGCTCTTTTGGCACTTCTCCAGGCGCTGCTTCATGGACTTGAGGTTGGTCACGCGCCCGTCCACCGTGAGGGCTTCGCGGCAGTTCGAGACCCCTACGGCGTCCTTCATCAGCTCTACGAACTCGTTGTGAATCGACTCGAAGACCTTGGTGTCGTCGGGCAGCTGGGACCGAATGTCTTCGGAGTACAAGAAAATCGGCTCGAGGCCAGCCCACCCCCGGGTCACGTTTTCCCACACTTGCAAGGTGTCCCCCATGAGGCCCAAGGTCTCTTGCCACATGATCACGCGGTCCTTGAAAAACTCCATGAATTTGCCCATGCCGAAAATGGTTTGCAGCTCGAGCTGGTCCGCGTCCAAACCTTCCACCACTTCCTCGCCAGGCTTGATGACCTTGATGTCAGGGTTGCTCCGGGACGGGCCGTAGTCCAGCTCAATCGCCGCCCAATTCTTCTCAATCGCCGCCAGCTTGGCTTCGATCTTGAGCTCCTTCTCGGCCGTTTCTACGATTTCGTTCACGTCGTCGGAGAACAAGTGCAAGTTGAGCTGCATGATGTCGTTCATTTGCATCTTGGGGTTGGACGGGTCGATCGATTTCACGCTGCAAGTGCGGGCCAGCATCGCCCAGTGCCGGGGGCGCATGGAAGGCTTGTGCAGGTCGTTCATGAGCGGCAGCACCACGCCCATGTTGCGGATCGACTCTTCGATGTCCCGGAACACCTGCCAGCCCTTCATCACCGGGTTGTCGTTGCCCATGGCCCGCAAGTTCTTGGCCATGCCCTTGTTCTGGTCTTCGAGCGCGTCGGTGTCCACTTCGTTCCACAGCTGGGTGCGCCAGTCGGCAAACACGTTGGCGACGTTGGCCTTGAAGTCCCACATGCGCTTGAGCGCGCCCAGCTCTTCCCGCGTCGCCTTGGTTTCGTTGTACTCCAAGACAGGCAAGTCGTAAAGTGCCTAGAAGGAAGAGGGTATGGGAAAAGGGAAGGATTTTACGTGTGAGTGGAAAAATAAAAAGGGGACAGGACAAATTAGAACACCTCCTCGTGAATACTAGTAATGAAAGATACATGATTACGTTTGATTTCACACTGCGAATGCTTTTGTCTTTTGAAAAAAAAGACATTTGTGAAGCTTCTTTCATGTTACCTTGGTTTCGTTCAGTTTGGTGGCGCCCGTCTCCATTTCGGCCAGAGTCACCGAAAACGCGTCGAGCTGATCGTAAGCTTCTTGGACCTCGCCCTGAAACGCGAACGGCCCTTTGGCCCGAAAGTCGGTGCGGAACTCGCGAATTTTCTGCCAGAACACTTCGGCATCTTCCTTGATTTTGTCCTGCTCCGCGCGCTGCAGCTCGAAGATTTCTTCGCGCTTCTTGAAGCTGGCCGCCACCAAATCTTTCCACGAAATGGGCGCGTCTTCCAGGACGTCGTTGACTTCTTTGCCGTTGATTTTGATTTCGTCCACTTTCACGCCGTGCTTCTTGAGCAGCGACACGGTCTTGGACAAGGGCTCAAACATTTCCCCAACCAGCTCGTCTTGGCGGTTCACGTTGCGCAAGGTTTGCATCACGCCGTCGAGCTCTTCGCGGCTCGAGGTAGCCCCCGCCAGGCCTTGGTTGCCAGCGACGATGTCCCCCTCGAGGGCGCCCAGCTTCTCCTGGAGCACCAGCTTGAGGTCGTCGAGGAACATGGTGACCCACTTCTCGACATTGTCCTTGAGCGCCATTTTGATGGGCGTCACATTCACCCGCACATGGCCCAGGTCCGCGTTGCTCTGAATTTTGTTCACTTTTTCCCGGACCCCCTCGTACTTGGACAGGGCCTCGTGGTACGCGGTCAAGTCCGGCAGCTGGTTCCCGCGCTCCGTTTTCAGGGTGGCCGACCCTTTGAATTCCGCGAAGAACGCCGCCAAGTCGGTCTCCCACAGGTAGGAATAGGTGGTGAAGTCGTCCCGGAGGGCGCAGAGGGCGTCTTCGGTGTCGTTCAAGCTTTCGTTCAAGACGCTGAGCATCATGCTGACCATGGGGTTGTTGTGCAGCTCGCGGATGTAACCCCCTTCTGGGTTGTCGAAGCGCTTCATCAGGTTGCCCACGTTCATGATGGCGCCAATGCTCTTGTTGACGGCGTCCCGGACCCCGCCACCTTTCGAGGCCGAGCAGCTCACGTCGGGCTGGAAAGTCACCGTGCCTCCCACCAAATCCAGGCTGACTTCCATCAGAGGCTGGAGTTCCTTCGCTTTGATCGAGTCCCGGTCGATCTGGTCGAACAAAAATGCCAGCGAAGTGGACACGACTTCCCCCAAGCCCGCCACCACCAGATTGTTGGTGAAGTTCACGTACGAGCCCCAGGTGTGGTCGTGGTTGTTCAAGTGCAGCTCGTGCTGCGAGTGCTTCAGCAGCTGCTGCAGCTCTTTGGACGACTCCTTGACCAAACCGTACACCTTGGCCTGGGGCGCCTTCTGCAGCTGCAAGAACTCCTTGATGTCCGTGGGGCGCTGCTTGCGGTCCAGCATTGGCGACTCGGCCCACAGGCCAATCACGTCCTTGGCCTTGTGCAAGTTGTGCTTCAAGTGGCTGAAAATCTCGTGGGCGTGGCGAATCAGCTCCAAATTGCCGTTTACGAAGGAATCAATCTCTTCGTCCGAGGCATCCCAGGACAGGGACACCACGCCGGGCTCCACCGAAGCGTTGAACTTGTCCATGTACGGCTTCAACAGGGGCTTCTCCACCGGGAGCAGCTTGTCCAAAATTTCGTTGTTGAGGGCCACCATCATGTCCATGTTTTCGCACCACACGCGGAACACGTTCACCTTGGCGTAGAGCGCAGCCGCGTTTTCGGGAATCTCCAGGCCCAAGCTCAAAAAGTACTTGGCTTCCCGGAGGAGCCGCACCAGTTCGGGCGCGAAGTTCACTTCGAGGTGGCCTCCGTGGAACTTGGTGGCCGGGTGGCGAATCAGCAACGGCAGCTCCAGCTTGGTGTGGAAGGTGGCTGCGCAGTCGCGGCGCCACTCTTCGCGCTTCTGCTCCATGTACTCCGACAAGCTCGCCTCCAGCTGCGCCGCGACTTTGAAGACTTCCTTGGCTTCTTCGCGCTCCAGCACGTTCTTGTCGAGCTCCTTGAACTTCTCCATCGGCGCGTCCATCCGTGCTTGCAAACCCGTGGACCACACCAGGGAGCCCGAGACAGGGGGGTGGTTGGCGGCCAGTGGAGGATTGTCCTTGTGCTTCTGGAACACTCGGGAGGCTTCGTTCAATGTGGCCAAGGTTTCGGTCACCACCGCCACGTACTTGGACTCGAGGTCGTCTTCGATGAGCGGGCGCTTCGCCAAGCTGTCAAAACTGTCAAAGAGCTTGAACTTGGCGAGGGGCGTCGTGCGGTCCAGGTAGGCCAAGTGAATCACGCCGGACAAGCGCTGCTCCAGCTCTTTGATGACCTGCGTGTGAAAAGGAAAGAGTAGGGTAAATCAATACGTTTTGCGAGTTTTTTTTTTCAAAAGCTGCAAATCAATACCTCCGCGCCTACATCCAACTGCCACTAGTACTAGTGTGCCCATTCTTCTTCTCCTCCTCTTTCCCTTCTTTTGTCTCATACGTTTCACCCACACGCACCAGTTTGAAGTCGGCGTAGTCTTGGTCGAAGCTCCGGGCGCCAATGTCCAGCAAATCGTAGCCTTTCACTTTCAAGGTCTCCGCAGCCCGTTTAAAAGTGAAGTAAATGTCCCGCACCGTTTCGCCGAGGACCCCACCCTTGGTGCCACCGAGACCGCCGGCGGGGGCCGCCCCTTCCACCATCTTGTCGAGCTTGAAGAAGTTGATGTACCTGCACAAAGGAGGCGACAAAGTCAGCCGTCAAAGGATTGCGAGGCACGGGCTGCATAGAAAGGCATTATCTTAAAGAACAGAAGTGATGGAGAGATTCAGAGACAAGGCACTGTTCTACGCCACGCAGGGAGGCCAATCTCGACATTGAATACAATACTAAACAGGTGCAAGCATCGTTTCTTCTCACGTTTGGCACAGCTCGGCCATGTCCATGCATCGCTCCATGAACGCGTTGAGGCGCACAAAGATGGCGGCAGGGGTCACCGCCCACGGGTTCTGGGGGCACTCATTCGCCGCCATGTCTTGGAAGTCGAAGTAAGTCGCCTTGAACGCGCTGCAGACCTGAAAACAAAACAAAAAACAAAGAGAGAGAGAGAGAGAGAAAAACGACGAAAGAAGACGAGCACGAGAAGAGGATGGGGAAAATATAACAAAAATGAGACCGTGAAGCTTGAAGAAATAAAGCAAATAGAGTTGAGAATAAGAATTGATGGCCTGAGAAGCCCTACATGGACAGCACAGCGTGAGACTGCGCGCCTACTACACACCTTGAGAGCGAGCTTGAGGGTCTCGAGCGCTTTCGCAAACTCTTCGTCTTCCAGAAAGCCGAAAATCGCGTCGCTGCCGCTCACGTACTTCATGGCCTGGTTGATGATGGCGTTGCAAATCATGCGGATCAGCACCACCAGGCGCATCGGCTTGTTGTAGTGGTCGCTGTTTTTCCACACCAGCAAAATCGTGTGCACGATGGGCTTGAACAGGCCGGGCAGGCCCGCGAAGTCGTCTTGCTCGTTGAGCTTCGAGAACCACTTGGAGAGGGTGAGCAAGTACTTGAGGTTATCGTTGGCTTCTTCGCGGTTCGCCGCCACTTCCCGCATCGTCTTTTGGAACGCCACCGCGTAAGTGCTCTGCTCGGCCGCCAAGAAATCAAGCACTTTGGAAATGCGCGCCCCCGTGAGCTGGTCCCAAATGTCGTTCATGTGCCCCGCCCGGGTCTCCCAAAACAAAACTTCTTGGTCTGGGGTCAAGTGCTCCACTACTTTGCCCGGCCCTTCCGCTGCGTCCACCATCCGTTGGTCTTCGGGCGACTCCAGCACCTGATGCATTGAATAAAAAAAGGAGTGTGTGAGGCGAGCTAAGGGCACAGTTTAATCCATTACTTTCACAATGCAACAGGATAAGTAATACAACTTGTGACTCTGTAATACAGCAACATAGAAAGCAGTCAGCTGCGGATTCATATACAAAAACAAAGCGAAACTCACCACGTCGCGGATTTGCTTGGTCCAAGTGATGATAGCGCCCTCGAGCATGCTCAGCTTATGCTTTGTCGCCGCCATGCTCTTCTCCACGTCCAGGCCCACCACGTCAGCACCGTCCGCTCCACCGCTGCCACCGCCAGTGTCCGACGACGCAGTCCCGTCCGTGGGCATGGGCAGCTGCGTAACCCCCTTGATTTGGCCGCTCAAGATGGTGGCAGTAGCCAGGTACTTGTTGTAGTGCTCGAGCATTTCGCGCTGCGCCACGTCGCCCCACCGCTCCTTGTTGGCTTCGTTGGTCAGGACGGCTTTAAAGGTAGCTTCTGCGAGGGTCAAGTTGAAGTCGTGCACGGCAGCGCCGCTCAGCTCGTTGAGCAAAATGGACTCGGCGCAGGCAGCGGGGTCGCGCAGCTCTTGTGGTTTCACTTTCCACAACAGGAGGTGCTTGCCCTTGCCCAGCTTCGCAGGCGCGCCCAAGTCCACTTTCAAGTTTTCGTTAATAACAAGCAAAAGCTGGTCTTCTTGGTCGAAAAAGTCGCAATACTTGCCGAGCGAGACTTCATCTAAGAAAGCCTTTTCGTACTTCTTGTCGCCGCCTTTGCCCAAGCTTGCTGACACACGTGCCATCAGCCATCGCACGCGCTTATCATTCTCCTTTTTCTCAGCCATGGTGGCGAGAGGAAGGAAATCGAGTGTCTACAAGAGACTAATCTATGATCCTGTGGCGCACAGTGACCGGAAGGTACGCAACAACGGCAAAAATGGAAGTTTTTATAATTTCAGATAAACTGGATTATGCAGATTGATCAGAGCTTCGGTGGTCGTGCACCTCGCCCGGCCATGAACATTAAAGACCGAAAAAGTAGAGAAATGCGTATTGCACACCTTTAAAGACTCCGCTCGATATCCCCGTGATGCTGTGCGCGCGTGTGGCCACCACCGCTGTTTACTGCACACTTCCCACGATTCGCAGCAGGCGTTGCATGATTAGACGATTACGTGTTTTTACGATTCTCTCTCTGAACAATATTTTGACCCAGATAAAAAAACTTACGTAATGGTTACAGTATAGACATGTATTTCTAGAAGCACTCACTTCAATAATATTCAATGGGCTTTGACTCCTGATCCGAAGGAAATCGCTGTGTGGGCTATATTTTTGACACAGGCCTGAGGGGCTGAATAGAGAGCTAACAGGTAAAGTTAAGAAGCAAAGGAGCATTAACTAAGAAGCTTATCTCCTCTTCCCAACGTTCTTCCTCTTGTATTTTCCTTTTTGTCGATGTTCGGTCCCTCCGGACGGATGTCCGGCAAATCCGATTGAGCTAGGCAAAAAGGCAACTAAAAACCAAAAAACAAAATCCCTATCGCCAGCGTATCAGTATCTACCTCGAGCTAGCTAGACCTCGTTCTTAGACGCGAAAAGCGAAAAGCACTTAGCTCAGCTCAGTTGGTTTGGCGTCTGCTTATTCTTAATCTTAATCGTTAATAGCGCTCTGATATTGGGTTATTGGCTATATTGGGCCTTCGTTTTTTAACCCACTGCGTGGACACGTGTCGTCTTTGTCTCTGGTCAATCTGAAGTGGCTCACGCCGTGCCTTGAGCCTTGTGCTTCCTAGTTGTCTTTGCGTCGTGAATTACTGTTGATCTGGAAAGACTGGGCAGTGACCACGTATCATTAACGAGGTAGGAAACAAGCATCGCCAACAACAGGAACCCTCCCTGTAGAGCTCTGCAGCTCCTAAAGGAGCCTGCAAACCCCACTGC
>Ga0307979_1001573_pt1 | contig 16201 bp, 13 predicted proteins | sample OrgLakmetage1058_FD_201833 | JGI IMG/M metagenome (GOLD analysis project Ga0307979, IMG submission 201833) | Saline water microbial communities from Organic Lake, Antarctica - #1058 | ecosystem: Environmental > Aquatic > Non-marine Saline and Alkaline > Saline | place: Antarctica: Organic Lake...
TGGAAAGTGTAAGAAAGTAATCGGATATTCTACCTTTCATTCTATAATATCATCGGCCGGGAGCTCGATTCGGCCCATCACTACGAGGAGGGTTTCGTTTCGGACCCATTATATCTAATTACCCTTGGTAGAAGAAGAGCGAGCTGATCGCTGCTTACTGTATTGCTTGATTGGCGTGTACTACCAGCAAGTGAGCTTGCCCAGGCCCTTCAAGCATTATTATATCTCTCGTTTCAGCTGCATTGACACTTGCAACACACGTAGCGCTACAATTACCGGCTGATAGGAAACAATTTCAGAATGACCAGCTCGGGCCAGCCCTATTGAAGAGTTCTAACCTTGAAGCAAGCACACCTGCATTATACTTATTGAAGCTAGCCCACCTGCATCATACTTATAGACATATAACTAAGAAAAGCTAGCATGGCATCTTTTAGCCAGCCATATGAAGTAGTGTCAATCGAGGGCTGCGGCCAATCTCTGAAAGCGAATCGAGCGCTTCAAAGCGGCGAATTGATCCTAGCGTCACGGCCCGAAGTATCTGTCTTATACACTGACTTCGCAACAAGCCATTGTGCTCAATGCTACCACGGAATAGCGTCCTCGTCCAGTAAAGATCAAACAGTTGTGCCTCCACACGCTGGCACAAGCTCTTCGTGGCTCTGCACTGAGTGTTCAAGTTTTGCCCTCTGCGCTAGTTGCAACGCTGGTTCCGACGGTGCTGCGGTACGTGCCTGGCACTGCAGTGGGGAATGCGCGGCCTTTGTTGCAGTGCCTCCTAACCTTCGCCAAGGCGACTCCGACTACCTTCGCTGGTTTTTGCGGTACTTTGATCGCCGACGCCGCGGTCCGCCACCAATTTTGAGTGTGATTCCACAAGGAGGGCAGCCGGGAAAAGCTTCACACAGTGATTTGAGTTATGCGAAAGATGGCAATTCCGGCCCAGCTGACTCGTCGCATGACTCTGGCGACGCACTCTCCGCGCCAATGAGTCAAAAGCTGTCGCTGTATTCCCAAACCACTGCAGAGCAACAGCAGTCCTTGCACCGGTGCCCATTTCAACAGCTGGTCTCTCTTGAAGAGCTTCAGTCGAGTGATTTAAAAAAGTGGGCAGCCTCCTTTGCTGCGCTATTAGTAAAGCACGGCGGACCACCTGATGGAGTGAGCGTGGAAGAGGTAAAGGGCTTTAATATGTGCATATTTTTTTTCGCCTTTTGTGAACCCTTGCAGCGAGTTTATCTTAACTCTACTTCATTGAATAGAACACGTGTGTTTGCTTGCATGCACTGACTGCCTTCCCTGTTGCTCACCTCTTGTTCACCATCCCTCCGTCTTTTCCTTCCTGCCAGGTTGCTAGCCTCCTCATGCGGCAACGCGTCAATGCGCTAGGTTTTCCTTTCAGCAAGGACATAACCCTCGGGTGGTGCCTAGACGCGTCCGCAGCCCGGCTCAACCACAGCTGCTCCCCCAATTGTGCCGTAGTGCAAGGGGGCACTTCTTCTTCTTCTTCTTCTTCTTCTAATCCTACTTCCACCGAAGCATTCGGGGGAAGTAGAGACCAGCGCAGCAATCGTTTAGAGGGCAGCAGTGGCAGTGCTACCCTAGAAGTGCGAGCGATTTCGTCGGTGGATTGCGGCGACGAGCTCACGATCAGCTATCTTGACTTGACGGACCCTGACTATGGTGGTCGAGCTGCTGAGGGAAGAAGTGGCGACGGTGACGAGCCGGCGAAAAGGAAGGCTGTTGCAGAAGCAACTGCTGCTCGGCGAGCCGCTTTACACGAAAAGTACTTGTTTTGGTGTCGATGTGCCCGGTGCATGCGTGAATCCGCGCCGAAGAGCGACGCTCCACCACCAGCAGCGGCTTCAAACAGCGCGAAGAGTGGTGAAGCTCCTTATGCAGTGAGTGAGGATGGCGCAGTTGGGGATGCAACGAACGACGGAGGCTCCGATCTTACGGCTGCTGCGGCTGCTGGTTCTACCCGACAGGTGGCCGTGATGGTGCCAGAAGGGGCAGATCCAGGGGACGAGTTGCGCGTTGAAGTTAGCGACGCATCGGAAACTCGGGTGTTGCGCGTGCCCGTGCCAATCGGGGCCGTTCCGGGTACGAAGCTCGTCGTCACTTATTGAGTCTTCCGGTAGCAGCTGATGAATCACTGGTAAATAAGACAATGATGCAAATAGTACTATCGTGGGGCCATGGGGATAAGGGCCTGTAAGTAATTCCCCATGAAAGTGCGCCATACTTGATTCGCAACTCGAACTTACAGATACAGAAACGAGAAACGCACCCCGAAATGCGGCTCGCAGTAACCTCGTATCGTGCAGCGCTATGATCAAAAAATGAACTTGTTGAGTGCTATACAATCTGCCGAAGAGCGAAGAGCTATGACTATAACCAAAATTGAAGATATGAGGTAAGGCAAATACAAATTCAAATGGTGGAGATCAAGGATTCGGAGATCCCAGAAGAAGAACGCAAAGGAGAAAGGAGAGGGAGTCCCGTGTGTTCCGCTAATTCGAACTCCACATCAACAACTCACGACGTCCTGATAGAACGCAACGGGGAAGTAAAGGGCAGTTCTCTTATATTAAAGAGCTACTAGTAAGAGCTCCAGTCCATTCAAATAAGGCCCTGCCAATCGCAGTATCTCCTTTGTTGCTGAGTGCGCCAAAGTTTACTATGCCAGCAAGCAGGAAGGTGCGGAACGACAGCCTTGGCCGCACAGCTGGAGTAGCGGCGTGGGCCGCGTAAGACAGCTGATGCGCCGGATTCCGCAGTTAGGCGCAGAGCCAAGACAAGAAGAGAAGACGAGAAACGAGAAGAACAGTTACTATTCCCATTCCCCGCTAAGGAGGAATCACCCGGGAGCTGGACCAGCATAACCGATCGATGTGAGGCCATCCAACCATCCACAAAACTTGTTGGTTGGATCGCTCCAAGCACCAAACGTGTGCTTGCTGCTCTGCTTATCCCGGTCCAACTCCCTCAATTTTTTTTTCTGGGGCAGAGTCCTCCCAATCTTTTTCTTTAAGATCTCTGTTAGGAGCGGGCCATGAGCGGGCGGTCGACACGCGCATCATTGGCAGCGGAAGCTGCCACCACTCAACTCGAAACCATCGACGTGCGCCTACAACGCACCGAAGAAGCGCATGGCGCAGATACTCGTGGAAGTGTCTGAATTCATGCGCGCTGCCCAAGCGCCTGGCCTCGGCACGGCACACGCGGTCGGCCTCGGCGCCGCCCCCGCTGCAGCGCCCGCTGCATTTCCCCCCAAATACCCATACTTTCCTGATTTAGTGTTTAATGATTGTTTATTCCAAGTGCAGCACCGGCTCGACTACTTGTATTTGTAATTCTTAATCCAAGCGCTTAAAGCGATTCCGCAGGTTCATTTGCTGACCACCTGTGCGCTGATCACAACCACGGAGTTGCTGGGAAGCACAGGTACGGCGCCATTCTTGCTGCTGCTGCTGCTGCCGCTGGGGTAGCCTGCGGCTGCCGCTTTGGCGTCCTCCTTGCTGAGCACCACCACTTCCCCTTGCTCTGCGTCTTCGGTAGGCACCGCCACCGCCAACTCGTTGTGGTTCGGTTCTTGCGTGCAGCGGAAGCGGCGGCATGTGCGCAGGACGCACACCGCCAGAAAGGCAGCGCCCAGCACAAGGCCTAGGCTGCCCAGGGAGGTGGGCGGTGGTGGTCGTTCGTCGTCGGTGCCTTCGTTTTCACTTGGAGGGTCATTGGGCGCGTCGTTGTGCACATCGTCGCTGCCACTACTACCGCCGCCTTCTTCGGAGCTAGTATCCCAAACCCCTTCGTCGCCGCCTCCGCCAGGGCCGTGCATCGAGGCATGGAACGCCATGGCCACAAGGACCAGGAGGAGCACGATGGCAACGGCGCGCTTGACGCAGGGAGCGCCGCGGCGCCCACAGGCACGCTGGCGGGGGTGCGTGATTGGGCCGCCGTGGAATGGGTCGAAGTGAGGAGGGCCGCCAACGTCACCGCCAGCACCGTGGTGGTGCCGAACGGTAGCGCTGTCAAGTTGCTGGCCGTGCTCGTTGACGTCCACGAGCTGCAGGTGTTCGCCATCAGGGTGGCGGTGGTGGTTGGCCCCTCCTGAAAGGGCGCTGTGGTCATCTGCTTCAGCCTCCAACAGCGCCTGTTGAAGCCGCGGGTTGGCAGCCAGCACGGCATGGACCTTGAACTTCCATTGGGGAGACGGCAAAGTCACGCCGGCTGCGTCTTCCAGGGCAAGCTTGAGGGCCGGGTGGGAATCGAGGGTCTGCAGAGCTTGCGCAACCTTGGCGCGGGCCTGGCGCACGGAGAGGCGGCGGCGGCGGGCGAGCACGCAGCTCACGAGCAAGGCCAAAACGAGGAGGCCATTGGTCCAACGCGCGTGCGGAGGCGGAGGATGGCCTTCCCCGTGTGCTCCGTTCACTTCGTCGTCGTCCAGATCGTCGTGACTTGGAGGGTGGTGCGGGGGCGGGCGAGGAGCGTCGCCGCTTTGGCTCAGGTACAGATAAATCGAGTCGGTGCGGGCCACGGCGGCGCGGCATGGAGGGGAGGTTGACGTCAAGTGGGTCCTGAGGCATTGGTCCGCTTCCCGGCTTCCGAAGCCCAAAGGCCCATGGCGGGCGTCTTGACTGCCGTCGTGACTGCCGTCTTGCTTGCTGTGGTCGTCAGGGCCATGGTGGCCGTCAGGACCATGGTGATGGTCATCGTGAGACTTCTCATGCATATCGTCGTGGTGGTGATCGTCGTGGGGCTTGTCGTGCTTATCGTCGTGACCATGGCCGTGGTGGTCATCCTGCAGAAGTGCGCGGCGGAACCAGTGCGGCGCTTCCCCATCGTGATGAGGTGGCATGCTGCCCGCTTCTTCTTCTTCTTGTCCTCCGCACAGGGATTTGAAGTCCGCTGCGCAGGCCGATTGGTCTGCAGCCACCGCATTCGACCAATCCTCGTGCAAGAAAAGGCCGCTGGCGCTAGCAATGCTGGTGCTGCTGCCGTCACTGAACTCCGTCACCAACGCAGCGAGTGCACCGCCTGGGGCCACAAGCTCTGCCACAAGAGACTCGCCGTGGGCTGCTTGATAGGCCTTAAGAGCATCAGCCAGCGCAACGGCAGCTGCTCGCACGGCCTCTGCCTCCTCGGAAGTGGTGTCACTGTTTGAAGTCGCAGCTACACCTTGATCTGGAGCTGCAGGTGGTGGCGGCGGAGGGCCATGAGGATTGCCACTGCCACTGCCCCCGTCGCCGCCACCGCCGTGGCCACCGCTGCCGTGGGCTTCGCTGCCGCTGTGCGGTGGAGGTGGCGGCGGGGGCCCCTTTTGACCGTCAAGTTGGGAGTGATCTTGGTGCGGCGGCGGCGGTCCCTTCTGATCGTTGACTTCAGGGTGATCACGAGTCTTCGGCATTGCTTGGAGGGCGCGCTTGCCCACTGCTTCTTGTTGGTCTAGCCTCTCAGTCGACAACGCACCGCGCATCGCTGCTTCCGCGTTGGGCATCGCCAGAGGACGAGCCTGGGCGCGGAGGCCGTTGCCCACGCCCGTGTGGATGTGCAAGCCTTGGGCCATGGCCAGAGGGCCGCCCAAACGAGGGCCCCGCGGCGCCAGCGGCATGTGCTTCGCAGCCGGGGCAACAGGGGCCATGCCCTGCTGCTGCTCCCCTAGCTGGTCCGGCTGTACCAGCTGCAGAGCTTCGTTCGTGTCGGTGTGGTCAACGACGTTTGACTCAGCCAAGCGGCGCGAGGAAAACGGCAACAACACGGCCGCGCGCGCTGCGCTTTCATGTTGCGCGCGGTGGACAGCCTGAGCCGAGATCACGTGGGAAGAAGTAAGAAAAGAAGTGAGGTGTTGGATACTTAAAGGGGGGGGGGAGGGATGGAAGGAGAGATAAGAGAAAAAGCGAAATATACCAGGAAAAGGTGGCGCATCTTCCCAGTGACAAAAGAAAGGGAATAAAAAAGGAAGAAACGAGAAAGTGAGGAAAGAAAAAAAATCAGCATCGCATACGTAAGTTGATGCATTGAGGGTACAACACCTGTTGCGCGGCAACTTTGGTGGCCGCCTTGAAGTTCTCCATGTCGTGCGCCGTCACCTTCGTGGCTCGGTCTTTCTTGCCGGCGCGCCTGGTCGAATCGGGTGCCCACAGCTGCCGGTGCCCATCGTGCGCGCCGCTGCCGTCCATCATTTCATCCGTTGGGCCTACGGCGGCTCCTGCGGCGGCTCCTGCAGCGGTAGTGGTCGTCATCTCCTTCAAGTGCTCGCTGTGCGCGTTCTTTGGCTTCTTGGGGTGCTGCAGAGGCGACCTGAGCGGCGCGGAAGCAGAATTTACGTCTTCTCCTTCTCCGTGGGCATTAGTCGCAGCAGGCTTGGCCTTCAGCTGGTCAACGAAGCCAGGCATGGCTGCGGCGTGTAGCGCCATCGAATGTTCGCTGCGAAGCCCCAAGAGAGCGCCAGGCCGCAGCGGCCGGCTGCTGCTGATGTCCACGGAATTCTTGTCGCTTGCGGGCCCCGAAGAGGTCAGCTTGGCACTGCTGGCGTCGCGTACCTCAGCGCGAAGTGCAGCATCCACGCTCGGATGCGACAATTGGTCTACAGGGCCGTGCGGCACCATATTCAGAGGTAAGCGGCCCTTCGTTGCATCGCTTGCAGCTTGCGTCACGGCACCCGCGGACGCTACGAGCAAAAGCACGAGCGCGCAGCCACGAGGGCCTGCACAAACGAAACAAAAAAGAGCGCACAAGAACAATTACATTTGAATGCGTAAGTACCGCCATAATACATATTCCAGCGTCTTTTAGCCGTTCATATATTCAATATTTCATGGCTATCCCCTTAACCATCAATCACTTTGCAGAATAGCGCAAACATCATAGCCTCAATGCACACCGGCTGTGAGGAGGGGAGGTCACCCTTCTCTTTCACACCAAAAGCCAATAACAAACGCCCCTCAATTTATGAAATGATGATAGGCATATTCTTAGACATAGAATACGTAGGATACAATGCTCGGGCAATTGCGCGGCGTGCTGGTGCACTCACGCTTCGCGGACTCCAGCATCGGAAGCGTATCAGGTCTCCGTGTCTCCGTTGTCGCTTTGCTCCTTGCTCTTTGCCCACACACACAGCGGGACCAAAATGTCGTCTGTCGGTAAAAACTCTCATTGCTCATTGGTGCAAATTGAAGTTATCTGTATTGTACCTGTAACAACACTGAAACACTGTGTATCGGGGTCTGAGTCAAAGCCAATGGTCTAATGGAACAATTGGCGTAATTTCAATCGCCCTTTGCGCGGTCGGAGATTGGCCATTGCTGATATGTTTGGAAGTTCTGTGGCATGTTCTCTCCGGAAACCAGCAGCATTTGCGATCTTCAGAAACTAGGAAATCGCAAGAAGCCAAGCCAAAGGAGCAAGGAGCCATTAGCAATCGCGGTTTGTGTTTATGATCGTATGATTTGGGAAGGCCGCCCTGCCCCCCTTAATAAGTGGGCCTTCGCCTTCCCGCAACTCCCAAAGCCCCTACTTCTGACTTCAGGGTTTAATTGTATTAAGGATATCCAACGTTTAACTGGCCTTCCAAGGGTTGCGATTCCCGTTTCCGCGGAATTCCCGCACAAGAGCTTAAGAACCCTCAGAGCACGGAGGAGCGTGCCATTTTGGACCGCTACCATCACTTCCATGGCCACTTGGGCATGTGCGCCTGATTAACTTCCTAGTTCTATTATGAGGTGCTTCGCTTTTATGTCTTCCTGTTGGCCGTCTGATTCCGGCTTCTAGGGACCTTTCTCAAAATTCACTTCACACTTCACGTGGCATTTCCGCGGGATTCCCATGACGTATACATACGGCATAACTCTTTCATATACGGGATAAACGCTGTCGTTATAGGTAGATTTTCGCGTGCTTGCTGCTTGCTGCTGGTGTGCGCGCCTTCCTCCGTCCCGCTCTATCTCCTTTCATAACTCCCTCCTCATTGACTCTGAGTGTCTCAATTAAAATTAGGCGGCAGTGGCAGTTAAAAAGCCGCTTTTTTCTGACTACCTTCCTTACTTACCATCGGAGTAGTCAACGCTGCTGGCGGGGGTCTTCGATATCGGTTATGGACCGAGTTTAGTTGTTTGAACGATTACGCGCCATTCTAATTCCAATGCCATGAAAATAATCTTCTGTCTGTTGACTCATTTGCCTTTCAAATCGAAACCTCCCTTCCTTCATTAAAAATCGAACACGACGTCGCCGTCATATGGAACGAACTCTTCCTCTTCTTCGTCATAAATGTCGTCAAAGTTACTTACGTCCTTCGCTCCACCCTTGGACAAGTCCGGTACCCAAGGCGCTGGCATCGTAAACGAGCGCATGGCAGGCCAGTCAAAAGCACCCAGCCCAGTGGCCTCGGCCTCTTGCTGGTCCGGCCCACCGGGCAAGAGGGGCAGGGCAGAGGGTGCCACAGGCTCGTTCAGAGGTGTGACGTAGGCGGCGTGCTCTTCGAAATCGCGGACGCCCGCTGCCCGGCAGCCGAGGCGCGCCGTAGGGTCCTGGCACAACAACTTTTCCACGAGGTCCTGCAGCAACGGGTGCACTTTCGCTTCGGGGTCCCACTCCACAAACCCACTGGTGATGCGCTCGCAGATGGCGAGTTGGTCGGTGTAGTCGTCCCCCACGAAAGGCGAGTAGCCCACCACCATCTCGTAGAGCACTACTCCGAGGGACCAGTAGTCGGCTGCGCGGCCGTGCCCGCTGCCGTTCACGATTTCAGGCGCTAAGTACTCGGGGGTGCCACACATCGTGTATGTGGTGTTGTCTTCGATTTGTTTCGCAAAGCCCCAATCAATCACCTTGAGGTAGCCTTCTGCAGTCAGCAACAAGTTTTCTGGCTTCAAGTCTCGGTAAATGATGTCCTTGGAATGAATGTACGCATACACCGTAGCCACTTGGGATGCGTAAAACAGGGCGTCCGCAGGTTTGAGTTGGTTCTGTTCCGAGCCGTCGCCGTGCATGAGCCGATAGAGCTCGCCGCCGTTCACCAGCTCCAACAGCATGTATAAGCTGTCGGTGTCCTGAAACGAACCATAGAGCCGCAGCACGGAGGGGTGCTGTAAAGCGAGCATAATGCTCCGCTCGCGGCCAATGTTTTTCACTTGGCGGGTCTCCACCACCACTTGCTTTTGCAAGATTTTGAGGGCGCACAGGGTGCCTGACTTCGTGTGCGTTGCCAATTTCACGCGCCCGAAGCTCCCCATTCCCAGCGTGCGCTCCACTTCGAGGTTGCTCAAGCCATTGGGGCACGTTAGCGCTACTCTGAACGCAGTGGTGCTGGCAGACCGCCTGAGCATGCCTGGTTTCGCCTCGTCCAAGACTGCGGCATCTTCTTCGTCGTCGTCTTCGCTTTCGCCTTCTCCTTCTACCTCGACCTCAACAACTTGCGGAGGCTCAAGGGCAAGCGCTTCTGGAGCAGCGACTGTCGGCGAAGCAACCGCTTGAATAGAGCCTCCAGCAGTTAAATCAGCAAGCGCATTTGTAAGAGGCACTGCATCACCGTTGCCTTCTGAAGCAACAGGAGCAGCAACAGGAGCAGCAGCAGGAGCAGCAGCAGGTGCTTCAGCCAAAGCTACAGCACCATTCGATTCAGGGGAAGCAGGCCGAGGCGGCACAGTAGCGCTGCTCACCACAGGAGCAATGAGGGCGGGCGACGTTGGAGCAGGCAATGGCAGCGGGGTTGCAGTTGTCGTGACCGCAGGAGCAGGCGTAGGCACTGACGATGAAGCAGTTACAGGAGCAGCAGCAGCAGGCGTAGGCACAGGCGCAGGCTGAAGGCCTTGAGCAGCGAGCAACGCAGCGGCGGCGTCTGGGCCTCCCGGAAACAACCACCCCATGGAATGGCTGAGCCCAAACGACGTGAGCGTGCCCTGCAACCCCTGGCGAGGCAGCGAAAGCAGCGTCGCTTCACGCTTCACCCGGCCCGCCACCGCCACCTTCGCAGTAGCCGTGTACACGGCTTCGGCTTCAATTTGTCCGTTGGATTTCACCGCCAAGCCGCACAGGGCCGCTTCGCCAAAGCAATCCCCTTTCTCCATCACAGTACCGTTGACCTGACCGTTTACACCACTGCCGGTGTTGTTCGCACTGCTGTTGGCAGCACCTTCGAGGAGCACTGCGCCGCTTTTCACGACGTAAAAGAAGTCAGCGGGTTGGCCTTGCACGCATATCGGGCCGTCCACACCGGCTTTCAGCTTGCGGACCTGATGCAATAGGAAAAGAAAAAGATAAAGTTAGCAATTTGGACTAAGAAGTTGGCACACGTCGCCCTTTTAAAGTATATTTCCTTCTCATCTGTTTGAACCCTTTTAGGATGATATGCGCGCACCTCAAGCAAGCCCAGCACGGCTTCGACGAGCGATGCTTCTTGGGCCTCGGACAAGCCTCCCGCAGTGGCCGCGCGGCGCAGGCGGTCCACCAGGCCCACCTAATGTAGTAACGATAAATGTGAGGTTCATGGTATAGTGTAGGAGGAATTTGAAATTCTAGACACACGCGTCACAAACACACAACGAGAAAGGAAAAGCTCCTCACCGAGGCAAGCGACTGCAGCTTCACCACACGCTCCATTTTCGCGAGCACCTGTGTGAGAACGTGCGCGAACACAAGTGAGAGAGAGCGCGTGGCATCGGTCAAAAAGATAAAACAGTATTCAATTGATAGGGTGAGGCCGACAAACAACATACACGCCTAAAGCACGCGAGCGCACAATACAAACAGGCAAAACCTACACTCAACCCTATATTCACACGCCTACCTCATCGCTGCTTCCTAGCACGTCTTTGAAGGTCTTGGCCGCTATCGTGTAGCAGCTGGCCCCCTGAGGCTTGGCCGCAAACACGTCCGCGGCGCGCAAGTCTTTGAACAGCAGAGCCCGCTCGCCGAACCAAGAACCCACCCCAAGGGGGAACTGCTGCACGCCCCGCTTTAATGCGTCCTCAGCCGCTGCCGCCGCAGCCGCCGCCGCTGCCGCCGCCTCTGCACTGCTGCTGTCCGTAGCAATGCCAGCTGCAGGAGAAGAAGGTGACGGAGGAGAACCCACTAAATTGCTGCTGACCGGAGATAGCGGCGGTGATGACGGTGGCGTCGCGTTCGCAGCAGCAGCTACGGCTGCGGGGGCTGCCGGCACCTCACACACCACGCCACCCTTTTTGAGGATGTACATTTCGGCGCCCACGTCGCCGCGTTTGATGATTCGCTCGCCGCTTCGGAAGTCTCTGATCTTCACGGCCGCAGCGAGGGTGGACTAAAAGGAAGAGGAAGAGAAAGAATGCAACCACACAAGTGTTAACGCAAAGCAAAGAAAGGAGATGAACGAGGAATGAACGAGGTGAAATTCATCCCTGGCTTGTGGTGAAGTTTGAATATGGTATGCTCGCAACGGTTGCCACTAATTGTTCCTATGAAGAGACAGAGAATCCCTCGCACCTCCTCTGCCTATGCTATACCATAACCTTTCCTACCGCCTTCCATTTACTAACATTCAGTACATCTTCTACAGAAACATTCCTGTCCATCCCTCCTACTGCTTACCAAATTGCCGTCGCTCAAGCCTTCGAACAGTTCAATCTGCCTCAGCGTGTCCTTCACGTCGGTGAATTTCGCCGCCTGTTGCCGCGCCACCGTGTTCCGGAAGTCAAACCGCGACAAGCAGTACACTTGCGCCACTGCCGCTGCTGCCGAAGGCACTCGCACCGCGTAAGTGGCAGCGCCCGCTTGAATGAGCGCCAGTTCACCGAAGGTCGAGCCAGGAGCCAGGGTCGCTTTCTTCGGATCCGGAGGTGGCTTCCCGTCCTTCAAGACCTCCAACGTCACGCTGCACACAGGAATGGAAACGTAGAAAGTATCAGGAGCGCACACGCTCTCAAAAAAAGGACCGCGTGTAAACAGAGGTTGCATCCGTTTCATCCGCGCATCTCGAAAGTCGCTAGGCGCACGAACAATTTCACCCGAATAATCCTGCCGTGCGGCCTAGCACCCTAGCTCTCCAAACCAGATTTTTAAGCTACATCTAAACTCACCTGCCCGCCACCACGTAGAAATGCTCCAAAGGCGAGCCCTGCTTGAGGACCTCGTCGCCGCCCGCGCACTCTTTCAGTTCCATCGCGCTCACGAGCTCTGCTAAGTGGTCGCTGTACAGGGACGCAAAGAGGAAATGCCCCTGTTGCAATCCCAAAAGCACATACACAGGAAGTTATTGCCTTGCAAACCGCGTATGAGCAGGTGCTGTCGTCAATCGGTACAATTTGATGAAGCGTGCACCAAGAGAGGGTGCATACCGCAAGTAAACATGCATGCACCAAATCACCCTGCAAACATTCGCCAGCTGCTACAGCGTGTTCAAAGCTAACACACATGTGCATACTAGAAAATATAATCAATACTTCATCAGCATCACATTCCTGTATATATTGCCCCGTCTGTCGCTATGATAGACGGCGGTTCCGGATACGACAAGGCACTCATGACCCCAATCACGAACCTTGATCGCATTCGTGAGCAGCTCCGACACCGCCGGTGGTTTTGGGCCGCGCGCAGGACCTGCTGCCGCAGCAAGCACGTCGCCAATTCCGCCCATTTCTTCGCCAACTACTGCGACTTCGCGGCGCCGGGCCCCCCGCGCCGGAGTCTTGGGCACTGCGACATCGGTCATGGTGATTGCACCCTATTCACGCTGTATGCTCGCTTGAGGTAGAATGATTACAACTGACTGCCCCGACGACGTCTAGCTACGAAGCACGCTACTCAATCGGATGTATTCAATCCGAACTTAGGCCATAATGGCCATGGCCTGTTGTATTGTATAATAAGCAATATTGCAAAAGGTAAGGGAATGAGACGCACGTCCATAAACACATGAACACCTTGATGTTAGATTGCAATGAGGGCCGAAGAGCAGAACAACCGACATGGATTCTTATTACACAACTCATATCCCTACGAGATGCTGAATGCGCACTCAAGCGTTCGCCTCTTTAGCAAGTGTCACCTTCATTGTCTCTTGGGCTAAACGAACTCCGATTTTTTTACTCCTGCTTCTTCCTCTGATCAAGGAGGGTATCTTGCTCTGATGCCCTGATCTCTGATCTGGTGATCTGGTGTTCTGATTCCCATTTTGGACAAAAAAGATACACACGAACACATTGTTGTGAACTCAAACAAGATCATAAGATCATCATCTTCTGCGTCCATGAAGAGCACGGAGAGAGCATGTTGGCGTGCTGTGTAAAGTGCCGTAGTTGATTAATACAATGAGCTTTAAAATTTTGAGCGAGCTTTAAGATATATTGAACAAAATACGTGAAGCATTTCTATGGTACACGTGTCTGTCAGGAAACCTGTAAAAAGTTATGACGCTGTTCTCACCGATGCTTAGACAAATAGGAGGTCAAATGGCAACAGCGGGTGTCATCGGAGGCCTAGGCGATGCTCTTGTCCAGTATTACGAGCGCCAAAAACATAGTTCAAGTTCATCAACTGATCATGACTTCTTCAGAACGATGCGAATGGTAGCATATCGTGTGCCTCAGGCTCCTTTCTTAGACGCAGCATGGAGGTCATTCGACGTAGCTGCCACTCGCTTAGCACTGTCTGGCGCGCGCGGAGTAGCATTCAAAGTAGCCTTAGATCAAATTCTTTTGAATCCAACTATGACAGTCTACTTTTTCATGTCGCAGTCCATTTTAGAAAGTGTCTCTTTTGACGCCGCATGGAGCCGCACGAAGGAAGGATGGTGGCCAACAGTGTGTGCAGGGTGTCAATACTATTGCGTCGTGCACACAGGCACTTTTGGATTCATACCAGTCAAGTATAGAATTGCGTGGGCTTCTGGAGCTGCCATTGTCTGGACTGCGTATATGAGCCACTCAAACCAGCTCTTAATTCTCAAGGAGAAGGAAAGGGAAACATAGCGACGTTTGAACCTGCGATGCACTAGCCAACTGCCAATAGGCGACCTTGAGGGTGCGTTCAGTTGTGTGTCTTGTGCTTTACTTTCACCCCTCTAATTTTGAGCTGGCTTAACGAGTCGCTTTCTACTCCGAAGAGGTGGAACGCCCCTATGAATAGTATTTTAAAACAGGAAACATATTAAATAGCCAAATTAGGAGAACGGGAGAACGGAGGTAGTTCAAGTGCAGAGCAAAGAGCGTAAACTTTGAGTTATTACAAATAGATTTTATTTGGCCATTGGGATATGAAAAATTCCCTAAGAATTATTTGGAGACGCGAGGAAATCTTCTCCGCTCAGAAACCCAACACCAAATTTGTTGCTAGATATAATGCGTCAAGCTCACACTTTCAAAAAGTTACTGCGAGCAAGTTCGTAAGCAGCATAGAAAGGCTTGCAGCGAATAGAAATATGGACTGCGGTGCAAAAGAATTCCGATCCTCAGAAAAGCGGCAGAACGTGTCTAATGGCGACTTGGAGCACCCCGTCAACCTCGTAGACGTCCAAGTCGCACTCGACGTCCAAGTGCAGAAAGCGCCCCCGCAACAGCAAGTCCAGCTCGGCCACCGCGCTGGACGGAGCAATGCTGCCGTCGCTATCCCGCACGCCGGCTGCTTTCGCGCTCATGTTGTTGCCCTCCATGGGCTGCAGCGACAGCCGCACCGAGGGCATCGGAGGAGGGCCGTCGTCGCCGCTCGCACCGGACAGCGTCCCGCTGAAGTCGCTGCCCCACAGCCGGAGGGACTGCAGCGCGGAATTCAAGTTCATGCCAGCGGCCACGGCGCGCAGAGCTTCTTCGCCGAGGCCACAAAAGCTCAAGTCCAGCTTGCGGAGCGTGCCGTTTCCTGCAAGCGCGCTGCCCAAGCTTGCGCCGCCTACTTCGCCTAAGCGGTTGTGGCTCAAGTCCAAAGTGGCAATCGCACAGTCCTTGCTGCGGAACAGCTCAGCAAACGCTAGCGCGCCCGCTTCTCCAAACTGGTTGTTGGCTAAGCACAAGCGCTTGCAAGTAGAGTTTCGGCCCAGGGCTTGCGCGATGGTCTGAGCGCCCAGGTCGCCCACAAACGTGTTGGCCAGGTTGAGACACACCAGGCTGCTGTTGACGCAAAGCATCTGGGCAGCGTGCTTCGCGGTGTCGTCGTGCTTCGAGTACAGCACCGCTTTTTTAAGGTTCACGTCCGTTAAGTACTTGCAATTGCGGAGCACGGCGTAGAGGCAAACCATAGTGGTCGTGTCGAGCGAAGTGCTCCCCAGGCTCAGTGTTTCAAGCGAGGTATTGTGCTCCAGCATCTTTGCAATTGCTAAACCACCTTCACGGCCGAGCGGGTTGAAGTCTAGCCGAAGCGTTCTAAGAGTTGCATGCTTTGCCACGACATCGCAGAGAGCTTGCGTGCCAGGGCCTTCAATTTCGCACCCAAACAAATCTAGCGCTTCCACAGCACCTTCCGAGTCTTCCAACAAGCGCGCGAGGGCGCGGGCCCCGACATCGGTCAAACCGACGTGGCTGCGCAGCTCCAGTCCTTTTAAGCCCGGAAGAATACCCTGAACCTGCAGCGCGCTCACTAGGGCTTCGACGTCGCGGTCGGAAAGGGAGCAAAAGATGGCGTCGCGCGCACCATCCGCTCCCCAGCACTTCTCTCCAGGTTTGCCGCAAATTGGAAGCGAGTCAGTGGCAGTGTCAGGGTGAAGCCTGTCAAGTGCCTCGCATAATTCAGGCGATTCTGCGGCTACATGCGCGGCAACATTGCTCCACTGAGCCATACAAACGATAGCTCAGAGGCTAGCAATAGTAGTGACTAAAGATGTACAGATAAGTACGTACAGTAATGAGTAATGAGCAGCGCCGTAAAAAAAATGATGTAATAATAAGTGTCGTTGGAGCCAAAACGAAGAATTCACACTGTGTGCCGTGTGCCGTGGGTTTCGGTTTTCTGGTGTCTTTCTTATTTTCCTTGTTTTCTTCTTTTCTTACACTTCCGCGAGGACGTAGGGCCTTATCAACCTACCGATTTAGAAATGTTTCGGATATAATCATATAATGCACTTAATCTGCTCGCAAAAGAAGCCTATGGTGCTCTTGTGGCTGTGTTCCTGAACTGACCGTTTATTTCCAAAAATGGGCGAATGCCGGGAGGTGCTGGGCGGCGGACCAGCACCTCCTTCGAAGCTATAAACGCTTCGAGTGCAACCGGGATCTCAAACTTAGTGAGGTAAGGTGTT
>Ga0307979_1001575_pt1 | contig 16199 bp, 13 predicted proteins | sample OrgLakmetage1058_FD_201833 | JGI IMG/M metagenome (GOLD analysis project Ga0307979, IMG submission 201833) | Saline water microbial communities from Organic Lake, Antarctica - #1058 | ecosystem: Environmental > Aquatic > Non-marine Saline and Alkaline > Saline | place: Antarctica: Organic Lake...
CAAAACAACCTAAATTTTTCAAATTAATAAACAAGCGCTGCTTCAATTTTGCTTCATTTAAAATATAAAAACACTTGTGCGTTTTTGTCCACTTTGCGCCCAACTTCATCACCGTCGTTTTTATTTGATCATCCCAATCAAAACGTAAAGCCACGCAATCCTTATTTCGGTGTTTTAATGGAAATAATTTTATAACTTTTTTCATAACAAAACAATAAGATTAGGCACTAAATATAGCTATTAAATATTCAAAATCAAAGGTTTGTGGATTAATTTTTTAATTTCGATGTATCGGAAATCATTCTGTTTCATAGTTTACATCATCCATAAAAACAACACTATAATCCAATTAAAAAACCCTTTTTTATCTCCATTCCAGTTGAAGCAAAAGCAATTTTATGAATCATAATTACTTAAATTAAAACGTATATCCCTTAAAAAAAATCAAAGCTTCTCTATTCCTAGTCACATTTTAGTGCCAGAAAAAGCATTACTATTCGAATTTTAAAACTATTAAAAAAATCTTAAATAACACCAGAGAATTTCAAACTATTTAAATAATACCAATTAAAGCTCACGAAAACAAATCAAATTACATTTTGATATATTAAAAAACATCATTCGTGTCTGACTAAATAAATGGACTTGCTTTATATATGCAAAATAGATGTTTAGTAGGTTTATCTCAATTTATACCTTGCTTTTCACGATGTCATTTTATTCTAATAAAAAAGAAATAACTTATACCAATTCGAAAACATAATGATGCAATTTTTTTAAGTAGGTACAATGCCGATGCACCTGCCTACCGCAGGAAGGTATTTTAAGGAGCCTTTATGCGACATTTAAAATAGCAATCTGTATTACATATTGCGTCTATACTGCCCTCCTACTTTAAATAAAGCTGCTGTAATTTGTCCTAACGAACAATATTTAGTGGCTTCCATTAATTCTTCAAACATATTTCTGTTGCTTATGGCAGCATCTTGTAGTTGAGTTAAGTAAGCATCAGATTTGCTTTCGTAAGCTTCATGAAGTTTGTTTAAAGTTTTGATTTGAAACTCTTTTTCCTCCTCTGTAGCTCGGATTACTTCTCTTGGCTTCACCGTTGGCGACCCTTTTGAACTCAAAAAGGTATTTACACCAATTATTGGAAACTCACCAGTATGCTTTAATGTTTCGTAATACAAACTCTCTTCTTGTATTTTGCTGCGTTGGTACATGGTTTCCATAGCACCCAAAACGCCACCTCGTTCAGTAAGCCTGTCAAATTCTGTGAGTACAGCTTCTTCTACTAAATCGGTAAGCTCTTCAATTATAAAAGCACCTTGAATTGGGTTTTCATTTTTAGCCAATCCCAGTTCTTTATTAATAATGAGTTGTATAGCCATGGCACGACGCACAGACTCCTCTGTTGGTGTAGTAATGGCTTCATCGTATGCGTTGGTATGCAAGGAGTTACAGTTGTCATAAATGGCATACAAAGCCTGCAAAGTGGTACGGATATCGTTGAAATCAATTTCTTGTGCGTGTAACGAACGTCCTGAAGTTTGTATATGATACTTCAACATTTGCGCTCTAGAGTTTGCTCCATATTTATCCCGCATGGCTTTTGCCCAAATCCTTCTGGCAACTCTACCTATTACAGCATACTCTGGGTCTATTCCGTTGGAGAAAAAGAAGCTTAGGTTAGGTCCAAATTTATTAATGTCCATTCCTCTGCTTAAATAATATTCCACGTAAGTGAAACCATTGGAAAGCGTCAATGCCAGTTGCGTAATAGGATTGGCTCCTGCTTCTGCAATGTGGTAACCCGAAATGGAAACTGAATAAAAGTTACGCACCTTGTTTTCTATAAAATATTCCTGTACATCGCCCATTAATCGCAAGGCAAATTCTGTTGAAAAAATACAGGTATTTTGTGCTTGGTCTTCTTTTAAAATATCAGCCTGTACAGTTCCGCGAACCACAGCAATAGTTTCTCTTTTTATCTGTTGATATACTTCTGCTTCCAAAACTTGGTCTCCAGTTACACCCAATAACATCAAGCCCAGACCATTGTTACCTTCGGGTAAAGCACCGTTGTACTTAGGTCTTTCTAAACCATTTTCTTTATATATTTTTTGAATTTTAGCTTCTACTTCATCTTCTAAGCCGTTTTCAATAATGTATTTTTCACAACTTTGGTCTATGGCAGCATTCATAAAAAAGCCGAGTAGCATGGGTGCTGGACCGTTGATTGTCATACTTACCGAAGTCATGTGGTGTGCTAAGTCGAAACCCGAATAGAGTTTTTTAGCATCATCTAAGCAACAAATAGAAACTCCTGCATTTCCTATTTTCCCATAAATGTCTGGCCTGTAATCTGGGTCATTACCATATAAAGTAACCGAATCGAATGCGGTTGATAAACGTTTTGCTGGTAAACCTGCGCTTACATAATGAAATCTTCTGTTGGTACGTTCTGGCCCGCCTTCTCCAGCAAACATTCTAGTTGGGTCTTCGCCAGTTCGTTTAAAAGGATACAATCCTGCGGTGTACGGAAATTCTCCTGGAACATTTTCTTGTAGCATCCATTTTAGTAAGTCTCCCCAAGCTTGGTATTTGGGTAGGGCAATCTTTGGAATTTGTTGATGGGATAAGGACTCCGTATGCGTTTCAATTTTAATCTCTTTATCCCGAACTTTGAAACTATAAATAGGGTCTTTGTATCGCTTTACAGTTGCATCCCAAGCTAAGATTTTTTCCCAATTGTAGGGGTTCAAATCCATTTTTAAGCTATCAAATTCTTTTTTAAGTAATCCTACTAATGTTTCATTTTCTGGTGAAGTTACTGCTTCTAGTGACTCTTCTTCAATTCCGTTTTGGTGAAGGCTAAGACGCTGTTTAGTTACAGATTCCATGGTTTTAAAAATACCATATAACTGCTGTGCAACTTCAACTTGGTGATTTACTTTTTTGTCATATCCCCGATTGTTTTCAGAAATTTCTGAAAGGTATCTTGTTCTTGCTGGTGGAATAACAAATATTTTCTCAGACATCTCGTCTGATATTTCATAAGTGCTGTTTAATTTAGCTTTTGTCTTGTCAGCTACTTTATCCATGATGTGCTTGTACAGTACATTCATTCCTGGGTCGTTAAATTGCGAAGCGATGGTTCCATACACGGGAAGTGTATCCAATTTAGCATCCCAAAGTTGGTGATTGCGTTGGTACTGCTTTTTCACATCTCGTAAAGCATCTTTTGCTCCTCTTTTATCGAATTTATTGATGGCTACTAAATCAGCAAAATCTAACATATCGATTTTTTCCAACTGGGTTGCTGCACCAAATTCTGGAGTCATTACATATAATGAAACGTCAGAATGCTCAATAATTTCAGTATCACTTTGACCAATTCCTGAAGTTTCCAAAATAATTAAATCATAATTAGCCGCCTTTAAAACCTCAACTGCTTCTTGAACGTATTTTGAAAGGGCTAAATTAGATTGCCTCGTAGCTAAAGATCGCATATACACTCTTGGAGAATTAATAGCATTCATTCGGATTCGGTCACCTAGTAATGCACCACCTGTTTTTCGTTTAGATGGATCCACCGAAATAATTCCAATTTGTTTGTCTTCAAAATCAACTAAAAACCGTCGAACTAATTCATCAACCAAAGAAGATTTTCCTGAACCACCTGTTCCGGTAATTCCCAAAACGGGAACTGCAGCACCTTTCTGTTCCCCTAAAGAGGAAAATATACTCTTGAAATCTTTACGATTGTTTTCTGCAAGGGATATTAATCTTGCAATAACATTTACATTTTTGTTTTTTAATTCGGTATTAATTTCTTTTGGTGACATTTTCAAAAGCCAGGATGAATCTTGATTAGATACAACCGAAGACTTCTCCCCGTTGGGGAGATTGAGAGGGGCTTCAGATTTTTCAACCAAATCATTTATCATACCTTGTAATCCCATTTTTCGACCATCGTCTGGAGAATAAATTCTGGTGATGCCGTGCTTCATTAAATCTTCAATCTCTTCAGTAAGAATTACTCCACCTCCTCCACCAAAAATCTTGATGTGTGTTGCTCCTTTTTCTTGAAGCAAATCATACATGTATTTAAAATACTCGTTATGTCCACCTTGGTAAGAAGTCATAGCAATAGCATTCACATCTTCTTGTATGGCCGTATTTACTACTTCCTCAACACTTCTATCATGACCTAAATGAATCACTTCTACTCCTGTAGTTTGTATAATTCTTCGCATTACATTAATCGCGGCGTCATGCCCATCAAATAAAGAGGCTGCGGTAACTATTCTGATTTGATTTTTGGGAGTATATGGCTTTTGTTGTTCCATTCTATAACTGAATTAAATTTTGAATTTTTAAAACGTAAATTTACGAAATTCGAAATAACATGAATCTTTTTTAGCTTTTTTTACAAGCTTTTCAATTCAAACGGAATCTAAAAAAGAAAAATGAAGTATTTCCTGTTTGTAATCATCAGGTATTTCGAATTGATTTTTACAGGCATTGTCAATAGCTATGAAGTTTCAACCTAAGGCAGCTTTGACTAAAAGCATTTTTTGAAAGCGAATACTTCATGTGCTAATTGTATGATTTATCGATGTTAATTTAGGGTCTGTGATGAAATAACTTGAACAGAATTGACATTTTTATTTTTTTCTTTATCTAGGCAAAATTTTTAAGCCTAGACTAAGCTATGGTTTAAAATTTTAACGCAGAGAAAGTAGAAAAGAATAAGTAAAAAAGTTCAAATTATTACTTTTCAGAAACTTAGGTCTTCTTTGAAATACTAAATAACATTCAAATAAAAAAAATATTTTTCGTTTAGACTTTAATTCTAACTAACTTAGCAAATAAATTTGTTAACCTTTTAGCATTTATTAAAACTAATAGTATAATATAAACCCTAAAAATTAAATTATGAATACTACAAAAAAAATTGCTTTACTTTTATTAGTTGTATTTGGCGCATTTTCTTGTGATGAAGTGGATGATTTAACAGACATTATTGTTGATGACGATTTTTCTACAGAAATTACCGTTTCAGTTGCTGAAAATACAGATGGAGAACCAGAGAGTTTTGCAGAAACTGCTATTATAGATTTAGCTTCTAATCAAGATGTGCAAGATAACTTATCTGCTATTGAAGATGTAAATATCAACTCTCTTACTTACGAAATTACTAATTTTTCTGGGTCAGAGAACGCAACAGTAACTGAGGCTTCTATCAATTTTGAAGGCACAGTAATAGCTGTTTCTGATATTAACCTAGAACAATCTGATTTAGACAACACGGTTTATAGTATTGAAGATAGCAGCGTATTGAATGACATTGCAAACACACTTTTAAACGGCACCACCGTAACCGTAAGTCTTTCAGGTACAGTTGATGCTACCCCAGTAACTTTTGATGTTGTTATTGTGGTAGATGCTACTGTTACTATAGATCTTATATAGAATTGAATTATAGACATCCTATAAATTATAGTGATATTCAAAAATTTTGGATAGTTCCTTTTATTACCACATTTTAAGCTCATATTGATTTAATTTTAAATACAATAAATTTACAAACTATGTTAAAAACAGCTTCAATGTAAATTTAATGTTAAGTGAATGTTTCTTAAACGTAAATAAGTTGTATATTAGCAGAAATAAATGATAGATATGAAAAATGTTGTAGCTTTTATGGTCTTTTTCTTAATGGGTGTTGTCCTTTACGCTCAAGAAAGCAACGACCAAGCAAAATTTGTAAAAAAAGGTAACCTTATAGAAGCCACTTACTACCATGCAAACGGTAATGTAAGTCAAATTGGTTTTTTAAAAAATAAAAAACCTCATGGTGTTTGGAAAGCATACGATTTCCAAGGAAAAAAAATAGCCCAAGCACAATATGAAGAAGGAAAAAAAGAGGGCAAATGGTTTTTCTGGAATGAAAATAAATTATCTGAAGTTGAATATAACGATAACAATATTGTAAAGGTTAATGATTACCAAATGACTGATTCATACGTAATTAATTAATATTTAAACGTTTTTATTTAAAATCCACCTATTTTTGTAGGTGGATTTTTTGTTTTTAAATTTTGACATGTTTCGACCTAAAAAACTAACCCATAACCTTAATATTTCCAAAAATTATGAGTGATTCTTAACTGATATTTTTTATAAATCTCACAAAATTTAATTCACATTTATAAGTCCATTTTGAATCTTTGCTATTACTGCTCTTGCAGCAGATTCTCCATTCAGCATAGCCGCGTTTAAAGAACCGTTAGACAATTGATCACCCGCCAAGAAAACCTTGTCTTTCAACTGTGTTTCAGAAGGTGGCATCATGTAGTTTACGGTGTGCATAATTGGCAAGGCCTGTTTGATTTTGTAATACCTTAAAAAATTAGCGCATTCAATATTGCAATACTCCTTCAGTTCTTTTTCAACTTGATTTATTAATTTATCTTTTGAAAGTTGATGTGGTTTAATGACACTTACTGACAACACATAATTCCCTTCGCTTTTGGTTCGGTTTTGATAATAAATATTGTTGATCAATGCATCTTCATCTGCGATTAAGCCGATTAAAGGTTTATCAATTACTTTATTTTTTACTTCAAAATACATGTTTTCAACCGATTTCCATTTGGATTTTTGATTCTTTAAATTTGAAATTATCGGCCAAGCTTCGGCAGCTATTATTGCGTAGTCAAAATTGATTTTCTTTCCATTTTCTAAATGTAATTCTTGGTTTACCACATCGTTTACTCTTGTATTGAACTCAAATTGAGTATGCTTCAATTGAGCTGCTAATTGGTTAGGAATGGCTTGTATTCCTTTTTTTGGAATGCCCGCATTTCCTTCAGCAAACATCTTATATACAAATTCGAATTTTCGGCTGGAAGTAGATAAATTTTCTTCTAAAAAAATTCCAGTAAAAAAGGGCTTAAAAAACTTCTGAATCATTTCATTTGAAAAGCCTTTGTTTTTCAAAAAAGACAAAGTGGTTTGTTCTGGTGCTAAAAAAATATCATCAAAACTCTTTTTCTTTACTGAATTGCTCAATTGAAGAACTTTCCATTTATCTGAAATGCTTCCAATCTTTGCGAACAAAGTTGGGAATAACAAGGCTAGTTTCCTACTCGGATCTCCTATTGTATATTTATTTTGTTTGAAAAATATACAAGATCCAGGATAAAATTCTTGTAAATCCAACAAATTAAAATCCAAGTATTTTTGAGCAGCGGGATATTGTTTCAATAGCACTTGAAAACCATGATCAAATTGAAAACCTTCTCTGTAATCTGTTTTCACTCTACCGCCTACTCTATCTGTCTGATCTACAATAAGCGGCTTAAAACCTGCCTTTTCAAGGTTTATTGCAGCCACTAAGCCGCTAACTCCTGCTCCAATAATTACTACTTTTTCTTTCATTTAATGACTTAGATTTTGCATAAAAATAGGCATTTCAACTCATCCAAAAAAATACTAGAGTGGATATACTATTATTTTTAAAATCTAATATAATTTCGAACTTAAATTATAAATCTTTGCAAATACGTTAAGGGGAATAGACTATAAATTTTATCTTTAAAATAAAAATGTCAAATCCAGAAGAAATGGGAGTAATAGCCAAGAGTGAAAAATTGATTACCTTATATAGTCATCCTAGTCATCATCTAACCACAAAATGTTTAGCTGTTGCTAAAGCAAGTAAAGCCAATGTTGAATTTGTGGATATTGAGAAAACCAAACTAACAGGAACGGTTTGGAAAGAATTAGCTGAAATGCTAGGAGTGAAAGTAGATGACATAATAGCTAAAAACCACCCAGCATTTCTTGATAAATATGGTAAAGATGTATCTTTGACTGAAGAAAGCGCTATTAAATTTCTTCAACATGATTCTATTGTGTTGGCACATCCAATTGCTGTACGTGGTGAAAAAGCCATTCAAGCTACAAACAGTAACGACATTATGAAACTGCATAAGCCTGATTCTAAAGATGCCAAGCTACCATAATTAGATAATAATTTACGCAAAAATTAAACCTCATTGTATTTTACAATGAGGTTTAATTTATATAAATGATAAACAAACTTTACAACAAACTAAAAGCTTTGTAAAGCACCTCTATAATTAGTTGTGATTTGGTTTCCATTATTATCAAGCATATCTATAATAATAATTTGGTTATTTCTAGTGCCGGAAATAGTTACTGTACCACTAACTGCATCAAAATAATTACCCTCTTCTGTATCTACATTAAAATTTGTCGCAGCATCTGCAAACACCCAAGTAAATTCTGCTCTTTCATTTGAATATGTATAAGTACCTGGTACTAATCCAGTAGCGCTGTTGGTATTTAAATCTAAATACAAGGTAGATCCAATTCCAGTAACAGTTTCATTCCCTACATTGATATTAAATCCATCTGATAAAAAAGAAACATCCCAATCATAACTTCCGTCACTATTTTCTCCAAACTCCTCTAAAACTCCTAATTCAATTGTGTATTGTGTTCCATCAATAGTCATAACATTGTTGGCACTACTAGCGTTGTCATCATCATCTTTACACGATACGGTAAAAAGGGTACATACTAAAGCAACTAGTGCTACTAATTTTAAATTTTTCATTTAATTTGTTTTTGGTTTATAAGTTGGCAAATGTATTCTTATTGCAAATATAAATTCAGTTTTATTTTAACTATTTTTAAATAGTACATGACGAAGTTTAGTTTCGACATATTTTCCTCAATTTTTGCCCTTACCCTAAAGCCTGTCTGGCCGGTAGGCAGGAGTGAAATCGAGGAAAATCAGTCACTCTGTTATGTTTATCTAACAAATTTAATGCTTAATCAGAATCACTCATTTCAATCTTTCTATTTTTGAAAGGCCTAACAATTAATCTTGCTGCCCGATCATAGTTGATATAGTTATAAACCCAATTGAAGAAAGTTACTACTCGATTTCTAAAGCCTACAAGAAACCATAGATGTACAAACATCCAAATGAACCAAGCAAAAAATCCACCAAACTTCAATTTCCCTAAATCTACTACTGCTTTATTTCTTCCAATGGTAGCCATTGTACCTTTATCGAAATAAGAGAAAGGTTTCATTTCTTTATTGCTTAATTTGCGCAAAAGATTCTTAGCTAAATGCTTTCCTTGCTGAATAGCAGGCTGTGCAACCATTGGATGTCCTTTTGGATAGTCTTCATTTTGCATTAAAGCAATATCACCGATAGCAAATATATTGTCATGGCCTTGTATTTGGTTATATTGATTCACTTTATATCGGTTGGTTTTTTCTACAAAAGCATCTGCTTGTAAACCTTCAACAGGAGCGCCAGTTACTCCAGCCGACCAGATAAAGGTTTCTGTGTGAAATTCCTTTCCAGTATTGGTAGTTACAATATTGTTTTTGTAATCCTCTACAAAGGTGGACGTATGCACATGTACTCCTAAATTTTCTAAAAAACGCTTTGCATTAATAGAAGATTTTTCACTCATTGGTGGTAAGACCCGGTCTTCACCTTCTAAAAGATGCACCTGTATTTCATCTTGATTTAAATCTTTATAATCTTTAGAAATGATATGATTTTTCAGCTCTGCTAAAGCTCCACTTAGTTCCACTCCAGTAGGTCCAGCACCTGCAATTACAAAAGTTAAAAGTGATTTCCGTTTGGTTTCATCCTCTGTAATAGTAGCTTGTTCAAAGTTTTCTAAAACCAAACTCCTCAGGTTTAAAGCTTGCGGAATTGACTTCATCCATACCGCATTATTTTCAACATTTTTGTTTCCAAAAAAATTGGTTTTGGAACCCGTTGCAATCACCAAGTAATCATAACTCAATGAACCAATATTGGTTATTACTTCTTTTTTATCTGGGTTGATATGTTCAACTTCGGTTAATCGAAAAATAGCATTTTTAGACTTATTCAATAGCTTTCGCAAAGGATAGGCAATGGAATCAGGCTCTAATCCTGATGTGGAAACTTGGTACAAAAGAGGTTGAAAAGTATGGTAATTTCGTTTGTCTAGCATGACCAGTTGAACATTTTTATCGAAAAGCTCTTTCGCAAAAGAAATACCTGCAAAACCTCCACCTATAATAATTACTCTGGGAAATTCAGAAGTTGGAATATTCATATTGTAGTTTTTACTAAAATACGATAGGCAGTTGGCATATCAATTAATTTAACTTTGCTTTGTAATTCCATAGTATTTTTACTTATAAATGATATATTTATCCCATTAAACTTACACTTATGCCAGAGGTTATTTTAGAATTGAATAGCGCCAGTATTTTTCAACGAGAAAGTTTGGTGCTTTCTGACATCAATATTCAAATAGAAAAAGGTGAATTTGTTTACCTTATAGGAAAGACGGGAACTGGTAAAAGTAGTTTCATGAAAACCTTATATGGAGATTTGCCCTTAAAGGAAGGAAATGGCAGTATTGTAGGAATGGATTTAACCGCTCTCAAAGAAAAACAAATTCCTTTTTTAAGAAGAAAATTGGGCGTGGTTTTTCAAGATTTTAAATTGTTAAACGACCGTAATGTAGAACAAAACTTGAATTTTGTTTTACGGGCTACAGGCTGGAAAGACAAAATTAAAATGAAGAATAAGGTAGATGAAGTTTTGGACAAAGTAGGCATGAAAACAAAAAACTTTAAATTCCCTTATCAACTTTCAGGTGGTGAACAACAACGGATTGCTATTGCCAGAGCTTTGTTAAACGACCCAGAACTAATTCTAGCAGACGAACCCACGGGTAATCTGGACCCACAAACTTCTGTAGAAGTAATGCAAGTTTTGCAGGAAATAAATAAAAATGGAAATACCATTTTAATGGCAACGCATGATTATGCTTTGTTGCTTAAATACCCATCCAAAACACTTAAATGCGACGGCCAAAAAGTCTTTGAAGTAATACAAAAGAAAGCAGGATAATTTATTTTTTTTTGTACACATGTGGATTTTCAACAATTCCCTTTTTAAACACTTTTCTAATTCCCATCCGTAGGCTATTATCCAGTTGTAAAATTTTATCTTTTACCAACTCGTTTGGTCTACCTCTAAATGAAGTCACATGAAACTCGTCTGTAGCTCTAAATGGTTTTTTTGAAAAATAATAATTAGAAATGCAACATCTAAAACCTTCCTTTTTAACCGAAGAAACCGAGTGTAATGAATCTTGGTGAGTTGCCATAACAACAAGACGATTGAATTTTGAATGAATTGTAATGGGGTCTTTTTTTAAGCCTTCTGGCCATAATTCTAAATTCCCGCCATAATTTAATTTCCAGCAAGGGGTAACATAAAAGAGTAAATTTAAAACACGCCAAAGCTGCCTGTCTTTATCATGAGAATTGTCTAAATGTGGATTTAAAAACTGATTTTCTCCCATACTAGAAAGTCCTCCTGCATATAAATTTTCATCAGGTATAGCATGCTCAATTCCACAAATTTCGGCTATAAAGTCTACTATTTTAGGTTGTTGAAAAGCGTAAATACATTCTTCTAACCAGGAATTGTATTGATTCATTTGAAAGCCCACAAACTTGTCTTCCTTAAGGCTTTTTTTTAGCATCATTTCTTGGCTGCTCGGGAATACTTCAAACAATTGAAGTGCTAATTCTTCAGGCAACACATCATCTAAATAAAAATAAGGAATTGCATCTTTATTTGTATTGAATTGCTGCTGAATGTGAGTCTGACTTGATACCAGGTGCTTATAAATAAGGTCTGCAATTTGAGTTCTATTCATAATCAATAGGATGAATTTAATTAACTAACTTTGTAAAGTTAGTAAAAATCTGAAGTTGTTAAGCATTCTCATACCTAATTTCAATGATTCTTGCCAAGATTTGGTACATCGCTTGGTTGAAGAAATACACACTATCAATTTTGAAGTGGAAATCATTATTGGTGATGATGCTTCAACTTTAGAAGCTGTTATTGAAAGTTACACTCAATTTGATGCATTGGAAAATGTTCGTATTATTAAAAATAAAAGCAATTTAGGTAGAGAAAAAACAAGAATCAATTTAGCAAAAAACGCTCAGTTTAATTGGTTGCTTTTTTTAGATGCAGATGTGCTTCCTAAGGGAAAAAACTTCATTCAAAAATACATTGAAGCCTTTTCAGAAAGCAAAAAACTAGATGTGATTTTTGGCGGTATTGTTTACCAAGAAAAACCTACCAACCCAGCTGTACTTCTTCGCTGGAAATACGGTAAAGCAAACGAAGAACAAGGTTTATCTTCTAGGAGAAAAAATCAGTACAGAAGTTTAGTTACAGGAGCAATTTGCATTCAGAAAGAGGTTTTTATGAACAATTCTATTTATTTAGATCACATTTATGGATTGGATATATTATTGGCTTACCAATTAAAAAAAGCTAATGCAAGAGTAGTTCACATCGAAAATCCTGTTTTTCATTTGGGATTGGAAACGAATTCTGCTTTCCTTCACAAAACTAAAGATGCCATGAAAAGCATTGTCATTCTTGAAAAAAAAGGTCTTATTTCAGCAGATTTTAGACCTATTCAAAGAGTTTATCACAAGTTAGAAAAACTTGGATTAGCTGCTTTATGCAAATGGTTTTTTGGAGTATTGGATTCTATTTTAACCAAAAGCATCAGCGGTTCATCTCCTAAATTATTTTATTTTAACCTATACAGAATGCTCTACTTTTGTCACTTAAAACAATCTAAATTACACTAAATGGAAGGCAATACACCTTTTTTTTCTGTTGTCATTCCCCTTTATAACAAAGGCAATTACATTACAACTTGTTTAGACAGTGTTCTAAATCAGGACTTTTCAAATTTTGAAATCATTATTGTAGATGATGGCTCTACCGACGATTCTATAAATGAAATTAAAAAATTTGATGACGAACGAATAATTATAGAACAACAAGAAAACAAAGGTGCTGCAGCAGCAAGAAATAAAGGGGTGGAAATTGCCAAAGCCAAGTGGATTGCTTTTCTAGATGCTGATGATTTATGGTTAGAAAATCATTTAGCTGAACTCTTTCTAGCCATACAAAAATTCCCAAAGGAGTCAGTGTTTACTTCTCGATTAGGTATAATCAGACAGCATAAACAAATTGATTTAGCCCAATACAATTTTAAATTGAAGTCTGAAACTCAGCTTCTCTCCTATTTTGAAAACAGTATAAAAAGTGATTTGCTAAATACTTCTGGAATAGTCATAGAAAAAGCTTTTTTTAAAAAACTGAACGGATTTGATGAGCAAATTTATTCTGGCCAAGACACCGATTTATTTATCCGTATTGGTCTTGAAAAAAAGATTGTGTTTAGTTCAAAGAACACGTTTTTATATTGTGAATATTCGGAAAATAATATTTCGAAAACGCCTCGCTTTAAGGAACGGTTGGCTCTTTTAGATGCGTATCAATTAAAAGCTGAAAATAATCCTGCGTTAGAAAAGTATTTAGATTTAAATCGATTTTCAATCTACCTGCGATCAAAAATGTATGGTGATGATACTTGGAAACAAGCCAAGCAGAAAATCAATAAAAAGAATTTAACCAAAAAACAATTAGGCCTAATGCTGTTACCTAAACTCATGTTGCAGAACTTAAAATATATTCAACTTAAATTGAGCAGTTTAGGAATAAAAAAATCTGTTTTCTAGCAAAAGATACTTCTGTACATAACACCTTAAAATCGATTTAACTTTCCTATTTTTGCAAAAATTTTTTAAATGAATACCCGAGAACTTACGCGCTATTTTTATCATTTATTCAAAGATGAATTTGGACTTGAAGAGCAACTTGCTATCAATTTGAATTTGGTTCTAAACCTTATCATCACTTTAATCATCGCTTTCATCATTTTTAAGATTTTAAGGGTTTTTGCTGAAAATGTTGTCCATAAAATTGCAGCTAAATCCAAAACAGACTTCGATGATTTTTTAGTGAAAAACAAAACTTTTTTACATCTATCTAACTTGCTTACTGTCAATTTTATTTCGGTTTTAATTCCATCCGTATTAATTGATTTTCAAAGTGCAGAAATTTATGCTGAGAAATTAGTTAGTTTTCTTACCGTAATTTTTATAATTACCTTATTACGAAGCATTCTACTTACTGTTAAGGACTTTTTGAAAACTATTGATGCCTTTAAAGACAAACCGATAGAAAGTTACATTCAAGTGTTTATGATTGTAATTTGGCTTATTGGTATTGTAATTTTATTTAGCATCGTCACCGATAAATCCTTAACTACACTTTTTACCGGTTTAGGTGCTCTTTCTGCTGTATTGCTATTGATTTTTAAAGACACCATTCTTGGTTTTGTTGCTAGTATTCAAGTTTCTGTAAATGATACCGTCCGTATTGGAGACTGGATTACTATGGAAAAATATGGTGCAGATGGAGATGTCTATGAAATCAATTTAGCTTCGGTTAAAGTTCGGAATTTTGACAATACCATTACCACAATACCTACTTATTATCTGATATCAGATTCCTTTAAAAACTGGCGAGGAATGAGTCAATCTGGTGGTAGAAGAATCAAACGTGCGGTTTTGATAAAAGCCAATTCCATTCAATTTTTAAATCCTGATGAAATAGCTGAATTTAAAAAAATCAAGCTCGTGTCTGATTATGTTGTTGAACGCTCAAATGAAATCAATGTACATAACAAAAAAGTAAATGCAGACAAATCAGTTTTAATCAACGGAAGAAATTTAACCAATTTTGGAATGTTTAGAAGGTATGTAGATGAATATCTGAAGCAGCATCCATCTGTTAATAAGGATATGATGGTTATGAGCAGACAGTTGGCTCCTACTCCACATGGCATTCCTTTGGAAATTTATGCCTTTAGCCAAGATAAAGTTTGGATAAATTACGAACGCATTATGGCAGATATTTTTGACCATATTTTAGCCAGTATTCCTTATTTTAAATTAGAAGCTTTTGAATATCCTACTGGAAAAGATTTGAATTTCAATTTGAAAAAATGATTTTAGGCTCACACTAAAAAAGCAAAATTATATTGAAATTATTTAGGCTAAAGTGCAACTTGAAGCTACAATTCATCTTAAAATCCTACCTTTGAAAAAAAATAAACCATGTCTGTAGCTAAAAAGCAATACAAGAGAATTACGGTAAAATCTTTAGTAGATATGAAAGCCAATAATGAGCGCATATCGATGTTGACTTCCTACGATTTTACGATGGCTAAAATAGTTGACCAAGCTGGAATTGATGTCATTTTAGTAGGTGACTCTGCCTCTAACGTAATGGCTGGACATGAAACTACCTTACCAATAACTTTAGACCATATGATATATCATGCGTCTAATGTGGTACGTGCCATCAATCGTTCTTTGGTGGTGGTAGATTTACCTTTTGGAAGTTACCAAAGCGATCCAAAAGAGGCCTTGCGTTCAGCAATTAGAATCATGAAAGAAAGCGGTGCTCACGCCGTAAAACTTGAAGGTGGTAGCGAAATTAAAGAATCTACTAAGCGGATTTTGAAAGCAGGAATTCCTGTGATGGGTCATTTGGGATTAACACCACAATCTATCTACAAATTTGGAACCTATACGGTAAGAGCTAAAGAAGAAGCGGAGGCACAAAAACTGAAAGAAGATGCATTGCTTTTAGAAAAGTTAGGTTGTTTTGCTTTGGTATTGGAAAAAGTGCCTGCAAACTTGGCTAAAGAAGTGGCAAAAAGTCTTCATATTCCAGTAATTGGTATTGGCGCTGGAAACGGGGTAGACGGACAAGTTTTAGTTATTCATGATATGTTAGGTATGGACCATGAATTTAATCCACGTTTTTTAAGACGTTATGCTGATTTAAATACCATTATGACCAAATCCATTCAAGATTATAATAAAGATGTGAAATCTGGTGATTTTCCTAATGAAAAAGAGCAGTATTAAGTTAAGAATTTTGTGATTCATTTATAATAAAAAAACCTCTATAATTCAATTGCATTAGTATACTCAACCAAAATCATGAAAAAATTGCAATTAAAATTATAAAGGTCTTTAAAGTCTGAAATTACTGGTCTATAGAGCCTAAAACGCGTTTCGCAAAAGTATTCGCTGCATCTTTCTCAGACATTCCTTCTTTTATAAGTATATCCATTTCTACAGCACCAGCGAGGTTAGTAATTAACTCACCTACT
>Ga0307979_1001581_pt1 | contig 16158 bp, 10 predicted proteins | sample OrgLakmetage1058_FD_201833 | JGI IMG/M metagenome (GOLD analysis project Ga0307979, IMG submission 201833) | Saline water microbial communities from Organic Lake, Antarctica - #1058 | ecosystem: Environmental > Aquatic > Non-marine Saline and Alkaline > Saline | place: Antarctica: Organic Lake...
CTTGGCACCAGTGCAGTGTCACTATTTTACACTTGGTTGCCAATCGAAACAAACACATCGAAACAAACACAAACCCATTTCAAACACGCATTTAATTTGGGGTTGTTTCATCTCACTCGATAACTAGGGAATTAAACCAGCTCCTAATCAAGCTTCATATCATACGAAGTTTCCCGAACAAATAAGCCAAGGCTTATGTCAGTAGCTCCCGCTTCTCCTACTGATCCAACCTCATCAGCATCCTCTGATCCGCTCTCTATGCTGTGTGACATGCTGGTAGCAACAGCGATAGCTGGCGCTTTCGAATCAGCTTGGAGGGGCAATGCTGGCAAAAGGGGCTCGCACACCTCGCTGATAAGCGCAGCTGCTCCGTCGCGGATACACCATAACGCGAACGCTGCGACGGCCAATAATGTTGACACAATGACAAAAGGCAGCGCACCGCTACCAAGAACCGTATGCCCTTGGCTTCTTTTCGAAATCGCATAAAGTGATGTGCCTGCAATGTTGCCACCCATGCCACCGACACCCCCTAAGGTGGCCATGAGACCTAGGCTTCGGCCTTGCATGTGCGGTGGCACGTACACGCTGAGGAGAGACTTGAGGCTAGGCTCAAGCGTGAGAAGAGCAGCCTGCAGCACCACCGCAGCGCCGCAGTGCACCGCAAGCGCTTTACGCTTCGATGTGGCTTCGAGGGCGACATCAAGCACTGACAAGGTCTTCAAATTGGAGGGAGCGCCGAAGTGTAGTGATGATGGCGCCGAAGGCAGCGCCACAAAAGCCACCACACAAGCGACAGCAGCTACTGCAGCACAACTGGATGCGGTCACCAGAGGCCCGAGGCGGCGCTCCACGGCTGGAAAAGCTGCTACGCTACACGTGCTGCAAAAGGCTGCTCCAAAGGCAATCAATCCAAACTCCGCAGCCGTGAGGGCGTACTCGTCCTTGAGCACTAGCGGCCATAACACCGTTACCACCGTAAATGCCAGAGACTGCGCAAGGAGTGCTCCAATCAACACTGCGTACCGAACACGGGATGGCGACGACGTAGGCTCCATAGTCCCACTTGTGTGGGAATCAGCTGAGCGAGAAGGTCGTGGATTTGCGGCTATAGGAGCCGGTGGCTTGCTAGAAGCACTAAGAGACGAAGCCTGCGAGGATATGGCGCATGAACCGTCCAATCGGCTTGCGATGAGTGCTAGGAGACCGAAGAAGCAAAAACCGGTGCAAATGCCCATATGAATCCTTCCAAAATGAGCACGCACACAGGAGAGCCACAAAAGGGTGAGGCAAGTTGTTGCAAATGGTAGCAAACACACGACAGGCACACAGAAGAACACTGTTTAAACTTGCACACACCGGTAGCGAGGTAAAGTTCCCCTTATGCCAAGGCGAATCACCAAATAGTCCCAGAACGGGAACAAGCCCTTGCCAAGAAGCCGCAGCGTGGTCTCCTGAACGGCAAACGCACTGAACACTGCCGAGCGACGGCTTCGATCATTGCAGTCGGCCAAGTGCGCCACCACGACCATCCATAGGTTTACGCCAACTCCCAAGAAGCAGCCAGCAAGAAGAAGACCGCGCGGGCTTGAGGCTAAGCCCCGAATGAGACAGCCCGCAGAGCAGGCCTGGTTGCATGGAAATAGACAGATGAAAAATATACTTGTCAAACGGCTCTGATAAATCATCTCAAAGGAAGCTTAGTTTTAAAGGAGTTCTACATGAGGAAAAAACCAAAGCTGAGAACTGCGTTCAAGTTTGCTCACCCCCGCGGTTACAAAGATTGGAGCGAATGGGCCGTAGGTATCAAGAGCAAAACCAGCGAAGGGCGACAGCACCATGGCGCCGAGGCTCATTAGAAATCCAATGTAACCGATCTCCATTTCGGATGCTCCAACTTCTAGATAAAAGTACGTCGTGACCGAGGCATGCAGAGCACCCCCAAAGCTCGCTACCCATATGATCAAAATGGGGGTGCGCGTACGCGGATCGGACCAAAAACTACGGACCATGTAGAGCTGCTCATGAATAATCGATGCAAGACCTACCATCCTAATTTGCTTTCAATTTAATTCTAACTTTCAATGTCGTCAGAACATCCCTCGGGAAGGGACATATGAAACTTAGCTATCTACGCAAAACCGAAAGTGATCCTATAATGTTGACATAGACCGCTTAATAGAACTTGTGCGAGTCACACATGAGCCTTCGAACTGCGCTGCATTGCATGCTCTCATGCCTCTCAGGGTCTCAGGTCTCCGGGTCAGGATTCAGGCTATCGGGAATATCCTCTAGGAAGTGTAACTTATGTCAGGATTCGTCACAGCATGAAAGGTCGTTGGTCGTTGGTCGTTGGTCGTCGTTCAGTACAACTAACAAGGCTACAACCCACCTGACACCTGACCTTTTTTGACACAGGCCCAAAGGGCTGGAATGAGAGGCTGGAATTAGAGAACTAATATAGGCAGACACACAAAGCAATGCAGCTCTTTCTCTGTAGAAGAGGAGCTTATGAGCCAAATTCTACGGGTTGCTTTCTTTTCCTTTCTTTCCTTTTCTTAACCTATGATTAGGGAGGCCACTTTGACCAATATTTGCATTTATACACCTCAAACCTCAAACACACACCCGGACGCATGTACACCACTACCCGCTACATTAGCTCCTGTGCCATTTCGGATTGTATTAATTCGAGTTCGAGATCGAGTTCGGTAGCAATACAGCAAACAGAGCCAGGTAAGCGTCCCATTTAATTAAGGTTGAACCGAAAGCAGAGCGAAACCGGCGGCTCGTTCCCAATAACAGGGTGGGTCGTGGATCAGAGGAAGCCATATCAGAAAAAACTTTAGAAACCTTCAAATGAGGAGCTGACAACGCCGCCGACTAACTGGCCATTTAGGGGGCGATGTTCCAAGCATGACGTGGTTCTGTACCAAAAAGAAACTCACTCTCAGAGCACGGAGGAGCGTACCACTTTAGACCGCGCTGCTTTGCTTTTCTTCTCTACCTGTTAGCCATCTAATTCCGGCCCTTCGGGGCCTGTCTAAATATACACTTCCGATGTTCCTCTCGCATGGAATATGTATATCGGGATTGGCCCTCGGTAGTTTCAAAATTTCTGGCAACAGTGATAAGGCCACAGGCCACAAGGAAAAAAGAGGTCTAGGGGTATTTCCAATTCGGTTTTTCGCATGCTATGGCAAAAAAGGGCCATTTTGGAAGCGACCCGCTTCTGTTTTCTATGTCTATGGGGTCTATAGGGCTGGGTATGGGAAGTTGTAGCAGCCAACAAGTAACAAGTGTCAGTATCAAGTGAACTTCAAGAAAAGGCGGCACTGCATGGTTCGAGGGGTGGTAATATTTAAAGAGATGGTGGACTAGGCGAGGGCCTGAGGACATAAATCCTGAGCATGCACCTGAATATCCAGGGACATGAGGTTGGTCACTTAACATCGACCAAACGAGTTTGGTTACGTACACGTAAGTGTAACATCCCTTTTCATTGTTTCTTTTTGTCGTAGTTTTTTTTAAGAAAATTGGCAATTGGCAATGCCCCGTATATCCATAAATCACATATCTGAATCCACTGCAAAAAGATATCAGGAACACACAGGAACAATTTCATCTCTCAAAGTTAAGGTCAATCCGCTTTTCGGAGACGGCAAGTAACAATTAAACGGAATCGGCTTTGCTCTGTGTGCGGGTGCGAGGGCGCGAGGAAGTGCCGTTCATTCGGGGGTCTTCGGCCTGCTTCGACGCTAACCAATCGGTTACGGTCTGATCGTCTTGGCTGAGCACTTCAAAAGTCTCGCGGAACAGCGGGTCGGAATCAGCCACAATACTTTTCACTTGCTTCTTCACTGGCTTCAAGGCCTTCGCGTGCGTGCATTTGTAGAGGTAGGCCGTGTGGCCTTCGCTGCTGCCATGCATGGACGTGGCCTGCTTCTCAACGAACTCCATCGAGAAACCGTACTTGTCAATCATCAAATGTGGTGCATGGTAGCAGAGCACCCATTTCGCAGTCGACGACGCACGCAAGCACTCCCCGAGGTGCAGGAAGAGCTTGGGTGGGAAGCCAATGTCAAACATGTATACGTGGGTGAACGGGTTGAAGGACTTGGCATCCCATGCGTCGCCATGCATGAAAATGCAGTTGTTGCGGCTAGCTTCGGGGCGGTGCGTCTCAACGTCGTCCACGTAGTGCTTAAGGTTGTGTAAGCTAAGCAGCCACCTCACGTGCTCCATTTCCACTCCTACGCTGTACTTGACTCCCGGGTCGATCGCCACATGCAAGTTGGGCTTTCCCAACCCAGCGCCCACGTCGACAAATACGCTCTCAGGCCCTAAATCCGCCTTTTCCACCAACAAGTTTGTCACTTTCTGCATCGACGACTTGGTCAACTCTGAAAAAAAAAGAAGAAAGAAAAGGGAATGAAAAACATGCAAATGATGGACATGATTGCTAGAATAAAGCCTTACACGAGCCATTGGCACTTAACCACTAAGTATAAAGATGAAGACATACCTCCGTAGATTGCACCTCCGGAACCGTTTCCGCCCAGCGATCCTGTGCACTTGTTTACAATCTTGTACATCTGCAATACTTCCTCAACGCATTCGCTCGATGCACTACCAAACAATGCCTTCTTAGACTTGCCCGATGATTCAATGGACTTTTTGCTGCTTTGTACCTTAGCAGGAGTACTCGTATCTTCTGCTGCATTCCTATTAGCAGTTCGGCTTGGCGTTGAGGGGGCTTTCACAACCTTTGGCTCATCTGCAGCTACTAATTCTTCAGTCGTCTCATCGTCGGCGAGGAGCTTCTTCCGCGTCTCACTCTTGGGTGCTGATTTCCTCCGCGAGCGGGCATCCGGCCGAGTTGGTGTGGAAGGGAGAGCGGCTTTCTGAAGAGTCAGGTGAAACGTGTGTTAACATAAAAGAAATGAGGCTTGCATGGGCCGATGCGCAGACTTACAACTTGCGCCATTTTTCCAAGAATGATTGGGGAGGTAGGTGGAGGGAATGTCGCGGAAAAAAAAATATCCAAACGGCTAGTTAACTTTGAGACCCAGTCCTACAAGTGACCACGTCTCCCAAAGATTCAAGTTTACAGGGATTTTTGATCCGTGGCTTTTTGTTCGAGTACGAATTAGACTACGCCTTTTGAAAGCAAGGAGTCGGTCTGCGTGCAGTAGTTAGCCCTTTTACTAGTCGTGGTGCTTGAGGATAGTACAACATGGATCATAGATCGTAGAATCCATACTCATCCGAGCTGCGTTTGCTTTAATTCCTCGCATTAGCTAATGCTCTGATAGCCCAATTTTGAACTAGGGTCCTTCACATGTAGCAGCGTTCAAAGTAGTCTTCAATCTCGGGCAATGAAATAAGCTAACCGGCCTTGAAAGGGGATTGCTTCTTGATTTACTAATACATGGAGATTCCTCGCGACCGCCTCTACTCATGGTGCTCGTCATCGGAGCAGGCTGGTGACGACCCTCTGCAGCCGCAACAATCACTGGCGGTGGTCGTAGATGCTCTAGGTCTCCCCATTTCAGCCGATGGAAGTAATGACGACGCACTTCGCGACTTCGCGGCGGCACTCATGGCTCTGGTGCGCCGCGAGACGCAAGCTTTTGTTGGAGCAGGGCCTGTAGGCACAATACCCGCCAAGGTGCTTTCTGCCGAAGGCATTTCGCGCCTCGGTGCTCCAACTCCGCCTCCTCAGACGCCACCACGGCCACCTCCTATGGTTGCTCCAGTTCAGTACGAGGACGCATTTCCAGCGCTCGGAATGGGCGCGCCTGCACCTAAAGCTCAGCCAAAGGCTAAGAAACGCGTGCGAGCAACCTTGTTGGCAGTGTCAAGCGGAGGCAGCAGCGGTGGAAACATCGCTTCACTGCCGTCGGGCGATACTCTGGATGCCTCGAGGCCTGCTACCACCGGCGGCTCGAGCATGCCAAATCCTAGCTTCAAATCAACAGCGCCAACTGCGGCGGCTTCTTTTGGAAAATTAGTTGATGTACCTACTTCTCAAACTCAATTGTCGCCCAGCCGCGCGCGTGCCATTCCAGCAGAGCATGCGACCCCGCCTCGGCCTAGTCACACCCATTCTAGCCCAAGCACACCACCCACGCTTCCTGCTCCTCCTGAGATGCCCATGCGCTCGCCAAGCTTGACCTCATCCTATAGCCTCACAGGCGGTTTGAGCTCACCTGTGGGTGCAAATCCGCGCTCACCTCAAATGTCACCCTTCTCAGCCTCGGCTCTGCCTATTTTGGACTCGGACACTGCTCAGGATTTAGACGCCCTTGAATGCTCGTCTCACGCCTCGGCGCTTCGAGGGCTAGCTTTCCTGCACGGCCGCTTAGTGCTCGACCATTTGGCACCTCCAGCTGAGCTCGCGTTCCTTGCATCTTTGCTCAGAATTGGTCCCAAGACTGCTGCAAGTCGAGCGTCGACTGAGGCCCCAGCAGCCGCCACTGATACCGATGCCCAAAGCAAAAGTGCAGACGACCCCCCGTCGTCGGCTCCGAGTTTCTTCACTTGCCGCACCGATTGCGCTGCTTTCGCCGCCATGGCGTTAGCGGCTGCGTTGCCGCTGATGCGATATTTGGACAGCGGGGTGGCGGCGTTGCTGTGGGCAGACCCAGTCCTTCGGCGAATGGCGCCGCGGTGCGCCCAAACCCTCAAGCATTGCGCGGAGCGGCGGCACAGCGACCTGTCGGGAAGCCGCTTGAGAGTGGGCGCTGGGCCAAGTGATGTACCATTCGTGGATGCCACGGACTCAAGGCACCATTTTAAATCAGCCCTGGCCCAAAAGCTCTTCAACAACCGGGAGCAGGCGCGCGATGCCTTCCTGAAACTCTTGCGCGCGCACGGGGACGCTCGGCGGCGGCTCGACGGTGAAGCCAAGCTAGAAGCACTGCTCGCTGCTTTACCCGCTGAAGTGGATGCCCTGCTGTCGGTCTTGATGCCGGGGAACGGGGAGTGGTTTGGGAGTTTCTTCGCACGTCAGTTGACGCATTCAGCCCTCGAGGTCGAGACCGACAGTGATGTTGTGGATGCCGTTGCTCGCAGCAACAAAGCAGACCCAGCCCACTTACAGCGCCTGCACCAGCGCCTCAGCCAAAGGTCGTCTGCAGCGCCACTGCACACCACTGCCGCAGCAGCTGCGCCAGTAATGCAGCGGTCTTCTCAGGAAGGACAACAGCGCGGCGGTAGCTCATTCGGAGCACCATCCTCCTCGCGAGGCCACCAACCACGATCCAATGCCAGTAATCAGCGCGCGCCTCATCGAGCGTCCAACCATAGCGCTTCTGCGGCAGCGCCAGCCCACCTTCCACTCGCCAATGTCGATGACGTGGCGGCTTGCTTCGCTCAGCCCTCGGAGGCTTTCTTTTTTGACTTCCTGGAATTGGGTGGGGCGGCGCGCTCCGCCGACTTCGTCAGTCATCTGGAAGCTGCTCTGCTGGACCGCGTCGCGTCTCAGATGGACTCGTGGCTCTCGCCTGGGAAACAACAAGGAGGCGACGATGCTGCTGCAGGCCAGGAAGCAACAACAGCAGAGAAGAAGGACAATCAAGTGGAGGCGTCTCCAGAAGCTATTGAACCAGCTCTGGCAGCATCTTCGTCTTCGTCTTCATCACCGTCGTACTTTGGCTCGCCCGATGTACATCAGCGCAGCAAACAGTCAGGGGGCGAGTTCTCTTCACCTTACTCACCCCAAGAATCCTCTTCAACGAGCGCTCGGAAGCTCTTTGGAGCTACCTCTAGCGGTGACGGGGCAGCATCAACATTGCCAGCTTCCAACGACGGTCATCGTTTGGACGCTGAAGAAACGGTTGACGCGCTCTTCACGCTCAGACGGCTCGGAAAGTTCCTCGGGTTGCTAGCGTTTCGCCAGCATTGGCCTCTGAGCCTGGCTGCAATGAGCGGCGGGCACTCCGAAGCCCTTTACAGCGCAGTGGCAGAGGCAACACGCGTGTTGGCACGACAATCACCCAAATTAAATGCTCGAGAAATACTTGCTCGTGCTCAGTCTCAAGGCTGCCTCATTCTCGTGGTAAATTTACCCATTCCTTTTCGCTCTCCTAATTCAGAGTCTCCACACTACAGTAGATTAGCATGGTATCGCATAACACCCCCCGATATGTTTCATCTGACACTTCTTTGCGTGCTTGATTATCTAAATAGGTGCCCTGGCTCACGGACTATTTGAGAATGCTCCAATGGGATCTGGTTGCGCGGCGCACTCCTTACTACGCTGCCTTGTTGGCAGACTTGAAGCAAATTGCTTTGCATGGCCCTTCGCCGCACGCATCCGGCTTTAATGGGAACCACGCTTTGATTCGAACCGAAGCTGCTGACCTCTGTCGCGACCTTCACTCTTCTTTTGCCAGCCACCTCCCGCCCTTACAGCTTGACTCCAGTTCTACGTCCACCGCTGCTGCAGTAGCTGCTTCGCCCTTCACCACAACCAACCTCGCTCTTTCGCCAGTACTGGGCACCGTCGATAGCTCAAGCCAGCTGAGTGTGCGATGCTTCTCGCGGCGCTTGTGCAGTGGCGTCGACCTCTTGTTGTCGTCGCTTCTGGCCAACAAGCGGCCTCCAGCCCCGAATCATCCCGATGGCGTCAGCGTGCTCGTCGCCAAAAAAGTCGTTCGTCCCCATGTTGTAGGGCCTCCTACTCCGCGCTCAGCCGCAGGAAGCAGCGCGACTTCGTCATCTTTGCCTTCTGCGGCGCCACCTTTAGAACGCCAAGACAGCGTAACCTTTGACGAGCTTTCTACTGCTTCTGGCGCCAATCACAACGGTTCCCTGGGCTCACCCGACGCCGATTTCGGCCGACGGCTCCGAACGGCTTTTTTTCGGCGGCACCCAACACTGCAGCGCTGTGCCGACTTCTGCGTGGACGCTGCCGTGGCCAACGCCAAGGCTGCTGTCATAGCCACGCATTGCGCAGCGACTCACCAACTCGGCAGCGCTACCAGTGCTGTTCGTAGCCAGGCGCGCGCAGCGGCCGCTCGGGACGCTGCATATCAGATCGAGGAAGCAGTGACGTCCGCCATGCACGCTTTAATGCCGAAACACCCGCTCTTGCTGCCGGAGCCGGTGGCGGCCACTGCGCTCCATTTGACCCTAGACCTGGCCCTAGGAGCCGGCCTCAGTGCCGTCAAGGATGCAGTGGCTGCGGACCTTGCGAGTCAAGTGCAGCGACACATGTCGAAAAAACAGCCAATAGAGTCGCCGCCTGGCTTGGCTAGTGCCGCAGGAGTCGCAACAGCGTCGTCACCGGAGGGTAAGGTAGCAGCAACGGCTAATAGCACCGCTGTAGAGCCAGTAAGCTCGCATAGTGACGGCAGTACCGCGACACTGAAAGCAAAACATGTACAAGAAGACTCCTTTCTTCCTCCGACAGCAGCAGATGTCGAGACTGCAATGAGCGCACTGCTTGCTGCCGCAAAGGATACTTCTCGTTTACCTCCTGCAGCAGCAGGCGTGGCCTCTGCAACTGCTGCTGCAGTTACCGCTTTGCCTGAAGAGATGAAGATTTCATCGAGCACCTCAACGAGAAAAGAAGCTCAAATGGAGGTGGCGGCCAGCTCGGCTCGTCTGTTGGAAGCTCGAGCCACAGCTGCATGTGATGACCGTGAGCTTTTGACGCATCTCCCTGTACTCTGGCGCCACTGCTGCCCACGCACTAAACACCATGGCCCTACCGCTGCCACGATTGCGGCCCTTGCACCGTGCTTAACTGAAGCAGTGGTGCTGGGTGGATCATGCAATGAGGCACGCGTCACGTTCTTCATCCAGTTGATTGATGCAAGGCTTTTATCGCTCGCCAGTCTCGAGCAGTGCCTCCTCTCAATCCTCTTGCGGCCAGTGACAAAGGTGCCAGGAGCGGGTGAGGACCAAGCATCGCCGTCGCAACGCACTTATGCTCATGCGCGTGCCTTTGCTTCAGGGCTGGTTGCGTTTGTCACAGAGAGACAGCAGTCAACAACTATGACATTGGATAGCGCCGTGACGCCGCTGCACTGTCATCGCCTGAAAGCTTACTTGTCAGAGAAGTTCTCAAACTAATCGCCCGTGGCAGCGCATTAATATATGCTTTATCCCTAGCCGCGCAGCCGCAAATCGGGTCTTTGACCTCCTAAATCAAATCCCCGTTCCTGGGATTTCCCATAAAAATTTAACAATTAACAAATTTGACGTACTTGGAACTAATAAACAGAGACATAGTGGAGGTTCTTTAGTCATAAAGAAACCAAAAAAATCGATTTAATAAGGCGGATTCCAAATGGACTGAAGTGGCGTAGAACGCAGCCATCTGGAACTCGGGCCTCGGGGATTGAGGGATGGGGGGTTCTATCGTTTATGGCCCATAGGCCTAAGCCCATCGGATGCCCATCGGCCCGCCGTCCATAGTTTCCAAATTTATTGAATTGAACTCGAATGCAACACGGGCCTCTGATAAGAACAAATTATACGGCCGTGCGATTTAGAAGAAAAAAACGCTGAGTGAAGCCCAGCCAACTCCAGGGCATGTGCCCTCGAGAGGACCTTCTTTTTGCACCTCACTTGGTCTTGCCATTGGAATTTGAAGCCGCGACGCTCTCGTCTACTACAGCCAGTGCAGCCAAGCATTGTTGTCGCACACTTGACTCCGCAGGCAGCGCTTCTACGGCACTGCGCACGGCTGCGGCGTGGCTGGCCTCGTCCGTTGACGACGCACTCGGCGGTGCTGCTTTTTGGTTGGAGGGGTGCGAAGCCCAGGCGCGGAGTTGCTCCATGCGGGCCGCCAGTGGCACCACGTCCGCGATGGCGCCCTCGGCAGCTTGCGCCACTTTCACCTGCACGCCCACGTCAGGGCCGCTGGTGTTGCCAGTGACCGCGAGCCGCAGCGGCATGAACAAGCCTTTTCCTTTGCGGCCCGTGGCTTTGCCCAAGCTCTTCACCATGGCCTTCCACTGGGCGTCAAAAGTGTCAAGGTCGCTGCCGTCAGGGACCTCCCCTGCGTCGTACAGCGCCAACAGCGCCAGCGCTACGTCAGCAAAATCGTCATCCAAAATGACCTTGGCGTCAGGAGCAGCAAGGGCATCAGGCAGCGAATAGGACACGACTTGTTTCAAAAGAGTGGCGGCATCGGTCAGGAGCTCAATTTTGTCTTGGGCCATGGCTGCGCATAAGTTCACCAATGTCTCCGACGGCGCCTGGCTCGAGTCGAGCGTAACGGCTTGAATGAAGGGCACAAGGAGCGAAGCGAGGCCTGCCTGGTCCATGGCTCGAATGTGCTGACCGTTGACCCACTTGAGCTTCACGGTGTCAAACATGCTCGGAGCTTTGGTGACTCGGTCCAGAGCAAACGCTTCGGTCACTTCTTCGGGCGAGTAAATCTCACGGTCGGAGCCATCGTTCCAGCCTAAACCTGCCAAGTAATTGATCATTGCTTCCCGCACGTAACCCTCTTGCTTGAATTGGTCCACCGAGGTGGCGCCATGCCGCTTCGACAGTTTGCTGCGGTCTTCGCCCAAAATCAAGCTCGCGTGCGCGTAGGTCGGCATGGGGAACCCCAGTGCTTCGAGCACCAGCCCTTGCCGCAAGGTGTTGGTCAAATGCTCTTCCGCGCGCACCACGTGGGTAATGCCCATGGTCGCGTCGTCCACCGCCACGCAAAAGTTGTAGACGGGCACCCCCGAGGAGCGCATCAACACGAAGTCGCCGACCGTGGACTCGGCATCCCAGGTCACCGTGCCGCGCACTAAATCGTCGATGCTCACCGAGGAGCCCGGCTCGACTTTGAACCGCACAGCGTAGGGCTCGCCAGCAGCGATTTTAGCCGCCACGACCTCAGGGTCTGCGTCACGCCAAGTGCCGTCGTAGACGGGGTTTGGCTCACCCTTGGCCTCAGCGGCTGCGCGCTTCTCTTCGAGCTCAGCTTCGGTGGTAAAGCACGGATAAGCTTTGCCCTCTGCAATGAGCTGCTCCGAGTACTTTTTGTAGATTTCACTGCGCTCTGACTGCCGGTAAGGAGCATGCGGGCCGCCAACGTCGGGACCCTCATCCCAATCCAGCCCAAGCCACCTCAGGTCCGCCTTCATAGACTCCTCAGAAGCGCGCGTCGACCTCGCCGTGTCTGTATCTTCAACACGCAGCACAAAGGTACCGCCTGCTTGTCGTGCCTGTTCATTCGATCAATTGTAATTTTCCGGCCACAATTACGCGTTGAAATAGTAACAACGGGTGAGGTTGAACAAACACAAAGTTTGCTGTGTGTTGATTCCAACATCGAGACATTCATGAAGTAGCTGAATAAAGTTGTAATCTAGCATAGATTGCGCACCTTAAGCCAGTTGAAGAGAGCTGTTCGAGCGCCACCTACGTGGAGTGACCCGGTCGGAGATGGCGCAAATCGTACTCGCACCGGGGCCTCGGCGTTCATAGTAAGCATCGATCGATGCACCTTCCCAAAGGAGTGCGGACCACTCGACCGCAGCGCCATCGGACCTCTAAGGCACAACGGGCGCGCGACTAGCGCCATGGTGGAGCTGACAGCAATTGCCAAAGCTAGCAAGCTGGCAGACAAATTGGCTGAAGGCATCTACCCCCGAGAGACTTACTCTCCGCCTCCGGCTAGCTTCAGAAAATGAATGGGAAAGGATGAAAGGATGACGACACACGACACAAAAAAAAACATCTTCAAGGCAGGCTGCGATATTCTATTCTACGAGAGCTCTGTCACGTCTCTGTAACCTATACCCTGTACCCTGTTCTGCAATCACTGACCGATCGTTGTTGTTGTTGGGAAAGTCTATTTCTATATTTCTGACTTCTAGTGCAGCTTCTAACTACAGTAGCCCGTAGATTAGACAAAAACTATAAAAGACGCAAACGCCTTCTCGAATTACGCAGCTGAGATATGGGCATTGATATCCCTTGCTCAAAGACCGCCAATCCAACCTAATTCAAGCCCACGAGGCTGCAGCAACGCGCTTCCTCATTCCGCCATATAGACCTATTCATCTGAGAAGCCTGTGATTTCCATGTGAATAACAAGCGTCAAAAACCCATGGAGCTCTTCCTTGGTGCTGTACAAAGGGAGATCAAGTCGGTTGAAGCAGGTGTGGCTGCGCGGGTATAAGAAGTCCCGCTTGTCAACACCCGCAATTGTAAATAGCCGAAAGTTACCATCTGCAGATCACACAGCGAGCAACAGCGCAAGAAGATAGAATAGTCAAGAACGGTAGCCACTCAATATTTGGTACACGAAATAGAAAAGCGAAGATATCTCAAAACAGAAATCAGAAAACTTATTTTTATTACCGTTCGCTTCGAGTGCTTTGAATCCTTGTGCTGGCAGCCGCGCATTGCCCGTCGTAAACTGCAACAGCCGCGCGCGCTCTTCCTGATTGAAGTCCTGCGCCACCTCCCAGAACCACTTCACAACGGGATGGTTTGGCCCAAGCTTCTTGTAGAGGCCTACGTAGCGAGTGTGGCGCTTCCAATCGTCAAGGTCCACCTCAGGGACACCTGAGAGAAGCAAGTCTAGTTCTTGGTAGTCGAACACTGAGAGCGCCTCTCTCGGGACCACCTCATAGAGACCGCAAAGAATTTGCCAGAGCTGATCTTTCACGGAATCCATCACGCGAAACTTGAAGCGCTGCTCGAGGTACTCAAGCTTATTCTCATCAGTCACGGGTATTTGAGCTCCGCCAGGGACCAATTCATGCGTTACTCGAGCACCCATATGCTCCACATCAACCGTGAAGTCAAGGCACAATTCTGAAGCGATACCAGGAGGTGCGTCACGCAGGTACACTAAGTGCTGCCAAAGCTCGCCATCATCGAACTCGAGGTCGCTGAATGCAAGCGGTACTCCGAGCACATGCTTGAGCATAGGCAGCGAGAGCCGACAACTGGACAAAGTTTGGTGCTCTAGCAGGGCCTTCCCAATAAACCTCCCTGCAAACCGGAAGTACTTCAGGTGCAAGGAATTGGCAATGCTGGACATGGGGTTGATGCTGTAGCCGGAGTCGCCTTGCGACACGAAGAGGGCGAAGTTCGGGTCAAAGAGCTGCTCGCCTACTAAACCAAACCATTCCCGAAGCGGCCCACCGGCGTCGACTCCCGGCTCGTCCACGAATAGAATCCGAAGCCTGCGCGCCATCAAGTGCGGCTCAAGCGTCATGAGTTGCGCGAATGAGTCAGCGAGCACGCGGTCTCGTCGTACTTGCAACTTCACCACGCCCCCACCTTGGCTCGGCGCCAGAGCCAGCTCTGGGCTGCGGAGCGCATCTAAACAGCTCTGCAACCACTGCTGCTTGCGCCGGAATGGCAGGGCAGCAATACCTATCAAGTCGTTCTCGGTCTCCACTTCTGCCGTGGGCATGCTTGACCGACCAGGAGCACTCGTAGGACCTTTGCTGCTATTTGGCGCTTCTTCATCGCCCTCGGTGAATTCATGGTAGTCGCCCGCTACCAGGATGCGCTTCTTGATTGGGTGAAAGGCATCCGTAGCAACGCTGCGCACGGCTTCCCAACTCATTTTACCGGGCACAGAGGGGTCTAGCACTGAAGCGAAGCCTGGAGATTGGCTCATGGGGGCTGTATCGCCAAAGCTGTCCCGGTGAGTGTGCAGAGGTGACGAAGAAGAAGGGGCTCCGTTCTCAGGAGCGAAGGTATGCGCAGCAGTATCTGCCTTGACCACAGCCATGCGCACCCACTCCACTTTACCCGTAGAACTGTCACTTCTTCGCTGCCATAGCCTTCGCCGATGCGCTGCTCGCTGTCGCATGGTCAAGGCGTTAAAGCGTCGTGCAGCAAAGGCCTGCTCCCGCTCGCCCTGCGTCAAACTTTCACGAAACCCTGAGAGTGAGGCCCGGTTCAGTCCTGAGGATCGAGCACTTGAAACAGCGAGAGACGGTTCAACCAAAGAAGCGCGGAATGAGCCCAGTGGGTCACTTTGGCCGGCGTCGAGCGCGTCCTCTTGTTTCTTCCGCATTGCGTCGTAGTACTTGCGTGCCGTGTCCTGCGACGATCCACATAAGCTACAGATCGCACTGCGAGGCCGATTTTCAAAGGCACACACTGGGCAGAGCCACTCATTTTCAGCACCCACGAGCGAGTTGGCGAAGATATCATTGCGCATTTCGTCGCGTGACATGAGTGGTTCATTCAAAGGGTTTCCTGGTCGGGAGCCATCGGATTCGCAAACTCCGCTCATGCATGCACAGCCGCATACCAAGACTGAGGCAATGATAACTACGAAAATAATGTTATTTTCCGAATCAGTCTCATCGTCAATTTTTCCATCGTCGTTGTAGCCAAGTAGGCGTCGCGCTTCAAGATGTTCGTAGGAGTCTGAATTGTAGATGGCAACAGACGCAAGTAAACCTAAAGCCGTGGCACATCTAATAACCACGGCTACTCGCCGCCGCATCCAAAATTGTTCCATGTCGAAGTTCCTCCTCGCCTAAACTTTGACTATATTTCGAAGAGTCTCATTGTCTTCTTTTGTGATTACTGCAGCTCAAGCTGGAGATGCGAGAGGGAGTACAGGCTATCCGCTATGATCGCAATGATTGATTATTGCCTCCTCGTTCTCGTTTTTGCCTCGTTCATTTTCCTACTCTGTAGTCCCTCCCCTGTACTGGATGAAGGCGCTACAAAGGGTTCAGCCCTTTTCTTACAAGGCATACCTTTAAGCGCATTTTTCCGTTTTGATGACCGAAATTTTCAAGGTCAATTACGGGCCTTTTTAGCTCTCTCACCTGCACCTCGGAAAATTTGGAAACATAAATGTGACAATGGGAAAACGCTTTTTCTCTCAAACCGTCAGCAAGCGATTCACCTTTTCCACTGTAAACAGCAAGGACGCGCCATCCATACACACGGCGCTGGCCTCGAACAATTGCGTGACTGTCTCATCGCGGCAAATTTGGTCACAGTTGGCGTCTTGAAAAACGCTTTTCAAACCCCGAGGATGGCACCAGCTGGCGAACTGATATGATTGGTGTTGATAACAAAAATCGTACTCGAACTCGAACTAATACAAACCCAAATGACACAGAAGCCAATGCTGCGGGCAGAAGTGTACGCGCGTGCGTTGCGCGCAAGTCAAAATCGTAAAGAGGATAGTGTGTAGAGGGCAGGAAGCAT
>Ga0307979_1001583_pt1 | contig 16152 bp, 6 predicted proteins | sample OrgLakmetage1058_FD_201833 | JGI IMG/M metagenome (GOLD analysis project Ga0307979, IMG submission 201833) | Saline water microbial communities from Organic Lake, Antarctica - #1058 | ecosystem: Environmental > Aquatic > Non-marine Saline and Alkaline > Saline | place: Antarctica: Organic Lake...
AGGATCAATTCTCGGAAGGAGGCATAGGTTTCGAGTACGTCCGTGATCTCCACTCCGACCTATCTTCTGCTATGGCACGCCATTCCTTGAAGTTGACCGGTAGTCCTTTGCACTTTAGAGCCTTCTTTAAAGTCCGACGCCATGTCATCTCAGGGCATCCATTCGGCCTTGAGTGTGCTACCCAGCCAGTAAGCAACTGCCGCGGCGCCCTCAGAGGAGGGACGAGGAATTCCCTCAAGCGATATTGAATAGGGGTCGCCCGCCCTACGTAGATTAAAATTCTATTTTGGATTCCATAAATAAAATTTCGGGCGTCCATCTAAGGTCTACTCAGTTGAGAGGACGAATAGAACAACCAATTCTCACTGGCGTAAGAGTTTCCGTCGCTTTGGTGACTTTGGTGGTTGGTACCTATGGCCGGATATTCAAATTTGATGTCATGGCGCCCTCTTAATGCACAACACAACTCTTCGTATTATCTGGCTGCATTGTGACGTAGCTGAATCGTGCGTTGTTTTGCGAACGATGGGGAGTGGCAATGCACTGGATTGCTGGATTGTGCAAAAGTCCCGTCTGCTGCTGTCGACTCCTGTCTGCAACATTCAATCCCCCTGTATTTCAACCATGCGCACCCTCTTGTGGGGGGCAAAGTAGACGGTAAATATTGCGTTGTGGACTGCGGCGCTACGCGCTAGCCACTAGCTTGGTGCTGGGCTTTGGTTGGGGTTAGGTTTGTCGCGACTGCCGTCATGGTGGAGCAGGCAGAGCTGGAGAATGGTCAACCTATCGATACCTTCATTGGCATTCGGCCTATACCAGTCATGGCATGCGGTTTATCGGGACCAATTCGCAACACGATCGATGTAGTGGTGCGCGACGTCGAGGTCAGATGCAATGCGAGAAAAAGAAACCTAGCGTTGCTGCCACTCCGATTTGCAGTCCTCTAATTTGATGTTGTTCAATCATCATGTGGCTCTTCTCTATTCATTTGTCTTTAAATCTCGTGCTTCGCACTTGTGTTGTTGTTTCGTTGCTGTGAGTAGCAACTTCCATTGTGCGGCTTACCCGTGTCAGCGAGCGCTGCGCTCGCGGAGCCGATTCCGTGCGAGGTGCTCGTGCATCCTGTGGGGCAATTGGTAGCTGTGCGTAAGTTCCCGCCGCCGCCGCACCTCTTGGGCCCCACTCAGGAGCCATCGCTGGCCACGCCGCCTAGCCTCACGCTCGCGGAACCGTGGCCGCCAGCACTGCACTTCCTGAACGGCGGCGGCGGGCGCGACCCTTCGGACGTGCCGCCGACACCACACCACGGCGTTACAGCCATGGCGGTTAGCCCGAGTGGCAAGGTAGTGGCGGTGTGCGAGCGGCTGCGGCCGAGGCCCGCGCCTATGGGCAGACGCTGGGGCGGCCCAGCATCCTCTCAGCCTCCTTCAGCCCGATCCTCCGCAAGAGGCTCGGCAAGGTCGTCAGCACGCGGGTCTGCTAGAAGCAGCCGCTCCGGGGAAGACGAAATGAACAGCTTTGACCCCAACGCGTGCAGCTGCCGAGTGTCGGTGTACTTGCTGAGCACGGGCCAGCTGTTGCGCACCCTCGAGTGCCCTACTTCGGGCTTGGACTGGGGCTCCGTGGCCTTTGGGCCAGACTCGACCACGCTTGCAACCGTTAGTGACGGGCCCGGTGCTGAAGGTGCCGCGGTTGTGCTGTGGCGGTGGCGTGAGCGGTTAGAGCCCGAGGGCAGCCTGCATGGTGCCGCGGCCAGCAACGAGAAGCCGGCCTCAACTACAACGAGCGCAAGCAAAGCGCCACAAGTAGGGCGGCTCGCAAGCGGCGTCGTTCCCGAACGCTCCAAGCTGAACCGTGTCCGTTTCATGCCAGCTCCCACGGGCGGTAATGAGGCCGACGAGCCGCTCCCGGCGCTCACCACTTCGGGGGGAGGCCACTTGGGCCTGTGGCGCTATCCGCAGCCCAAAGACCACAGCTTTGGTGCCGAGGACAGCGACGGCTCGGGGGAAGAAGAAGACCACTTCGGCAGCTACGGGGGCAGCCCGAAAGCCATGCTAGGCTCCAACCTGACGGCAAGTAGCAGTGCGGTGCCGCTCTTGCCACTCCACGTTGGCGTGCCCGAGGAGCCCGTGAAGCTGGAGCTGAGGTCGCTCGTGGGGCCCCTGCCTGCTTCCGAAGCTAGCGTAGGCGTAGCCGACCACTGCTGGCTCACCCTACAGTCCCCTGGCGCAGCCCCATACCCACTGCTTGTTGCTGTAACGGACCGCGACGGACGGCCGCGCAGCACGGGTAGCGCACCGCAAGGCCGCCGCCGCTCCTCAGCGCAGCAGGGGCAGTCCCCGAAAGGAATCCGCAGCAGCATTAGCGGTGGCGACGCCGCGGCAGCAGCTGGAGGTGGACCGCCAGTGTCGCCGGCCTCGCGCAGCCCCGCTCTAGGTGGTGCTTTTTTCAACGGCAACAGCCCCGGCAATAATGGCGGTAGGAACAGCGGTGACGGGACTGACTCGGCGTCGGTGTACTGCTTCGATTGGCAGGGCGACTCGGTCTGCGGTAACCCCGATTTGGAGCCTCCCTCCGGGCGAAGTTTGCTCTTGCCGGGCGCAGGTGCCCCAGCTTTAGTCTTGCCGCTGCGGCCCTTGCCGCCTCAGGTGGCGCCTGGGAGCAGCAGTAGCGCGTCTGGCGGAGAGCCGCAGGCAGACGAAGTGGCGGCGACGGCGATGTGCCCCACTCCAGATGGCTTCGTGGTCTGCGGCTGCGGAGGGCTCGTTGCGGTCGTGCGCGTGTCGGTTGCGCTGCCGGAGCCTATACCGGCGGAATCTGAATCTGCATCTGCGTCTAGTGCGGGAGGAGCAGCAGCAGCAGGGGAATCTTTGGAAAGCGGCGATGGTGATGAAGAGGTGGTCGTGGAACTGGTGAAGCAGCTGGCGCCCACGCTCAGTTTAGTAGGGCTCTTGAGAGTAGGTGCGGGAGTACCCGGGGCTGTTCTAGGTCCAAATGGGTTTCCTGCGCAGCTCGGCCGCAGCAGCCCGACTGCCTCTCCTTTACCTTCCTCGAAGCCTCCACCGCTGCCTGCGGACGCTCCCTTGGGCCACCGGTGGTTCGTGGGGTGCTCTTTCTTGCCGATCCGCAACGAAGTCTTGCTCTACACCATGGCCAATCAGCTGGTAACCGTGCCCATGGCCGCCATTGAGTCTGCGGGGGACGGCACCCCACAGGGGGACACCGACGCCATCCAACGGATCACTTCTGAACACGAGACAGCCGCAGCCCAAGCCCGCAGTGAAGGCAAAGTCATTCCCAGCAGTGCCTCCCCTGTAGTCTCCACCCCCTTGATACATGGTCCTCACAGCTCGCCCATCCTTGCCGTGAGCGCCGCTACCGACGTGCCGCTGTCGGCGACGGTCGGCGCAGACGGGTGGGTGCGCGTGTGGAATTACTTGCGCGGCAGTTGCGAAGTGGCCACCAAGTTTCCCGGCGATGAGCCCCTGTGCACCAGTGTGCACCCCGCAGGGACGCTGGTGGCCGTCGGGTTTCGCGACCGGCTCAAGCTCATGAGCTTGCTGCACGCGCCGCCGAGCCTGCACGCGCGGCACGAGTGGTTGGTGAAAGGCGTGCGCGCGTTGAGTTTCTCGCCCAGTGGCGACGTGCTAGCGGCTGCGGTGGGCATCAACGTGTGTTTGTACGACCCTTTCACCCTGGCGCAGCGTGGCCCCCCACTGATGGGCCACATCAAGCCAGTGCGCGCGCTGTGCTGGTCCAACAATGGGCAACGGCTGTGGTCGTCGGGGAACGATGGGAACGTGTTTGGGTGGGAGCTCTTTGACTCGAAGGAACCGGGGAAGAGACTGGACGACGCGCAGCTTTTGAACCGCAGTAAAGGGTACCATGCCTTGTTGGTGTGCCGTGAAGACGATGCTTTACCTGTGTTGTTGCCGCCGACCTCACCCGACGACGAAGATCAAGCCTACGCGGGCTTTGCAGCGTCTTCCGCAGTCCTTGTGCCTAGTCCTGGAGGCGGCGGCGCCAAGGCTGCAGCAGCCGCTGGAGTGCCTCCGCCTTCTGCCTCGAACCCTCGATCCTCCTCAGCAATGGAGAGCAGCCGCCGCAGCAGCGCGGCCAACACTAGCCGCTCCAGTGACCCTAACTGCAACCGAAATCAGACTAGCAACGGTGGTGGTAGCAGCCCAGGGGTTGTGTTAGGATCCGTGTGCGTGGCGGCGGGTGCAGAAGGAGGCTTGCGCGAAGTGCGATGGAACCAGAGCCTCTCTGATAGCCACGTCGTGATCGACTACCCTGGCCCAGTGCACACCTCCTTAGCGCTCGATACGGCTCACGCAGCGCTTTACGCGGGCCTCGCCGACGGCCGGATGCGAGTCTACAAGTGGCCTTTGGGGGCTTATGCGGGCACTTTTCGGGAAGTGCCCCTGCACGGCGGTGCGCGGCCTCAAGACAAAGACCAGGGCTTGCAGCAAAGCCATCACGTGCAGCCGCCGCCGCTCAGCGACGCTGGCGCAGGCGGTGGGGTGGGGGGCCTCTGCGTGGTCCGCAACGGGCAAATGGTGCTGAGCGGCGGTGGAGACGGCGCCTTCATGGCCTGTGCGGTGCAGCTCGTAGAGCCGCCGGCTTTTGACGGGACGCAGCGCGTTACGAGGCAAGTGTGGGATTGCAGGCCTCTGAACGCGAGAGAAGCGCTCGCCGAGCACAACGCGGACCGGCGACTGGCGAGCATCGAGTGGCTCGCGGACTTGAAGCGGCGCGAAGCCGACTTGCACAAGGCCACCACGGACTTGAAGTCGGACTTGGACTTTGGTTTACACCAGCTCAACACTAAAGGGGCTGAAAAGCTGAAAGCGAATGCTTTGGCGGCGGCCCAAGCTCAAGCAGCGGCAGAAGCGGCCTCCCAGGACATGGCCAACCAAATCGCCAGCCTCTCGGCCCGCAACGCCAAGGACGCCAAACGCAACGCCACCATAAACACGTTGGCCCTGGAAGCCTCAGAGGAGGCTTACGAGAAGAAGTTAGGCGCTGCGATGGCGCGCTACGATCGTCTTTCGGCCAAAATCGAGTCGACGAGAGAGCAAGCTGCCGAAGCAATGTCGCACAACGCCGCCACGGCCGCCAAAAACTTCAAACGAAGAGAGCGGGCTGCAGCGCGGACCTTGCGTGATTTGGAAGCACAGGTGGCCAAATTGGCTGACGACTGCCGAGTGCATGGAAGGTTCCACCGAGCCTCCCTGCTGCAGCAAGAAGCGGAATACGAAGCTGAAATCACGCGACTGACGGAAGCGGCCACGTCGGAAGTGGCGGCTCAGCGGCAGGCCACCGGCAAAACCATGGCGCATGCGCAGCTTTTGGCGGGCAAGGCATCGCAAATGGAGCGCCGGATGCGCGAGGGCGCGAGTGCCAACGAAGTTGTGGCGTCCGAGGCATCTGCCGTCGAGGCAGTGAACGCGAAGCTTGCGTTCAGCATGCGGGGTCTAGAGGACGAAATTGCCGTCAAGCAAGAAGCGCTTTCCAAAGCCGAGAACTTAGGCCTCGTTCTGTCGGAAGAGCAGAAAGAATTGGAATCGTTTCGGTTTGTCTATAACTCGAAAGTGAGCTCAATGGAAGACGAAGCGCCCGAAATGAACGCTCAAAAACAACGCCTGGAGACCGCAGTCGCCGAACTCAACGACATTTTGAAGCAAGAGCACACTGACGCGACAGCGCTCGCCGAAGAGCAAAACGCACAAAAGGGCGAAGAAGCCAAGGTCGAGCAAGCCCTTGCTGAGGGGCAGCGCAGCGTCAAGCAGCTGGACCGCATCGCATTCTTGTTCAAGCGAGACCTGGCAGAACTGGTGGAGTTGGGCCTGCCGCCCTTTAAATTAGTGCACGGCGCCCGGGACTTGGCCACGCGCTACATGCAAGACGTGCCCCCACCCAAACCCACAGGGGCCTACAAAGACTGGCACATTCCGGAGCAAAACCCCGCTACGAGTACTAGCACCAACACTTCGAGTCATCATGGCGCTTCGAAAGGTGCTTCTCCGTCTGGGCATGGTGCGCCTACTGCTGCTGGTGCTACTGGGCGTGTGAGTGGTGGTCGTTCAGGGCAACCGAAAGACCACGAAGAGGGTATTGTTTTGGCCGACTTGAGCAGCCTCGTAGCTCCAGAACTGGTGGAAGCAAACCAAAAGGAAGAAATGGCGACCGTGTTGAGGCTGCGGGACTTACAGTGGGGCGCTGCGGAGTCGAGGCGAGCCGCCACGGAGAGGTTGCAGGCCGACCACTTGCGGAGCATGAAGGCCCGGTTCGTGGAAGCGAAGATGATGACCGACGAGCTCAACACGTTGCGCCGGGAAAACTTGCGGTCGAGGCGAGAAGAAGCCGCCCTCGAGCGGCAAGTTGCCACGTGGCAAGAGCGCAAAAAAGCGGCAAAAAAGCGTGGTGGGGAAAATGGAGACCGTCAACAGCAGCAGAACCAGCCAGGCGCCACCAGCAGCAGCAGTATGTCCTTGGAGTCTTTGCGCAGTCTCAACGATGACGATGATTTATCGCTGCGCTCTCCGGGCAGCTATGAGCTTCAGCTCCCGAGTGTCTCCGAAGGGCCTTCCGTGGCTGCCACGGCGCAGTTTTTGCCGTCAGATGCCGAGAACGGAGACGGCTTCTCGTTGGAAGAGGATTTGTCGGTGGGGGCTGCCACTCAAGAAGGCCGACCGCCGCACGGCTTAACACAAAAAGGCCGTCAACAAAACGGAGGGCGTGCCAAGGGCGATGACACGTCCGATGCCTCAACTCAGGGCCCTTTGTTTCCGTCTCAGTGGTTGCAAGCGTCAGAGCTAACTGAGCAGGGGAAACCCAGTGCACTTCTGGATCCTTCCGCTGGTTTAGGACCAAGTTATGCCTTGGGCTCGCCTGTACCTCCCGGCTATGTGGAAAGCTCTAGTAACGCCAGTGGCCACAGCAGCCCTACGAATGGCAATGACGCAGCCATCCAGGGCAACAACACCTCGTTGCCTGTTCCTTTGCTGCTGCCGCTGCTCGAAGTTACGAAAAAGACGACGGTGCGACGCGCTGTTGGCGGTGCCAAATCCCCCACTGAATACCGAGCTTATCCTCCTGGCCAAGCACCTGGCTCCTTTCAGCAGTCGGCACTGCAGGAGGCTGAAAACGAGCACGACGATTTGCTGATGGCGGTGCAGCGAAGCCGCCACGCTGTGGCCGCTCAGCAAGCCGAACTTGACGAACTCCGCCGCTTAGCGGCGCAACTCAAGGTCCAGCCTCGCGTGGGGCCGGGGAGCAGTATTTTACTGGGGCCGCGCCCTAAGGGAAGCAACCAAAGCGTTGGCGGCGGCTTGAGAGTGAAAAGAGCCCGCGGTCCTGGCGTGGGCTTTGCGCATGACCCTGCTCGTGATGCTGCTGCAGCGGCGGCAGCAGCAGCGGCTACAGGTATTGCTGCTGCTGCTGCTGCGAACGGCGCAGGAGGCGGGAGTGATGGTGAAGGTGGCGTGTCTGGCGGTGGTTCAGTCATCTCCATATCGTCGTCTGGCGTGGAAGGCGGGCCCTCCTTGGGAGCAGTGTCGATGGTAGAAACAGTGTATGCGCCGCAGTGGGATAAAGCATCGGGTGAGGCTGCGGCTGCACCCTCCTTCGACGAAGGCAGCGTAAACTCGGACGGAAGACCTGTCAGCCCAAATGTAGACATGGAGTCACCGCTGAAGCCTGTGAATGCTTGAATAGCTCAATTGGCACTTAATTCGTTGCCTACACGAGTGACCACCACGATTCCGTTTTGCGGCACGTCTTTTCAATTTGCTACGTTTCCAACATCTGTATATTTTACGTAATGATAACTAATAACACGGCAACCAAGAAACCCACTTTAGCTAAGAATTTTCGATTTTAGGTCTCATCTGCTATTATCTTGCTCCAGTATTACAGGTCCGGGCTTACCTCAAAGTCCAAGCGCAAGACATCCCATACCCATGCCTAAACGTTATTTATTGCGCTGTGTGTAGCATTTCTGTCGCTTGTTTACTAGATAACAAATTATAACTCGAACTCGAACTAATACAAACCCAATGGACACAGAAGCCAATGCTGCGGGCAGAAGTGTACGTGTACGCGCGTGCGTTGCGCGCAAGTCGAAATCGTAAAGAGGATAGTGTGTAGAGGGCAGGAGGCATAATACTTCCACCCCCTTCTAAAGCGAAAACTGTTCATGAAATAATTTTGAAACCGGACTTAAGTCGTTTCTGCGTCTGTTTCTGCATTGAAGAGAGCGCGCCGTTGTTCAGTCTCTTGGGCACGCCGCGCCAGGGAGCTCCGCTTCTCCTCTGGTGTCACTCATTACATAGCATTGAGCATCGCGCAATTACCTCGTTAGTGCCAGTGCAAGTACAAAGACGGTCTACTTGACTTACTGACTTACTGGAAATCTGTTGTCTAACTCGAACACACAAATACAGACACAACCGAGAATTATTTCTGCGATTCCGATGTACCTATTTGTGAAGTGTATCAAAAGCAAATCAACAGTGGTATCACCGGACGACGACCACCAAACAGCTGCTGCAGCCAGAAAAGGAGCACGCGGCCATATTCGGCCCATTTGGTGCTCGACTTTTCCGTTTTACTCGAGTGTTTTAGTTGCGGCTAGCCGGAGAATAAGCCGAAGATTTCCGGCTCGTTCCAGACGGCGACGTTCCAGGGCTCATGTCACCGCCCGGCGAGTACTCCGTGCCCTCGGGGCTCGTGGGCGAATACGCTGGAGAAGTTGGCGAGTAAGCGGGACTGGTTGGTGAGTAAGCCGGGCTGGTCGGGGAGTAAGCGGGAGAGGTAGGCGAATAGGCCGGGCTAGTAGGTGAGTACGCAGGGCTCGTGGGCGAATAAGCTGGCGACGTCGGCGAGTAGGCCGGAGAGGTGGGGGAGTACGCAGGCGACGTAGGACTGTACGCTGGTGAAGTAGGCGAATAGGCCGGGCTTGTAGGTGAGTAGGCAGGGGATGTGGGCGAGTAAGCTGGCGACGTTGGGGAGTAAGCGGGACTGGTTGGGGAATAAGCGGGGCTCGTGGGCGAATAGGCCGGAGACGTCGGCGAGTACGCAGGGCTTGTAGGGGAGTAGGCTGGTGACGTCGGGGAGTACGCTGGGGAGGTGGGGTTGCTGGGGGAGTAGTTGCTGGGGGAGTAGGCCGGGCTCGCAGGGGAAGTGTCCGGGCTGTACGACGGCGAAGAAGGAGACCCGTAGGCCGGGCTCGCGCCGTAGTTCATCCCGTACCCGCCCATGGGAGAGGCCGAGGGCGAAAACATCCCGTCGGCCACGGGCGAGTCAAAACTGCCCACCAAGTCCGACTGCGTAGGGCTCTGCCCCGACGCGGCTTGCAAGTACGTCGGCGACGCCATGAGGTCGTGCAGGCCGCCCGCGCCGCCGGCGCCCAGCCCTCCCGGGTCGTTGAAAACCGCGACTTCTTTGGCGTCGGCCAGCTTGTTGGTGTCCAAAATCACGTCCACCACCCCGGTGCCGATGCGGCTCAGCTGGCCGGTCATGATGTTTTCCGTGACCCCGTTCATCGTGTCGCTGCGGCCAAAGAGGGCGGCTTCGAACAAAATTTCCACCGACTCTTCGAAAGACGCCCGAAGCATGGGCCCTGCCGAGACCCGGTTGATCCCGTGGCGGTTGATGGCCATCAAAGTGCCCCGGAAGGTCATGCAGTCGGCCAGCACCATGTAGTGCCGCGAGCTGCAAAACTGCGCGTCGTTGATCAAGTTGCGAATCATCACGAACAGCGCCCGCCGCGCGCCCTCAATCCCGAACACGCTGAAAATCTCCACAATGTCGTTGGTGGAAGTGCGCGTGGCGTCCACCCCTTCAAACGCCAGCACGTCGAGCAAGTTGGTCCCGTCGGTAGTGAGCTTGATTTCCTGAGGCTGCGTGAACCCGAGCTGAGGCGACCACACCGCGCGCGCACGCTGCTCCGAGTACACCTTGAGCACTTTGGGAATGCCGCGCAAGTGCAAGGCGGAAATGCTTTCTTCCACTTGCTTCAAAATTTCGATGTCGCTCGGCTCGTCGCCGAGGTCCATTTGCCGCGCGAACTGGTTCAAGTCGTGGAGCGCGACGACCCGGGCCTCGCCGTCGTCGAACTCGAAGCGCCGCGCCACCACCGCCGAATTGGGGTCCCGCAAGTCAGCCTGCATGTCGTCGGCCCGGACCGGCTGGCGCCACGCGCCGTCTATGAGCACTTCGAGGCGGTCGCAGTCCACGTGCTCCAGCGGAATCACCCGGGCGTCGTCTTCGTTTTTGATTTCGCGCAAGCGGAGCACCAGCTCTTCGGCGTTGTCGTTGCTGACCATCAAGTTGAAGAAGGTCGACCCGAAGTTGTTTTCGATCGCTTCGGTCAAGTCCGCCATTTCGATTTTCTTGTACGCCACCACGTCCTTTCGAAACACGATCCGAAGCATCCATTTCGAGTGGTGGTCCAGTTCTTCGCCCCCCATTTCCACGCTGTAGCTTTCCAGAAGTTCGGCGTCGGCTGCCACCACGGTGTTGGCCGGGTCGGGGTCGTAGTAAATCGCCGAATGGCTCACCAGGTCGCCAATCACTGTCATTTCCAAATTGCGCAGCAAGGCCTTTTGTTCGTCGTTCAAGACCCCCTTTTGGATGTCGTTTTCCTTGGCGCCCGGCATGTCGTGCTCGGCGTCGCGCAGCCCCGGCACCAAGTACACGTCCATCTGCGGGGTTTTCAAGTTTTTGGCAATGTTCAAAATTTCGTTGAGCCGGGGCACTCCCGCCGTCACGTTTTTGTTCCCCACGCCCGCCAAGTGAAACGTGTTCAAGGTCATTTGCGTGGCGGGTTGGCCAATGGACTGGGCGGCAATCACTCCACACATTTCCCCCGCCGGCACCAGGGCGGTACGGTAGCGCGCCATCACTTCCCCCAGCACCCAGGTCAGGGCTTCCAAGCTCAAGCGCAGGTCGCAACACACTACCTTCGACGCGAAATGGGACCGCACCAAGATTTGCATCAGTTCCGTGCCACCCTGCTTCACCTGGGTGCTGATGGGGTCAAACTGGTTGGGGCACAGCTCTTCTTCGAAGTCGGCGCACAATTTGCGGACCAGCGCCACCACCTGCTTCGGGCTCAAGTTGGTGGGGGCTTGCGGGTTGATCTTGAAGTCGCGCTTGCAGCGCCACAGCAGGCGGTCGATGTTGGCCGGCATGGGCGCCGAAGGCTTGTGGCCGTTGCCGCGCCCCATGAAGATCTCCGCCGCGCGCGCACGGTCGGCCTGCAGCTGCGACAGCTCGTCTTCGAGCAAGCGCGCCGCGGCTGGGTCACCACGGCAATCGGCCACTGCGTCGTCCGTCAAGAACCGGCCCGACGCACCAGCGCCATTGCCTCCCCCGCCACTGGAGATGCCGCTGTTTTGTGTGGACCCAAATAAGGGGTCGGCGGGGTCGCCGAGGTCGTATTTGGCTCGGAAAGCAGCATCTTTGAGGTCCACACTGGGAAAAGATTGCTCCTCGAGCCAAACCCCGTCTAGGCCGTCCTCCCCGTAGTGGAACTGAATCACGTTGCCTTCCGAAGTGCGCACCGTGCCGTCGTATTGGCACATGACCGACTCCATGGCTTTCACTAATCGGCGCTGCAGATACCCCGTCACCGAGGTCTTGCACGCCGTGTCAATGAGCCCCTCGCGGCCGCCCATGGCGTGGAAGTAAAACTCTTGCGCAGTTAAACCTTTGAGGTAAGAATTGGTGACGAAACCCTTGGATTCGGCCGAGAGGTCGTCCTTGCGGAAGTGCGGCAGCGCCCGCTGCTTGAACCCAAACGCAATGCGGTTGCCTTCCACTTTCTGAGGCCCTACGCACGCCATGATCTGGGAAATGTTCACGTCGCTGCCCTTGGACCCAGCGCGCTCCATCGACTTGAAGTTGTTCTTTTCGGTGAGCTCCGCCAGCACCGCCAAACCCGCCTGCTCGCGCGCTTGCCCCAAAGTGGTGCCCACCATTTCCTCGAAGGTGTCGAGCATGCCTTGGCCCGGATTCAGCTTAATCCGGTCTGCTTCTGGCAGCTCTTCGTGCAGTTGGGCTTTCTGCAGCAATTCTTCGACGGTTTCCTTGGCCTTTTCAATGTGCTTCCTCACCACTTCCAGGGAAGTGCTGTTGGTGATGGTGTCCTGAACCCCCACCGAGAGGGAGGTATTCAGAGCCCAGTAATTCACCAACACCTGCAGACCGTCCATGAAGTCGCGGTTGGCGTCGGCGCCGTGCTCGACGTAGGTCAAGTGAATGAGCGCGCCCGCGCCGCTGCCCACCGACTTTTTGTCGATGACGCCGTGAATCAACTCGCCGTCGTGGATCAGCACCTGACGCAAATGACATGTGCACGAAAAAAAATATATGGGCGGTGAGAACGAGTCAAGAGAGTGAAGTTGAGGAACCAAGACCAAAGGCATACTTACGATAAGGCAAGATCAAGAAACATGATTCGTGTACATTTGGGGGGGGGGGTGGTGAATAACAAAAATACTGTAAATCAGCAAAGAAGCAATCGAAAGGTAATCATACCTTGTCGTCGTAATTGTGGAACGTGTTTGGCGTGTCTTTCCGCGCCGGCGACTGCGACGAGTTTCCCTTGTAATTGATGCGGGGCAGCACCATGCTGAACGCTTGCTTGCCCGTCCACAGCGCTTTAGGCTTAAGAATGGCCGGCTGCGGAACTTTCCCGTCCCAGTGCTTGACCCACATGAGGGTGTTGAAAAAGAGGCCCTTGTCCAGGAACGTCTCGCGCTTGGTCATGCGCTGCACCGCCACCAGCGAGTCCTGCACGATGGACATCACCGGCTTGGAAGACTGGGGCGACACCACCATTTTGGACACCTTCATGAGGGAGCCCGCTTCGGCCCGTGCAGTCAACGACTGCGGCACGTGCAAATTCATTTCGTCGCCGTCGAAGTCTGCGTTGTACCTGGAAGGAAGGCAGGAGGGATTATGAAGAAGTTGAAGGAGAAGGATTATGGGCATACCAGGACATTTGAGCGAACGGATATCGTGCGCAAGGAAAAGGTTGAAGATACGCGAGGAAGGACACATGACTGGTTTCAAATGCGAAACAAAATGTACTACCATGGTATCAAGGCCAAGAAAAAGATAACCTAGAAAAAAAGAAGGAATCTGTTCCACACACTTACGGGCTGGTGGCGCTCAAGTTCATGCGAAACGTGGACCAGTTGAGGACCTTCACGTGGTGGCACATGATGGACATTTTGTGCAAGCTCGGCTGGCGGTTGAACACAATCACGTCGCCATCTTGCAAGTGCCGCTCCACCACCCACCCGGGCTGCAGGGCAATGTCCGACCGGTCGCGCACGTGCCGCAAGTCGAACCGGTCGTCGCCCTTGATGAGGGACTTGGCCCCGGGCCACTCGTCGGCGCCCTTCGCCACCAATTCGTGCATTTCCGCCATGTTGTAGGGGGTCACCAGTTCGGGCACCGTCAAACTCCTTGCAATGCTCAGAGGCACTCCGACTTGGTCGAGGGACAAATTCGGGTCCGCCGTGATCACGGTGCGTGCGCTGAAGTCCACCCGTTTGCCCATCAAGTTGCCGCGGATCCGCCCTTCTTTCCCCTTGATCCGCTGGCCAATGGTTTTCAGCAACTTTCCGCTCCGCTGCTGCTCTTGCATTCCCGAGGCGCCATTGCTGAAGAAGTTGGCCACGCGCATTTGCAGCAGGCGCTCGATTTGCTCCACCACGTGCGGCGGTTCCCCGCGGGCCACTTGCGACTCGAGCTGGCGGTTCGTTTTCACGATGCTGATCAACACGTGCGTGAGGTCGTCCTGGGACAGCGCGCCGTCCTGCAGCACGGTGGGGCGCACCTGGGGGGGGGGCACCGGCACCACTTTGATCACCAGCCACTCGGGCCGCACCCAGCGCGAGTCGAAGCCCAAGATCAAGGCGTCTTCGTCGCTGATTTTGGAGAGGACCCGGAAGGCGCGCTCGGCCGACAGGGACTGCCCGGGGTTGGCGCCGGCCTCCGGGTCGTCGGGATGGAAGTCCGCGTGCACGCCCAGGCCGTCTTTCCGAAACTTGGGCAGCAAGGCGCCACAGCCCGTGCGCCGGTGCATGGCCGCCGCGCCGTCCACGGTAGACTCGGGGTTGGAGGGCACCGAGGAACCCACGGCCAGGCCTTCCATGGTGGCCTCGTTGTCTTCCTTGGTCGCAAACGCGCACTGTTTCTTGCCCTTGCACAGCATCGCCATGCGCTTCAGGCGGGTTTGCGGGTTTTTCAGCCGCAGCGCTTCCTGGAACTTGACGTCGTTTTTGTCGGCGAGCAGCGCGGAGCAGTAAAAGCACACCGAGGACAGGCAGTCCACCACTTCTTTCATGAACCCGCAGTGGTAAACCCGGCGCGCGAGCTCAATGTGCCCGAAATGGCCTGGGCAAGAGTTTTCCTTGCGGCCCGACGGCAGCTTCATTTCTTCGCCCTCGCATGTCTTGCACTTAATCTACACAGGATTGTTTCCAATTTTTATCGGAGCGAATGTGAAAAGGGCACCCGGTAAGAGCAGTTTGGGAAAGGGAAGTGCAAAAGATTGTATGGACGAAAGGATGTACGAGACGAGAGAAAGGGCGAAGAAAAGAATATTTTCAAGAAAAAGTCTCAAGTTGCGACATGCAACACATTTTTAGGAATGCACACGGCTTCTAATGCGCAGAAGGCCGAGCCCAGGTCTTACCATGCGGTCGGTTGATCCCATGCGAGGGTCGGAGACCGAGCCGTACTGCGCCACGCCTTGAAGAGACCAAAGAGAGAGGCAAAGGACAGAAAGAATTAAACAAATAGGATTTAAAATGCGTAGTGTGGCTTTCGCTATCATCTATAAATTCCCTTTCCTGATGCTTGCATTCGTACCGTGCAAGTAGGCTTCATTTTTGGTGATACCCGCTGGGATGTTCACATTGTCCACGTTCGACTGAAAATAAGAAAAAAATAAACACGGGTGAATCGCAGATTAATTCTAGGGTGACTGTGCTCTAGCCTTAACGGTCGAAATAGGATCCCTCTACATGTCCAAGCAATAGGGACAGCATTACGTCTAGGCAACCACAGTGGCCCCATGTACCGAAGCCTTGAGTTGCGATGGAATCAAATAATTCACCAGTACATATCCAGAAGTGCTACGATACCTGCTTGGTAACGGATAGACGGCGAATTTCGTCGGGACCCCATACGCCGAATTGCACTTTCTTGATGCGCCGCAAGAGAGCGCGACTGTACTCGCCATTTTGTCCTTGGTGCACACTCATGCTTGCTGTTGATTTAAAGGAAGCCGCTCAAACCCTCGCCAGCTGCGTAGGCCGTGGATAGAGAACTACTCGGAGATGTAATAGATGGAGAACCTGGAGAGCACCTTTAGTGGGGCGCTCGCTCGCGTCAGACTAAACAACACGCCGCTTGTGCACCCAACAAGAGAGCTCTATTTGCTTGAATGTGTTTTGTGGTCGCAAGGAAGGTTGCACGACGCAAGACTTGACTCGTCGTCTCGTCGTGTGAAGAAAAAAAATCAAGAAGTTTTACGGTAGACAGACCGTCCTTTGACACAGGCTCCGGGCGCCTGATTAGCTTCTTAGATTTAGTTTGCGCTGCTTTCCTTTTTTATCTCTACCTGCTCGCCTTCGATTTCAGACTCCTCGGGGCCTGTCTCAAGGATTTCCGTGGAGAACATAGAACTAAACACACGGCCATCTGCTTTATGTATAACCGTGTTATCCGCCACACTAAGACCGTCCTTCTGTCCTTGCCGCTTACCGTGCTGCCCAAAGGCTCAAGGTCGTAATTTTCCGCAATGAGAGTTATCTCCTTAGGGGCGAATGAGGTGTGCCCTTACTCTTGTTGAATTCCCTTCCGTTGGCCTTCCAATCGGGCTCCTCGGGGCCTACGAAAGGTCGTAAGACGACACCACGCGCTGTCTGCTTACAGAATTCACTCCGATAGCAATCAAACCACAAACCCAGAACCTAAGTGATGAGATCAGTTTAGCTGGGGTACGAACTTGATTACTAGTAAGACTGTGTCATAATGGTCTTCAGAGAGCAGTTACTACTATACAACGTCGTCTAGTTTCTGCTATGTATCACAGTTAAAGGCATCACAGCGGACTTGTCTAGATAA
>Ga0307979_1001584_pt1 | contig 16149 bp, 12 predicted proteins | sample OrgLakmetage1058_FD_201833 | JGI IMG/M metagenome (GOLD analysis project Ga0307979, IMG submission 201833) | Saline water microbial communities from Organic Lake, Antarctica - #1058 | ecosystem: Environmental > Aquatic > Non-marine Saline and Alkaline > Saline | place: Antarctica: Organic Lake...
CTGCTTCGCCCACAGCAAGCTCCCGATGCTCAACGCCCTCAACCTAGGAGGCCACAATGACGAAGACGACGGTGCAAGACCGATGCTCGAAGACTATCGGCTGATTGCCGGCAGCAAAAAGCTGAGCTTTTTTGACCAAGTGCGCGAGCTAAAAGAGCCTGTCTCAGACGACTCAGCGGTAACATGCGATGCATAGTCATAGGTCACGTACCTCTTACTACTCTTCGCCATAACTCACTATCTCTCAAATGATTTACGCAGCTGCAGTCCCTATTCTTGAAATCTTAACTATTCATTTTCCTTCTCTTTTTCATTGCTTTGCTGTTTTTACCCTCGTTTCCTCTCTTTTCCGTCCTGAAGGTGCGCCTCGCCTGTTTCAACACCGACTCCTTCACCATCTTAACTGCCTCAGAGCACACGGTAAAGATCTGGGATGCTGTTCTAGGCACAGTGAAACGCATTTTCAAAGGGCTCGTGGCGTCGGAAATCACTGCTCTGTGCCTCGACGACCGCCAGCGCAAATTTATCCTCGGAGAGTCCTCGGGGGTGATTGGTGTCTTTGACTACCGGAACGGCGACAAGATGAAGACCTTTGCGCCTCAGTATCACTTGCCAGTAGTGCAGTTAGCGTACAGCGATCACGCGAAGGCGCTAGTGGCTGCTTACCAAGACAGCACGGTGAGTGAAGGCGTCGCAGAAGAGATAATTGTTGTTAATGTTGGTGATTCAACAAAAGCTCACTTTGTCTCTTGTGTTTGTCACGTGTATTAAAAGTGTTCTTTTTGCCATGACGTCAGGTGCGCATTTACGACGAGAACGATATTGAAGAATGCACCGTTTTACGGGAATTAGACCCTCAACACGCACACAAGGGCGACCTTTCTGCGTTGGTTTTTATGATTGACAGTGGGTTGTCCGTTACTGGTGGTAGTGATGGTTTACGGTTATGGGATTTCGAAACCGGCAAATGCGATGCCATTGTTCCCACTGGTGACTACGAAATACTAGCCATGTCCTTTTTGGGCCATTACCCATTCGTAGCAGTGGCGTGTTCCGATTCCAAATTGCGTATTTATGGCACCCAGCAGTCGCCGTTTCAGAGCTTGTGCGTAGCCGAATGGGTCAATGAACTTCCGTCTGATGCTTACCTTTCTGCAGCGGCGGATGAGGCTGCTGTTCCTTTCACACCGGAGGAGAAGGAAGGAGGAGGTGTAGAATACACTCGACCGACCGCAGAGATGGAGCGCAATGAGCGAATCCATGCCAGCATTGCCCTCTCCAAAGAACTTGCTCTAGAGAAAGAGCAGGCCCTGAAAAGTGAGGTTCCGAAGAGCGCACTACCTCTATTACCGCTGCCTCCCGGTGGAGCAGCCGACCCGCCCATTGTGCGTCACCCGGACTTTTTTCCCATCGAACAGACTTATTCCTCGCCCGTGACGAGTCTAGGCTGGGATTCAGCCGAGGAATGCTTGTACACGGGTGATGAAGGCGGACACCTCCGCAAGTGGAACTTGCGAGACCTGCTTGCCACTTTGAAAGTGCTCCCCCTTGAGACCACATCCATGGGTGGCGGCCGGCGTCGCGTGAAACCTGCCGCCCAGCAAATATTCACCGTGGGTCAAGCCAAAGCCATGTGCGAGTTACCTTCCCAAGCAAAAAGCCGCGGAGCAAGTCTAGTGTCCTTGGTGTGGGGGTCAGAGGCCGCGCACGGTGCAGTGATCACCACGGTGAAAGTGTGCAGCGGCGAAGGCCTACCTACGGTACTGCTGACCTCTTCTACCGACCGTTGCGCTCGCATGTTCACCGTGGGTGGCGGGGCCATCGGCCTTCTAGAACAAAACGCCCCTGTGGGGTGTCGGAACCCGAAATGGGACCTTGAAGTGCAGGTGGGAGTGCTGGATGAGGCGGAGAACGAGCGCGTGAATGCCGCCATTTCAGGTGCTTTACAGAGGAGGCGCGCTGCAGACCCTTCCAGGAAGATGCGCGAAGAGCGCAAGCGCGAGAAGGCGGAAGCCAAGGCGTTGAGACGAGCAGCGCGCGAGGAGAAAGCTGCGAGGCGAGAAGCGGGGCGGACCATGGGGTCGAAAGGGCGAAGGTTGCACAGCGAGAAGGAACAAAACCACAAGATGGTGCTCTCGGTACTCGCCAACGTGAAAGACGTGCACGCTGTGTCTGTTGCTTCAGGAGGCAGCAGCGCACACAGCGCAGAAGAAGGAGGAGGATCCTCTCTGGTGTCGGTGGGTGACCCGAAGTTAAGGGAAAAGAGTCGCCACTTGCCTCCTTACCTTCGCATGGAAGACCCTATGTCGCGGCCCCCGATTGAGCTCACCAGCCTCGGCGCTGGGCTTGGATCTCACCAGTCGTCTTCTTCAAGCAGCCACGACCACCACCACCACCACCATGAGAAGAAACTTCCCCGCATCATCGTGCCAGGATCTCAGGCCGCGGCGAGCGGTGGCGTGGGCGGCGACATCGTGGCAGCCATGGAGCGCTTGAAAGGGCGCCGATGAAGAATCGGTTTAGTGATTTAAATTATTTTGCTATAGAAGAATGCGCCTGTGAGAGATATCGTGCAATGTTGATTTCTATGGCACATTTCGTTCGTTTCCCTTTCTGTGGGAAATCTTCCTCGAGCTGCCTTGTGCCTTGTGGAATGATTTAGAGATGAGAGAAGGCAGAAGGGGCCCTGGTGCTACTTCAGGTGTATTTACTGGGGGTATTCCGATTTTTAAATGCATGAAAATTTATATTTAAGCAATAGAATAGAATAAGGCAGTTGCGGTGTGTTGCGGTTTGTTTACTTTGCAATTCACAATTTGGGGATATTTTTATTTCTAGAATCTCGGTTTCGGACGGCGCTCAACAAGCAGTTGATAGTGCTTCGATCCGCGATCCATAATCCGCATTGGTTATCCTACAGCCGCGCCCAGCCGCGTCGCCCACATAAGAACGAGATCTTGCTACTTAATTCCGAATTCAAATTTTAATTCATTTTGATCTTCTTGCGCTTATTCTGCCCTCCATTATCATATTATCATTCGCCATTGTTATCATTATAATAACAAACTCATACTCAATCACATAAATGGAAGTGAGATATATGTCAAAACATAAAGCACATTTCCTATTTCACTTTGAGTGTAAATTCTTTGAGCTTCGTTCGTGAAACAACAGCAAATGCCGGGTAACCTTAAAACAATACCGGTGGTGGTTCATCGGGAGGTTCCGACTGTTCATCCAAGGCATTCCCATGTGTCAATGTACCCTGTGATTCATCAGCAACTACACTAGCTGACACTGACGCAGCAGGAACCGAGTGCTCACTAGCCGGTCGCAAGTCGATTATGCCGTCTCCATCGCAAGTCTCGCATGTACGCTCGCGCTGTTGCATGTTATAGGTGTAGCGCTCCATGCCGCTGCCCATACATGTACCGCACGCTCGAATGGAGTCAAGTTTCTCGCTCAACTGCTGTGCTGCTTCGGCCTCCTCAGGTGTCATCTCTTTAGGCGCATTAGTTGCAGGGTTAGGGTTGCCCGGCCCGCCAGGAGCATACTTGACGCGAAGCTCATCAAAATCCACGCCAGCCGTGGCCGAAAGCCTGAGAAGGAATGGGTTATGCTAGTGCAAATCAAATAAATGCTAGCCAGCTCTGGAATACGGGAAGATGTTGTTGTTGTTCTTCTTCTCCTGGTGTACCTGCGATAGTACGGCACAACGCGGCCTTCATCAACAAAGCAGTAACAAAAACAACAAAATCGACTCACTTGGCCCAGTCAACGCCCTCAGAAGGAAGCTCGCGGTCAGCAAATGCCCACGCAGACATGGGCCGCGGATAGTTTCGTTAGTATCGTATAATAACCCCTTCGGTGTAAAGCGTTCAAACGAGCTATTTACTTTTTCATCTTTCGCAATCTATCTCGAGAGGATATACCACGCAAGCTACGGGGTATCGCACATAAGTTATGAGCTTATGAGTTAAGTCGTGCTGGATGCTGGATGCTGGACGGTGGACGGTTATTGTATACGGAAATCTCGTGCACCCTGATACGGAAAAGTCCAAAGTAGTCTTATCCCGGTTCCCGGTCTTCTTGAGCTGATGATGGACTAGCTAGACTGATGGTTGTTGATTGTTCCTAAAAAATGTTCCTGCGCTCGGTGTGTTCCTTTCGTCGCCCAGTGGTCGCCTCCCGCAGCATAGCACTCGCGCATACAGTTCGCTCGAAGTATACTTTAGTCCTAATTCGACACGGTAGTAACAATTCTGTTTCTATGTTATTACGAGAAAATTGCCTCACCATAGAGAACAAAGAAGATAATGATTTCGCCGCAATGTGTACGACAGATAGCAACTTCTAGAGGATGTAACCAGTGAATAGAGTGTGCGAGCAATGCTATCACCAGAAAAAAAATCTCAGTGTTCAATTTTATGCTGTTTCTTTTTTACGCGCAAAATGACCATCAGGTGAGAGCGTGTGGAACAATGAGAACAAGTTTACGGGGTGGTGTGATGTTCCGTTATCAGTTCGTGGGCACGAGGAAGCGGCTGAAGGCGGCGAGTTGCTGAATGATGCAGGATTTAGATTTGATTTAGCTTACACAAGCTACTTGAAACGCGCAATCCGCACATGCGGGCAAGTTCTTGAAGCTACGGACTGCTTGTGGATACCAATAGTGAAAGCTTGGGAGCTCAACGAGCGTCACTACGGTGCGCTTCAAGGACTCGACAAGCGGGACATAGTGGACAAGTACGGGAAAGATCAGGTACTGATATGGCGGCGGAGCTATGATACTCCGCCACCTGAAGTTGATAAAACTTCGGGGCACTATCCCGGCAACGATCCCAAGTAAATACTAAACTACTGTTGTATATAACATTCGGTGGCGTGCCCTCGTGTTGCTTCTGCAAGTTGATCATACGTTTTTCCACAATGCCATTGATTCAACTCTTTAGTGTCTTAATAGGTATGAATTGGTTGATCCGGCGTTGCTACCGACCACTGAGTCCCTCGCTACCACCGCAGAACGCGTTATTCCGTATTGGAAACACACCATCGTACCCCAAATCAAAAGTGGAAAGAGGATATTGATTGCAGCACATGGAAATAGTCTTCGGTAAATATTAACGCTGACTACTTCATCACAATTTTAAACTTCATTTCGTTTTTCGTTTCTTGTCTACTGGTTTGTTTGACAGGGCCTTGGTGATGCACTTAGACGGCATCAGCAAAGAACACATTACTGAGCTGAATATCCCCACAGGAATACCATTGTGCTATGAACTTGATGAAGACGTGAAGCCTATTCCGCATCCTGATGCCATCGCACCGCTTACAGGCCGGTACGTTGGTGATGTGGATGCCATCCGCGCTCGAATTGAAGGGGTCAAAAACCAAACCAAGTGAAAGTTATTGGTTGCTGAAAGCTAGAATGGGCTTGTTAGTTGTAAGTAGGAAAAGCACTTTATTTCGCCTCAGATTTACCTATAAGAACTATCTCAGGATATCGATATTTCTTGTATCTCGAAAGAAAATTTGCCGTGACGTACATATAAAGATGTATTCCTCTAGGAGTATTTGGGTCATTTGAGTGTCGTATTTCGAATGAGGAAGATGACTCGGAGCTGGAAATGCGTGCAGCAGAGGAATTCTGAGTTCTCCAAATGGTCAGACACGAGTGACTCCACTGAAACTCTGGAGACGGAGAGGCAACACCAGACGCGCTTGGTGCATTACTAAGGTCGCAGTGAAGCCGTGTATGAACTGCACATGAAGTGTAGTTAGAGTTGAAAGCTTCGCGAGTTGTTCGTGTAGCCTACGAAGAGTTCGAAACGAAGAGCTCTTTCGGAGCGTTTGAGACGAAAGCTTCGCAACCTTCACACTTGTAAAATTTAGAGCTGAGAGCTTTGCATTGATCACGTAGACTCGAAGCGTTCCGAATTGCACACTGTGAAATTTCTTATTAGAGTTGAGAGCTTCGCAAAGTTAGCGTATGCCTCGGAGCATTTGAGACGAATGCTTCGCAACCACGAATTTCACACTCATTAGAGTTGAGAGCCTCGCAACGTTCGCGTAGACCTCGAAGCGTTTGAGTCGAAAGCTTCGCAACCTTCTCTTTAGCTTCGCAAGGTTAGCGTAGAACTCGAAGCGTTTGAGGCGAAAGCTTCGCAACCTTCGGACGATCGGACGAACTCTCTATGGAAAAAGAAATTCCAACGAATCCAAATTCTGAAGATCAGAATTGTTGACGGACGTACGGACGGACGGGTCAACGTCAAGGTACTCCAAATGCTCCGTATCTCCAAGCAGTGCATTTTCACGCTCAACGAAGCTCGCTGTATCGTTTGAACAATTATCGTTAGCGACACGGTCAACTCTGTACTCGAAGGCATTGAGCTGACAATTCAAATCAACTTCGCAAACTAAATTTCCTGAAGACTGCAAAGAGTTGAGCCCGCACCAAAAACTTTGAAATAGAAGCGTACACAACACAAGTGCAGTATACATATTGCTTTACTACCCTTCTGCTTTGCAGGGCTTACTTAAGTTGTAGACTCTTCAAACTCTCCAGTCCTTGTGAGGAAACCTTTAAGAGTTCGAGTAATTATTTTATAAAAAGTTGTAGACTCTCTTCAGACTCTCCAACCATAGAAAAGCTTCGACCTGGTACATGTATTGATTTGAAACGAAAAAATTCTGAAGATCGGAATTGTTGACGTACGTACGGACGGACGGGTCAATTAAATCTTGTAGAGTCCTCCTACGGAGCTGAAGCTCTTAGAGGATATACATGCTTTTAGCTATCCATAAATTTTTCAGAATACTGGACATCACTTATCACATACCGGCATCAAATATAATTAGTACGCCGCCTTCACTTCTCTCTTCTCTCTTGACGCATGTTTGTGCTACTGGGCCCATGCAGACTACAACGAAATACCAGAGCGATAACCATTGTGTTAATTTGTTACTGTGGAGACAGATTTGAGTAGCAGGGTTTTGCTTAACACCTGAACATAGTAGGGACCTGCTATACCTACTTAGGGACCTAGGAACTAGCAACTAATCAACTAAGAACTAAGAAGCAGGAGGCACTCAGTCGACTTGGGCTACCCAGGCACGGAGTCGTCGAAAAATTATCTTACACAAAATTTTGGTCATCGAAGGTGCATCTAAAACCAATATTTATGCCAATGTCAAAAGAGGCATCAACTCGCCTCTGAGCGAAGGTTTGTGGGGGGTGACACAGGACGGCGCGACCGCGCAATGGCCATCATTTTCGCGCTATAAGCAGCCGCCAACTTGCCCTCGGGGGTTGCCCTGGCAGTTGTAGTCCGTGGCTTTACGGTTCGAGGCCGCCGAGCCGCCGCGTGCACCGACATCGGACCACCACCTCCTCCTGCTCCTTGAGCCCCTTCTGCGGGATTTGAAACCTCCTCTGCCTCGCTACCAGTCGTGTCAGCAGAGATTAAGCGAGTTGGAGGAGCAGGAGGTCGCCGGCGCGGCGTGACCTTCAATGGCGGTCGAATCACCCACGCATCATTGCTTGCAGCAACTTCATCAAGCTCGTCACCAGCACGAGGAGCTTTTGATTGAGGTACATGCTGCGAGGCCGCGTTCATCTTTGAGTTCTCTGCACTGCCTTCATCTTTACTTCCGTTACCAGGCACCGTTGAAGGTCGTGCTTTCGCTGCTAGGGCCTTGGCAATGCGATCCGAGGCTAGGGCAGCAGACGCAGCGGCGCGGCGGCTCCCTATGTCGGCCTCTGTGATTGGTCGAGAGCCCTCGGGGCTCGACAGAGGGCTGATCGTGGGTGAGGCTGGGTCATGCCCATTTGAAGGAGAGGTGGCGCCTGCATTGCCTGAGCCGAAGTGGTTCTTCTCTAAGCTTCTGTGGTTGCTCTCTAATTTAAGTTGGCGAGTGGGAGAAGCACGAGATGACGACGCGCTCGACGTCGATTTGGGTCCCGATGACGGCAAGAACCCAAAGGCCAGGCGCCGGCGAAGGGTTTCCACCACGGCATGATTCCGCAGAGCTGGTGACGAGAGCGGCCCTTGGGCGAGCGAACTCACCTAGAGAAGAATTTTGAAGAGAGCGAATAATACTTGAATAGGCCACGGCGGCACGAATCGAAATTAGAGGTTCAAATAATGTTTAACTTTTTTTTTGACATATGCGTGTGCCCTAACAAATATGCATATGCAATATTAGCACAAAGCCTGTTAAAGAAAACGCACCAGTAAGCGATAGACCGCGGGGCTAAGAGGCTGGTTCGCGTGTTGCTCTAATATGGTCTCAACATCCCGCAGGGCCACGGCCGTTTCTCGTTTCTTTGAAGCATTCGATTGATTCCCACCGCTGACCTGTTCATAGGTGCAATGTTGTCAAATACTGAGCTATGGCTAAAAAATAAATACAAGAAAGCACAGAAAATGAACCATCAAAGTTGACTCCACTAAGCGCCATACCGGTGAAGCAGCATCCGGTGAGTGGCTTGATTTGTTTGTCTTGGTTGCTTCCAAAGGCGAAGGGCTGGTTGCTTCCTTTTGATCGTCACCGCCAACGTATTTGTCTCCTTGAGAGTCCTTGAGTGGTGATGAATCAGAATCGCCATTGCCACCCTTGACGTTCTCGTCGTTTTCGCCACCTGTGCCTTCCAATTGTTCTTCATCTTGTTCTTCCTTGAGGAGTCTTTCTTGGTTGAGCCGCCATCGCCGGTCGTGCCAGGGTTCGTCACCCCCCTTGTCTGGAGACAGCGTCGGGTGCTTCTCAACCGCCGCCCTAATGTAAGGAAAATACACGTCGAAATAATTGAGTTAACGTGTATACTTAGAACTTCTTGAATGATCTTCCGAATTGAGCGTGTATGTAACACCTTCATGTTTTAAGGAAGCCAAAAGGCTCACCGTTTTCTTGCGTCCTCAAGTCGGTGCTGCGTCTTGAAGTACTGCCCGTAGAGGCGGTTCACAGAAGACTCGGTAAAAGCTTTCGGCTTCTCCTTCGGGGCTTCTGCCTTCTTTTTCCATGACTTCACGCCACGCTTGGCTGGGCTGCTGTTGCGATGGTCAGCTGCCTTACGCTTTTCATTCTCGGTCGATGACGCCACCCCGTACCCGCTGCTGCTGCTGGTGGTTGTTCGTTGCGTTGGCGCACTTTCATTCGGCACTGGCGCAGATTCATTGTTGTTGTTGGTTCCGGAAGCAAGGCTCCGCTGGCGGTCGTTGTAGGCTTTCATCCGTGCTCGAACAGAGGAAGGGTCACGCGTGAGAGCGCCTGGCTGTTTCTGCTTTGGCCGTTCAAAGGTATGCGTGTAAGTGCCTACGCCACCCACCCCTGTCCCCTTATTGCTCGGAGGAGGCAGTGCTTTCCCACCGCCTAACCCATCTACATGGGGGGTTGGTTCTGCCGAGGTCTTGTCATCCTCAGCACCCCCAGATGATTTACTCGGGCCACTTTCTTCCTTTTCTTCGACGGAATCCAGGGATTCCCTCGCCTTTGTGGCGCCTCTTTTCGCGAAGCCTCCTGTTTTCTTGCTTCTGCCGCTACCCGCGGTTGCTTTCGGCGGTGGTTTTTGCTCCCACCAAGGTCTCTTCGCAGCGTCACCAGAAGCCCTCACATGCGGCCGTCGCTCGTCCCTTGGGCTCAGAGGAGGGCTCAACGGCTGTCCTTGCTTGCCTTCTCTCGAGTCAGCGCCATCTGAGGTCTCGCTTCGAGCCTCGGAATTGTTCAGCAAGGCAGTCTTGAGAGGTGGCACTTGTGGGGCGGTGCGCTGCAGCGCCGAGGGCGATGCATTCTGCGCTTCACTTTCGGGTTTCGTGAGCTCTTGCTGCTCGGATGGGGAAGGCGATGACGATTTGTTCGAAGACGTCGTTCGATTGGCGTGATTTGCTTGTGGCATGAAGTCCAAACCACTGCCGCCGAACCCAAATGGCGCAGACGGCAAAGGATTGGGCGGTCCATAGGATGGCCCTGTCCAACTGGGCTGTGTTCCCGCTAGGGCGGCAGCCGACGCCTCTGCCGCCTCAGCAGCTGCCGCAGCGGCGTGAGCTACAGCAGTGGCAGAGCGGTGACTTGACGCAGATGCTCGTTGCTGCTGCCACTCTTGCTGCTGTTTCTGCTGCTGCTGTTGCCACTCGTAGTGTTGCTGTTGCTGCCATTGCCACTCTTGCTGTTGCCATGGCTGGAGTTGGTACGGCTGCTGCTGCCAAGACGGCATAGCAACAACGGATGGTGGCACGAAAGGCTGACCCGCGCTCGATGCCATGTTAGGAAACGAATGCGCCGAATTGTTGAGCCTTTCTCGAGCCTCCACCAAAGCAGCCCGCTCTCGGTCAGCAACTTGCTGCATCTCCGCGAGCCTCTGTGCCTCCTTGGCCAAGTGACTCCTCTCCGCTTCGAGGAGCTTGGCCTGACTCTCGGCTGACTGCTGCAACTCGCGTGCTTCCTGAGAGGCAGCGGCCAATGCGAGTCGAGCCCTGCGCAACTGAGGCGACTCTTCTGAAGGCCCCAAGTCTCCACCACTTTCACCTCCATGGTGATCCCTACTGTACTGGTACCTGTCTTCGTCTTGCCTGTGACCATCCCTGTACCCACGGGAGCGCTGATGACGGGCCAGTTGTTGGTCGAGAGCCCGCCGCCGCCTCTCGAGCTCCCGGACTTCGCTGCCTAAGTCCCCGAGCATGCCTTTGAAAAGAGGCGAAACTCCGCGCGAGCCGACGTACTTCTCCACGGCCCACTGCGACTCATCGTAACTTTCTTGGTATGCCGCAGCTGCGGGGTACTCTTCTTCACCACCTTCACCTTCGTAGCCTTCTTCGTGGTAATCCTCGCCGAATTCCTCGTCGCCATCAACATATTCCTCTTCATTCAAAGGCTCATCGTAGGCGACTTCTCCTGTACAATGGTTGTACCAGCATTGAATGTCGTCGTCGTCTACAACCTCTTCCCAATCTCCCCCTTCTTCGGCATTTATGCCGTCCTCGTGCACCACTCCGATAGGTTCTTCGTACAACTCTTCCTCGTAATCATCCTCAGGCTTCCGGTCTGTGTTGAAAGGATTGCCAGCAGCATAAGCGTCGTACCCTGGAGAATGGTGCAATTGATCTTGCCCTTCCTCATACTCGACATCATCTGATTCGTACATCTCAGCTGACCCTTCTCCATCTTCCAAGTATTCACTGCCATCGTATTCTTCATCTTCTTCTGCGTCATTTGCAACTCCCTCATCGCCAAGCTCACTGTCATCTTCTTCTGCCAAAGTGTCATCATCTTCATTGCCCATCCACGCATGTGTCTCTTTGGTGCCGCCTGCCAAATGTGCTTCCGCTCCAGCGGTTGCATTTGACTCCTTTCGGATTTGAGCCTGTGCTGCCGCAGCTGCCTCCCTCCGCTCGACTTCAACTTTAAAAGCAGCTTTGGCCTCTTCGCGTGCTGACAGCAGTGAGTTCGCTGGGCTCTCACGGCTTCGGTTCTTGGGCTCCGCATTCGCAGACGGCGGTGCCTCTTGTGGTTTGATCCCAGGAGCAGCTGCAGAAGGGGCTGGAAGCAGCGGCGGAGCAGTGTCAGACGTTGGCTTGGGTCCAGACTTGGATGAGACAGACGACACAGCGTCATCATCATCGTCGTCGTCGTCACCATCGCTGTGATGGTCCTCGCTTTGGTTGTTGTCTGCGGCAGTGTGCTGCTGCGGTAAAAGGCCTGTTACTGCAAGCACGTCGTCTGCTGAATTCAAAATGCTTTCGTCCGCGTCAAGTGCAGTTTCGGCATCATTATCGTTGCCGTGCTCACCCTCAATGCTTCCCTCAATCAATGTGGGCGTGTGTGCCGAAGCCCTTCCATCAGCTTGTGACTCGCTCTGGTTGGCAGGAGAAGCGTCCTGGGGCTTCTTTGGATACGGCGCTTCTGGGCTCTCATTGAGCAAGCTGTTATCATCAGGCACTTCGGTATCGTCCTTGTCGCTGTCTAACATTGACTCATCAATCTCAACAGTGTCATCCTCTGCCGCCGCCACAATTTCGCCATTTTCAGGTCCAACATCTGCGCTCTCTGTTACTTCACCTCGTTCTCGGAGGTCGGCCGCAAGAAGGCCGCCTTCTTCCATGCCTTCAGACGAGAGGCGGTTCGAGCGGTAGTGCACGCTGTACACAAGCGACCCTTCCTCGCCTACACTTGCGCCAGTCACGCGCGCTGCGTACCAGTCACCGTCAGCCTCCGAGACCCGAGCCCACACCCGCTGCCCAGACCGGTACACCGCTGCAGGCCGGCCTAGACGCGACATCGAGCGCAGCACGCGCTCTTCGAACACCGATGCTTCTTCTTCTTCTTCTTCGTCAGTCAAAGTATTGTCATTCGTTTCTGTCTCCTTGACCTCGGCTGGGGCTCCATTAGGCTGCTGCTGTTGCTGCTCTTGTCGATCGCGGCTGTGTTGGACGGCAATGGAAAGGCTCTTGAACTCCTCTAGCGTGCGGCGGCTCTCTCGCATCGATGCGGTACTCTCGCCGCGCCCTTCTAAGCGCTCAGCAGCTGGGCTTCGCGGGCTCTCCAATTCTGTCTCGATGTCATCCTCAAAAGACTCTTCCTCCTCCTCGTCCACATACTGATTCACCGCATTGTAATCATCATTATGCTCGACTTCTTCTTCCATCGATTGCTCAAGCAGTGCGCGTGCTTCGCCTCGCCTCAAACGCTGTTCTTCGCTCGCGTCAATGTTCATCAAGTCACCCTCAGCTACCTCGTAATTGTTCACATCGAACCGCTCGAAGTCGCAGGCGTACACCGTTTCTCCACCAGCACCCTGTAAGCCAGGGATCTCCCCTGTGATCCAGGCCTCGTACCACTCGCCGTCTTCCGCGTGGCGGCACCACACCGCAGCACCCACGGGAAACAGTGGCAGGGACAGCTTCGGGGGCGGCGCCTTGGTTTGAACGCTGAGCTTCCGTGGGGGTGGTTTGGAGACCTTAGGCCGCTGCCTAGTGGTGGTCGCAGTGATGGTATTGTGGTTTGGCGAGGTGCCACTCGAAGGCCACGCTGACGTGTGCTTTAAGGGTTCACCAGCAGCGTCCTCGTCTACTTCGTCAACCTCGTCACTTTCGCTGCCGTCAAGATCTTTACCGTAGGTTTCCGCGGGCTGCCATTGTGACGGCGCATGACTGAGAGCTTGAAATTCGTCCAGAGTCCTTCGGCTGTTGCGCAAAGACGCCACGGATGCGCTGCGAGGATCTACTGCCGCTGTTTCGGACATCCCATATCCACCCATAGCATATTCTTCTTCCTCCTCTTCTTCCTCTTCGTACTCATGCTGGGGGTAATTCGGCGATCGAGGGGACCCCGGACTACCCGCGCTGCTTGTGGGGGTGTGCCTGTGCGCGAAGGTGTGCGCTGAGTCGAGGTGGCTCTGAGCCAAGCGTTTCCTTTCCTTCTCGAGCAAACGGTATTCGTCCGAGCGCATGCCGCGAGCCAGCTCCATGGCGCGTACCTGAAAATGGTGAACCAAAAATTAGGACACCTGAGGCAAGTAGGCCATGAACTGTGCGTTTCACAGCCTACGAGCAGTGTACACAGAGACTGCTTTCATAGAAGTGTGCGTATTCAAATTGGTCTCTCAGAGATTATCATTGAACGCGTTCTGAGGAAAGAAAGTTTCCGAGATGGTAGGCTATCGAAAGGGCAGAAAAGAATAGATCAAAATACCAAAACAAGAAGTGAGACGCCGACACAAACATTCATAGTGCCCTCTGCATGCTCACAACACCAACTTACGGCGTGTTGGAGCACGAGTCGTTCTTCGCTGAGGCGTGCTGCGTCTGCTGCTCTCTCGGCTTCGTTGACTCGAATCGCCTCCTCAAGGCGGGCCCGCTCCGCCCTCAAGCCTGCCTCTTCGGCGAATCGCAACTGCCGCGTCTGCGCCACTGCCACTCGTAAAGCTTCGCGTTCAGCCTCTATGCGCGCCTCCTCTGAGACGCGCCGTCTCTCTGCCGCTGCGAGATGTGCCTTTTCGTTCGCGAGTCGTTTCACGTCCTCTTTGAACGCTTCCATCATCCCGACTAGTCTTGACGCTGCCAAAGGGCGGCCGCCGTTCGCGCTAGGCTGGCCTTCAGAATAAGCGGCCGCTGACAGGGCAGTGTAGCCCACAGGACTGCCGCCGGTGCTGCGTGTATTTCGGCCCGGCGGCGTTGCTGCAGTTGCCCGCCGCTGCGCACTCCTTGAGCCGTTACTCGGAAGCTTTTGGCCAGAACCTCGAACGACTCCGCGCGCCGTTTTGCCATGCCGCAGGTCGACAATTACTTCATCTCCAGGAACTAGGTGGTTTGGTTGCCCGTGGTTGCTGCGATGCTCTCCGGGAGATCGTCGTAAAGCGGTGAGTGGCACTTCGTTCACTGTGCCGACTCCTTCGACCCACACGTCAAGAGAGGCCGTGCGGTCTGTAAGACCATATTCCGACCGAACGTCACGCATGATCTCATGCTCACCTGTTACACACAAAGTATCAAAGTCATTCATGGGAGCTGTCTGAAAATCAAAACAGCCCAGTCAATGATGACTTGTATTGACGACAAAAACTCTAGAGCTACTCATTGGATCATGGTTTGATGATGATAAAATGAGGGAGTGAAGTTCGAGGAGAACTCACGGCCACGGTAGCTGTCAATTATCAGGTCGATTTCTCCAAGCCGCGAGCTATCGTGCTGCTCGAAGAATGCCTCCAACTGCTCATTCAAAGTGGCTGTCTCCATTTCACCAACGTCCACCATTTTTTGCGTTTTTGCTCTCGTCTCTTGATGGAAGATAATGAGGCTGGCTGATTCAGGACGTATACTATATTAGGACCAACACTTGACAGCTTGACAGTGTGGGCTGTGGTCCACCGTGCGTGCGTGGGCACCTGAAGCCTACAATAACCTGAATCATCCCGACCGAAGCGTTGTTCTAAAAATGCGCTCACTCTGGCTTATCTTGCCGGGTTGTATTCTCTGTAGGAAAACAGGATAACCTAACTTTTTCTGGACCCGCAGGAACGCCTATGTGTATTATTCCTTTTTTTCTTTGAGTTACCTGTAGTATTGAGACGATGGCTCACATAGGTCGACTGTTTTACTAAGCCAACCGGAAATTTCGCAGACATTCAGGAACGCCACCGTTTTTTCCTGCTATTTATAATTTAAGTGCGCCTCATTGGGTATACTCTAGGGTCAATCGATACAATATAAGTAGCGCCGCTAGCAGCCATGAGTGCAGGCTATGGCGCCGAATATGCCGTTGGGGAATACGAAGGAGGCAATGAGTGGCCAGAGGAGCACTGGGGTGAAGCCGAAGTTACAGCTTACGTCGACTCATATGGAGGCGATGGCGCTGAGAGTACTCATTTCGATGAAAGTCATTATAGCCCGGCAGCTTACGAAGAGCACGGAGCATCGTCGTATGAAGTGTCGGGTGACGACGCGACGCGTGCTCACGAGTTGGAAAACGGTGGATATCATTGGCCTGAAGAAGCGTATGAAGAACCTTACCAGGTGGACCATGCTTACGAAGAGTCGAACGTTGAGGATTTAGCGTACCACAATGGAACAGAGTATGCAGACGAAGGTGCGCACATTGAGGGCGGGGTGGCGTACCACGAGGATGGGAACGGTGAGCACAATTACGGCGAAGAGGAAGGAGACGATTGGCATGGTCACGAAGACCTCCCTTCGGGCTGGGAAGCGAAATACGACGATTCTATGGGGGCGAATTATTACTTGAACGAGGTAACCGGCGAAGCGAGCTGGGTGCGGCCTGAAGAGATCAACACTGATAACCGTCACCATGACGACGGAAGTCCGAAGCGAGAAAAGTGGGAGACGGCAGCGAAAGCAACTTATGACTACAACGAGGTTAGCTGGTCCATTGTAGCTCTGTATGCTCTCCCTTCTTGTCCTAAGTATTTATTCTTTTGTTACTAATTGCTCGTGCTCTAGGTTGCGCGCACCTACAACCCGAAGCAGTCTTTCCTGAGCAGCACTGGCCAATTGTCTCTGCTCAGGAAAGACTGCGACCTCGTTGCACGCCCGTCGCTGTCAGGGCACTTCCGCCGGACGTCGTGGAGAAAGTCGTCACTACGGGTGCTGACGAGCTGCATTCATTCTCCCTCGCGAAGCAGGTTGGGTGACTCTCTTG
>Ga0307979_1001585_pt1 | contig 16146 bp, 11 predicted proteins | sample OrgLakmetage1058_FD_201833 | JGI IMG/M metagenome (GOLD analysis project Ga0307979, IMG submission 201833) | Saline water microbial communities from Organic Lake, Antarctica - #1058 | ecosystem: Environmental > Aquatic > Non-marine Saline and Alkaline > Saline | place: Antarctica: Organic Lake...
CTGCGCTCACTGCTCGTTCCGCAGCCTCAGTGACTAAGGCCTCATCACGTGCTTCTTTCTCCACGAGCGCCTTCAGCGTCGCTTCCGCAGCTGCCCACCGCCGACGAGACGGCCTGGAGCGGCTGTTCCTGTCGTTGCTGCACTTGTTGCTGCTGCTATTGTTGTTGCTCCCAATAACAACAGGCATACCACTGATACCCAAATTAACAGACGAGATCGGGACTCGAGACGATGACGATGATTCAGCTTTCGAGGCCACTTCAGCATCGCTGAAGGGCCAGCAGTCTTCACCTTCATCTGAGGCGTCTTCATCGTCATTGTCTTTGTTCGCGCTGCTGCAACCATCAACTCCACCTTCATTACTGTGCCCGTTCCCCACGCTATCCCCACTAACACTATTCACGGGAGTTAATTGATCCAAAGCATCGCGCAAGGACGCCGCACACGCAAGCACACTGCTGGCGGTTGCAAAAGGAGCCCCACAAGTAAGACGTGTAGGGCGGCCAACGACTTCCGGCAGCGGTTTTGGTTGAGACTTTGATGATGAATTATGCGCAGTAGCAGCAGCGCAAGCAGTATGCGCAGCCGATGTCGCTACAACAGCTGCTCCGGCGGCTATCACTACACGCAAAGCATGAAAACAAAACGAAGCGAAGGTCCAAAAAGAAGTGCTTCCTTCTTCAGTAAAAATAGCAGCACTCCAACGAAACACGGCAAAGACAGTAAAAACAGTACCCGCTGCCATGATTCCTGCGATCCAAGGCGGCGGTAGTGCTGGTAGTGGCAAGGAGTCATTGTAGATGTGCGTTGGCGGTGGCGATAGCGCATTAGACGGAGCACCTCCTTCTGGGAAACACAAGACAGCGGAGCTCGAGATGCTACTGCTTTTCAACTCTTGCCTTGATGACGTCATAGGAGCTCGCTCATTGGTAGCTGCCACGGTACGAGCCGCCCGATCAGCTGTGGCACGAGCTGTGTATTCCAGCGTCTTGAGCAGAGCAGTTCTAGAGGTATGCCCGCCGTAAGCTACCAATAAACGAGTGATTGATCTCGGCAAAGGCGATAAAGACGAAGTCCTCAAGTTGTTGTCGCTATTGTTCCTGCTGCTGTCATGCGCACTCGACGATGCTGTTCCAGAGGGATTAGACAACGATGAGGGAGAAGGAGGAGGTGGAGGACGCAGTACGAGGCAGCCAGAGGAGCCAAGCAAGAGTGCTCCACCACCAGGAATCTCCACGGCGCTCAAACACTTTCCTGGCAGAGTAGATTTTTCGGCCATGTTCCCACTGGTGCTCCCACTTCGACCGTTGTGGTTACCATTGCCGTCGCTGCTACTAATACTTGAGCCGTTGTTGTGACTGACGCTGCCAAGCTTCAAGCCAGCATACCCAATGGACGAGGTCTCAAAATGCCACGCATCAAGCGCAGCCATCAGGTTCGGATCTTGCGTTAAAGCTGTCGCCCAAGTTGTCATCTCATGTGAGCTCGTCGACACTGGTGGCGTTGATGATGAAAGCTGCCGTTTCGTTGATGAAATTGCAACGGGTGAAATGGTAGCAATGTGATCCGCTGTTTTATTTTCACGATTATTGCTTGTACCGTTTGCGTTAACACGTGCCACCACACGAGCCACTGTGAAGGAAGGCCGCCACCTCAGGAGCGGCGCCAGTGCCGTCACCCCATCACCACCACCAAACACGGGCAATCCTCCATTGCTTTGATTGACCTGCGCAGCCTCCGCACCACTAGACGACCTCAGTGTGCGTTTTGATGCTGCATCGAGGAGAGGCCACAAAGCAGGGCCGCCTCGGCATGCAATCGCAGCAATTGCTGCCCCTGTAGTTGCTGCTGACACCACTGTTGCCCCTGCTGGCACTGGTACATCGGCACTACTCCTATTAGAAGCATCTCCGCGTGACACGAAGCCCGACTCGCTCAAGGGTAATGCAGTTGATGCCCCCACAACTGCACCATCCAAGGCACTCTCTACTTGCCACTGTCCTGACCACAAACTTCTATTGTTGCTGTTGCTGCTGATTCCAGCCTGTAACGATCCAGCACCACTTGTAGCCTGTCCCATTTTTGGAGCGCTAGTAGTAGTGGCAAGTGCTACGGTTGCCGAGCCCATTCCTAGACCACTGCACATGTTGCTGCTCCAGCCGGGACCTAAGGGACCCCCGAATGAGGGTAATGCTCCTCTATCGGCCGTGGTCGACCGATGACTCGCACTAGCGTTGGTCGCAGTAGCAGTGGTCAAAGGTGCAGCAGAAAACGCCAAAGCTGGTAAATCATCACTTGCACGAAAGCGGGCATGTTCGCGGGCCCAGCTTGCCAGTTGACAGCTGCTGCTGCCACTGTTCACAGATGAGGCAAGCTGGTAGTGCAACACTACTGCTTCAAGCTCAACGGATGATTTACCTTGCTCCTCGCTAGAATCACCCAGTCCAGGACCATGACTCAGTGTGCTGCTCCGGCTGCCGTTGCTGCTCCGAGTGCTCGTCATTGGTGGAGATTTTGCGGGCATATGACTGGCACTTGCCGAAGGCAAATTACTGCTATTTGGCCATGGCAGTGGCAATGGCATGGACGCTCCACATACGCGTGCTGGCCGGCAATTTATTGTTGCTGCAGCTGAGCTGTCCCACGTAAGCCATGCTCTATCGTGTGCCTCCTCAAGCGTTTTTGGCTTTGTGGTGGCTGGCAAACGTGCCGTTTTGTCATTAAATTTCGTCGATGAGTTGGCGCCTCCAATACCGTCCTCAGCAGTATCATCACTATTTCTAGAAGCAGCCATTGAAGGATCCTCAGCAGCAGCGCAGCTCTGGTCAGCCGATTGACACATCTTCGAGCCAGCAGCAGCCGATTCGAGGCGCCCGAGTATCCTCCGGCGGCGTAAGGCAGTAGGGTCGAGGCTTGAGACACTGCGTGATGAGGCGCACACCACATAGCACAGGGAAGTGGCATCGAAATACAAGCACAGAGAGCCGAGCAACGCACGCGGAGGTAAACCCGCCAAAAACACGCCGCCGCTGCTGCTAGTGCCAGACTTACTAGTAGCACTAGATGTAGATATGTTCTTGTTGCCATTGCTGCTATTGAGTGTGCTGTGACGTTCAGCAGGAGGAAGACCAAGCATGAGGCTCGAAAGCGTTTCTGCTACCCAAGGGCCGCGCAAGGCAAGGGCCATCAACAATTCCCCACCCGGTGACGTTAAATAAGACCGCCCACCGCTGCCACTGCCGTTTAAGCAACCGCTACTGCGTTCCTCACCTTCTTTCCAGTCATCATCGCAATAATCATCTCCGACTGCGCGATAATCGCCGCCAATTTGAGCACTCGACGCTCCTCTGCTGTTGGAACCCGAACGTTCAAAAGCAGACACAAAGGCTGTAGTGAAACTACCGATAGCCTCCTGAAGTCCAGAGCCAGTCTCATGCACCCTCTTAGTGGTTCCACTGCAGCCATTTTTTCTGTCATTTCCAGCTCTCTCACTGTTCTCATTGCGGTTAAACTCATCGTCTTGTGCTCCTACCCCGCTGGGTGCACTGCTGCGGTATTCTAGCAAGCCCTGGGCCTGCAAGGAAGAGTGCGCCTCCAGAAGAGCGGTTGGCACCACTGCAACCCCGCGCCCTAGAGACAGCCGAACACCTGCGGGAGGTGTTGTTCCTCCGCCGCTTCCAGGGCTACTGTGAGATGAGTTCCTTTTGATGTGCAGCTTTCCGCCTGCAACTCCCGAAGCTGAAGACGAAGACGAAAAAGACGACGAAACATGCGATGCAGTAGAGGAAGCAGAGTGAGCTGACGAACCAGACCACAGACCGAGCGCATGAGCATCATGTAGAGCCACAAGCAATGCTTCGTCACTGACACCGCGCCCACGCCACGACTTCAACTTCAAGCCTGATCGCGAGGTTCCACTCAAGCTGGTTTTCACACTGCTAGCGCCGCCGTTCGCACTGCTAGCTCCTGCAGAAGCTGAGCTGAGAGGCGGCGCCCCATCGCCCACATCTTCACTGAGCGCACCCACAAGAACGAGCACCTGTACCCACAAGTAACAAGACAGGAGATTTAGAGTTGCGACAACGGAAATACAGTGTGAGAGTTTACGAAGCTTAAGCTTAAACAATTGGAGCCACCGCATAAATGCATTGCACGTCGAAAATAATGCCAACTAACCGTTCGCTCAGCGCCTGATAACATTGCTGCTGCTGTAGCTAGAGGGCCCAGCGAACGCGGCAGCTGTGTTGTTGATGATGTCGGGTCTGGTCTACTGGTCGGACTGGAGAGCGCTGTCTTGTGATGAGAAGGTTGCGTGGCAGCGCTCGAGTCAACAGATGCATCACTCTTGTGACTTTTCGGAGCAACTCTAGTAGGAAGGTCTAGTTGAGTAACACCGTTCTTAGCACGCAACTTCGAGCCATCTTGCACTGAAGCTGCATCAGTTGAAGTCTCGGCAGTCGTTGGCATCTGGCTGCGCGATAACCTGTGGGCAAAATCACCAAGCATAAAAGCATCGAGAAATTTGGAAAATGAATAGCTAGAATTTAAAAGTTTAAGAAGGCAACATTTACAAGTAAAGCTCACCTCAGTGCATCTTGCGTAGCTTGCTTTATCTTAAGTTTGAGCGCTTCGCGACGACGAGCAGCCTCGTCCATGGTAAATCAAGTCGACAGCTTGGCTCCAAACAAAAGAAAAGTCGTGGAGAGCACTAGCTAGTGGTTGTCTTCAAACTAGTATATCAATTGCACATTTGAACTGAATAGAGCGCCAGGCTCAGTCTTGCCAGAGGGTATAGGAGCTGTTGCTATAGAAGCTACCAAAAGACTGTGAGTATGCCGCGCCGTGTAACACGCACGCATTTGTTGCTTCGTGACGAGACAACGAGACGGAGTGCCGAGTAGATGACAAGCAGCTGCCCTAATATAATTTCCAGACAAACGAAGAGCTGTTATGTTATGAAAGGGAAAGGTTTTGGAAAGGGTTCAACGAACAAAGAAATAAGGAAGTTATACCCAAGAGCAAAGAGCTCCTTGTCCAGGGTGCACTGTAAGGCATATATATAGGTGGGTAAAAGCGCAAGGTAAGCTGCAGCCATGTCGAACAAATTGAACTTCAATTGCAAAAGGATATGAAATAGCAAATAGTTGGGCACTATTTTTAAAATAATAAATTACATCGAAATGGAGCTCAACTGCTTAACTGCCTTTCACTTTTATCTCTCAGGATTTCCTTTCCCTTGTTTGCAGCAATTTCTGCGACGTGGTTGAAACGAACGCATATCGAATGCGGGTAAGCTGCGAGGGCTAAGTCGCATAAGCATCTGTTTGCTCAGTCGACTTCTACGCCTTTGCCCATCGCTTGCGCCATGGCATCTGCATACGCTCCTTTGCTCTTGCCATCATTAGGCCCTTGGAACCTTGCAATTCTAGCTTGACGTGCTGCTTCTCGCTGCTCTTCGGTCATTTCTCCAGCAGCACTGCTCCCTCCACCGCCGCCAAGCACGTTGCCCCCTCCGGTCTTGTAGCTGTCTGAAAGAAAAACTAGGCTTGCGCCGAGGGCGCCGACGCATATTAAGACTTTAAACCCCAAGGCTATGGCGCCACCATACTTGCTGTTAGTTGGCATGTCGTAGCCGTAAGTTTCCCGGAAGACTTCAGCATCGGTCTTGGCGTAGTTTGGCTGTGACACATCGGTGGAGGAGCCGAAACAAGCACGAAACAGATATGATTGTTGAAGAAGTAAGTTTAGAGCAAATTCATAAATGACATCATTGCTGCAGTGGGAAAATATTGTTCAAAGTAAACATAGCAGCAAGGACTAGGTACCATTTAAGCGAAGTGATTAGGATCAGTGTTAGGTTTTCAGGTACCTCCCCAAGGGCTGTAGCAGAGACGTACTTTATTCTTGTCGAGACCGTGTTCAGCCCAATACTTGGCTGACCTAGGCGCAGAGGCATGCTCTCCACTATTGTCGCCTGAGGTCCATTTCACTCCTGAGCCACTGCTGGCTGAAGCTTTCTTCGGTTTGTTGAATGCTACTTGTGGAAGAGCTTGCTGCTCGCTCCTAGTCTCGGGCGACTCCTCAGCGGTGCTAAGAGACAAATTCAAAACCAAGAAGAAAGCTAGGAACGCCAACCGTCTGCGCTGCCATAACATTGTGTGCTAATCTATGTAAATCAAGAAAAATGTCAAAGGCTAGAGCTTTGTAGAAGCCTCCTCTAAAGTTTGCCGGCTAAGGGCTAAATAAACAAGGACGAAGGACGAACGAAGGAGTGATGAGTCGAGTCGAGCAAAAAATCACCCTAGCTAGGGTTCGTAAAAATAAGTAACAGTTTTGACCCAAATAAGTAAATAATTAAGTAAATACGACAAATACGGTGATATATACCGTATATTAGGGCGAGAAAGTAACAATTTTAGAATTCCGGTTTTAGAAAGTCCAGTTTTCCGGAAAAAGTGGAAAAATCTATTACTTATTTACTTATAAAATTACTTATTTGGCCACAAAAATTTGCATATATAAGTAATACTTATTTTTATCAACCCTAAATCACCCACGACACACTTGCGCGTACAGGGGATGAAGTGGTTATTGATTAGAGCAGAGGGGGCTTTTCAACGTATTGTGTTTTTTATTTTTCTGGCACTTGGCACATGTCCAAGCCCAGGCCCAGGCCAAGGCCCTGGGGGGGGGGCTTTTATATGCAGAGGGCTCAATATCAGGAGGCGGAGTTCGGGGTTATCAACGATGTATTGGAAGTTAAGAATTCGAAAGAAATTTTCCTGTGGCTGGTTAAGGTTGAGGTTAAGTCAAATTTCTTATACTTATACCGAGATGAGTATTCAAAAGCGGCAAATCGGCCATTAAAATATTTGTGCTGTGAGCCAGCTGCTTCAAGGTTGGGTCAAAATACAGGGACATCCGGTTCTAGTCCACTCATTTTGGCGCATCATTTTGGCTCTTGGAGATGGACACGCACAGGTGGCATGTCAAGCAGCTCGCCATCCTCCTCGTCTTCAACAAGCGCTTCCAAGTCCACGAACTGCTTTCCCTCAAACGAAGGCAGCTGCAGTGCACTAGTGCGTGCGGTGGCCATTTTCTCGCCCCGTCCACTGTAGTCGTCGTCGCTACCTCCAGTGCCTTGACGCGGGTCCTCTTCTAAAATCTCTATGATGGGCTTGCGGAGGCGACTGGGAAGGTCAAAGGGAGGGTAGTCAGTGAAGAGGAGCCTTCCACCGAAGCTTAAAGATCGCAGCACAGCCCCAGGCCCCGCTGCGCGCTCGACCCTTGCGACTACGTCACTCAACGGTAAAGCACCGTTGCGGCCATCTATCTGGAGTCGATCCCAGGTCGTAAAAGTGGCCGGGTATGTTTCCTTGCCTGCTTCGCCGTTTTCCTCGCTTCCCTCTTCGTCTTCTTCATCTTCGCCTTCTTCACTCAAGCCATTGTTGCCGTAGGGGTACACTGCCGCAGCTACGGGCTCCGAAAACGCAAATACGGGCAAGGCCAAGCTGAGAAAGGCGTTCCGATGCACTTTCAACGGTGCAACTGGCTCTTTTTGAGCATCAATGCTTTGCCCTTTCGAAGACGCCCTCTTCTGGTGTTGCCGCAACGCTGCCATTTTCACGAGTTCAAGCGCCGAGAGGCCGGCCACGACCGAAGTAGTGGTCGCGATGGCGGGCACGATGCGACCAGCGGTGAGCTTGGTGGCCAACGCATCTGCAGGTGGGATGCGGTAACAGTTTGCTCGGAGGTTGCTCGCAGCGGCCACAAACGCCAAATGGCCATTGGTGTCGTCGTCTTTCTCAAACTCCAACGGCTGCAAAGGCCCTGTGAACCTACTTCGGGCAACTGACGCAGACGCTGCTTGCCGCCACCTTGCATGCTTCACGAGCAGGGCTGCTGCCGACAGCAATGCCTTTTCTTTTTCTGTGCTTACTACATCGTTGCCACTCCCTTCAAGGCTAGCTTCAGCTTCCTTCGCTGTTGCCTTGCTAGCATCGCGCTTATTCGAAGCTTGTTGAGCAGCAGCAGTGCGTTTTGCCACACGAGCAATTGCGTCTGCGGCTGCTTCTGGAGTCAAGCCTGCGATTGCGGCTGCTCGCTGTGCTGCCAGTGACACCTTGCTTTCAGGTGACACATCTTCTTGAGTTCCTAGAAAGTTGTCCACACGCAGTCTGGCTGCGGCTACCACCAGAGCTGCTTGTCCGCCTTCCGGGTTTGTGTCCAGCACCGGAGCAGCCGGCAGGCGACGAGTGCCTTGCCAGAACGGTAAACCCGTTTCGGTGTCGATGGTGCCTGCTGGGTGCTGGGCTAGCACTGCCTTTACTTCCCCGACGACTTTCTCGCTCACCAACTCAAAGGCGGCCCATTCAAGACACCTAGCCGCTAAAAGAGCACCTCCTTCTTCGCTTCCTTCCTTTGCATTCGTGGTAACTGTCTCAATCGTGACAGTCGTGGGAGGAGACGAAGAAGAAGTTGATGAAACAGCTTCTTCTAAGCACTTCACAGCGCGGCCAGCACGCTGCAGCATCACAAGGGCATCCTCTTCGCTACCGTCGTTGGTCTCTAGTGCCGCTGCCACTACAGCCCGCGCTGCCAGCTGATTTTGCGCTTTCTGAATGCCACGGGAACTGTGCTTCTTTGACGCTGCACGAGACTCCTTTTTCTTCTTCTTTTTCTTTCCAGGAGAAGCACTGCCTTCGTCTCCGCCTGGAGCTTCTTCTTGTGCAGCATCTGCTGCTGGCTTGGCGAGCGCGTCTGTGGCAACTTCTACCATCGCTTCGGCGCGAGCGGGCATGGCCGTAAAGCACTCTTCAAAGAGTTCGCGCGCCCACTGGATGGTGTGCTCGATCTTGTAAGGGAAGCTTTTCAGCGTGCACACTGGCACAGCAGGTTCGGGGGGGTCGGCGGAATCGCCGTAGGATTCGGTAACGTGCGGCAGCACCACCTATTATTATAGAAAATAGGGAGAGGAGAAACCAAAGAAGATTCGCGAAAAAGATAATGCCATATGCAGTGCAGAAGAGAGCGCCAAATGAAAACAATAGAAATTATACCGAGTGCAGTGAAGTAGAGAGCACTATCATGAGAACAATAGAAAAAAAGAGGTATCGAACCTGAACGTTGCCCTTTGCGCCCAAGGTGCCTGCATCGAGCAAAGGCAAACCATATTTCACACAGCGGCTGTCCACAAAAAGCCTTGCGTCTAGATTGTCCAAAGCGGTGAGAACGCCGTCTAAGGAAGACCAGAAGGAGTCGTCAAAGCCACCTGGCGATTCGGAGGCTTCGTTAACCTGAAGTGGCAATTAATTAAGGGAAAATAATTGTGAAATGTGAAGGAGATGGAACGACTCGAAAGAAGAAAAAGCGGCCATGTTTTCTTCTTCTTTTTGACCTCCAACCTATTTGCGCTTCATTCTCACCGCCGTTTGCCAGGTGCGCAAGACCACGTGTTCGTTCAACCGCCGGCAAGCTTCTGCTGCTGCAACGGCCTTGGCTTTGCCGACGTCACTGGACCGAAACAGAAACTGGCGGTTTAAGTTGCTGCGCTCAATCGTATCCATGTCCGTGATCGCCAACCAACCACTCGAGGTGGCCACTCCAAGCAGCGCCAAGTTCTTCAGGAGCTCGCAACCAATGGCGCCGGCCCCTACCATGAACCACCGCTGTTGCGCGAGGTCCTGGCACACTGCGGCGCCGAGTAAAGAGCGCGCGCCGTCGTAACGGTCGCCGCGAGGCGCAAACGAGGCAGCGTAGCTACTACTGCTTAAGTCTGAGTCTTGTTCGGTTTCGTTGTCGTCTTCGCTTTCATTGCCCTCGGCACTTTCGTCCGCACTGCTGTCGTCTTCATCATCGTCGTCTCCATCGTCATCTTCTTCGTCACTTTCATCATCTTCGGATTCATTACCATCACCGCTTCCCGCGTCTTCCTCGCTCACATCAACATTCTCGCTCAGAGAATCACCACTCTTGCCACTCGTGGATTCTGAGGCTGGCACTACATCTGAATCATCATCATCGGGAAGAGGCGGCAGTGCCTCTACAGCGTCAAAGTACAAGAATTGCTCGACCGGGTTGAAGACGCGAGACACAGCTTTCAGCACCTCTTGTGCCGCGACACCCCCTACAAACGACGCTACGGGTGCTAAGCACACCGCTGCACTGCCAGTGCCACTACCAGTCCCCGCAACAACGCAATGAGCAAAGGCGCGCGCCGTGGCTAAGTCGACTTCCACGCCACTTCCCAATGCCCCACCGCCAGGCTTCTCTGATTCCTCAGCGAAAGCTGCCTTTACGTTGTCGAGAAACTCCGCACGGGCTGCTGCTTGTTCAGTCGCTACCTTTGCTGTAGTGCCACCAGCAAACTTACTGCTACCAGTTCCGTCGTGCTTCGCATTCTCAAGAAATCGAGGCAGGGCAAAATGCCAGCAAGCGTGGATAGTCGCCACTCGGTTGCGGTCGGCAGATTTGGCAAAGTCGCAAGGCACCATGGGACAGGGCTCCACTTTAACAGGCTCAAGTTTGGTTGTTCCAGCTGCCTTGGCGGCTGCTTCAACCGCTGCTGCTTGGATCGCTTCTGGGCTGCCTTTCTTGGGGCGGCGGGGGCGGACTGGAGCCACGGCCGGTCGCTTCAAAAGAGCACGCAACGGCTGAAAGGGCACTTTCCAAGCCTCGTCGCTCTTGGGCCTCACCACTGACCCAGACGCCAACTTCCCACTCCACGCAGCCGCTCCAGCAGCAACAGTAGCTCCTGCAGGCGTACTTTGCCCAGGGATATTGTCCAACCGTACGACAGCCACGGCAGGACCTTTGAGGCGTGTCACAGTGCCCGTGAGTTCGCTTGGAAAGCCCTCTCTGCTGCCGCGGTCGCTACCAGAATGCGGCACTGCTGGCGCCGTCTCGTCACCCGATGGTGCTTGTGGTGGTGCTGGTGCCCATGTCAGGTCAGCTAAATGCACGCGCTGACCAGCGCTCAAGCAGTGCCGTTCACCTTCCACTACTTCAACTTCGACGCATTCTTCGTGTTCTTGCACAGCACCAGTACTACTAGTGGTAGCCGCAGATGCTCCAGTGATCTTTCTCGGTTGATACAAAGCACGCACGTCATCCAATGGCTTCGGCTCCGGCGGTGTCCCTGTAGGGTCCCTTACGATAAAAATATCCCCGAAATCGCAAAACACATTCCCGAAGACGCCACGCGCATTGCACGCTATAAACGCACACGGTGCCGCTCCTCCTGCACCCTCATCGCTAGTTGTTGGGTTCTTCTTGGTGCTGCGTTTGCCATCAGTAGACGCTACAGAAGCAGTCTTACCTCGAGCGGCATCATTCATGGAAAGCTGCACATCTTCGGGCTGATCCACTGCCACCACCACTGCCCACTCACCAGACGCTACCATCGCTGTCGCCGCTACTGCTGTTATATCGCCACCTAGGGCCGCTACAGTCGCATCGGCATCTACAGGCGGTACTACAATAGTTATTTTCACATGTGGGTTGAGGCTAGCCACGTGCCTAGCAGCCGCTTCGGCTCGGCTGGTGCCTGCTGCGACGTCTGCAGGGGTTGCGTAAAAGTGGGAAGCCAAGTCGTGCCACTGCACTGGCGCTGGATCACACAAGCAAAGCTCTGCCACGCCTGCCAGCGCCACGTTTTTCGCTAGCTCAACACCAGGGCCTGTACAGCCGACCACAAGAACTTTCGCTTTTTGGAGCGCGCGTTGAGCATCACGGCCGAGCACGTAGAGTTGCCGGCTGTAAAGACCCTCGTCGATTGCGTCTTCCACATGTTCAGCCGAACCCTCGCTTTCAGCCACTGACGGAGTGCCCGTTGAATCCACAGAAGATCTAGATCGCATTCTATCATCTACCTCGTTCGAAGCAACGCTACCGTCAGAGAGGAATTGGCTCAGGGCAGAGTTTTGGCGGATGACTCGTCCTGATGAAGGTGGTATCGAGGTCGAACTCATTGGAGTCAAAGATGCCTTAGTTATCGAGCAAATTGCCAAAAAGCTAGCTGCTAATTTGTAGGTAACCAGCATCTTGTTCAAGGAGTATATCACCTTTTTACTAGATAATAATGTCAAGGTCAAGGGTTCAGTCAGCGTTCTGAACGAATGCCATTTTTCTTCAACCAAACCATCAACAAAATCATTCAGAAATCAGAAATACTAATCGCCCCTGTAGAATGAAATGTCGTCGTGTCGTCGCGCATTGCATCGCGTCCGGACGGACGTCCGTACAGTAGAGTGGAGAATGAAGTAGTAGGCCGGCCCGGACCCAGAAGAGGAAAAGCATAGGTCAATTGGATAGAGTGCAAAGGACGCCCACTGCAGCGGCGCGCGCGCCGCAGCGCCACGATCAACGTAGTTGATTTCAATGACGTGACAACGTGTCAGAACATGGTTGATGTCAGTGACGTGACAACGTGTCAGAACATGGTTGATGTCAGTGACGTGACAACGTGTCAGAACATACGTAAGGTGTCAGAACATATGTACCCAGATAAGAATGTGATGTGACGGACGGACAGACGGACAAAAATCCTTGGTAGGCAGTTTTTGGTCGTGGTTGCATAAAACATCAAACTACGTTGATCTATTCAGTTTGTCTAAGCTAGCTAGACGGATAGCTTGACCAACTAGTAGTAGAAGCCAGTACTTATCTTGTAACGCTTTCATCATTCGTGGGAATCATACTCATTTGAAGCAAGAATGGCTTCATTCGTTGTCAGCAAGCCTGTTGATTCCTTCGACGCTCTCCTCGAGCGTGCAGCTCGGCAACTTCCACTCAATTCACCGGCTGACGTGACTGCCATGCGCGATCTCTTGTCGAAGGTGTTCCTTCTTCCACATTTATGATGAGCTAGATTTTTCCTTTTGCGAATACAATTGCTCGTCTATCTATAATGGCTTCGCGCAAAGTATTTCCTCGTTCACAGTTCTCGAATTCAGCCTGAGGTTATGATGCCTTGTTTTGTTCTTTATGTTCTTTATGTGGGAACTGGTGCGCTGACACTTCGGGCGTCTCATAGGTCGTGAGTAACGTGCTTCAAGCGCCATTTGACTCCAAATACCGCACTCTGAAGCTTCAGAACAGAACACTCCGGCTCAAGCTCTTTGACAAGCCCGGCGCTAAGGAGGTTCGAGGAAGGGTATTGCCAAGCCGCAGAGTTGTTCTCGTATCTCTTCTTCCCAGCAGCATTATACCTTGCATTTATCTTTAAGAACTGGTGCTACTGGCTCGCTTTGCTTCATCGGTCATTCACTCAATGAGCTTCCATTTTATCATTATCAAATTTTCGTTCGCGCACAGGTCATGAGTGTACTGGGTTTCAAACGGGTAATTCTAGAAGACACTCGAGAATCAGCCATGTTTCTAGCCTTTGACGCCGATGAAGAAGAAACAAGGAAAACAGTGACGGCGGCAACTGAAAGCGAAACCAGCGCTCTAGCAGCGTCTGAGGATGCTTCAACCTCGACGTCAGCAGCAGCGTTAGCAGAAGCTTGGGCATGGCTGAACAAACAACTGGATGCTTGTCTCCTCATGCGGGGTGCCGCCAAGCCTCAAGCTACTTGTTGTGCCGAATGCACTTTACAGGTGCGTAAAACATTGCGATCACGTTCTTTTTAACTGGGACTTTTTTGACATAGTTGACCGAATACAAAGGTGCAGATACTAAGGCTTATTATGGTAGTAAAATATGACCGCGCGCTGCACTCCTTCTACTCAATCAAAGCACTGTTTATTTCCGATCGGTGCTTATTTTCAACTACGCTGTGCCAGGTGCGCCTACCCACGGGTGCGTCGTTTAAGCTTGCTTTTTTCGCCGCCGAGCCCCTCTCAGCCGTCGTCGATTACTTGAACTTAACGTGCCCTTTACAACCCCTGCGTAACCTCAAGAAGTCAACGGATGCTGCTAGCAGTAGTTCAGAATATCTCGGAAGTTCAGACATGGCAATTGAGAACAGTGGCGATCATAGAGCACTGGATGCGAGTTGGCTCTTACAGCAGCCGCACCCGCCGCGCACGATCTTCGTCGAAGCTTCTGACCTCAGTAAGTCGCTCGAGTCGCACGGGCTCTTGCCGCGAGCTAATTTGGTGGCGGTTGCACCCGCAGTCGACGTCGCGAGCGGTGGTGTTAGTGCCAGCGGTAGTAGCAGCAGCGGTGGCAGTATGGGCAGTGGGGTGCTCACCCCAGCCGAGTTGTTGAGACGGCAAGCAGCTGCGAGCGGAGCAAAACTGCAGGACGCACATGTAGCCAACTTGGCACGTCAGCGAGAAGCAGAAGCGAAAATGCGGCAAAACAAAGCAAGAGCGGCTGACAGCTTGAAACAGGAGCGCGCACGGCTGGTGAGTCTCCATTAGTAGAGAGAATATAGATAAAGTAGAAGGCTGGGGTGTGGTACAGAAGGGCACAATGTTAGAAGCTCATTCAAATATCTACTCACGTGCCCATAAATACTTTGTGAGATAATTCGTTCCTCGTTGGCTAGGTGGCAGACTTTGCTGCTGACCGTTCCGATGCCAAAGAACGGCGAGAAGCCAAAGCGGCTGCTGCGGCTGCGGCCGCTACAGCGGAGGCTGCGGCTGCGGAGGCTGCTGCCGCTGAAGCAGTAGCGGCTTCGGCTTCGAATCAACCGAGTGCTTCTGCTGCACCGAGCTCACAACGGGGCCTTCTGTAATTCTACTTATTGTATTTTGCTGTGAAGTTGCTGAAGTATCCGCGATATTTGTATTATCCAGAGTCATAAGTCATAATTCGTGTATTTTTTTTCCTTTGTTATTTTCCAGATCAACATTATTATAGCTAAAGGTATAGTCGGTGTGTCAGTTGCCAGTTGCTGTTATACAACTGGCACTTGGATAAAAGAAGGGTCAGCATTCTACGAGTAGCAGCTGCCTTCTCCACTTCCATCCTTAGAACTCCGATCGGGCTGGGAAGCCATATGCATAATACCATACCAAAAAATAGGACACCAGACTTTTCGACTTCGGACTTAAAAACTGCATATGCACGACCGGCAAATATGAAAAGGTTTCGAGCTCGAAGAAAAGGGAAATTATACACAAGACCGAAAGGGGCACTCAAAACATTGGAGGCAGCTGGAGATCAGTGGCATCTGTACGAAGGCCACTGCAGATGGGCGCTCAAACAGGAGGGCCTTTCAGGAAATATTTGCCAAAGTATTCTATCGATCGGTCTTTACTATGAGACGCCAGTATATCTTCGTCGCGATTTCGAGGCTTACGCAGCGCTCTTTGCACGTTGCACTGCGAAGCTTCCCTCCGGGCTTGCCGGGAAGCACTCAGTGACTGCATCGATGCTGGCAGCAACTCGAGATGCTTTGGAGCCGGTGCTGATTTGCTCACCTTGGAGCTGCTTTGTAATTGGCGGAGGGGATCACGGCCGCTGTACGCAAAAGTGGACGGGGTCCGCAGGACTAGCCCAGTTTCAGGACTCGGCGCTCTTGTCTGTTGGCCAACTCGAAAGCCAGGCCGGCCTGTGCGGTCGTGAATGCCCTGATAAGCCCACGGCTTCTCCACTAATTTTTCTAAGTCTACTCGTCGCAAAGTCTGTGATGGACAATCGCAAAGTACGCATGTGTCAAAGAAGTAAAAGATCCGAGGAATGCGCTTGAAGAAATAAAAAGGTAACTACCTCACAACATCTTCGAATGGCCTCTTCTTCAGTTGAAAAGTAGCCGACATGCACCGTGTCTCCGTCAACTTTAACTCGGGCCTCCCATTTCAAGCCGAGTTTCCAATATGCAACGAATACGCGCTCATCCTCGGCCATACCTTCTGAACTATTGTTTTCTATGATTTATGAACGATTTATGATGCGACGATTGCACTCTAAACTAAATGGTGCCATCAAGGGGGGCTATAACGCCGCGAGCATTTTCTGAATAAGGTGATGGAAAAGTTACTTCACATTCACACATACAAGTTCAGGTGCCCGCGCGATGCGCGGCTTCGGAGCAATGTGTTTGCTGCGGTGAAGTAGATAGGCGCGTGCGTGTTCTTAGCACCTCAGTGCGCGGCCTTGAGACGCCCGTGGATGAGTGCCCTTCTTGTGCCCGTGCTGCGTGTCCCTTCGTCCCTTCTTGTGCCCGTGGTCTGCCTTGTGTTTTTTTTGTTTAC
>Ga0307979_1001587_pt1 | contig 16139 bp, 21 predicted proteins | sample OrgLakmetage1058_FD_201833 | JGI IMG/M metagenome (GOLD analysis project Ga0307979, IMG submission 201833) | Saline water microbial communities from Organic Lake, Antarctica - #1058 | ecosystem: Environmental > Aquatic > Non-marine Saline and Alkaline > Saline | place: Antarctica: Organic Lake...
GTGCGTGAATTATTCGTGTTATTATTGTTACCGTTACTGTTACATTACCGATGATAATGATTATTAGTTTTGAATCAGATATTGGTCGTCTCTAATTGTTCTCGTTGACTCCATCTACATATTTTTTGCTCTCTCATCCATACCGCTCTGAATGGAAACAGCAAAAGAAGCAAACTGCCAACGTGTTGCGGGAAGCAGCGATTTTGCACTCGGTGGCGCACCCGTTCGTGCTCCGTTGCATTTGCACCTTCCAAACCACGAACCAAATTTTCATGCTCCTCGAGTTAGTGCAAGCTGGCGACTTGTGGCCGTACATTTACCGTAAAAAGGTGTTCGTCTAAAATGCTTTTTACTGCGAGATCCAAATTTTACTTGGAGCCAAACACACTAGAATTTAGCATATATGTACCACGAAAAAAAAAATACAAATCACTTCTCTTACACTCTCTTCTACCTATGTCCATGTGACATATCTGATTAGTTATGAGCTCCTCACTGCTATTACTCCCATGGCTTACGCCATCCTATTCAGGTGCCCAAGTTTTTCAACGCCTTGGCCCGCACAAGCTTTGGCGGGTTTGAAGTGTCTGCCGCGCGTTTTTATACCGCGAACCTCGTCGCCGCCCTTGAGTAAGTGCATGGATATAGTATATTATACTATATTGATGTCTCACATGATCTTTTAAATGACATTTTTACCACGCGACTCTTTGCCATCCCAACTTGCTTACTTTTCTCCCTTTTTCATGAATGTCTCGCTAATTCTCACTACTCCTGGCTTCTATTTCATCTTTTCCGGTGAATCTCACCACCGCCACTATTAACAGGTACGTGCACTCGCTCGGCATTGCTTACCGCGACTTGAAGCCCGAAAACCTTGTGTTTGACGGGTTCGGCTATTTGAAAGTGATTGATTTCGGCCTCTCCAAGTTCATCCCTTACAGCAGCGCGGCCAATTACGGGAAACCCGATTCCAGTGCGAATTCCGGCAAACCGGGGCAGCCGCCGTCTGCACCGGTGGTGGAAAAGAAAAAGCGGTTCAGCGTGATGAGCAGCCTCGGGCTGAAAAGCGGAAGCAGCAGCGGCAGCAGCGCTGTCACCGCTCCGAAGAACCTGAAGTAAGATATTTTCTATATCTTTAATTGATGGAGCAGCAATGTAATTAATGTAATTATTTCTTTAATTGATGGAGCAGCGATATAAGGCCTTTTCTTTAATTTGTTTGTTTCTTTACCCCCTTGGTATATGTGGTCTTACTTTGATGGTTTACATATCAGGTCGTTTACGATGTGCGGCACCACCGAGTACCTTGCGCCTGAAGCTGTGACAGGTACAAAAGTTATGTGACTGTCACTTATATGAGCCTATTTTACTTGCCAGTTCCCTCGCTGCTGCTCCGATTCAACTTCTCGAGAAATTGTTTTTTTGGTAATTTTTTTATTCCATTCAATTAATTCTTTTTTTCTTCATTGTCCAATCCGTCTGAATACTCCTCTAGGACGCGGCCACGACAAGTCCATCGACTTGTGGGCGCTCGGGTGTTTGCTCTACGAGTTGCTCGTAGGCCGCACCCCCTTCCGGGGGCGAAACAATGAACAAACTTTGGAGCGGATTGTGAACAGCAAAGAGCACTTGGCAGCGAACCCTTTCTTGTACGTCAGTGTGTATGCTTGTGTACGCCTGCATGCTTCTGCATCCATGTGTGTGTGTATGACTGTCTCTCTATATATATTTTAAATATCATCACAATTGCAGGTGAGAACGTGCTTTAATATCCTTGTGCATGTGCGTGCATGAAGTGTTAGTGAAAAAAACTGGGGGCAAATTGCGCCGTCTTTTTATCGCTTCCGTGTGTTTCATTCATGCACGTGCGGTCATGAATATATACTACATTAGGTGCGAAGGCAACCGGGACGCGGCGAGCTTGATTCGCGGCTTGCTCGAACCCAATCCTGCCACTCGGCTCGGCAACGGCGCCAAAGGCTGGAGCGCCATCACCTCACACCCTTTTTTCACGCAGCCGCAACCGTTAGGTAGTGGTGGGGGGAAAGGCGGCGTTGGCGACGGCAAAGAAGGTGGAGACGGAAAGGAGGAGGGCGGTGGTGATTGGGTGGACCCCATCGACTGGGACCGGCTGGTAACGCGGCAAGTGCCGGCGCCTTTCAAGCCCGAGGTTCGTGTGGTGTTTGTTGTCGACAAAAAAAATCAGGCATCGTTGCGACTGCTTCCTTCGTAGCTTCTTCGCTACTCCATCTTTTCTGTCCCTTTCTCCAATGCTTACTGCTTTGAATCCATTTTTGTCTTTTTGTTTTACGCACGCCCACTTTGTCTCGCGAGAAATGTTAATCAAGTCAAAAGCTTTCAGCACGTAGTATGGCAACGCCATTTTGGTATATCAATGTTGCGCACGCATGCTTACTCGTAAATTCTGTTCACTTCTCGACAGGTTTCGGACGCGCTTGACGTGTCAGGATTCGAAGACAACGACGACGACCCGAACGCTCCTGAAAATGTGCCCCCCTATAAAGGGTTTGACGTCAAGGCGTTCGCCGACTTTGGCAGCAGCGCGGCTCGGGACTCGAGTTTTTCCAGCATTCCGAGCCATCCGTCAGCAAAGCTTGCCGCTTTGACATAAGAGAGGGGCGTCCTCAAATGGTGCTATGAAAAAAATGTTATGTGATCATTTTTTACGTTTTGAAGCGACCTCCTCATTGCTGTAATAATAAGCAGGAAAATCAACTTCTTGCTTATTCCAAGGGCCTTTCTCTTCTTTAATCGGTGAGGTGCCTAGTAAAACAACAGCCGCCTACCGAGAACTTCCTCGAGAAGGGACACTAGATTTTTTTTCTTGAAATGCTTCTTGTCTGTATGCCAGCTCTATGTCCGGTGACAGGCGAGATGCGTGTTAGGTAGCTCGGACTTCTCACATCCCACCTAGCGAGGTAGAGAGAATGACTACATCCCGTATTGGAATCCTAGTACCTGTACGGGGATGCTGCTCGGTGATCGGCAGATGTAAGTGTGCCTCACTGCCACTACCAAATCAAGGAAATCCCTCGTGTACATCAAATAAGGGCAAGTAAATAATATTGATGTGAATATCAGTACTTGTGCAGTGCCAAATCGGAAGGTACTGTAGGAGACGAAGTAATACAAATGCTGCAGTATACATGGGCATTGGTTTGATAAAGTTTCTGCCATGTCAAACTTTGGCATGGTTTCCAGGTAGGTATATGAGTATATTTGCCAAATACTGCCAGCGTGTTAGTGTAAGACACATCCTACTTCGATTCTACGACAATTCGGTGTTCGGTGTCATAATCCCATAATAACTTAATCTAACAAATTCACTAGTTTGTACTAGTACTTCATTCAACTCGTTTTCTGGCTTTACACAAACGCGACCGAACCAAACCATCAACTCGGGTCAATCAAGCAATCAATCTTTCAAAGAGGGTGACGGTTCACTTTCCTGGTGCATTTGAACGACCCTAGAATGGACCAAAGGCTTCGATTACATGTGCTTGTATTGGTGTATGTTCTCATCGCCATACATGGAGCAGGAATAACTAATCAGCTTGGAGCACCTCTCGAGCAGCCACCCGAATGTGAGCGTGGGCATTGCACATTGATATTTGGTGCAGTTCAGTATGATGGCCCTCAGTCGTCGTTCTCAACTCGTGGATACAATGGGCAAATTCCTGGACCAACCATTCGTGTCGCAGCTGGCGAGAAAATCTTGGTGACAGTCATCAACGACCTGAAAGATACTGGTATGTCACTGGATTGTTGAAACTTCGCCTTTTTACTAAATGAGTATATACTCTACGAAACGAAGCTCTTATATACCTTTCTTCCTCTTAATTCAGACAACCGAGGCGGAGGCGCTAACGAGATGGGTTGGCTTAACACCACAAATCTTCACACGCACGGCTTGCACGTGAGCCCCCTCGAAGGCAGTGACCATGTGACTGCAGATATTGACCCTAAAGCGAGTTTCACCTACGAGTATACGATTCCCACTTCGCATATGGGAGGCGTGCACTTTTACCACCCTCATAAACATGGCGCTTCAACTGTTCAAGTTGGGGGTGGCGCAGCTGGTATACCCCTCTACTGTACCACCAAGATTTCTACTACAACATAACCGACCTCATTTTACTGATTTCTCATCACTTTTGATTTTTGCAGGGTTGTTCATCGTCGACGATGCGCCCGGTGAAGTGCCCAGTGAACTGGCTGAAATGACAGAAGTTATTATGGTTATCCAACACTTTGACCTAAGAATGCTTCAAGATATTCAGAGACTTTACAATGCAGATTCTTTCTGGCAAGTACAAGGCGACCTTAAAGGCGAAACTGAAATGCTTCTTGTAAATGGGCAGCGCGAACCCGTACTTGAGGTAAATGCTGGTGTCTGGTATCGATTTCGCACAGTGCTAATTGGTAATCAGATTTCTGGGCACTTTGCAATGGACAGTAATATCTGTGAAATGCAGCTTCTTGCAAAAGACGGTGTTTACTTAGAGTGGATGCCTCGATCTGTATCTGAACTCTATCTTGCCCCTGGGTCTCGAAGTGACTTTGCCGTGCGCTGTATAACCGCTGATGTGAAATCGATCAACCTGATGTCACGGATTGCGCATTTTCCTCCTGGATCACTTTCCGACAGTACCGCTACAGTATTGACATTGGTCCTTACACCCACGAATGTTCCTTCATCGGCATCTAATGTGGCACCCGATTTGACCATTGTTCACATTAACCGTCCTTGCTATCTCGCAAGTACCCTCAAGGCACCGAAAGTTGATTCCTCGCACTTCATTGACTTGGGCACTGGTGGAGGAAATCACATAAATTTCATACAATATAGCGAAAGCAACGACTATCTTGCGGAATGGGAAACCGGTCAACTTGTCGAGGTGCGATCTCTAAATATTTACTTCTTTCCCATGTTTTTCAACATGAAAGCGCCTTTAATCTTAATTCTTACCCATGGATTCTTTTTCCCTGCTTTTTATCGATTGACATTATTCTTACATAGCTTCTAGTCAATGGCGTGGGAGTGCACCCATTTCACATGCACACCAATCATTTTCAAATATACGATATGGGGGCATACAGCAATTATTATCAAAAAGGGGATTGGCAAGACACGCTCCTTTTTGACGCTACCCCGGGCGCCACAGTTCGCTTTTTCACCGATGCTTTCACCGGAAAAATTATGATCCATTGCCACTATTTGGTTCACCAAGACACCGGCATGATGGCTGTCGCGCACATTGGTGGTGTTGAGGGCGGCTCATATAGCGGTGTAAAAGCTCTCGACTCGACTTGCTATGCGGATATAAACGGACGTGGGTTCGTGAATCTCGATGGAGAAGCAGTTGCAGCTTCTGAACAACCAACTCTGCTTCCAATTAGTCCACCTCAGCTACAGAGCTCAACTCAGTATCCAAGCGCACAACACAAATCCCCAGGGACACTGGCCGATGGAAACAGCTTCAGCTTTCTTCGCTATAGCTATAGCTACAGCTTTAGTTTAAGCTTCAGCTCCAGCTTTCAAGCGCAATACAACATGGTAGGAGACTACACAGCGCAAATACCACAATAGCAGTAAGAGAGAGAAACAAATTTGCGCATGGAATTCAATAACTGATAGTAAGCTCCACCACCACTGAACCGAAGAACCGCCCTTCACTGGAAAACGGCACAATCAGACCAGGGTGGACTGGATACTATGGAGAACGGATAACGGGCGGTCAAGGTCTAAAATGTGTGTTTGTGCCAGTATTTAACAACTCGGGTCCTCGCATGATCGCCCGGGTCTATTACTATCACTGGTTGTAAACTGGCCCTGTGTTTCTTAAAGAAATGGAATTTCATAAAAAGTTCCGGCCTTCTCTCCCACACATTGGTCTGGTTACATCCCCTTCCATTACAAGGTTCACTGCTTTGTATATCTGCCTGATAGCTAGCCCTTTTATTTCCTTCGGGGCCTGTGTCAAGTTTGACGTCAGACACGCCAACATACTCTCAATCGTCGGCAACTGAAGCACAAAGAAGACATATATGTGGGGCCTTTGAGTGAGGACAGGACTGAAAGCCAATCAGGGAATCAGGGCTCACATTTCGTAAATGCAGTACGAGGTAATATTTTCGATAGCGTACCTGGTTAACTTATCTTTATGTGCCTCTGCGACTGCTGTGTACTTGTCTTTCTTTGTATTTGGGAGAGTATTAACTAGACTAGACTAGACTAGTTAACTTATACTCTGCAGGACCCAGTAATAGATAGCTGGGGGACTTCGATAGGACAGGAAGCACAGAGCTAGACCCACATGCAGGTGCGAACCCATTCACCTCCCTACCTACTATCTGTAGGACGTACTTGTGACGAGAGAAAGAGACTCACGACTACTCAAGTGACTACTAGCGTTGTTGTCCGTTGAAGTGGACAATCTGCTTTCTCCACAGCCAATCGGATCTGAGCACGAGAACCGGGACCTACAACACCTTTAGCACCATAAGGCGTTGTTGAATCTCCCCCGCTCTCTCGCTCAGGTGAGTCGAGCTCGAACGCCATGGCAGAAAGCGCAGAAGATATCTTCAGTGAAGGAGCAAGATTATTTTTAGAGCAACGAGAGTAGAGAGGCTGCGCAAAGAGTTCGTGATCATGTTTTCTGTTGTGCCCACCTCCACCTCTTCAATATGTATATTCCGCCTGGGTCGGCGCCCTCGCACACGAAGGCGCCCACTCGGGTCGAAGGAATTCTAGCGCAAGGACCGGGCAGGCTACAGAAGAGGTGATGAGAACAAACTACTAAGGACAAAGCTGTACTGTAGGTAGCTACTGTAGCTCTACTAGCTAGTAGTAGCTCGACTACTACAACCTATAACCTACTTATAACGTCGATAGATGGCGGTCTTATTATGAAAATGGAGTAGGTATATATGTCCTATAGCTCTGAACTAAGATATGCTTGAAAGCTATACAACAGACGCATACTGTGCCTCTTTCCTTTGAAATTTACCTGTTATACCTTATAACTATACTACTAGTAGTATCGGTACCTAGAGAATATTACTATTCGTAACAAATTAATTATATAATTAGTCATCTGACCCAGAGGTTGAAATGCATTTAATTACTATCGCACCTTTGGTTCGAGGATATTGGCGGCTGAGCTTGCATTCCACTTCCGACAATTTAGCATCCAGAGCGGGTTCGGTTCGAGCTTGTTTCGGCCTGAACTCCTTTTCAACGCGGATCCTAACATCTGTGCCAACAAAAGCTCTCATGCCACCAAGCTTTAAGTCCAAATATGTCGGGGTGTGCTGGTACCGGCCTACCAAGAAATGGATGGCCAACATTACAATCAAAGGCAAGGTTGTGAACTTGGGATACTATTCTTGCGAAGGGGATGCGGCCCGCGCCTTCGACGCGCGAGCTGCTCTTCTCAACAGACCGGTCAACTTTCCTGAACCTGGCCAAGCCTTGGCTGTAAAACGAGGCGCTCACGGTATTTCGTCGCGCTACATGGGCGTTTGCTGGGATATGCACGAGGAGAAGTGGGTAGCTCATATCGAAATCAATGGTGTTCAACACAAGCTAGGCTATTCCATAGACGAAGAAACTGCTGCTCGAGCCTACGACAAAAGTGCTGACTCCCTCGGGCGTCCCGTTAACTTTCCCTTCAGAAATGAGCACGAACAGGCGTTGAAACGAGGAGCATCTAAGTACCGAGAAGTGCACTGGAATCCTGGCGAAAATTTGTGGCAGGCAGTGGGCTTGAAGCAAGGCAAGCGTACACCGCTCGGGGCTTTCAAAAAGGAAGAGGATGCAGCGCGTGCAGTGGACGACCACCTCGTATCGCTCTCACAGCCTCGAAAAAACTTCCCAGGAGAAGGAGAGTACGAGGTTCGGCAAGCATCGACCGAGAGAATGTCGCAGTATGTAGGCGTCTCGAGGTCCAGTGCATCAAACAGATGGGATGCCAAAATTCTCATTGATGGTAAAACTGTTCGCATGGGCACTTTCGATGATGAAGAAGAGGCTGCGCGCGCTTATGACGAGAAGGCTGCGACATTAGGACGACCCGTCAATTTTCCCAAGGGCGGGCAAAAGCAAGCCGTCAAAGCAGGGTCCTCCAAATATCGCGGTGTGAAGAAGAGGGGCAAGAGATGGAGTGCAAGCATCAAAACCAATGGTGAAGTTACCAGCCTCGGGAGTTTTGCAAGCGAAGAGGAGGCAGCGCGGAAGTATGACCAAGCCGCCGCTCCACTTGGGCGCCCCATCAATTTTCCACTGAGTTCGTTGGGCGTGTTGCAAGAGGGCCCAGCAGTGCGCACGTTTTGGTTTCATGAAGCGCCCGAAGAGGAAGATGACGAAGAGGCAGACGGAGAAACAAAATTGGAGCAGGGCCGTGCAGCGTTTCTCATGGCGTCCCTTCGAGCACGGAAGACGCAGCGAAAGCAACGCAGAACAAATTTACCTGCTTTAAGCACTATTGCGCCGCGATTGAAGTAGTTGCTATTGAAATTGATGGGTCATTGGTTACTTTAGTCGTCTAGTCCAGTTGGAATTTTGATTAAATAAGAAATAAGGGGCAAGGGGCGCGATGAAGCCATAAACCTGCGCTAAATCGACCACAAATATAAACCCAGGAATAATTAATAGTCACCAGGGAGATCTCGCTACGCCTGGGGTAGAGAGCTGGAAACGAATAAACGCCCTCATTCAGTATCGAGTTTTAAATAATAATAATATAACGATTGTGAGTCTCAATGAGCCTCAATCTACCGAGCTACGTGACTCAAAGTCAAAAGGCAGCTATTCAGAAGTCCACTTTGTACACTTAAGTACAGGAACGCAGAGGTGAGTGCCACTTAGGTGCCTTGTGCTGACTTCCTGGGAGCTCAAAGGCAAACCGCATCATAAGTGACCAAAAAAAATGCTTGATAATTATTAATTCCAGAGAGGCGAAGCTGTTGGCGCTGGTCTTGAATTGGCTGCAGACACTGAACTATTTCGAGGGCCCGTGCGAGTCAACGACGCTCCGCGAGATCGTCGCCCATAAGCTGTCGACGGCGGTGGCGCTGCTAACTGCGGGCGTTCGCCGTCTCCCTCTCGCCCAACTCGGCTAGTGCTAGCTCGGCCGCGCACGGACGGTCGAGCCCCCGGTCCTCCTCCTCTGTGGTAGGCTGCCGTGGTGGGAGGAGCGTTGGCGCCAGCATTCGAGCGGCTGGCGCGAGGAGGTGCGTTCGCAAAAGCTTCCACGCGAGACATGCGAGCGGCAGCCGCTGCGTCCCGAGTGCTTTTCAGCCATTCCAGGGACTGCTTCTGCTCGGACAGGGACACGCTCTGTTGTTCTTGCAGGTTGGAGACCATTTCCACCACTCGCTGCAACCGCCCTCCGACTTCATTCGCAGAGCTTAGGGTGTGGTTGGCATCTTGAAGTTTGCCTTCTAAGCGCTGACGCTCAGCCCGCTCCGCCTGAATGGCTTTGTGCAGCTCTGCGACTTGAGTGCGGTACCCGTGGGTGCACTCGTCCATCAGTTCACTGGCCAACGGGTGAAACACGCGAGGAGGCCCACCATTTTCGAGTGACATTTCCAAAATGATTTCGTGGCTGCTGATCTCGAAGGCTGACTCTCCATATCTTCCTCCGCTTTGGGCTTTGTTCTTTTTCGCTTCTCTTTTCCTTGCCTCCTCAATCCGTGCCGACACAGCCACTTCCCATTTCACTATTGCTTCTTGCTCCTTGACACGCAATTTTCGCTCCTCTTCAAGTATCTTTTCGTGCGCTAATATTTTCAATCGCAAGGTCACTTCTCGCTCGAGGGGATTATCTAATATAGTATCTACATCAACTTGAAGCGCAGACTCTAGCGCTGACGCTGCGTCTGCAACCATGGAAGCGCTAGGATCAATGCTACTGCTGCTGCTGCCATCAACACTGCTGCCGCTCACCTCTTCGTTCTTCCCTTTGCTCTCCCCTACAGAAGCTCCTGCTGCTACAGAAGCTCCTGCTGCTACAGGAGGAGCTGCAGCGGGTACATCAAAGGATAGCACTAGGGAGGAAATGCCGTTTTGGTCTGCAAATTCCATCATTTCCAGCAAGTGCACTGCACTGATCACAGGCTGGCGGGCCGCTGCGCGCAAGACCCACCCCCGCGAAACACCCGCTTCATGGGCTTGCGATTGCCGGGACACGCCCGCCACCAGCAGCACTGGCACTGGTATTACTGCTGCGTCAGTAGCATTAGCATCAACGGGTATCGGCTCCACGATAGGGTTCTGAATGGCGGCAAGCAGCCGGCTGCCTTTCTTCGCAGGCGTTTTGTTCTCCTCGTCGCGGTATTTATCGTTGTTATGATTCTCTCGGTGGTGACTTCCCAGGCCAGGTCCTGAGACAATCGAGAAGCCGAGCGGCTCGGAAGTCTTGAATGCCACTTCTACACGCGTGACCCCAGAGCCCTTGCCTTCATCATTTCCTTGATATCGGCCGCTGTTACCTGCTTCTTTCATGAAGGGAGAGATGTCCGGAGCAGTGCCCAAAACTTCCGCCAAACGGGCCATCACGGCAGACAGAGGCACCGACGGCGGCCGCACCGGTCCCTTGGACCTGTCGTCACGATTGGTTGGTCTGAGGTTCAAACGTGACAGCAGCGGCGGCGGCGCTCCACCTGTGGTGCCAATAGACGGTCGCCGCGCTGCTTCTGCGGCTAACCCCGCGGGTGTTTGAGCTGCCAGCAACCCTTTCCCCAAGAATGCGTTTTCTTCGGCGGCGTTGCCACTTGAGGACATGTTGTGCTGACTTCGCCGTTTTTTTTCGGTGGTGGCATCGTCGTCCCGCGCGATGACAATGAAGTTGAAGTCGTACCACCGCTTCGGCACTTCCTAATGTGGTAGGAAGGCCCAACAATTGGCTATGAGGTGAATTGCATGTGTAAATGAAGCTCGAATTGTTTCATTTCGCATTTTCATTGCACGAATTTAATTATCTCCCTCGTATTGGGATCGACAAATACCGATCATAAAACTACATAGGTATAAAAATTCTTAATGATTCGCCGCCAAAAAAAATCCACGAACCTTGTCCTTCGGGTTAATGCATAGCTGGTCCAAATTATTCTTGTGTTGGTAGCCGAGCAAAATGTGCCCTATCAGCTGTGCACGTTTGGCCGCCACGAAGAAGGACAATTTGTCGCCTGCGCCCAGATACAGGGTCGAAGGCTTGATTTCAATAGAAATGTCCTTGGAGAGAAGCAAGTTGAGCACGGTAAGCACTGTGCGATCTTCTGCCACCATCGCCATCACCTTTCATAGAAGAAGATAACACGATTCGCCGAACAATTATTATCATTACTATGAATTAAGGGACGCGAAGAAACGAGCACGCCAAAAACAAACCATGGAAGGAGCGAAGGACTACCCATGAACAGATGGACCATGAGAGAACACGGTGATTTATACCTTGGAAATCAGACGATTGCTGACCAAAAATTGGCAACTTTTGCCTAGAGTTGGGTGGCTGCTAATCAACTTCTGGGTGCGTGAATCCAACACTTCACAAAAGATGGGCTGTTGCACGCCTTTTCTGCCTTTCTTCTTGCCCTTAGTGGGCGAGTCTGGTGGAGACCCCGGCGAAGAAGATGGCAACCTTTTTTTCGTGCTCGAGGTAGGGCGTTTGAACGAGAACGAAAGGCTCTTGCGCTTGAGTTGCTGCACTGGTTTGTCTAAGACAACGTCGCCGTCAGGCCGAATGCCTCCTGCGCGCACCAGGCCGCCTACACATGCACGTGTTACATGTAAAGGAAGAAGCAGATCGGCAATGAGGGTAGAAATGATGGAACACAGAAGAAAATGGCCACTATCAAAAGCATGTAGTTAGGATTCGAAAAACAAAAGCGCTGTATCTCGGTGTATAGTGCAGCCTACCTGTGCTCGCCGCAGCGATACGTCCCAATTCATCGGTAGCCAGCTCATGAAATTGCCGCAAGAGCAAAATGCACGCTAAGTTGTGGCTGTCAGAGGCCACGAGATCATGCGATTCGAGCTCGTCGCTCGTCACCTTTTAAGTGTCGGTGCAATGAAGGGTCATATGAACGTGTTTATATTCAGAAACAAGTTGAGGTCTGACTAGTATTTAACAGTGAGAGTAGCAAAACAGAACGAGGCAATCGATGCATGACATTGCTTTCCATTTCCTGCAATCACATTCTTGTGCACTTTGCTCCCTCCTCTTACCAGCAAGCAGCGGTACGACGGCAAGTCCAGCTGTTTGATTGTTCGCCACACCGCTGGATTGCCCACAAAATGCTTGATTTTCAAATTGGCCAAATCTCGGTCGAGGTCCATGCCTGGAAGAAATAGTAAGAAGTACGACATGAAGAACAACCAGGTAAAAAGAAGACATAGTCAAGATGGAGGGTGAGTCGGGGACTTCGATGAAGGATGGAACGGATTGAGAAAGGTACGGTAAAAGGCACAGAAATTGTGCGCCTTCTTTTTGATAAACGAGATAGTGAGAGAAAACACGGAGCTAACAAAAACAAAATGAGTCTGCATTATGATTACCGAGCTCATCGAGGCGTGAAATTCGATCATCAATTGGGCAGCTATAGCACACACACACGGAAGAAGCAAAAGAACATACACGGGAGGGAAAAGTAAGAAATAAGGTACTGAATTTACAAAGGAAAACGCTTATAGTTTATCGGCAAGAACGAAGAAGTTTAAATCTTCAAAAAAAATCAATAGAGCTTGAAAGATTTCTCTTTCCTCCTTCGGCGACAAGAAAAATGCTTCAGCTCACCGGTTCAGCAGGTGCACTTCGGTGCCTGGATCGAACAAATTGTCTAGCACCATCAGCATGCCTCTGATGTTGTCGGACCAACCCACTATCAGAAGCTTGTCGTGCTCCTCTACAGGGTCGGGCTGCGGCGGCTGAGCGCCCACGTCAATTTCTACGCCGGTCTTAGAATGTTCAAGAAACCACAGCACAAAGGAAAAGCACGAAATCGAGCACACAAGCACACACACATCCAAGAAACGTGAGCAAGAAGTAAGAATGCACCATATGTTTACAAGAGGACTACGGTTCCATTTCTTCATATCATTACCGTTAAGCACTCGTACGCATCGTCGTCTTCTGCCACGACAATGATCCCCGTCTCAGCACTCAACATATAGTCGGGTTCCGGCAAGAGGGTTACGCTGCCGTCAAAACGGTCAACGACGCCGATGGCCACCGCCGCGGGAAAGAGTTCCACGCATTCTTTGAATTTGCGACCCGCGAGCTGAGGCCACGTGGCGGTGTAAAATTCGTCGCCGTCGAAGCCTAACAACTGCTCGTAGACGAGGGCTACACCTTTTATTGTGAGACGGGTAGGCAATGGAAGAAGGTGCGGAAATAAAGAGTTGGTAAGGGAAGAGAGAGGGAGGGAGAGAAAGTAAGAAAGTGGCATGAGCAAGAGAAGGACTACAGGAGTATTCAGTGAGTTCCAGGGAAAATCTGATCACATTTCAGACTTCAAAAAAACAATAGTTTACCAGGCTCCTTGACGGCCGAGAGCGACATGCGAGCCAGCGTTTCAGCGGTTACGAGGGTCTCTAGAGCCGGCCCACCGACGATCTTCAACAGTGACTCCATTCCCTGTAAAGGCACAGAAAGCACAGTTAGCAGCAGCAGTGGTACACGGCATACAAAGCCCGTATGACTACCAGGTCATTTGTTGGATCATCTGCATCGTCTACACTCAAATCTTGTGGATGCGCTTTCTGTGAAGCGCTACAACCTCTTCAATAAACATATACCTTTAGGTAAACAACGACTTACTTTATCGTGCACTTCCACGACCACATGCCCGCGCAGTTCAGGAAAAGTGCTGAGGGCCAGAACCGCTCTTAGCGTGGCAGCGTCCGCGGCGTCATAGGAATGGCCCGTGGCCATGATCACGATGCTGCGCGCGGTTTCCGCCGCTCCTCGCCTCAAGTCCATAGGATTTTGGGCGGACCCCGAGCGAAAAACCACTTCCGTGCCCTGTAAATCTTCCTCGGCCATCTGCGTTGCACACACCCAGAAATAGAAACGAAAAAGATTTTCCATTACTGCAGTAATCTGCAGTAGTCGACACGCCCACCACACCCAAGATCCCCTCCTCAGCTCGCCTTTCAAAAATATGCACAATAATTACCGACGAGCGCAGTTCGGCCTCCATCGCCTCCTTGCTGGGTTCCGCCAGCACCACAATCACCCCACCCCCGCTCGACTCGTTCGCAATGCAAATTTGCTCAATGAACGCGATGCTCCTGTCTGTCCAGCCAATCAGCAAGGTGTGATTCCATTCTTTTACCGAGCTTTTCCCCTCTCGCAGCTCGGCCATTTTCTTCTGCACCGAATCCACAACAATACCTTGAAGGAGGAGTGGTTTTATCCGATAGATAGAGTGGCGCGAACGCGCAGATATGCATGCGAATATATGAGGAATTCAGAGCCACAGATGTGGAAGCATGCTCTGGAAGAGGTTAGAAGAGGAGGGTCGAGGTGGTGGCATGTGACTTGTAAACTCGGTCATCACAAAGGAAAAAGCTCAACAATGCAACTCTCTCTATGAACGCTAGCTCGTGCGCAAGAACCGCCAGAAATGCCTACCTTGAATAACGGCCGCAAACATCGTGCCAGCAAAGCTCATAAGTGCAGCGATGATGCGGGTACTAGGTATCAAGGCGTTGTACATTATCCCAGTGGAAGTCAAGATGGAATACATGTCCCAAGCGCAGGACATGTACGACAAATCCACCATGCCCGGCTGTTTGCGCATGGACGAGAGACAATTAGCATAAAATATCAAAAGTGACGAGTCAAGTAATACATAACATTAAAAAACGGGTTGCCTAAACAGGTTAAATTGGTATTTTCTAGCGGCTGCTCCCCTAATTAACACACAGGTTGGCGCTGACACGAGTCCATTGCTTTAACAGTCCTTCCTTCCCATGGGCTTACTGACAAAACCCCATGACTGCTCAGTGGTCAAATATAGTACTACGCGTTCCCTTTGGTACTGTACCTTGTAGGACTTGCTTAAACAGCCCGCGTATAGGAAAGGATAGGCGACTGAAAACACCAGCACCATGAGAATGAACATCAGCAAGTACGACTGGTTGTCCTTTCTTGAAATTTTGGTGTCGAACGTGTAGTAGATCCAGCCTTGGTAATTTGCCCATGTGCGAGCTCGCAGCGGACTTTTACCGCCAGTTGAAGGGCCCGCTGTTGGTTTCATTGCCATGGACTCTTCTCGAGTAGAACGCATCCGTTTCATCCGTTGAAGCACTTCGAAGCTGTCCTCTTCGTCACTGCTGCTACTCTCCCCCTTCTTGGACTCGAAGTCTGCCATCTTGGAAACGACTAACTAGACGCTGCAATAATACGCCTTCAACACACAACCACTGTTCTTAGCAGAACTTTTACAAGCGCTTTCCCACGCTCTCACGCTCCCGTCTTCCCATGCAACAACAAGCAGAATATTGCAGCCGGTCGATAAACACTCAATTAGTCACTGACCCGTACAGAGAGGGTACAGAAAAACGGTGTAATGGACTCGACATCGGTTTCAGGATCTGGTCAGCAACCAAGTGATATCAATTTCTTGCAAAGCAAACGGAACACACAACTTCTTCCGATTGACAACTACGGAAAATCCGATTGGCTCACAACGTTCGGACGTTATAAACTGGGTGAATTGGGCCAATTAAGTTTTCTGCAGCTGCCAACCATCAGAAATTGTGTGGTCCGAAAAAAATCAGAAAATATATGTTACTGACTTTATCCTGAAACCAATGCCGAGCACCCAGCACCCTGCGCAGAGCTCATCCGAGCTCGAGAGCACAACCCAGTCGTGCTTCAAATCAATTAAGCACTTAATTTAAACAACATTTCATCGAATTTTGGTAAAAATAAACTCCAACCCTAACACTAACCCTTCCCTGTAAACGCGCCCTAAACCGAAATCGAACTCGAACTCGAACTAATACAAACCCAAATGGCACAGAAGCCAATGCTGCGGGCAGAAGTGGGAATGCGCGTGCGTTGCGCAAACAAAGCAAGTGCGGAATGATTCAGGAGGGAGAGGGG
>Ga0307979_1001591_pt1 | contig 16119 bp, 6 predicted proteins | sample OrgLakmetage1058_FD_201833 | JGI IMG/M metagenome (GOLD analysis project Ga0307979, IMG submission 201833) | Saline water microbial communities from Organic Lake, Antarctica - #1058 | ecosystem: Environmental > Aquatic > Non-marine Saline and Alkaline > Saline | place: Antarctica: Organic Lake...
TCGTTAAAAAAAAATATTTCCTGAAATACCCCCAAGTTATGCGAAAAAAATCGCAAAATACAGGTCAAGGCCAAGCAGGATCCTTTCGATTGGCTGTGAAGCCTCTGGCTTCTTCATTCCCATGTGCCTGTTGGAGTGCTGGAGTGTTTATTTCTCCGACAGGAGAAAGGCAACGCCTGCGAGCACCCACGTCGACGGATCTCCACGCGCGGGCACTGTGAGATCCACTAAATGCTTCTCGCGCGACGGGGAGAGGTAAACGGGCACGCCCAAAGTCTCACCAGTGCGATACGGCTCGGGGTGGCTCAGTGCCACGTAAGAAAGGTAAAGCGACGGCGCTGGCGACATCTCAGGCGCCTGAGCAGCCACCTCGGTGAGCTCGCTGCTTTTCCCGCTAACCACTGCGTTCTCCACCCAAAAGCCATCTGCAGTGAGAATGACTTCGCAGCCCGCTAATTTACCTGGGTCCCAGGCGGACACTAGCTTGGTTTCTTCGAGTGGCACTTTCAGCCGCCGCGCTGCCTGCTGCCGCAGAGCGTTGAGGAATGTGCCTGGGTTGAAGAGGTCTGCGAGGTTGAGAGGTCCAGCAAGGAGCCGACCTGCTGTAACAGCGTCCACCCATTTGGACAGCGCGCGCTTCTTGCGGCCGAGCATCTCAAGCCAGGCAGTTGCCACCTCTGGGCCCTCCCACTTCTTCTCCCATGCCTGAGGCACCTCGCCTTGCATCAAGGCCGCTCCTACTGCTTGAATGTTTGGAGTAAGGAGCGCGCTGCCGAAGACAACTGCTTTGAGAGCATGGATTTGGCTGCTGACGAAGACGCAGAGCTGGGCTGCTGCTTCGTTTTCGAACAAAACAAATTGGTCCGTTGGACTCATGCCCTTCTCGCTGCCCTTGGGCCGATTCCTCGCCTCAATATTCTGCCCTTCCATCAGGCTAGCCCACACCTCAATCAAGGGACTGAGGCTACTGCGCCAGCGCTCTCGGTCGAACTTGAGCGCCGCAGTGCCACTCACACTGAGGCTTCGGAGCTGACCGCCGACGGCCGCCGACTGACTCCTCTGAAGCGCTCGCTGAATGTTCTCGGGCAGGCCGAAGAGCATGGGCGAGTCTTCATCTGGAAGGCCCTTCGCCCATTTGAGGAGATCGTCGAAGGAAAAGCCCATAGGCATCGGCACGCGCGCACAGAGATCCCCTCCCTTCGCGCCCACCATATCTTTGTTGTAAAGGTGAGTGATGTAGGCGCGCAAGACCCGAAGATCCGAGGGGTTATCGACGCGGCCACCGTAAATGGCGTCCTCCATCAAGCCGTGAATCAATTTGAAGTCCAGAGGCCCGTCGCGCTTGCTGACCGCGTCTAGCACCGTAGCGCCCGCTCGCAAGTCGCCAATACTGAACTCGTAGGCCTTGGACCATCCCTGCGGGAGGTAAGTGCGCCTCTCTTGCACCACGGCGTGAAACCAAGCCAGCAAAAAGAGAAGCGGGCTGCGCGTGCGAGGCATCTCTGTCACTTGGTTTGAAGACGGGCTCGAGTCGGAGGTCGATGCGATGAGACCATGGTCCAAGAAGTCCTTGCCCCACGAGGTCAACGTGCGCTCAAGGTTCTTTTTGATGCCTGGAGGAGCCTCAAAGGTCACTTTCAACGAAGACTGGAGGAGAAGGGGTGGGAACAGCGGGTGCGGCTCAGTGGTGAGCCAGAGACGAAAGTTCGGATGCACCGAGGTCGACAGAGAGGCGATGCTTTTCTCGAGAGTCGGAAGCCATGCCACCACCAGATGCAAGTTCTTGAGGCACAACCAGTCGCCGTCCCTCGCCGCTGCTGTCAGGTACTCGCTCGCAGTCTGCTGCTGGCCCCCGCCCATCGCCAGGTCGCGGTACTTGTCCAGGCCAATGGAGTCGGCCGCGAAATCGGACAGGTCTTTGGAGGGATCGGAGCCGGGAGTGGTGATGAGGAGAATCGGCTGGGTAGGAGAGGTGGCATCGACCAATTGAGCGAAAGAGAGGGAGGGCGGCGAGATGGAGGGCAGACGCAGCACGTCCAAAGCAAATTGCTGCATGGCGCTCATGAGTCGGTCCGGTCGTATGGCTTTGATGACAAGAAGGCGCTGGCAAGGAGTGCACTTGGCAGGGAAGGCCGAGGGCATCTCGCACTCGGGTGACGCTGCAAATCGCTTCCATTTCGCGCCATTGTCAAGCTCCAACTGATGGCTGAGGCGAGGGAAATGGCCGCACAGCTCTCGATACGAGTCACCTCGGTCGAGGGCTACCCAGTCCGGCACACTCCCTCGATAGCCGCCGTCGCCCACCAATTGATCCGTTAGAAACTCCCACTCCTTCTCCGCGAAGGCCTCGGGCCGCATGCCTCTCGCGAGGTGGAGGGCCCACATGAGCCGGTCGGCCTTGAATAAACCCCGCCCAACGAAGAAGAGCACTGCTGACTCGAGGGCAGGTGTGAGGAGGCGGAGGCGCTCGGCAACAGAGGGGGCCTCGAGGCTTGGATCGCTGAGCACCTAATGGAGGAGGAGAGTGAGGGGAAGAAAACAAGGAGTGTGTGTTTTTTTTCTTTAACGGGCCAAATGCACAGAAGCCGAAATGAGAAGGGAACGAACGGTCAAGGCCTAAAAGGCAGTGCAGAAAGAAAAATAGATACACTGACGACAAGATTTGCGAGTAGCTATTGTGGTCCCAGTATTTGCTTCCATCGTACTGACCTTTTCGAAGAGTGCGGTGAAGGAGTTGAGGGAAAAGCGGTACATGGGATTGATTGCTGTGAGCTGAGCAACCAAAAAGAAGAGCTGGGAGCCATCTTTCGCGAAAGGTCGGTAATGGTTGCGCTTTTCGTCGAGCTCAATGGAAGCAGCTGCGCTCAAGGTGAGCGACTCGGTTATTTGCGCTGCTAGCACTTTGGTGTTGGTGAGGGACTCAATCAGGCTGGTGTTCTCGAGGAGATCGCCCTCGGCTTCCGCCAGCGCTGCCAACAAACTTCCCTCCAAGTCGGCGAGCTCGACTTTGTAAGCTTCTTCCTGCGCCAGCATCTCCGTCTTCTGCGCCTCGAGCGCCGGCTGCTCGTGCTGTATGGTGACACCCAGGAGCTGCCCCTCGAGGCCCGACCGCGTCACCGAAAAGTTCACCTCCACCACCAGCGCGGCGGCATCGGGAGGAAGCTCGGCTGACGGGCTGCGCGTGACCACGCACATGCGGAAGTTCTCGTTCCAATCCATCACTTTGTCGCCGACCACCACCACTGACCTTGAGCCTTGTTTGGTAAGATCACCGCGGGCCAGCGGGTACAGGAAGGGGTCGAGGCCATCCATATCGAGCAAGAGAAGCGTCTTCCCGAACCTCACTGCAAGCTCAACCATCGAGGTAAAGCGCGAATCGAAGGACGCCACCGCTTCCAGGGGCCGATTGGGATCCTGAGCCAAGAAACTCTTGAGCCACGGCGTGGCAGCGTCGGATGGGTCCACCACAAAGGGGACACGCTTGCCGACGTTGTTGGCGATCACCAGGGCATTCTCTTGAGAGAGCGAGTCCGCTGGCAGGCCTTCGCTCTTCCATTTGAGGAGTTGCGACTCTGAGGATAGGAGACGCGTGTAGGAGAAGGTTTCGATCTTCGCTTCTGCAGCCCACGATTCGAGTTTCGACACTCGCTCATCTTCAGCGCTCTTGCCAAGGTAAGTGGTAAATCCCGCAGCGAGAAGCATGAGGCGAGGCAGCGTGCTAAGCTGAGACTCGAGACGATTGACCTCCACCGTCCAGCGGTCTTGCTCCCCACTCAACTTCGAAAGAAGGCCTTCCGCTTTCGACAGCGTTTCAGTGACTTTCTCCAGACCAGACCGCAGCGTTTCCGCTTCCCGAGTACGAGACGCAAAGTCCTTCTTGAGGCGGTCGACTTTTTCGTCAATTTCCGAAATCTCGGCGTTGCAGCTGGTGAGGCGGCTGGTGCAGATTTCGAGGTCGCGCTCGGCCTTGTTGAGTTCGTCGGTGAGAGGCTGGATCTTCTCCAGCACCAGCGAGTACTTGACGTTGGCTTTGACCCAGGCGGCGAGGGGAGCAGCGGCCACTGAGACCCTCGTAATGGCGGCGTGGTCGAAGGATTGGGCCTTGGCTTGAATAAGCTTGGCCACCTCATCGCGCACCGAGGTCTTGATGCCCTTGGCGTCGAAGTTTAAGATGTCCTCCTTCACGCCTCGGCTGCGGAGGAACTTCTTCATGGAAAGCCACGACACGTCATTCACTCCAAGAAGTTTGAGAACTGCTCCGAGCACGTCGGCAATGGCGTCGGGCGGCATTTTGAGGGCAGTGATTTCGTTCAAGTGCTCCGACTTGATCCCGCCCACAGCAGCCTTGGCCGAATCTAAAATCGGCTGAATCGACGACAACTGCCCCCTGATTTCTTCCTGCCGCTCACGCGTGGTTTGGTCCTTTTCTGAGACTTCAACTTGAAGTTCTTTCACTTCACTGCGCCGCCCACTCGCGTCCGAGAGGGTTTTGGTGATTTGTTCCATTGCACTGTCAGCAAGGACCTGCGCCTCCGCCAACTCCTTGGCGCTCTTGCTCGCGTTGGTGCTCAGATCGTCCACAGTGACCTGCGCGGCCTTGAGCTTCGACAAGCCGCTCTTCAACTTGCGAATTTCTCGGCTCATCCCTCCGCGCTTCGAGTCATGCAGTGCCTTCCAGCACCGCAAGAAAGTCAAATATTCGAGCGGAGTAGCGCCGTCCACACTGTTGTGCACAAACAGCACCAGCGCCCGAAGCTCCTCTGCTTCACGAGAATCGCTACTTGGCTTGTTCGATGTCGCACCCGCGCCTTCATCGCTCTTGTCCTTGCGCTCAACACCTGCTTTACGCTCGCCGCCACCCTTCCGCTCGCCCTTGCTCCCTTTGCCTTCGCCCTTGGAGCTTGCCGCACTCTTCTTCTCCAATGCCTTGTCCTCCTCGTCCTCGAATTCTCCGAGGAGGAGCTCGGCCACGCCAGGCAGCATGGTCGGGAGCTCCTCCATCGAGCTTGAGGTCCAATCCCCCATCCATAACAGCGTGCAGCGAGTGTACAGGGCAGGGTTAGACTCGCACCTGAGGAGGAACTTGGAGTTGGTAGGGTCCATCGACACCGCCACATGGAGGTTCAGCTGCACTTGGTGCAGGAAGAACTCGTACGCTGACCGATAAATGCCTGCGTCGGCGGCCTTCTCCTTGAGAGGTGCTAGCATCGGCTCAAGCTCCTCGTGAGTGAATAGCCCCGGCACCTCTCCCGACGACAAGAGGCTGTTGATCACTTCTAAGATCGCGTCCGACGCCATCTGATGGTCCTCGAGGTACAGGAGGGTCGGCTCCCCCGCGATCCCCGCCTGTTGAATCGCCACTTTCAGCTCGACTTTCAGAGCTGCCACTCCGAAGTCCCGCGTCACCGACGGAGTCACCATCTGCAGCCCCAGCATGTACGCTACGAGAGTCGCTGCCGACCGCCTCCCAACCCCACTGCGACCTGCCAGCAGTAGGTGGCCTCCGGGTGTGCTCAGGACGCGATCAACACGCGTGAGGTGCTCGAGGACTTGAGAAAACAGCAGCAGGCCGAGATCTGCTTCTTCACGCTCGAAGAAGGCGAGCCCCTGAGTGCACACTTTATGAAGGTCGCCCGCTGAGAGTCGCTCGAGGTAGCGTGTGGCACTGTTGCCTGAAGCTTGCTTGCCCTGGCTCAAAGTGGTGAAGAAGTGGCCGTCCAGACGCAGTGAGTAGTTCCATTTGCTCCTGAACACCGAGGCCAAAATCGCATCAAACCGACCCACTGAGTCCTTATCGATGAGCCGATCGCGAAACAAGCGGCAAGCCTCGTGAGCCACCACATCCAGAAGGTCCACGCCGCTGCCCTCTGAGGTATCATATCGGAGCAAAGCCACGGTCCATGCTGTCAGCTCACGAGGGGTGAACAAATAATGCCGCTGCTCGTCCACAGTGAATTTGGCGCGCACCAGGGTGTAAATTTCGACCATGGTCGCAGCCAGCTTGGTTCGGTCTCCGGAACGGCCTCCGTTGAGCCACTTGGACTCTAGCTTGCCTTGCTCTTGCAGCTCCTCGAAGGCCGCCCCCAGCAAAGTGTCGTAGACGTTCACCAGCTCCGAGGCCTCCGGGTAGTCCAAAATGCCCACTCGCACGATGGCCGTGAATCGAGTGGAGAGCGGCCACCGGCCCACGGTCGTGGCGGGGTTCATGGAGCACACGATCTGAATGCGCTCGATGTGCAGAAACTCGAGGTTTTGGTCGTAAAAGCCGCTGAAGGTGATGAGCTGCTGCAGGAAGTCAATGAGCATGCACGAGTCGTACATATCCGGCTTGGGCAAGTTCAAGTCCTTCAAATAGAGCACCAGCCGCTCCGAGTCTCGCGGCCTATAGACTCGGCCTTCGGGAGCACTGAAGAGACCGCAGGTCTGAGCAATCTTTGAAATCACGTCATTCGCAGTAGTTTGAGCGTTGCAATTGATAGTGGCAATGGCGACGCTCCGCCGTTGTTCAAAAGCGTGTCGAATGATCATGTTTTTCCCGCAGCCTTCTGGCCCAACAAAGATGAAAGGTTCGCTGTTCTCAATCCATGCGTTCATCATGGCGAGGGCACGCTGCACCGCCACGGTTGGGATCACCGAATCTAGTTGCACCGCTGATGACTCAAGGCGGCTCGTCTCGTTCATCGTGGCCGCCATCGCAGTTGGGTCTGACGATGCCACAAAAGGGAGGAGCCGGCCATCTTCGTCGCAGTAGCAGTCGAGGGGCGCTGTAATGTCAGGAGGTCGCACTTCCGGAGCCCAGCTGAATAGTTCCTTGGCGAATGTCTCGCGGTGCTGGGGCATGAGGTTCCCTCCTAGACCTCGAATCAGTCCCACCAGAAACGCCGGCTTGGTGTTGGCTCCAGCCAGCTGAGAAAGGCCGTTGCTCACAGTACCGACCAGAGTGGTGTCAACGACAAACTCCATTTTCATCACCAAGTCGAGTGCCTTGAAGAAGAACTGGTCCAAAAGCGCCTCCAGGGGCTCACGGTCCGTCTCCGGCTGCGTGTTGGTCCATTTCTCAGTGACGCGTCGCACGTCAATGTCGTCCTCCGAGAGGAAGATCATCCCCATGCGGCTCACGGTGGCCGGAGACGCGAAGCGCAAGTCGTGGGTCTCAAACAAGAAGTTTACGTTGTCGCCGAAGGCAATGCGCTCGCCGTTGGGGAGGGTGAGGAGGTGGTTGTCGTCGAGCACCGAGTTGAGGCTTTCGATCCACTCGGGGTCCACATCGCCGTCGCAGACGATCCACGACCGCACGTGCTGGGGCTCCATCACCACTTTGCGGGAAGCGTCGGTGAGCACTCCGTCGGTCCACTCCCTCGTGTCGTGATCCATGTACCCGAGGAGCTGGAGCCTGGGCATCGCCTTGGGGTTCATCACGTAGGTCTTGACTGCCTGCCCGCACTTGACCATGGCCTGCTGCAGGACCTGCCACACGGTGGTTTTGCCACTCCCCGAGGGACCCACCACCACGCATCCGATGCGCTGATCTAGAGACTCCTTCATCTGGAGCATCTTCTTCACCTGGGTCTCGTCCACTTTGAGTTTGTAGGCATCGGACGCCATCACCTCTCGGATCGCGGACTCCAGCTCGGGGATGGTCACGTCGCTCGACTTGATGCCCGGAAACAGATCTTTAATCAAGTCTAAGAAGCGCTCAGTGTCGCTAAAAGTGAGTTTCGATAAGGTATTCACGCGCACAGCCTTGATCAATGTCTCAGCCTCGAACGATGACACGTCAAATCCGTCTCCAGTAGCATCGATTTCCGCCCGAGCCTGCCCCAAAAACTTGCCCGCGGTGTTTAAAATGGCCTTGAGTGCGCGCAGACCCCACTCGTAGTGCTGCTGGGTCGATAGCAACTGCTTGGAGAGGGCAAACAAACTCACAATCTTGGTGCTCAGCGCCTTGGCGGTGGTGTAACCCTCGCTGTACAGCACCACTTCTGCAATTTGCTCGTTGTCCGGCACGGAGAGGCACACCGGCCGAAACAGCGCTTTTAAGTTGTCGGGCAGCCGTGAGCGTCCTCCGTAGCCTTTGCCCGCTGGATTCAAGGTCACGAAAATGCCCGCGTTCAAGTTCACGTCGACGACTCGGCCGAGCAACGAGACGGACAGGTTTTTCATCTTGATGGCGTCTTGAATGACTTGAATCTGCTGCGAAATAGCCGACAATTGGTCCTCTTTCAACCGGTTGAACTCGTCGAAGCAGCCCCAGGCGCCGCACTTCACTAAGCCGATGAAAATGCGCCCCATCGACAAGAAGTCAATGCCTTCGTCGCAGTTGAACACCAAAACCTGCCGCCCGAAGGCCTGACCCAGCGCCTTCACCGACTCCGTCTTGCCGGTGCCTGCGGGGCCGTAGGGGTTCCCGCCGAAACCCATGTGCATTCCCTGAGGAGGGGCACATTCAAGGCAATGAACACGAAAAGGGGTGAGTCACAGAGATCCCTTTCAAGGATGGTACGCTGAAGAGAATGAAGGGTCACTTAAAAAAAAAAAAAGTGTTCGTAGATGCATGCATGTGTATACATACTGAAGCCCCCTCAATTCCAGTAGCAGAAAAACGGGTAGGAGAAGTGTATGCACACAGCAAGTTCAAACCTGCGTCAGGGTCAAGTAGCACTTGTCAGTGAGTGGGGTGTGCACTAATTTGGGTGCGTTTCCCTGGTACTCGTAGGTGTAGTCAAAAGCCGCATCCACCATCTTCACCCGCACCGAGCCTCGTTCCGCGTAAAGTCGCAGTTGTTTGGTCCATTCCCAGTCGGTGATGGCTCGGGCGTCGGCCTTGGCGAGCTGGTCAACCACATCCATGTTGTGCACCAGATCGAGGATGAGGGCTTTGATCTTGATGGAGGTGAGGTGGCTGGGGTCCGGCATTGAGGTGTAGTGCTTCAAAAGTTGGGCCAGGTCGCTCTTAACCTTGGCCAGGCCTCCCTCTTCGATCGCCACCTCCATGGCGTCCACGAACTTCACATTCTCCGCGACCTGCAGCACCTGCGAGGGGAAAGTGTCGAGTTTGGAGCCCACTTTCAGACACTCGTTCACGCTGAGCTTGAGAGTGGACGCCATTTCAGAGGCGAGAGCGGCGAGCCACTCCTCAACTCGATCGGTGATGGCCGTGGGAGCGTCGAGAATCACCACTTCGCCAATCGACGACACCATAGCCGAAACTGCGCTGCTTGCTTCGCTGAATTGCACGCTGTGAATGCCTTGAAAGAGCTTCTTGAGATGGCTCTGAATCACGGTGGGGTTTTTGGCTTGGCCTAAAATTTCAAGCAAGTCATCGTCGCCGAGGAAATAGAAACGAGGCATGGCGTTGCGCTTTTCTTCCAAGAATTCAGTGAGGGCCTTTTGGCACCTCTCCAGTTGGTCGAGCTGTTTCTCGAGGGACTCTTTGAGGCCGTGAAAGAGCACTTCGTCAGCGAGGTTGAAGAGCTTGGGGTCTTTCTCCAGCTTCGCCATCGTGTCCCGAAACTCAACGTCCACTCGTCGAAACCGAGCCGACTCCGAGGGAAGAGCCCCTCGCTCGAAGATCGGCTCGAGATACACCCACTTGCGCTGGATCTGGTTGATGGCGTGCAAGTGGGACTCGAGCGCTGCCATTTTGGTGTCAAACACGTTACCCTGGTCCGCGAAGGCCTTGAAAAAGTTCGACTCCTTCAAGCTCGACAACAGGCTCTGCTTGTCACCCAGCTCCAGAAACATGTCCTTCCAGCCAGTGATAATAGGAGTAACGCGTCCTGCTTCCTCGTGCTCCAGCAACTTCACCTCCGAGGTTTGGCTCCACGCTCGCAGTTCGGACAGCGCCTCTCGGATGGTCACCTCCCCCTGGGCACGCGCCTGCAGCTGCTTCACATAGGCCACAGTGGTAGGCTCGCTCAAAGTGGGAAGCGAATCGAGGAAGTGGCGCACTTTTAAGTTCGCGAGTTTCACATCTCGATTGAGCTTCAATTTCCCTTGCAGAAGCTCAGCCCAGTGCTCTTCTCCAAAAGGCTCGCCACGGCAGAACTTGAGCGCAGGCATAGCATGCTTGATGCCATCTACTTGCTCCGCTAAATAGTCGGTGACTACACCGTGATACCCCAAGAGAACGCGCTCCTTCGCCCGCTCGCTCCATGCCGCCGCCAGATCCTAACATCAACACCAGTATTAGAGAATTTGTTTCCCCTGTCTTTAACAAGATCCTTAACGATCAAAGAAAGGCGTGCATAGTACTTCTCTCAAGCAGTGTGAATCAAAACCTAGACGAAGAACACACCGACCCACCTGCAATTCGAACACGTTCATCCTGAACTCAATCCAAGACTTGTCTGCCACCACGTCAAGAGCAGCCGTGAATTCGCGCAGCATTTCCCACGACGAAGTGGTCGCAACAATCTCGGCTTCAATAACTGCCAGCCCGTCGAAGCTTGGAGTCTCCATGCCGAAAGTGGCACTCGACTCCACGAGCCCCGCGCTCTTGGCCGAAAGCTCCGACAATTGCTCCGCCCAATCGCCCAAATCCTCGAAGACCCCTGCTACCTGCTTGGAGTCGCTTAAGTTCAGGGAAGCACTGCTTCCCGGCTGGAGCGCGCGCCACTTCTCGCTGAAGCGCTCAATCGAAGCATTCAAATCATTGACCTGAGCGGCCAGCACTGACCGCAGCGTCTCCTTCTGCTCCTCAATCATGTCATTGAAGGCCTCCATCGCAATTTCGAAGTTGTCCCACCGCCCCCCTTCTCCGTCGAAGTTCGCGCACCGACTCATGACCTCCCCAACATCCACGTCACTGCCCGGCGCGTGCTGCAGAAGGCAGCGCTTCTTCTCCAGACACGACGCCGACAGAGCTTTCTTCTCCGCCTTGCCTCGGTCCATCTCTTCCCAAGCGGACTGCGCGTGCGTGATCTCGTCGATGCTCTGAGGTCGTGAGCTCAGCTTTTCCATCGCGTCATTCAAGAAAGCGTCCACGTCCTTGCATTCTTCGAGCACCGTGCGCCTGAGAGCCACCAGCAAGGCATCGCTGAGGCGGCTGAATTGATCGTCAAGGCTGGCCTTGAGTGGGGCCAAACTCACACGCACGCAGTCCACTTTCACGAGACTCGGCAGCTTCTCCGCCTCCTTGCGCTTGAGCTTGATCATCTTGAAGTTGGCTTCGTATTGCGGCGTGAAGGCCACGTGGGTCTCCACGAATGCATCGAGATCGTCGACCCCACCCAGCACTGTCCAAGGGGCATATTCCTCCAGAAGCACCGACAACTTGGCAAACAAGTCCTCTGCTTTGCCATATACCACTGCCAGCGACTCACGATTCCCGTTGCACATTCGCTCGTAGACTTTCTTGTTGCCGAAGCCAGGGAAATTGGCCGGGATACTCACAAATTTCTTCATTTCGCGGTAGTACACCGACCGGAGCTCCTCGATCCCTGGCCGGAACTGCAGGGACCCCTGCAAGAATACCACGTCAGTGCGAATCTCCGACAAATTTTCATTGAGGGACTCCAGGCCCATTTGGTAGCTCGCCTCCAGGGCTTTGTACATATTTTCGTCCCAGTGAAGCAGCCACCGCCGCATGTGCTCTTCCGGATAGCGCCGCCGCATGTTCTCCATGATGCTGGCCGCTTCTGTCCACCGACTCTTCCACGCGTCCTTGGACCGCAGGAGGTCGATCTCCATGATCCCAGCCACCAAGTGGGCGACTGCCTCGTGGCTGCGACGCAGAGATGTGTTCTCAGTGTTCAGCTTTTCGGCAGCAGCCTGGAGACGGTCCACGTACTGCTCGCACTCGCCTGGCGTCTTCCAGGTGATGGGCACGCCGGACTCGGAGGACCGCGACCGCACCATCTTCTCGAACGCCTTGAGAGCGTTCAGCAGCATTGGCCGCTGCGCTGATATGATGGAGTCTCCAAGTGAGTTCCAGTAAGTCGCTACTTTCTTCAGCATCACCCCGTAGCGATAGAACTTTTCAGCTTGAGCAGCGGCATCGTGGATTTCTCTGGGCACCGCTAGGGCGAGCTCCTTGAGCTGACGCACTTCGCGCAGCAAGAGCACCAGCCTTTCGTCGAACTTCACCACCAGCTGCCCCTCTTGGGCTCCCCGCGTTGGGATGTCCATGAGCTGACCTCGCATGCGCAAGCTGTCTTCGCTCTCGTCGCCTAGCTCCACGAGCTTCTCGTCCGACCAGTCGCTGAGGAATTCGAGTTCTTGCTGCTTGGCTTTGCGCAGGAGGGCCTCGCCCATCGCCTCAAGCTCGCCGTAGGCCCGCAAATCACCGAACAGCGGCTTCCATTCCGCCATCTGAGTCGCGGTGCGCGCGTAGGTCTGTCGGCAAAGGACAATGCCACTCACGGTTCGACTCAGGCCGCAGCCAAAGCCATTGGATGCTTCTCCCGAAGACGGCGATTGCTCAGCGAGCTTCGAATCGAGGGAGCTCTCGACCGCGTCTAATTGCTCAATCAAGAGGCCCAAGAGGTTCTCGCGCTCCGACGCGAGCTCAGCAGCCACTGCTGGTCGCTGCAGCACCGTGGAAAAGCGCTGAAACTCTCGGAGCAACAGGTCTGGCCGTGAATGGAGCGAAGCCACGCTGCGACGAAAGTTGGCAGCAACAGCGGTCTCAGCGCCTGCGAGGGATGCTCGCCACGCTGCCACGCTTTTGTCCCAACGAGGCTGAGTGTAGGCGTTCACCTGCAAAGGATCCAAGTCCTCCATGGCACGAAATATTGAGCCGCCAGATGCCAGGCCGTGGTCTCGCCTTTCATCCTCGATGAGCAGTCGCCGCAGCTCCTCCACCGTTGCTCTCATCGACTGAATCTCAGTCAAGCGTGCTTGGAGCGGCCCCACCACGCAATCCTCGTACGCAGCTTCTTTGCTCCACGGGCGAGTGCTTCCGCGTTGCCATAGAGTCTTTTTGGCGACGCTCACGGTGCCGAGCCAGCGGTCGCAAAGGCCGGTCGCACTGCGAAGGGTTGCGCGAAGTGATGCGAAGCTACCCTTCCAAAAGCTGCTCGTAGAAAGCCGAAGGTGGCGAGTCACAGCCTGCGCTACCGAACCAGCCAAACAATCCAAAAAGTGTGCCATTCGTGCTTCCGGGTAGACCGCGCCGCTCCGGCCCGTTGCAACCCACATGGCCTCAATCACATCGATGGTGCTGTCAACGAAGTCGCCTACACGGTCCCAGTCGCACGCGTCCTCACTTGCCACCACTGCCTCAAGCTCCCCTCGCCAAAGGCCGCGGTCACGGTCGAATGCTGCATTCAATGCCTTCACAAGATCGTAGTCTATATCGCGGCCCCGGTACTCAGCCCAAAATTGTACCTCGTGCAGTGGGCTCACAATGCCACGAAATGACTGGAGCGCATCCGGACCTTCCCCGCTGTCCCGCACTATTGTTCCAGTGGCGGCTCGAAGATCTTGAAGAAGGGCTTGAACCTTTGGGGGTAATTGCACGTCACCACTCAGCAGCCTTGGGCAGTAGAAGTTCGAGAGCAGTGCGTTGAGTGACTCCACTTCGGCATTTGAGCCCGTAGTGGACACGAGCACCTCAGAGGCCATGGTGTCCGGTGTGAGAACGACCGGAGACCGTTTTACAAAAAGCACTTCAGATATGTACTTGCAGTCAGCGTTGTCTGTTTTGGCCGTGAAGACAACGCTTTCGTTTTCTAGTTTCGAGGCCCGGAGAAGTTGGACCTCTGGGTCATTCAGGAACCGCGATACTTCGACGCCTTCTGCATCCTCAACATCGACATCGACACCGTGAATAGATCGAATCGTAGTCAGAAAGAAACTGAGCCTATCGTCGCCTACTGTTGGCGGCATTATTTTGACAACAGTGAATATGACCGCTGAAGCGCACCTCAGCAATCAGCTCCCCTATTTCTCCGTGCCAGTTGCCAGTGCACTGCTGTGCTGCTGATGAATAAATTTCAAATTTTACCACGACGTTGAGACCACCTGGCCTGTTGTATGCACTGTTTTTTTACCTGGGTTGAACCCATTTTTGACAGCCACCCACCCAGCAGCCAGTCCTGAGTCCTGACAGACTGACTGATGAGCTGATGAGCTGAGATGAGCCCAAAAAGCAGAAAGCACGAATCTGAAGACTGTAGGCTGCGCTCTCACCCATCCCTCTGCGTGCAACTATCCTAGCTGCAGCTCGAACTGGCTCTACTTGGAGCCCTGTTGAGCCTTTTCCTTCTCTACTCGCCCTTCTGTATTCGTTGTCATGGCGGGACGCAAGTTACCGGTACCCCACAGATTTTACGGAAATCCATATGCTTTAGCCTACTTCATGCTTGCACAATTGACCTCTAAATTAATGCCTACCTTGACTTCGTCGGTTCCTCTAATGGTTACCTTGCTTGTACTGCAACAGTTGGCGATGATTGACAAGTGTATTGGAAGCCGATTATGGGTTATCATGAAGGGGTGCGTTCGAATCATTTAGTCGTGCTTTGTATCTTATAAATTAAGCTTTCTTTAGGTTCTTATCATTGTTTATTTGTTGTGATCCTTTTCGCTTCATCCTCGTGTCTTTGGGCGCATGAAACAGCGATAAGGAGCTGGTAGGGACGCTGCGCGGATTTGACGATAACGTTAACATGGTTCTCGATGACGTCACAGAGTAAGCTTCTCAGCTCTTGAGTATTATTAGAATGTTATCACTTCTCATTGGGCGGACTCTCTCTTTCTCATGGTAGGTATGAAATCACAGCCGACGGGAAACAAGTTACCAAGTTGGATCAAATATTACTCAATGGGAACAACATTGCCCTATTAGTGCCAGGCGGCGATCCTGAATCTGCCTCAGCTGCTTCAGATAAAGCCGCTGCTGCTAACGATGATGGGGCTTAGTCCCAAATTGGGCTACACTTGTGAAAGCGAGCGCAAAGGTGGGATCGAATTCTTCGAGCCTTAGCTTCAGCGCGGAGGTGAAACAGGATGCGTATTGGCTCACTTGAATTCGCTCATGGAAATTTCAAGCCTTGCTGGGGCCACGGTGCTGCAGCTGTCGGCTCGATTCCAACTAATTTATTTCACCAGGACAACTGCACCTAACCCCGCGATGCCATGGTATTTTGATTAAAACGCGCGCATGCTTACTCCCACCTACTTGGTTGTCTGCATCTTGAGGCCTTGTTGCACAAAGGAGCGAGGAACCTCCTGCCCATGTTTGTTGGCTTAAGTACCAAGTATCCAATTACCAATTACCAAATACCGCCAAATACCAAATATCGCCGCTTATTGTTATTATTGCACTCCGCTAGACCATTTTCTATAGCCCCTACCGGACTCGTGACTTAAGACTGGTGCTTTTAGTAGACGCCAGGAAGTAAACAGAATACTGGCATTGAGGTTACTCCTCGGTGCTCGATGTGGAGAAAACATTAGGCCACTTTGGACCGCTGACATCACTTCCATGGCCACTCCCCACTCGGACAGGGCATGTGTTCCTGATTTGATCCTACAGATGGCCTAGTAGCCTAGCATTGGTTCCTCTACTAGTATGAGCTTCTTTTTTTGTTTTCGGCATGTTGGCTTTCTAACTACGGCCCTTCTGGGTTCGGGGCCTGTGTTAAAATGCAAAATGCCGAGTTGCAGTGGCAAGGCCATTTGAGCACATTTAGGGGCAATCTCAATCCGATTTGCGTGTGCTATGGCGAATAAAGGGGCGATTTTCAGGAATGATCCCCTTAAGCCGATAGTTAGAAAGCACAGCCCATTTCCTGCTCGCTTTGCCTTCTTGGTTATTCTCGCCCATTTCCGCAGTAGGAGGTTTCATGGGCCTGCTTGAAGTTCTGATTGGCCAGGCCCGTGCGGTAAATGGTTTATTCGTGCAGTTCGTGCAATGGAGCAACAGAACCACCTAGTAATAATTTAGGAGAAAAAAATCGAGTGCCATCCTGGGCTTCACCGAGGGGCGAGGGGCCAAATGAAGTAGTGGCAGAGAAAAGCTCTGTTAGCTGGCGCCACCAGGACGCTGAGGACGACCACGACTAGCGTCCGTGGCGTTTGATGGAAGATATATGGGTTTAGCTCTTTGATAGGGAGGGACCGCTAGGCCACAAGCGGCCCGCTTGCATGTTGTTGTTTGCATTTTTTGAGGGG
>Ga0307979_1001593_pt1 | contig 16116 bp, 20 predicted proteins | sample OrgLakmetage1058_FD_201833 | JGI IMG/M metagenome (GOLD analysis project Ga0307979, IMG submission 201833) | Saline water microbial communities from Organic Lake, Antarctica - #1058 | ecosystem: Environmental > Aquatic > Non-marine Saline and Alkaline > Saline | place: Antarctica: Organic Lake...
GACGAAGGCAACTACCATCATGGAAGTGGCGGCAAGGGTAGCACCGGCAAAAGCAAAGTAGGCAGCGCGGCTGTACCCGTTGTGGTAGCTGAAGCGTGGGCTGGAAGCAGAAACAACAACAACAACGGCAGCAGCAGCACCACAAGCAGTTTTGGTGGTGGAGGCGTGCATCGCCGCAGCAATTCGCCCGGAAACAACAGCGCGCTGCCCTTGGCGGTTGCGGTGGTTGCGCCCGATCATATATGACGGGCAATCAGCCGTCGAAATGTGTATCCTCAGGGCAAAATGATATAAAGTTGAAAGGAAATGTGAACTGACTTCAAAATCTTCAAATGGGCCTTTGTCACTACGTAATGAGCCATTTATGATTTATAAACACGGGATTACTTTCGAATGGGCAGAATCACTCAAGACTCAAGACTTGCGACTGCAAGCGAAGTCTCTTGATTGGTTGCTTCACAACAAAGACATGGCCCTGCCTAGACCGCTAGACCTACGAGCTATAGAACCTAGGATACGAATTTAGCAGGGGCACGACGTTGCATTTCATAAGCATTCCACGGCAGCTGATGAGTCAACTGATATGGGTTCCATTAGAAGGCCTAAAGAAGGCACGGCAGGGCCAGTGCTACTCAACGTCTCGACGGCACGGGCAGCTCTGGTGGCTTCTACGGGCCAGTCCAAATGCCAAATCACGTACAGCATGATCAAGCTCCCCACCGTGCAGCCCAACGCGAGCCCAAGCCACACGCCCACAATCTTCAACCCCAGTGGAAACGTCATCACAAAGCCACCCCCGACGCCAACGCCCCACAGGGTGACGACGTTAATGACGGCGAGCTTGCGGAGTTGGCCGCAGCCGCGGAGCACGCCACCTGCCACCCCAAAGGCGCCGTCAAACACCTATATGTACACAACGAAGAACCATGAGAATAACGCCAGCCATGAAAATGCCTTTGAGAAACGACGAAAGAATTATTGACCATTCCAATACAGATATTCGTATTAGAAGATTGGTAGTCCTTTCAAAATGCCAACATAGTAAACATTTGTGAATTTGAATGCAGCAGGAGGAAAAAAAATGCACGAAGAATGACACGTCAGAAGAAGCCGCGAGGGTCAACCTGAAATAGGGCAGCTATGAGGGCGAGTTGGCACACTAAGTCGATAACAGCGTCGTTGCCATTCGAAGGCAAAGGCGCGTCGTCTATATTGCTGCTACTACTACTACTACTACTACTGCTGCTGCTGCTGTCCTCTTTCCTACTATTGCTACTGCCGTTGCCCACCATGAAGTCTGCAAGTTCACGCCGCTTCAAATAAAGGCAGAACGCCATCAGGAGCATCCACCTTCCGCCGTAAATGGGTCACAATACATCGTTATGGATATGAGAGTGTTACAGTCAACAACACCTTACACTCGCCTACCGTGTAACCTACTGCTACTTGTGTCTCGCGAAAGAGTAAAGCAAAAAACTGAACCCTCTTGAAAAGAATACAAAGATGACATCAATTCCAAATGAAAACACTCCTATCAAACGCACCCCACTCCGAAGAGCATGGACACAGCCGCCGCCACTCGCGCAGCTCTAGGACGGCCAGCGCCCAACTCGGTGCCTACGCGCACGGAAGCCGCAATGCCAAACGCCAAGGGGCCGGTGACAAAGGTCCAACCACACAAGTTAAGCAACACCTGGGATATAGCAAAAAATGACGTGCACGATCAAAAGTGAAGCCAAAGAATGGAGCTCAATGTGCTCATGAAGCATGATTTGTTGAGACAAATGCTGTACAGCTTAAAGGGTATCAAAAATTGTTCGTAGGACGTAAATGCCATAGGAGCATGCCCTTCGTTTCAGCCCATGCATAGAGCATGTTCTTCTAGCTCTCAATACTGCCAAATCAGATACATTTCACTTCATTCACCACATGCGCGTCGAGGGCTAGTGGCCCTAATTGCGCGGCAATTGCACAGGTCACGTCAAAGAACATGGCCTGGGGTGGGTGTTGAATAAGTAGACAAGCAAAATAGAGTAAAAAGAAACAGTAATCAAGTGTGCACAATACAATAAGAAGAAAATCTTCAGGTAGAAGGGATCTAGTGTCAGGGATGAGAGAAGAAAGGCGAGTCGAATATATTTCTAAAACACCTGTCTCTCTTTGCCGCTCAAGAAAGACTTTCTTTACCTCCGACACGAACATGCAAGCGCCCTCAAAGCCCAATTTTAAGTACAACCGCAGCGGCGACCGAGCTAGCGTTGTTGCTTCTTCCTCTTGAATGGTGCCATAACGAGTAGGCAAAGGGGTGTGTCTGAGGCCATCCCCAACACTAGTCGGAGTCGGAGGAGACTGCTCTATACTCATCTCGTCGTACCTTGCTATGGTCTGTGTTGCTTTAATAGTGCCCTTGTCTATTATGCCTCCTTTTCTGCCTTCGCTGCTACCGCTGCTCGTCTCGTGCTTGGAGGAAAGAAGAGCACGCCACAGTCCATGCCAAGTGTCGACCCAAGCGCCGCGCTCCTTTGCGGCTGCGTCGGATCCGTGAGCGGTGCTCGGAGCGATCCAACAATAACCTAACAGCAACAGCAGCTGTGCCACCCGCGCCGCAGAAGTCGCCATAGGCGAACCTGCAATGCCGTAACCCTCGAAACTACCACTATTGCTGTTGCTGGCGCTGCCCGTTGATAACCAGGACATCGGACCCGAGCCAGAGCTAGCTACTGCTGGCCACCCATGAATCAGCACCTGGTTCAAAATCGCGTTCAACACGAGCGCAAGCACAGCGCACGAGCCCACGGCATTTGTAGCGCCGCGCACGGTCAAGTACTTTTGGAGCACCAGGGTGAGCGCAGCAGGCAACAAGCCTGGTATTAAACCAGCACAGAAGGCACCCACCGCGCGTGACGTCTCCGCATCCGTCCCCAGTGCCCACGCACTCAAAGGTCCACTACCCCAGCACAGCACCGCTGCCATGGGCACGCAGAGGGCCGTATTGACCACCGCGGCCAGCGCAGCCCACGCGCGCACAGCCGACGGGTTGCCAGCACCGTGGGCTTGCGCGCCGAGCGTGTCGAAAGCGCTGGACAACCCGCACAAGCAGTAAAACATCACGTTGAAGACAATGTTGGCGAGAGCAATCACGGCTAAGCTCGAAGGGCCCAAGCGCCCCACGAACACAAGGTCCGTTAAAAGCATGGTCTGAAATGGCAAGTGCATTAAACAGTGAATGAGGTCTGACAAAGTACATATTAAAAGTACTATCAAATTGCTGTAAGTTATGAGATCGAGACTACAACCTTTGAACGAACATCCTACTTCACACCTGCTGCGCGGAACATTGAATCACAACGGGGAATGCGAGGGTCGCGAGGGTTTTGGCCTCCTTAATCCAGCTCGTATCGGCGTCAGGAAGCTTTGACCAGGGACTAGGGCTAAAACTCTCCTGAGCTTCACCCTCTTCATCCTGAGCCGTCGCAACGTAGTTTGGTGGCATGGATTCAATCTAGCAATCTGCTTCGAAGTAGTATCAAGAGGGGTACTCTCGCTAGCAATTTTGAGAGTAGCGGTGGCAGTCGTGAAGGTCCTTCTTTGCTTGGTAAATTTTAATTGAAGTTTTCAAGTCCATTTCAAGCGTTTATTTCATACTGTATGAGCTGGGCGAACACCACTACGCGCATTCATTGAATATTTGTGCGGGCCTATTGAGCCAGGTCTGTCGCAGATGAAGAGATGAAGAGATTGGCTCGTCAACATATGAAACAGTGGAGCACGTCTCTGCCTCTCTACGGTCTGCGCACAACTTTTGGGCAAAAGAAGAAAGATTTCTAATGATTGCTAATTTTTAAAATCACTAATATAATATACTAGAAAAAGGCACAGGATACCGCACCGATGATTTAGCGAGCTCATCTCTCTTCATCAGCGAGATGCATTAATTAGCGTCACCGTAGTCAATGCGCCCAAATTGCATTGCTAGAAGCCTCATCCTTTGCCTCGCTCCAGCACATTCTCTGTCGACCATAAGGTGAGTTGCTTGCAGCATTAGAAGTAGCTCGACCAGGACTAGCCAATCATCGTATTTACCATTGGTAACGTTATCTATGCCATGCAACAATCTTAGGATGTCGGCTTCACCAATTACAAAGCGTGCACGGATTGCTGAGCACGCCTTTCTAGAGCCGGCGAAATCTAGCATGATATGTTCTTCGCTCGAGGAAGCTAGCGGAAAGCTCAAGATTGGTACTCACGATGGCAAGGTATTGATAGCCCCATGGCGATTACGTCTTGAAAGATTTCTCAAAGATGTGCTTCGCGCACAGACCATGAGAGAGGGATAACCGTCCGTCAACAACAACGACAACAACATGAAAGTTTCTCTTCAAATTCACCCGCCACAATGTCTTACTTTTGTGTATCCATTATTTGAATTTGATTATGTGCGAATAGTTTCACTGCGACGAAGCACTCGCGGTGGCTATGCTCAAATTCTTGCCGAAATGGAAAGATGCGGCGGTGGTGCGAAGCCGCGATCCAGAAGTACTCGCAGCGTGCGACATTGTCGGTGCGTGCTTCCTATTTTGAACTGGATTTGCCCATTACTGAAGTATAAGTTTTCGCTTTAAGGTATATTTCTTAGCCTTAGAACTGAGTCAATGCTATTATCAAGCGCACCGGACGAAGTTGGAACCCTTCAATGAACCTAGCACTTGCATGCATGCGCTCTTTTTGTGTGGTCTCAGTGGACGTTGGGGGCAAGTACGACTTCGAAGGCACACCTTGCGTGCTGGACCACCACCAAAAGGGCTTCGAAGGCACGCTGCCAGGCTACGACACCAAATTATCCTCGGCGGGGCTCGTTTACAAGCATTTCGGCCGCGAGGTGTAAATGAGTGGATTTTTGTTAGACCTCTACCTTTCATAAATTACTTCACAAACATGCTAGTTTGTTTGACTTGTACCTTCTGAAACATTGAGTTTGGTCGCATCTTCATTTTTCAGCTTGATTTGTCTTCACATTTATACTGCCTTCCCTTCTTGACTCTCGTGGTGGATGTGGCATCAACCCTCGTGTGTGTAGGTGCTTGCGGAGATCACTTCTGACGCAGTGTGGCAGCCGCATGTTGCCGAAGTGGTGTACCAGAAAATCTACAAAGACTTCCTCGAAGCCATTGACGGCATTGACAATGGCGTGGAATTGGCTGGGGGCGAGCCGCTCAAGTACCGCATCACCACCGACCTTTCGGCACGCGTAGGGCGCCTGTTTCCTGCCTGGAACGAACCTCAACCCAACGAACTCATCAACGAGTGCTTCCGGGATGCGGTAAATATATACACCTTGTATTCTCTTGTGTGCTTAGGTAACGTTCGTTGAATTGGGGCCAAATTTCAAAGGAAAAAAAAGTGCTGACGTCATCTGTTAAAGAGTCATGGGCAGTTATGCCTTGGTTCCGCGCACTTCTACGGGGCATATCTAAACACACCCTCATTCTAACCACATTTTTTGGACGTTTTGTGTGCCTACGCACGCACACTCATGTGTGTGAATGGTGGCAATCAGGTGCTGATGACCGGTGGCGAGCTGCTGGAGCGCGCGCGCGGCTTGGTCGACGGTTGGTGGCCGGCGCGCAGCGTGGTGGAAGCGGCCCTCGACGCGGCGCCGTGCGCGGACCTGGACCCCAAAGGCCGGGTCATGGTGCTGAGCTCGGGTGGGGTGCCTTGGCAGACCCACGTGTTCGACATCGAAGCAGAAAAGAAAGCCAGCGGGAAGGACTACCACCCGCTGCTCTTTGCGCTCTACGCCGACTCGGGCGGGAAATGGCGGGTGCAGGCGGTGCCCGAAGCCGAAGGCAGCTTCGTGTCGCGGCTCAAGTTGGCGGAACCTTGGCGCGGGCTCCGGGACGACGCCCTGGACGTCGCCATGCAAAACGAGGCCGAAGACGACAAAGGTGCCGTGTTTGTGCACGCGGCGGGTTTCATTGGGGGCCACAAGACGCAAGCGGGGGCGCTCCGCATGGCTCTGAAGAGCATTGAAATGGCTGGCCTGTAGATCTTCGGTAGTAATAAATCCGACTTGGTAGTGGAATGGGCGATCGGGCTCTTGTCTCTTGTGTGTCGTCTTAACTGTTAACCAATAATTGAGCTAGACTTGGAATTATAATTAGGAAAGACTTGGTTGCTCGTTGCTGGTTAGTTATTCTGCACTGTTTAACGCTGAACTGCTGATGAAGTCTGAAGTGGCAATAGTACTCTTCTTATGTAATGAGAAATCGTGACTCGCATAGTCGCCAAATCCCATAGAACCATATACGAAGTCGCGATTCTTGATTTAACTAGCAGAATTTGGTCGCAAGGCCCATCTATAATATGTATATATATATATCCAATATCCAATATCCCTGCTGTACCTTTCTTTTTCTTTGCTCTGCGCTCCACTCGCCCCTTGGCGTGCTCAAGGAGGGCTAAAAACACGACGGCACTTCGAATCGGCCGCGAAGCAGCGAACCAAACTCGCTCTGCTGATCATTGCACCACCACCACTTCACTGCCAAGGTCCCTAGGAGACTATACACCTGAATCCTTCAATAATCCTTTGGCGGTTTCGTACGCAGTCCACGACACCGCCACGCTCGGTGCCGACACCAAAAGGCGAGGCACAGCTCCTCGCCAGAAGCCCAAGAACCCCCCTTCGAGGTAAATGGCCCGCGCGGCGTCCGCAGCTCCGCGCAACCGCGGTGGGTGATTCTTTGACGCCTCTGATGCAGCCGTGGAAGACGCAAAGCCCGCTGCAGCGGCAGCTTCTAAGCCTCCCGTGCTTACCGTCACGAAACGCCCGGTAGCGGCTTTCACACCTCGACTACTCATGCGACTACTACTGCTCCCACTCCCGCTGGCCGCTGACGACGCAGCCGACGACGGCGACGAGGACGACGAGGATGACGACGAAGCAGCTGCGCGAAGGGCGGTGCCGTGTGGCCGGCTGCTGCTGCTGCTGCTGCTGCCTCCGCTGCCGTTGCTGCCGCCCCCACTCGGGGGTGGCGAATGGCGATCCACCGCCTCTCGGCCCTGGGTCTGCAGCCGGGTCTTCAACATGTCCAGCGGCGTGGTCGCCAGAGCGGCGACGGCCCCCGCCCCACTCCCCGCCACCAAGAAACTGGCCAAGGTGTGGTCCCCGTTTGCTGACGTCAGCCATTTGCGCGCGCGCAACACTTCCCGGAAGGTTTCGTTGGCCGCCACCGTGGCTGCCCCCACCGGCCAGTTCATCACCATGGTGGTGGGCAAGGCCACGTACAAGCTCGCGAGGCCTTCTGTGCGGGCCACCGACTCCAAGCAGTGCAGGACCCCCCTGTAGTGGCCCAGCTGCAGCCGCTGCTTGGCGGTGTCGAAGGGGGTCATAATCGTGTCGTGCGCAGCAGTGGCAAAGAGGCCGGCGGCCGCGGCAGCCAGAGGATGGTGGCCTGGGCGGTCCGCGCCACTTACGCGCTTGACCTGACGTTGGCACCATGGCCAGAAAGTCGAATAAAGCGAGGAAATTTGATGAAGTGAACTCGACGAAAATTCAATTACTTCTATGAGTCAAATTAGACTAAAACTGACAAAAGCACAAAAAAAGGCCGTGTTGATAAAAACAGCCCGTCGGGTTCGCAGAGGTTGAAAAAGAGCGAGAGCGGTCATGCAACCTCTATAGGACGCTTCAGTTCCAAGCCTGACAAATGAAACGCTAGATGTACCCTAAAGTAACTAACCTCTTCAAAGATGGAGAAGTAAGCTGCGTGAGCCGGCACGCAGCCGACGAACATGGTGGGGACGCCCCGCCACAAGCGAAAGAGGCCTTCGGCGCGCACCAGGGTTTTCAGCGCGTGCACGCAGCCGTTAGTGCCCGAAAAGACCCCTGGCTTCGCGTACTTGCCGCAGCGATCGCACTAGATTGAGGATGCGAAGCGAAAATATAAGGGCCGATGGGTAACGAAATCGAAAATGCCAAGTAGGGAGAAAAAGGGCGGTGGGAGCAAATGTGATGAGGAGCTCCCAAATGTCATAATAGCCTATAGTTGGGTTGAGTTCGCAGCACATCAAGCTTATAAATGGAAACGGGGCGAAACTTCCGATATCATAGCAAACTAGCGAAATCCTATAGAGGCTTCTTACCTGAACATGTGTTTTTAAGGTATCCATTGGATACATGACAGTGTGCTCCACAACGCCAGCGAAGGATCCCGCGATCTAACAAAGTAGACGCACCAAAGATATACACGTTAGAAGGGGCTAGAATCTTGGTATCACTAGTTCAATAAGTTGCTGCAATAGCCTAGTAAAGTATAGTAGATACATATTTTGCGAATAACAGCGAAGACCTCTGTGGAATAACTTATGTTCGCAACGGGTCTTTGGAGCTGCTACTCACAGTGTGAGCCGCGAAACTGCCTTGGTCTGGTTTCCATTCTTCCCATTCTAGCTCCTCCTCGTCTTCGACAACCTTGTCCATATCTAGGAGGGCAGAGAGCAATAGCACGGCGAAGTCGAGCCCGTCGCTGACAGCACCTGCTGGCTGGAGAGATGAAAAGATGTTGAGAAAAAATCTTGCGGGACGCGGAATCGCGGAATCCACGATGCTCTAATATAGGTTTTCGTTGGTAGTCGTTTTGTTGATCTGTTGCGATCGTTGTCGTCTGTTGCTTCTTTGTTTGTTCTTTCTTCTGTACTACCTACGTAGTAGCAAAATGACAGCAAAGAAATTTCACGCAATGTAATCAAGCATCACCCAGATGGCATGAAAAACTCAATGCTTGATCGAAAGTGCTCACGATCCAATCTGTAGCTGTCACTGTAGCCATATTCTGAGTCTCTTCCAAGTACAATTCAATCTTTGTAGCCATTTAAGACAGTCGCGTGTATGCGTCCTTCACAGCATCTTCGCATCACTAGCTAGACTATTCTATTAGCTGGTAGTATTCAATGGGCTACCACTACCAAAGCCTAGAATGCATTGTTTCCTTTTCTCTTAGTGTATAATGATTCTTACTTAGCTTATTGAGTAGTGTCGTTGTCATGCCCAAATTTAAATCACTTTTAGTAGACTCTAGCGACGAAGACGAACCTCCAGAACCCAACGGTTCGTCACTACACAAGAACCTCAAGAAGCGTAAGAAAGTTTGGGAGGACTCTTCGGACGATGAAGTAGACTTTCCAGCTGATAGGACAGTTCAACTTCTCCAGCCAAGCAACATATTGCCATCCTCTGGCTTTTGCCTCAATAGTGATGGTGGTGGTAGTGGGTGGGTCTGCGCTAGAGGTCGTGGTTCGTCATTGCGCAAAAAGCCGATTGGCAAGGAGAAAGAAGAACATATCGTGAGCGTCGAGTTAAGCGAAGAGAATGACGAGAGTGATGAGAGCGTTAGTGGGGGAAAGGACGTTCTGGAGCATCAGCGAAGAACAGGGCCCTGCACGAATGGGTCCTCTATCATGGAGTCCCAGTATCAGTACACGAGACCAGAGTCACCTCAAGAGCGAAATGAGGTCGACAGGACGTCACCGACTGACATTAAAAGTGAAAGTTGCTGGCTCGAACGTCGGGCGCCTTTATCGCAGTCTTCTTGTTCACTCAGACTAAAATTGGGAAGAGGTGAGGCTAGTTTGGCATCTTGCACCGCTTTGCGCGAAGGCAAAACTAGTCATTCGCAACCAATCGATTCACCTGACACTTCGCCCCTAGCCTCATACAAGCCTTCAGCAATTCCGATGCCACCACCACAGTATGAGCAAGCAGCAGGCCTTCAAAGTCCTCCTTCCAATCGTCTGAAAACTGCGATTGTGACCGCTTCTAAGCGTCGGGCTTGCAATCATGATGTATGGAGCACAGAAAATTTGCTGCACAGCGACGTGTACTCCGAAGAAGATGCGGACGGTGATTCAGATAGCAATATTGACTCTGATGAGACTAAGTTCCAGGACTCGTCGCAAACCCGCTGCCCAGTTGTTCCTGTGGCTGAATGGTGGGTGCCGCCGAAAGAATTAGCTACTACAGAGCGTCAAGTCGAAACTTCATCCACGGGAGCAATTTCGTGGCCGGATGAGGCGGATGGGTCACCCTTGCCAACGGAGGAGTGGATCATGAAAGGGCAGCGCCCTGACTTATACGGGTGGCTTGAAAGTCGCGGTTTCGTCGACTCTGCACCGACTGCTCTGTCTGCAGGCTCCCCGCCGTGCACTGACAAAAAATTGGCCAACGCGTGCATGACGGCAGCGCAAGAAGGGCGACTTTCAGTGCTGCGGTGGCTTAGCCGGCTCCCAAATTTCGATTCGTTGAGTCTCTTCCGCAACAATTGCAGCGAATTTGCACCGAACCAATCTATTGTATTTGAAGCGGCGCGCAACGGTCACATCGAGGTGCTGCGCTGGTTAGCGCGTACTTTAGGTGGCGGCGATCTCACGACGCATATCAATAAACCCAGTGTTGACTACGGTCGCGGAGGTGCTCAGGGGCGGAAAATGCTGCTTCAAGCTGTACGAGAGCGCACTTGGGTGTCCACGAATGAAGGAGGAGGTTTCTTTCCGCTGTTGATGGCAGCGTGGAATGGGCACTTGCCTGTGGTGCGATGGCTATTCGTTCACGGTGCAACTCTGTCTGATGTTTGCTTTCTTGGTCGCACACCTATTTTCTACGCCAGAACGCAAGGCCATTTTGACGTTGTTCGCTGGCTCTTATTGAATGGTGGTGCTAGTAAATGCCTGAGAACTCGTAACGATCGGAGCTCTGATAGCCCATATGTCGACGATGCGCTTGTACGGTCAGGATTCTACGAAGATATCGATTCTGGAGGAGCAGATGACAGTGCTGTGGTAAGTTTTGTCATGTGCATTCAACTATCACAAACCTTGCTTTGTATAGGATACGTCTTTATTTTCTCAGTGATTGAATATCGCTTACGTATAATATGAAAATAACATGCTAATCACTTTCAGGTTGGTCCAGCAGGAGCAATTTGCCGCGGGGAAATTATTAAGTGGGCGCGCAATACAGTTCGAGATTATGTAAACCTTCGGATATTCTTGGTTTCCGTTTGTCATTCTGACATGGAAATTTGCCAGTATGGCTATACGAGCAGTGCTTGCGAGAGCAAGAGCAGCGCTAACAGCACATGGAGTAGCCGCCGTCGTCGTCTAGGTTATTCCTGCTCTTCGTCTCGTCCGAAGACCCCTTGGGTTGGATGGCGGAATTCGCATGCAGCAAAACGACTTATCACGTCATTTCTGTGTGATTTGAGCTATTTTCAAGGCCCGGCTTTACAAATCCTGATGGCGTTCGTTGCCTCGATTGACCGGAAGTTGGCCACCGACGAGCATCACATTACAAAAGCTTCAGATGAAACGAAAGTCCTTATTCCCCTTGAACACTCAAAAGCCAAATCAGCGAAGCGTTCCCTTGAGCAGACTTCAACTTCTGCGGAAGACCCGTATCTGATGGAGATGGCAGCACTTGGAAATTGCAATGTATTTGTTACGGGTTTTGGTCATTGATTCCATTTGCTAATACAGTTCGAAAATACATGTTGAAGTCGTAGATTAGCTTTCTGACTGCTCGCATGAGTTTGCTTTTAACGGAAAAGTCAAGATGTTTCACTTCTTCCTGGCACTTGAATATATGCCCATGGCTTGTCAAAATCTTAAAATTTTAGTGTTGCACGCACGGGCCATGTCTGGCGTGGTGTAAAATTTTGCTTACCAAGTTTTTATTGATCGGCGTTCCTCTATTCATAACTCATAAGGCACCTATCTCTTCTTTGGATTTACGGAAAGCATGGCTTCACTTATTCCAGAGATACACCATACATCTGATATCTAATGATGTCATTGCTTTTACTTACACAAGAGAACATTCCTGAATTAAGCCGGAGGGGGCATCTTTGCGTGTAGCTTTCTATGTATCTCAGGGCGATTATGGCTCGTAAAAGCAGAGGGCGCTGGGCGGGTGTCAAGAAAAACACACATAATGATATTGGCGTTTATTTATCGCATAGCTCTGCGCCATGCAATGCGTTTCTTTGATTTTAAATTCTTAAGTTTTGATTTCTGCTCGCGGCAATGGCCTCTATACCAATCGGGTTGATATGATTCGTTGTTCGGGTTCGAGTTCGATTATCATAAACCTAACGAGGTCTTGAGGACGCAGGGCCGCAGGGCCCTCTTCAGGGGGTAACCTGGGGTTGAGCGCGTGGCGATAAAATTCGTGATCGCAATTGCATTTCGAGTGAATTTGGGTGAATGGCGCACCATGCGCCATTATAGAAGGCGGGATGGAGTTGAATTAGCGGAATTACTCAAAAATTTCGCCCGTTGCTCTTTGTTTGGCTCTTTGGCTCGCCTGAGTCCCTGAGAGACGATTCTCGATGGGCTTCGTGTGAGTTAAAGATTTAGTATGGTTTAATGAAATTATCTCCCTTGTATCGGCCCTTTCCGTCATTGCAAGCTCCTTTGAATTTCAAAAATTTTTAACTTCTTACTCCTCGATCCTCGAAACCTGTGCCAAAGAACCCATTTGTCGTGCACTGTATTTTCAATTATAAGTCCATAATAAAGAGACTGCACAGCAGGAAACCATCCATCAACTTTTGCTGCTCTCATCGTCGCCAAAGACCAGCATGGGGTCTCGCTCGCCGTTGCCGTTGCCTCCGCTCTCCACTTCGTTGAACCCTGCTCCGCCGTGGCTGCTGTGGCCGTGGCTGCTGCTGCTCATGCCCAGGCCGCCCCCACCGCTTTGGCCGCCATTGTCGGCTTTCCGCTCGGCGAGCGTGTGCTGAAGCTGCGTGCAGAGCCACAGCAGCACCACGGCAGACAGCACCAGCTGCACAAGATAACAAGAAGGGAGCAAAGAGAGAAAGAGAGTGATGAATAAAATTGTCGCGGGTTAGGACAAGAAACGTATGGCATGTGGAGAAGAAACTGTGTAATTATCAGGCATTCACAGATCATAAAGGGGGAGGATGATAAGGGGCAACGAGCAGCTTACTGCGTGTATATATCATCGCAGAGTTGTGCCTCAAAATTACAATATTTTGATGAAATGAATTGTCTAAAGAAAAGTCTTATTCTTACCCCATTAAAAGGCGTGAAATTGAAGAAGGCTGCCCCGCCCGATAAAACCGCTGCCATGACAGCATCGTACGCTAACTTTCCCGCACTGCCGTGCCATCGGTGCACCGGCACCTAATTCCAACCATGAGTATGAGGAGAACAGGAGGGAAAAGCACATAGCGCTGCAGATACAACAAGCACGTGCACACGCGCATCCAATTGATTTAATGCCAATAACCGCGAAGTCGTGCACATCCAGCGAGAGTGAATTACCACGTAGGCTTTGCAACTCAATAAAAACTCCCCCCACAAAAAAAGTGAACTTCTTTGTACCGGAGATGCCGCTTTGGCGGGTCCAACGAAGGCTTGGACGGCCACGAATAAGGTAGCAGTGGCGCCCAGCCACGAGTGAACGGAGGCGGGGATCAAGGATTTGTCGATCGCAGTCTTGTGAGCCACAATGAACAATAAGCCACAGCTCAAGAAAAAGGTACCCCCAATCTACGCAGTACATGTAGCAAAAATTAAAAATAAACGGCAAGAGAGGGTCAATAAAAAAAGAAGAGAGAGAAAGCGTGCAATCAGTACTGTAATGAGGTACAGCACGAACTAACTGCACTAATACGAAGAGGCACTATCTAAAATAAACAAAAAACTGAACGTCATTTCTTTTTGAAAAAAATGCCAAAAAAATCGAAAAGAAGAGACAGGAAGTAGATTCACATAACAACATATTCCAGGCAAACGAAGTCCATGCGTTTACGCACACACCTGGAGGGCCATGTGAATGGACTTCGCTTTGGCTTTGAACGAGGAGCCCCCCATGAGAGGAGCAAAGAGGGACACCAAGCCACCGTTTTTGTACACGAGCAACCCTTCGGTCATCAAAAGCACGCAACCTGTAGCACACGCGCCATAGAGGAAACGAAGGACTTTAAAAGCGCGCACAAGTGCGTTCGAAATAGGGCGCCATATTTGTATGCAAACACAATAGAGCAAGAGTACGAATACAAAGTACGTGTATGTAAAAAGTGCTTGCTAACCTAAGAGCACGCCAACTGAAGCAATGTGTGACTAAGTTTAACGCGTTGGAGAAATATTCCATTATAGAAAGAAGAAGCTTAAGGAGGAGTAGAAAACAAGGAAGGGGCGAAAAAGGTCCGTGCACTGGCTGTTTACCGATAGACATGAAGAGCGGATGAAAGACAAACAAATTGAGTCTTCGGACTTGGTTGAACACAGCGGCCATCAAACCAACGGACGCCTGCATACACACACACATACAAACACGCACGTTTCCTGAAATTTGTGCCACATGCACGAAGCCGCATGGTGCACGCGAAGCCAGTTTCAATCCGAAGGTACTACACAGGAGCACGCTAGCTGACCAGCTAGCGCTCTCAAGAAAACAAAGTTGCAGGCACCTACCAGTGCTGCTAGGACGTGCGTTATATGCGGCGATAGGAATAGCCCGTGCACCACAGAAAAAGGAGCTAAACAAGCACAAAACAACGTGCACGCAAAGCAATCAAGCTCACGAACAAACAACCAGTCGATTAGTCCGTGATCATAGTAAACCTGCAATTATCTATTCTCAGTAAGAACGAATGTTTCGAATTCGGAGTAAAAAGCGCACCTTTATCTACGATTACATCAATTACTCGAGACCGTCCTTTAGCAGCAAAGCTAGAAACTGGCGGAACAATCCTGCATCGAAAGGAAGCAGAGAGTGAGTAGTGTAAGACAAGCTGGATAATTCGAAATTAGATTTCGATGTTGTGAGCCTTTAGACGTAAATACCTATCAAGCAAGCTCAAAACGCGCTCAGAGATGGCCAATTTCTCAGCCATCCACTCAAGCTTCTCCATCTTCTTTTTCTCGGGGGCGTTAGTGAACCGAATACTGAATATGGGGCCCTTCTAAAGGGTGTCACGCTATCTATCTGAGTGATGCTTCTATCTACACTGTATTGTACACACTCTCCTACTAGAGCGTTCCCGTCATTGTTCTGTAGCCACACTAACTACAAGATGTCGTGATGTCGTGATGATGTCGTGATTCGCGATTCACTGATTCACCGACGAGATGTGATGCCTCCTGTACAGAGGTGCGAGAGCCACCACCCAGATTAAAAAATGTAACCGTGACTTTGTCTCATCAAGGAATCAAGGCGTACAAGTAGCTAAGGTCAACATACTAATACATCAAGTAATATCAAGCTAAGTTACTTACATACATCCTTTTAATTTTGCTCCTTCCTCCTTCCTCCTTCCTTCCTCCTTGTCGCGGACAAGATGCAAAGATTCTGATTTCAGAGAATCGAGAGCTTTTAAACTGACAGAGGACTCAACCTTAGTTTAAAAGTTAATATCTAATTTATACTGCTCGCACTCGCAGTCCACCAATAACTGCTTTCTAGCTTGGACACGAAATGAAAATTTTAGGTAACTCGAGTACTACCATATCACTCATAAATAAACAGCCTTCGCGACTATTCAGTGCGGCATTCATAGCTGACTTCACGCGCCTTAGTCTCCCAATCGCAGATACCATTGCAAACACTGCGATTGAAGAGGCCACTCGTAGAAATTTCGCACCTGTCACCGTGGTAGTTGTGGATCCAGCTGGTCGAGTGATCGTGCACAAACGAATGGACCACTGTGCGAACGGGCCTGCGGCATTCGCGCAAGCTAAAGTACGCAAAACTATATCCATCCAAAGCATGCTTGAGTCCTCTAGCTTTCTTGCAATTCAGGCACTAGCGTTGTTGTTACTAGTCTGCAGAGGTTATCTGCCAACTCGGAGCTTTGTCTCAAAATTCTCAACGTGGCTGAACCAGTGATGTACCAGTTCAATGTACTTGGAATGACACGGCCACTTATTGCATCCTGCAGGCTTCTACAGCAGTGTCCGTCAATGGCGGCACGCGTGCCCTGGCTCCGCGGTACGCCGAGCGTGGCAATCAAGTGACGGCTATGGTGAATCTGGCTCCTGGTGGGTTTTGGGTCGGAGCAGGTGGTGTGCTCATGATGGCGCCAGCCGAGAGCA
>Ga0307979_1001595_pt1 | contig 16106 bp, 20 predicted proteins | sample OrgLakmetage1058_FD_201833 | JGI IMG/M metagenome (GOLD analysis project Ga0307979, IMG submission 201833) | Saline water microbial communities from Organic Lake, Antarctica - #1058 | ecosystem: Environmental > Aquatic > Non-marine Saline and Alkaline > Saline | place: Antarctica: Organic Lake...
ACTTCAACCTCTGTGACTTCCCCTTACAGGGGAGATCAGGTTCTACATTTCCCGGGTACTCGCTCCGCGCTGAAAAGGAGATAAATTGCGCAGCGAGAAAAAAACCGGGATGCGATTTCTATAACCTCTATTTTCTTTTTAATTGGCATTAAGTATCGACTTCGCCAGTCGTGCTTTATGAGAGGGGGATACGGTGCCAAAAAGATTAACTTTTTGAAACCTCCGAACCCAACAATTATTTTTCATTTTTCAAAAATACTATGTTATCGCAGAGTTGAGCTGACAACTGACAACTACTACCTACTACACTGCTTACCGCTGACGGATGACTAGGTTTCTGGTTTCTGGCTTGTCGATTCTCACTACGGTACGTAAAGCAACAACTGCGTGGCGTGTTCGCAGTCAACGTCGGCAGCAATGAAGACATTTCACGCCCTCATCGTAGCCTTCATGGCGTGCACAGCTTCGGCGCGTCTCGCAATGCCCGAGTCGCCTCGCCGACTCGTCTCGAAATTCCGTGCCGCTCGGCAGCAGCGGATCCTAGCGGGGCGCCCCAACGTGCTGCCTTTGGCCTACGCGATTCCGGGCCACGGCGTTGCAGAAACGGTGCTCGTTGACGGCAGCCTGAACTTCCTCAGGTACTATCGAATTTCGCATGTTTCTGTTAGTCGTCTGGTGTAGTACTTGGGCTACTCTAGACTCAAACATACGACTAACCTTGCAACCAAGTGCTTATAGTTCAACGACTTAGCTAGGTGTACGGTTCTTGCTATTTTGCTATTGGTATTATGTGTGGTTGTGTACACTCTATCGTCCCACTTACCCTTTATTTTCCTTTCCTTTCTGCCGTGGTGGCTTCTAGCATCTACAATGCCCTCGTGACTGCTCGCATTCTGCTCAGCTGGTTTCCGCAAGCGCAAGGCATCAGTGCGCTCCAACCTCTTTTCCTCGTTACCGACCCATTCCTCAATCTTTTCCGAGGGCTCGGCCTCCAGGTATTTCTTGTATTCTCTCAATTTTTATCGTGCTCGTTGATATGAGGCAAGAATTTATGGGTGCTGGGCAGCTGCTCAATTCACATTTTCTGAGATTCACTTCTAGCTCGTTGCAATTTCCGCAGTGCTTTAAATAGCTCAACTAGCAAGCATAGAATTCCATCGTTTTTATTTTTCGGAAACTACTGGTTGGCTTACTCCTGTGTCACCTATTTTCTTCTGTATTTCGCTGTGAATTCCATCGGGCGTTTCTTAAACATGCTTTATGTGCGTACCTCGCTGCTGCTCTTGCTGCGCAATACAGTTCGCGGGAATCGACTTTTCGATTCTGCCTGCGTTCTTCCTCCTTTCGCAGTCGCAGAGCGCCATCATGGCGCTGGGCGCGGACGAGCTGCCTGCGGCCAGTGTGGTGCCGCCGCCCCACGGCGTGACGCCTCGGGCGCAGCCGGAACGCCGCGCAGTGCCTTCGTGGCTGCGCAGTAATGCTGCTCCTAGTAGCGCGCCAACGGCGGGCTTCGTGGCAGTGTCCCCGCATGGCTTGCACGACACTTTCCGGGGTACGCGCGTTATTTCGTAAAAGGCGCAATGATTTGAGTTCGGTGTTTCGCGTTATGATCTTTATGCCTTATCCTTATGTGCGATTCAATTACTCCCTGAGACTAAAAATCTTAGATTCAGATAGCGGATAAACCGATGAACTGATAAGCGATGTAAGTAAGTGAAATGCTTTTGTCGTAAATAGGTATAAGTAAGTCATTTCCTGAGATTTAAAATCTTAGATAGCCGATGAACGGCGTAATTAAGTAAGTGAGATACTTATGTCGTACGTAAGTTTAAGTAAGAAGTAAGTAAGGTAAGTAGCAAAGTAAGAAGTAAGTAAGCAACTGAGTGGTATTATGCCAGAGGCCAGATCTGGGTAATTGCGGGGTGGTTGATTTCGTATATAACGAAGGTTAATCAGAAAACTGAGGTCCTCTGCAAGTGGCGCAATAGAGAACTGCCACATGTGGCCACATGGGCGGTGGACGTGGCGACGTGGCACGTGGCACATTAACGCGCGCCAAATACGCAGTCACACTCCCGCCGTCTTCTTTGGAAGACGAACATAGAGCCACCGCTATAATTGGGCATATGCAGCTCAAGTGCCTTTGCGATTTCCACTTGATCGTAGCCCTCGTTCACCTCGTTCACTGCTCACTGCCTAAAACTGGAAGATCAGATGTCTCAGCATTTCTGTCCAAAATTGCACTCAATTTTTGTGCCATTTTTTTTCTTGCGAGAAAATGGCGATGTTGACGTTTCCACGGTGTTCGGGTTTGCTCCTGAGCGCCCTAGCTATGACTACAGGATTTCAGCCTCAAACCACGCCAGCAGTGTCATTATTCCGAGCGCCTAGCTTGCCTGTAGGATTGTCAACTCGGCCACTTTTCTTTGCCGGAAGAGCATTCACATCAACGAAGCCAACAACGGTCCTCTCTGGCACCGCTGCTGGCGCACCTTACGGAGACCAAGCAGACGCAGTGCAGCGATTTCGCCAGAACAAACGCGTAAGACGGGAAGAAGACGAGCGTGACGAGACGGCGAAGCGCAAGGTGCGGCAAGGCATTACGCTATCACAGACGTTTGCTTGTTCAACGTCCCTTTCATGTCACGGATCTTTGCGCGCTACTTCTGTCCGCGTGCGAATACACGAGCCAGCTGCACAAGAAGGATCGATTATTTATGGCATGCTTACTTTTGTTGTGACTAGACCTCAAATTCGCTCGCGTTTCGTTGTCTTTTGGCCGCAGCACAGTATCTCATTCTGCCCCTTTTCTCTCTGTGTACATAACCTTGTTCACACAGGCGAAGAACGACCCCGAATGGGACTTTTTCGACACGGCTTCGGTGAATGTGCACGGGGGCAACGGCGGCAACGGTTGCGTGGCGATGCGCCGTGAGAAAGGCGTGGACATGGGCGGCCCCAGTGGCGGCAACGGTGGCAAAGGCGGCAGCGTGGTGTTTCACTGCAACAAAGATTTGAACACCTTGGGCTTATTGCGACGCCAGGTGCGGCACCAACACCTAGCTATTGAAGAAATGAAACTTTACAATTAGTCTCCATCTTTATATGTTGTGCTTCGGTCCATCTTTACACGTTGTGTCTAATTGCCTGTCTTCATGCATCGATCATTTCTCTCCTCCGCGCAACAGGTGCACTACAAGTCGAAAGACGGCCAAAACGGCCAGGGGAAGTCCCGGCACGGCCCTCAGGCAGAAAACCTAGTGGTGCAGGTGCCCCCGGGCACTGTGGTGCGAGACTTGCAGGGGCGCTTCGCCGGAGAGCTGGTGAGAAGGAGGAGGTCTGATAATGATGTAACGGCGGTGGTGATGATAGGGTGATTGTGTTGGCGGTGCTGGTGCTAATAGCAGCGGTGGACAGAAACGGGTAGAAACAGGAATACGCAGCTTGGGCTGATGGATATGAATGAGAATTCTCTTTTCGAATCATTATCTACTATATTTCTTGTTTACGTTTGATGTTCTTGGTTCAATTTGGTGTCTCACCAAAAACTACGACACCAGGTGCGCGAAGGAGACGAGTTGGTTGTGGCGCGGGGAGGGCGCGGGGGGCGCGGCAACGAAGCGTTCAAGACCCCGAGAACCAAAGCGCCGCGGATGGCGGAGAAAGGCGAACCGGGCCACGAGCATTGGCTGCAGGTAGGCTTTGCTTAGCAATGCTGGTCTATCTCTCCCTCTCTCTCTCTTCGTCGCCTGAGAATGCTCGTCCACCTTTGCATGGGTTTTCTTTCTTGTATATTTGTACTTCGTCGCCTCCCCTCACTTTTTTTTTTAAAATCTCTCGTGGGGATACAGGTTGAACTCCGACTAGTGGCCGATGTGGGGTTTATTGGCGTGCCCAACGCGGGCAAATCAACGCTGCTCACCGCCGCTTCCAACGCCAAACCCAAAATCGCCAATTATCCGTTCACTACGGTAGGTGGCTACATAGTTTAAACTTATTTTTCGTTTCTCGCTGATTTTACTCTTCTGGCTATGTCGTTTTAATATTTACTAACTCTTATTGTGATATTTTTCCTGTGCCCTCGGAACACTATTTTTCTACCCCTTTTTAATAGATCTCCCTTTTTTTCCTTCATGCCTGCGCCCCTTTCTTTCTCTTTTTTCTTCTCCTTCTTGTTCTTCTACAGGTGGTCCCTAATTTGGGCGTGTGTGATTTGCTGGACGTTGGCAGTGGCGAAGAGGGCAAAGCTGCTCTAGGAAGTGGGGGCCACGGCCTAGTGCTGGCGGACATTCCTGGCTTGCTCGAGGGCGCGCACGAAGGGGTAGGTGGAGAAATGGTCTCTGCGCAAAACATATGCACGAGTAGGAGTGCACGGTTGTGCTTTTGCAATCCCATTCCCCTCTCTCTGTCTCTCCTGATTATTCCATTTATTCACTTGCATATTCTTGCACGTATCAATGTTTCTTCTATTAATTTCTCTTCTTTGCGTCTACCGTCGTCATCACGTACCATCGTTCTAACCATTACTATATGATATTAGGTGGGGCTGGGCTTGGCGTTCTTGCGCCACGTGGCCCGTTGCCGCGTCCTGGTACATGTGCTGGACGGGACCAGCGACGACGTGCTGGGCGATTTTGCGGCCATCAATCAGGTAGGAAGAGCGTGTGTGGAAAGTGAGAGAGAGAGAGGGGGGGGGCGGTTTCTAGAGGAGTCATAGGGGTAGTTGTTTCAGCAGTCGAAAATTCGGTAAAGAGGAAAGTCTGAAATGGAATAAAAGACTATGGAGCGATGGTCAGTTTTTATTCCTCTGGAGCAAAGAAAGAGTCTTTAACGCGTGTTTCCAGTTTCTTCCTCGCTGCTCCTTTCCCTCATCCCATTTCATCTTCCCCCCCCTCCGTCTTCATCAGGAGCTTGAGCTGTTCAGCCCTCAGCTCGCCCTCAAGCCGCAAGTAGTGGTGATCAACAAAGCAGACCTGCCTGACGTGCAAACGCGCTTGCAAGAAGAGAAACTGCTCGAGAAAGTAAGTGGTTACTGTGGTTGTCACTATAATTGTGGTTGGTGTGGTGACAGCATTGCCAGCATACCCACTTTCGCTGCGCATTCTTTTTTTAATGAAATCTGTTTTGGCTCTCTCCTCAATCACACACTACAACACGACAGGTGCGAGCCGCGGCAGGCCACAGCCGAGTCATGGTGATCAGCGCGATGGCGGACCGTAAAACCACGGTGAAAGAACTGATGCAGCGCACCGCCAAGCTGGTGGCCGTGCAGGTAAAGAATTGCGCTCTAATAAGCAAAGAAGTAGCAATGAGAGGAGTAGAAGGAGTTGGTGTATAGAAGTGGATTGTTACCTATTTTTTACACACGGGGCGACTTTTTTAAACTTTAATCAGATATTCAGTGTCACTCATCCGCAATTACACTAACCTTTTTTTATCCACCTTCCTCACCTTTCACTCTTTACCTTCGTCCCCTAGCCGGCGGCCCCAACGTTTGCGGAGTCGGAGCCCAACGTTGCGCGCATCAATTTAGCGCCCAACATCGAAGACGAAGACGCTGACCTGAGCTTGGTGAAACAATGAATGGCTATACTTGAGAATCATTAGAAACAGCTAAAACTTCGATTCCGACATCATCACATGGAGTCTTATTTTCTTTTTGCGATACGCAGAAAGTACTTTGCCTTCTTCACGTTTCTTCTCTCTCGCGATTCCTCTTCCCCCTTCATTCTCTGCATCCTCAAAATGTATTTTTTTAAATCTCATTCATGTGTACCTCGTCATCTCAGACGGGCCCCCGCGGCATTCGGTTCGAGATTGAGACCCACCCGGACTACCCGGGCCAGTACCGGATCGTGTCCAAGCGGCTGGAGACTCTGGCCCGGATGACCAACTGGGAGTACAGGGAAGCGTCAAGCCGGTTCGAGCGGATTTTGGACGCCTGCGGGGTATGTTAAGTACACTAATTCAGAAGACAAATAGAGAGAAGGGAAAGATGGTATGGAAAAGTTGACGCGAACAAGTGTGTGTGTGTTTTCCCTTGCGTCTCTCTCTCTCTCTTTTAATCCTCACCTTTTGATCTTTGCTATCACGTTCTTTTATTATAATCGTGTTTTCCTGACTTGAAAACTTCTACGCATTTGTCCGTATAATTGTCCGCAACACTATCGTCAGGTTCTGGGAGCTCTGGCTGCTCGGGGCGCGTCGGAAGGCGATTTGGTGATGCTTGACGATTTGGACTTCGATTATAGCCCGAGGAGGAAGTCTTACGTGCCGAGGTTGGAAGGATGCTTGTTGGAATGTTGTTGAGTAGCGCATAGTTCGTATATTTTTCGAAGATTGTTGCGCCTTCCGTCACACCCGCCAATATTCCAACTTTCTCTTTATGTTTAGCTCTTAGTACCTAACGTTTTTTGTGTGTGCTCCTTTTGTCCCGATGTTGGTGAATATACAGGCATTTGGTGGAACGGGACGCTAAAATTGCGAACGCGGCGATGCAGCGCGGCCAGTCCCTCATTGGTGGAGATCCGAAGGCTGAGCGGTCGAGTGGCAGGTACGCATCCATCATCGCACTATTGCAGACAGACCGTATTCCACCGTACTTACCTTCATTCATTTCACGATCGTTGCCTGAAGCAGCGTCAGAGTTTGAATCTAGCCGTTATCATCAACATTATCCTCGCTTTCTGCGCTCTATGTATGGTGCTTCTTGCTCATTATTGTTTTCCTTCACTCTGTTTGTTGCGTGTGCGCCTGCGTATTTCTTTCACCATCTTCTCTGCCAAGCAGCCCCTCGGCGCTCGGCGGCTTGGTTGGCTTCGAAGCGTTTGCTGCTGGCGTGGGCGGCGGGGATGCCGACCTCAAAGACTTCGACGATGAGTTAGAGGTAACGAAATGAAGGAGTAGTGGGATAGAATAAGGCATGCATGTGTGAAGCTGGCGAATTATGATTGACATCAATGGTTGATGGTTGGAAAGCACGCAGTTTTCAGAGAAATCAATTCTGCTGCTTCATTATTTAAAGTTTGGCTTCGGGTAATATATTCTCTGCTCTCATCCCGTTTGTCTTCTAACGATGTGTGTCCTTTTCTTCTCTCTCCCGCCCCCCCCCTTCCCGCCCTTGAATAGGACGACCTCGACGACGAAGATTACGTCTTTGACCCCAACGATTTCGACGCAGCTGACTTCAGCGAATGGGGTACCGGTAAGCGAGGCTGTGTGCTGTTGGTGAGAAACTGTCACATGAATCTACACGGGCACTCCCCTTTCGAGGAGTTCACCTATCTAAAAGATTTGTTAATGGAATTCCCTTTCCTTCTGTATTTGATTTATTCATTGCTTGCACTTATCCACTTATGACAAAAGTCATATGAATGTGTACATGTACCTATTTTCAGGCGACGAAGCGGCCGCTGACGCTGCTGCGCGCGCGTATTGGGCTATGGAGGCTGCGGCACCTGCTTCGTCGTCTGCTAGCAGCAAAGCGAAAGCCTCCACCGTTACTGCTCAAGCTCCTGCTGTGCTGCCCTTCGGTGTGAAGGTTATTACACAATCCATGTATTCTACTCATGCTGCTGTTATATAGGCCCGTGTCTTAAATGTAATATCGCCATTCGTTTTGTGTCTGTGCGATGGCAGGTTTATGAAATCGACGAAGACCTTTTAGGCAGCGATGACATGGATGACGACGACGACGACGAAGACCTCGATCTGATGAGCTCTGGTCAATTTGAGCTGCGAAGTGAAGGCGGCGAAGCTTCCTAAGAAACCTTGAAACATTGAGTACCTCCTGTGGATAACCGTGGATATGCTTTCCAGGAGAAGCCTCCTTCTTTTGTGCTTATCCTGCATTACCCAGACATGGGCTCGTGATACCAGTAGTCACACGAAAACAATGCACTGTGCGCGAACTGTCTGCGTTCGAACTGTTCCGGCGTCTTCAAATCTTTTGTTCTTGTATTGTGTTCGTCAGAACTACATGCTGCGCTATACGCGAGTTCTGCTCTATGTGTAATGGCGTAATGGGTAGAGAGTTTAAAACGGGGTCCGGATGCTCTTTCTGATATCCCGTAACAAAATCAATTCGGCTGTCCGCTGGCCCACTGGCCCTCTTTTCTTCCCTCTAATCTAATGGAATCTATGAACTCATAACAATTCGACGTGGCACGCGTTTATGTAGTGGGTCTCTCAACAAACCAATAATAGGAATCTCGAATCTCAGGGTCTTATATCTCTTGAGCCGCGAAGAACAGTTGTAAACTGCTTGTCACCAAAGACCTAACTGGATTCGCAGCACTTCGACACATCAAAACCCATGGGCTGCATCGAAAACACGTCCAAAGTTTCGAAAAGGCATTCCCCACTTTCCTCCCCACCTTGCCGAGTTTCAGAGGCACGGAATTCTCCTCGCAAAGCAGCCACTGGTTGTACAGAGGCAAGAGCTGCAACGCCAACAGCAGTAGGCACTTTTGGGTAATGAAATATCGTGGCACTGGGGCTGATACCATCGTCAAAAAAAGCTTCCACCACAGAACCATCCACAAGGACTCTCATCGTTCTCGTTATCTTTGAGTCCTCGTCGTCAAGACTACCACCCTCAAGAGTGGATGGATGGTCCTCAAGCGAGGGGAGCATAACATCAAGGTATTCTGCGCCAGCGTCAGTGTCCAAAAGCACTCGCACACCACACTGAATGTGTTTTGTTGTACGCGAAGTTGGTGCCGCCATGCGCACCTTGACCTCAATGTCAAGATGCGCGCCTGCAGCGACACCTAAAGGAGGAACTACACTGGTATACTTTGCGCCATCGGGACTAGAGATATTGACTACTGTCCCACCAAGTTGAACAATAGGAGCGTCTGAGCGTAAATTTGCAAGACCAGGCAGGGGCAACGTTCGAAGGCGGTGGTCGCATTCGTCGTCGGTATCATTGCCACCGGGGCACTTATCAGTCAAGACAAGTGTGCGAGGTACGGCGAGCACATTTTGCCAAGGACGATTCCAGACACCACCGCTATCCGGTAGATCATCATCGAAAGTTTCGAAGTCGTCTGCGCCCTGAACTAAAGTTCTTTTGGCCTTTTTGTTGAGCTGCACATCAGCGTGGCCTGTAAATACCGAACCCTGCGGCCACGGTAACATCTTCAGCCACCCCCAAAGAACACGCCGGCCACCAGCATCGGGGTTTGCGTCCAAGAAAGACTTTGAAGCGTAGAAATTAGGATTAACGTCATATTGTTGAGGCAGCTGTTCTTTGCCGTTGAATCCGTCTGCGGCCTTGAAAACGCCAGCTTCTGGGTCATAGCTGCCGGTGTAATACCAGTCGCCACTCACTCCACCGTTCAAAGAATACTTGCTGCACCAAACATCCGCATCTTCAGTAGACTTGGCAAGAAAGGTCGTCGATTGGTCGCTCGAGTCCGAACATAGGAACAGGTCAGGGCATTCCCAGAAGTACGGCCCCTGTAGATTTGGATCGCTCGCGTGCGCAAGGCCACGGCTCTTCCATGCGGATGGTTGCGCAAGAAAAGCAGTTGCGCTTCCGGTCCCATTGGCTTCCCACAGAGCAGTGCCATTCAAGGTACCCACGAACATTTGGTAAGCGCCAGTGTTCGGTAAAGGCCCAAGCAGTGACGTTGGGTCTCGGCTTGTATTTTCAGGAGTGAAGAGTGGTTCCGTTGCAGGCATATCCGCGTATTTCCATTCAGTTAGATACGGGTCGCCCATACGGTCGACAGGTGAAGCTAAAAATATGTCACCAGTACTTGAGCTGACCGTGAGCAAAACTGTTGAATTCGCGCCATTGAGCACCGTTGCAGAGCCACTGAAGTCTCCTCCCGCATCGTACGATTCACCCAGATCGAGAGCAATCGGAAGTTGCACCCAATCAATTAAATTGGTGGACGTTGCGTGCCCCCAGGTACGAGGAGTGCTGTATTGATAAAACAAGTGGTACAGGTTGTGTACGGGGTCGAAGAATGGCCCATTCGGGTCATTCAACCAGTCGAAAGGATACGGCAGGAAATGAAACGTAGGCAGCCATGGATCTGAAAAGTTTCGAGGATCAGAGCTGCTAGCGGTGGCAAGAATGAACACGTTTAGAAATAGCGCCAATTCCCGCTTCATTTTTTTCGCCGGAGGTTGACGTGCCTTCGTGAATGCTGCGCCTGATAATGCTTACTGGGACGCTACTCAACCCAGCAACCCAGCCGCTTCTAGCTTCTGTTGTAGAATGAGCTTGGTGATTGTTGCTGATGCTTGCTTGTTGATTGGTGCACTTCCAACGACAACCTGCAACCTGCAACCGCAGCCTGGAACTGGAACTGGAACCTTGAAGCAACTTGAACCCGAAACAGTCGATGGGTACCTTCAGTGTGGTGTACTACATTCGTACGAACAGCGCAAGGCACATACGGGGCATTAGCCCAATCCTTAATTTGTTCCTGGTGGGTGAACAACTCTACAACCCGATTCTTTGCTAATACAGCTCACACAGAATTATTATCGTGCCCATGGAGACAGCGCGCCACTTACTTGGCTTGTCTGTTTGTTAGTAGTTTAATTCTCTCTCTCCAGTTTACTTACGCGATTATCCTTATATTATACTTAGAGAACCAGTATTTATCTTGAGCTAGTCAGACCTCTTTCTGCCACCATACCACTTCCGCGAGTCTTCTCCGTCGCTTGGGCATTCTTAATATCGGCAGTTACTTTCATAATCGGATTCTTCGTTGGGCTGGCCACGTCGCACGTATGCCCATGAGCCGGGCGCCACGGCAGTTACTGACCGGTTGGGTATCGCATTCTCGACCGATTGGTTGTCCACAGATGACTTGGGGCAGGACGTTGGAGAACGCGCTCAAAAGTAAGGGCATTTCGTAGGATTTCGATGAGTGGATCGCCATTGCCAAGGACAGGTCGAAGTGGAGACAGCTGACTCACTCCATTCCCAAACCTCCTGATGCCTGACGGCTGAAGGACACCTCGAGAGAAAATGATTACAAATGCATTACGCAAAAGGACACTCAGCCCAGTCAGACTTGTTCTGAAGGTTACATTTTTCTGTTGCTATTTGCCACAGTGGTGTTTCATTGTATTTTGAGACAGGCCCCGAAGGACCGGAATTAGAAGACTAACAGGTAGAGAAGAAAAGCAAAGCAGCGGGGAGTATTAACTAGACTAGACTACGCGAGCTCGAGAATGATTTTAACGCTCCGAACATTTTATCCCATCTATCCTGTGCAGATAAGAAAGCTGTAGAGAGGACGCGTGACCGCGTGCACTTGCAGCGAAATCACCCGGTAATACTGCTTACTAGCGAGTGTGCTCTTTCTGCGCATTTACCCTGGAGTACGCATGTTCTTGTACTTTACAGGCAGCTGCCTCTTCGTTGTGAAACATGAACTTCTAGTATTTTTAAGGATACGTAGTGTTGCCTCGCATTTTAAAGGAACTTATAGTGATGCTTTCTCACTGCTGCGCACTATTCAATTTCATTTCGGCCTAATTTCTTCTAATGGCGTGTGTTTTTGTTTGATTCTTAGCCATGGATGGTTTACTTCGCTGAGCTTCTCCCAGACACTAGCAGCTCTCAAGAACCGGAAGAGATTCAGGAAACGCGCTTACATAGAATGGAACGGCTCCTTAAGAAATCTGATCACCCGTACGACAGGTTCGTGAGTGACTTATTTCTACTTGCACCCCAGGCAACCCCACTGAGGACAACTAGACTCCACCGTAAAACACGTGCATCTAGACATTAAACATGGCCTAAATTCCTTGCCGCATAACAGAATGGCATGGAAGATTTGGTGGCATGTCACATCACAAAACTGGTTCGAAGCTTTCATCATGGTAAACATTCTCGGGACTGGGGTCTTGTCTGGCCTGGACTTGGAATTTGCTGACCGCAAACCCGGTGTAAACGTCGTCGTCGACGCGCTGTCGTCCATGACGTCTGTTGTATTCACCTTCGAGTGTGTTCTCAAGATCGTTGCTGAAGGTTGCCGTCCGCTGAATTTCTTCCAAGACAAAGCTGATGGCTCTTTTAATACATTTGACTTTTCGATCGTCATCTTGGGCTGGGTCTTCACGCTGTATGGCGAGAGTAGCACTGCGATTGGAGCAGTGCGTATGTTGCGGCTCGTTCGTCTTTTGACATTTATCAAGGGTGTCAAGCAACTTCGTGTCATTGTTGCAGGTGTCATTCAGGTGAGTTGCTAGGTGCCATTTTCTCCGGTCTTATCTCGAATACTCTGCCTTGATGTTATAATTTCTTGTGGAAAAGCCTCTTCGAGAAGAAATCAACTCATGAAGCGTGCTTGAAATCTACGTGAATCCCTTGCTCGCTCATCGAACCTCTTTCGAATCTTTCTCAGGGGCTGAAAAGCGTGCTTTACATTTGCATGCTTCTTTCGCTCGTCGTCTACATGTTCGCTATTTTGGGCTGTCTCTTCTTCGGCGAAAATGGTACTTCAACACTTGTCACGAGTGTATGTTTCGTCATAGTGCTTTTGCGTATCGTTGCATCATCGATGCTTTTCCGTTTTGTTTTCAGATCCAGCGCGTTTCGGAACAATTCGAATCGCTCTCATGTCCCTCTTTCAAATTTCAACACTGGCAAGTTGGACTTCCATTGCATATTCGAGTTGGTGGGGCTGTAATAACTACCTTGGTTCGGCTTACGCCGGAGCAGAAGACCCACCGTCAAGGATTCGGAGTGACCTTTGGGCTAGTCAGTTCGAAGCATATAAATGTGCGTTCAACGTTAATTTATACGTTCTCCAGTCACCACTTTTATTTTCTTTTCGTTCTACATACTTATCACGGCCTGGGTTATCATGGTAAGGTCTTTATCATATCCTGGTTTTCTTTATTATTGGTTGTTCAACACTCATTTGTTGCTTTTTTGCAGTCTCTTTTCATCAGCGTCATTAGCATGGGCATGATTGAGGCATATTTTGATATGAAAGACGAAGAAACCCACACAAGTTACGTCGGTCAACTAAGTGAAAACACCATGTCAGATAGTCTCAAGAAGAAGCTGAATCTTGCGCTTGAAGACACTCACATCGAGGAGGTTTTTACGACTCCCATGGAAAGAGCTAAAGAGTCAGCGACTCGCGTTATGAATTCGAGCTGGTTCAATCCCACCATCACGTGCACTATCTTGATTGTTGGGCTGATGATTGGCATTGAAACCGATCGTACTATGGACTGCACTCGCTTGACGGCTCGCGCAAATGGACGCGAAAATGACGACCCTAGGTATGGAGCTCGTATGGAAAACAAGTGCGGAACATTTTATGCGGGTGAGTATATCAACGTAATTTCGCAAATAATTTTTACTCTTGAAATTATTGTCAAAATGTGTGCGGACTGCGACAAACCAATGCGTTTCTTTAACGACAAGTTTAATGGCGGCTGGAACCGTTTGGACTTCTTTGTCATTTTTATGGGATGGCTTGAGATGTCTCCAGCGGGTATTGTGCTTAAAATTTTCCCCGTTGTTGTCCTCCGTCTACTTCGCCTTCTGCGGGTATTTCGCCTCGCCAAAGCACTCCTCCGGCTGCGATCGATTGTTGAAGCTCTTCTGAGCGGCCTTTCAGCAGTTGGTTGGATTTGTGCGCTGGTGCTCATATACAACTACATTATTGCATGCTTTGGCGTCTTGCTTTTTAAGAAGACGGACCCTTTTCACTTTGGCACTGTGGGGCGCGCCATGTTCACAATTCTCCGGATCGAAACGCTAGACTCATGGGACCAGATTCTGTACATTACCATGTTCGGGTGCGAGAACTACCCTGGATTGTACGGATTTCTGAAAGACAACCCAGTGACTCAATGCAAGCACTCATACGCTTGGGGTTGGTTTGGCGCCTACATAGTTTTGTTCATTGTTTTGACGGGCTCGTACATCTGTTGTACTCATTGGTATCATCTCCATCAAGTATGACGAGGCTTCAAAGAAGTCAGCTCTTCTGGCTCAAATGCGTGACGATCTCGTGAGCGTCAAGGAACGCGCCATTGAAGATGATCCAGTGTTTTTTGATAACGTTCGGTTCAAGTTGATTCAAGACGCATTTCAAGACTTGGATGCGGATGGTGGGATTACTCTTGACCTCAATGAAATGGCCCCTTTCTACCATTACGTATTTGGTCATATTTTTGGGGTGGCGCTCTCAAGAGAGCAAAATGAAGCTTTGTTCCATCTCATGGATGCTGACGGCGATACAACTTTGGGCCTCAACGAATTCATTACGTTCATCCGTGTCATTAAAGCTATCGAAAAGCACTGCAAAGCCGATCCTGAGTTTGAAAAGAAAGCTTTTCCACCTGAACTCGTGAAGCGAATTGAGGGATCAGACTCAGAGTCGTGGAATGCAGCCATGGTTCGCTATGATGACGAAATCACTCAAAGTGCATGGGATTGTATGATCAAATACCTCGATGTACCAATATCAGAAGGTGTGGTACAAGATTTTGCCAACGAAGAAAACGTGAACCGGCTTCGAAAAGTCATCAAAGCGTACGATAGCGACAAAAGCGGAACCTTAGACACTGGCGAACTTGCTGCAGGCTTATTGAGCGCAGGCGTTCTCGTGAATTCAAGGCAGTCTGAAGCATTCAAGACTACGCTTGATAAGAACGGTGACGGTCAAATCACTTTTGATGAGCTGCTTGAGGAGCTGAATAACATTCTGAAATACCGCAATGAGAAGGGCAGAGATAGCGCCAAGAAGGAAGCAGAAAGGATTTTGCGCCGAGTCAGCATAACTTCGGATGGATCTTTGGCGTTATCAGAAAATGAAGGGCCTGTTTTGACGCCTGCTCAAACCTTGGAGGCAGCTCTTAATAGGGCAGGCTCTGAGTTGAGCACGGATGAAATCGTGAAAGTGTGTTGCGGAGGCACTGCTCAGCGTGTTCTCCTTGAGACGAGCGGTTCCTCTAATAATGACAATGACAAGGAAAGGGATGAGCTTGCACAGGTGTTGGAAAAAACAATCGCTCAAGAGGTTCGCCGATTTCATGCCAGCAGAAACCGCGGGCAAAAGCTCATTGACAACGTGCCTTCGCATCAGGTGTTGTCGACGACGCAATTTCGGCCACCTGAGCAGCCTAGTTCGACTGCTCCATTTTGCCACAATGCAATCAATTCCAAATTGATGAAACGAACCCCACTCTCCATTGAGCCTAAGCGCCCGTTTGGGCGAGCAACGACGCCTCCTGGGCGCCCAAATAGAGATAAATCGCGCATCTCGAATTACATGGTAAATGGCGCTCGTGGCGGTGCGGTGGGTACTACTTCAACGCATAGGCCACCGCTCCAGAGGCCGAACAACCGGGAAAGGAACTATCCAGCTCCTCGGTTGCAGGCTTCTTCTGAAGTGGAGAGCTCGAGTGTAGTGTCTGCTCCATGGAATGGCACATTTGCAACAGCACCGCACGAGGAGTTGAAGGAAGAAGTTCCACGATATGAGCGGCCAAGAGTCCACAACCGTGCGCCTCCTTTGGGTGACGTTATCCCTGGACCCACTTTTTCTCGAATGGGGCGCCCTTTTTACGAGAATACCGACCCCATTGGCATGAGCGTTGGCAGAAGTCACAGCTTGGACAGCAGATCGAATGTCACTCGCCAAAAGCAAAGCGAAGGCTCGCACGGGTCTCGGGACCGAGGAATAGCCGGTGTGTCTCCCAGATCAAACCTCTAGCTCGGCGAGTTCTGGCCTTGGTTACTTGGTTGATCACTCGTATCGTAGGTACACTCGGACTAAACGCATACGCGCACATACACTGCGCATGCGCTTCAAATTACAAAGGTATTTCCTATTTCTCTTTTTGATATTAATATTTGAAAGCGGGCCCTATTAATATAAAAAAATAGAGCGGAGCCGCGCGAAATCTTTTACATTTCGCAACTATAGGCTATAGGCTTGAGTAGGTGGAAGGTGGAAGTAGGTGCAATCGCAATTTGTACTTTGGACCTCAATTTACATTTGCTTTTGCTTTTGTAGCTCCCTGTCTTCTGCCTTTGTATGTTTTAAATTCATTGTCCATGTATATGTGTAAATATATATTCATTTATTTATAATTTACGACGTGCGGCG
>Ga0307979_1001600_pt1 | contig 16072 bp, 9 predicted proteins | sample OrgLakmetage1058_FD_201833 | JGI IMG/M metagenome (GOLD analysis project Ga0307979, IMG submission 201833) | Saline water microbial communities from Organic Lake, Antarctica - #1058 | ecosystem: Environmental > Aquatic > Non-marine Saline and Alkaline > Saline | place: Antarctica: Organic Lake...
AAATGAGAGAGACCCGCATATAACGGCGTTAGACTAAATCTCTCGGGCGGTCCTTGTAGACCGCCCCTCAAACTGATACTTAATACTCATAGTTAGATTTCTATCACTAGAAGCTCAAACCAGCATTCAGGAGAGTCGCCCATCCCCGAGCAATTGCGTGACCCCATTTGCGTGCAAGCTTCTGTCTGAACAAGGCTTTGGCTTCTGAAAAGCCAATGTTTCAAAAAGCCGTGTGTTTGCGAGCCATTTCCCGAGCGGCAAGGTCCAAAATGAGGCTGAGATCAGAGGAAACACCCCCGTTTTTGAGACAGGCCCCGAAGGGCCGGAATTAGAAGACAAACAGGCAGAGAAGAAAAGCAAAGCAGTTTTTCCCTCTTTTTCTTTTTATACCATATCTGTAGTGCAATTCTTCCAGAATCTCCAGGATAGGAGCCGCCCCAGCAAACCAGCAACCAACCAAGCATCAGCTTTTCACAGTAACTGCCCGGCAAACGTTGCCCACGAGATAGTGCGTCTTATCAACCAAAAATATGAACGCAACAAAAGATATGGCACGTTTAGGAGACGTATAAGTTTTTTTTTCATATCCCTAAGCAGCCCAGTGCATACTCATACAAGGGCTCTGTGATGTCGAGCAAGGAGGATGACGAGCCTTTAGCATCGGCTTTGGAGCTTCTAGCCGAATTACTTGACTTCAAAACATACTTCTACTCCAGCAACGAAACCGAAAAGTCGCGCCGCGTAGAAGCGGCTGTAGAGCGAATACTGGGTTTGCTGAGTGGCCATTTAGATGGGCCTGGAGAGTTTGCTCGGTCGCCTAGCTCCCGAGCTGCTCGCGCCTACGTGCGTGGACGAGCACTAGACTGCCGCGCCGAATTCAGCCCCGAAGCAGAAGTGGAGCTCGGCGTTGCTGTGAAACTGGCGCCTAACAAAGCCGCGCACTGGAATGCCATGGGCCATTGCCTATGGAAGAAAGGCGAGCAGCAGTCGGCCCGACATTGCTTTGAGCGCGCTCTAGCCTCAAACTGCAGTGCTTCACCTGCTGAAAGCGCAACTGCACTCCGGGAAATTTCTAAGCTAATGAGGCAGCTGCCCGTGCGATCAATGGCTGAGAAAGCTGGGAATCTTAGGGCTTCGCTTGAGCGTGCGGAAGCTGCTGTCGAGCAAGATTCTTCAGATGCTGAGTCATGGTGCGTTGTTGAGGATTTGGTTACCTCATTCCCTCTCTTCAGTTCTAATTGAGACTGCACTTCGCAACTTTTGGCTTGCGTGCAACTGTATTTTCTGATGTGTGCATATCATGACTCATACATACTGCGCAGGTACGTCCTAGGCAATGCGCATACAACGATCTTTTTCGCGCTGGCACCTCAACCCGAGACCGTGGTGGCAGCTGCATTGGAGTGCTACTCCAAGAGCGAAGAACACGGCGGTGGCCAAAATCCTGACTTATTCTTCAGTCGCGCACAGGTCAAAGTGCTGTATTCAGCGCTACATGAAGTTGAGGGGAGGCGGATAGCAGAAAAGTGCGAGGCGATGTTCTTGAAAGCTGGGTTGAAATATATACTTCGAAGCGATAGGTTTTCTTTACTCATCTTTTTGCACATTCTTCTGGTCTGAACTTTTTCTCCAGATTCATCGGTACAAAGGCGACTACCAGCTCGCTGCATCGGACTTCTGGACTGCAGCCACTCTCGATCCCGGCCTACCCTGCAGAGATGCTCTGAGTTCTATGGATGCGTTACTGTCGCGTTGCCACCACTTGTCAACGCATGGCCCACCACCCAATAGCCCTTCGTTCACGCCGCGCCGCAAGCAAATGCTGGTCGATGCACTGACCTCAGCTGCGTCGTCTTTACCTCAGGGAAGAGCTTCTACAGCGAGCACTAATCCAGACTCGCCTGTGCCCTCGACGGAGCCGGCGTCAGTGACACCGGCACAAAAGGTAGCCCCGAGTGAGTTAGTCATGTGCGGCGTGGCGGACCTTTCACCAGGTCATAACCGAGGTCGCGCCGTAGCCCTCGCAGTTGTATGCCCGGTAGATGCACGAAACGACTTCCCGCCGTCGCTGCACCTCGTGCTGGATGGAGTAGGAGGCTACGCAGTGTCTGCGCTTTACCAGGCGGACTTCTTGTCAGCAGCAGCGGCTGTCACCCCAGACCATCACCACTCTGATTCAGCATCAGGAGCAAGTGGAGGATTGGTGAGTAGCAGGCGCGACGGTGAAAAAGACCTAACTTCGAGTAGCAGCGTCAATAAGAATAACAATAGCAACAGCAACAGCAGCCGTAGCGGATATGCGTCATCGACGGTGGTAGTGGTAGTGCAGCACCCTGAAGTAGTTGACGTGTGCGTCCCACGAAGTGCTTTGCTTCGACCTCCTCCTTCTCCCTTGAGCAACAATAGCCAAGGAGGGGTGTCCAGTGGGAGTAGCAGCTTTGGCACAGCAGAGGGCTCGGCAGTGGGCGAAGCCAGCCATGGCTATTGTGAAGGTGGCGAACAAGAGGTAGTGTACTCTTATCGATGCGTGCAAATTCGAGATGGCAGGTCGGTGCTTGTGCACGGGAAACCTCTGCAGTGTGCAGACAAAGACAATCACTTGAAACTGCAACTTACTGCTTTTGACCGATGATAAATGAAAATAAAAAATAGCGACTTGGAAATCTGCGGCTTGCGGCTTGATGATTGCTCAATATGATGTCCATTCTGCTTGCTGTAATTCAAATAGATCAACGAAGAGTTGATGTTTTATGCGACCACGACCAGAAAGTGCCTACCAAGGATTTTTGTCCTTCCTTCCGTCAGTCACATCACAGACACAAAAAACCCTTGCGTGCTTGTTCTGACACGTTGTCATATGCTAGCACGTGCTTAATAACGTAGGTTAAACATTCATGTTTTGTACTGTAGTTTCACAGGTCAACTCCTGTCAGCTCTTAAATAACATCTCCATCCTCCATGGTAGGCTGCGTGCTTACACATACGCCTCACAAGTGTGATATCACCAAAGCGTTCATAAAAGAGGTCGAGAAGGTAGAGCGCAAGCAGTGTGACAACATACATAGTTCTGTGTGTCCGTCACTCAGTCACTCTGTTACATCACAGACACAAAAACCCTTGCGTGCACGTGCTTAACATAGGTTCGCATACTTACACTATGGTCTCACACGTGTGACTTATGTGTGACTTATGACATGACGATAGCGTTGGTACGTACTGTACTCCTATACATAGTTCTGTAGCGCTGTGCAGCAGTACGTCGACGGTATAGTAAGACCCGAAAATGCTTCAACCAGTCTTGCACCATGTGGAACAACGTACACGGTTTGCACACGATCCATGCTCCATATGACAAGATCCATATCATTTAACCAAGCACCAACTGAGCACTTCTTCTCATTCTTCGCTTCAAGATGTATACGAATGCGACGGTTGATGTCGTTATCGTTTACATCAAACCAACCTCCATAACGCACGAGAAATGCAGCACGATGTTTTTGATATGCATTAACCAACTCCTGGCGTCCCTCTGATACAACGTTATCTTTCGGTGAACCAAGATAGCGACGTTTTGTGCGCTGTGGAGACCTCGATGGTTTGAAGGTTGAGCGACGATGAGAATACCGCGAGGTCGTGCGAAGTGTGCAGTAACATGTAGCGCGTTACTTCTTCAAACAAGAGGTCGGCAAGTCGGCAAGGTAGACCATAAAAAGTGTAACAAGATGACGTGTACTTCTCTCTTATTCATCAACGAACAACGCGGACGAGTAACAAGGAGATTGAACAAGGGCACATAATATCATCGGGAAGTAAGACATACAGAGCAACATTGGTGACGATAGTCAAAAAGTACTGGCGACTGAAACAAAGATTCTACACTTCGACACCATCTCAAACTGTACACCTTCTGACGACACTTCTTGCACTTCCCCTTCTAACGATCGCCTCCAATGCAGCCCCACTTCGAAGGATCTTGCGGCACATGCCATTGCTTCCATTCAAACTTCCTTCACGCTCTCTCACGACATCCATTTCAAGGTATCGACAATCGACAACGGTATCGACATAAAAAAAACCTTCGTTGATCGTGGCGCGGCGCACCCGCGCCGCTGCAGTTTCTAATGTACTATACTTCAGATATGAAATTTTTGTTTCAAAAATAATATTGATTGCCACTCTAAAACACTGCTCTCCCTACGAGGGAGTAACTCTACCAAAATTCTGATAATCGTACTTAATTTTTGCATGATAGAGTTATTGTCATGAATAGTTTTGGTTTAGTTTTTGTGTTCGACTTTTCCAAAAACGTTGTGTGTGCCATCAATACACATTCCTTCTTAGACTTAAGCTTATGAACAAAACATCATAATTCAGGTTATCATGAAAATTACGCAAGTGTTTATTTGGTAAATGAGTGATTGCCATGCTTGATCTCAGAAACGGACGTGCACAAATCGTCCCAAAGCTGGACTACGACATACGAACAGTAGGCGCGAAAGCGCACCTTTTGGCACCTCACCATGTTACGGGTAGCAAAGGTGCTGAGGAGTATGGTGCTGCCCATAGTAGACGTCACATGGATTGAATCACGCGAAGCGTAAGAGCTAGAAATGAGTCTTGACACGACGTGTGTCCTAAAAAGAATCAGACACCCTATCCTACTAAATCCTAATTTCCGCAGGAAAACTTTCAAACAACCAAGCACATTTGACCAGGTATGTCCATTTCTTGGGATGAGTCAGGCATTTCACAGTACCTTCGTTTTTCCAAGGGTAGCAACTTCATTGCAATCTACTAGCTAGTAGTTGAGCGCAACAACACTCTAGATTTTCGGCACTACCCCGCACTGCCGTACTGCCTCCAACAAAACAGCAAGTAATCGTGACGATATTCAAAAAGGCAGTAAATGGTATTCGGGGGAATTGTTTGCTTGTTGGAATCTCGCTCCCCGCTTCCAAACGAAGGGCACGCAAAAAGAAAAATAGTAGTAGATGAAAAGGCTCGGCAGTGCATTCTCGACTGAGTTCCCGGATCCCAGAGACGACGCGGGCCAGACGCCTGAGAGCTAAGACGAAGAGGTCTCTTGAGAGATCATTGCAAAATCAAAGTGCACCCAGTCAACTCCAAGGAAGGGCGAGCCATAGCGGAGGGTAAGTTGGAGTTGAGGTCGCCGACGAACTCGAAGCCAGGAGAGCACACCCGAGCGGATAAGAGAAATAAGTAGATGAGCACACCTCATGACGTCGTTTTATAGAACGATACCTGAAATGAGTGAATCTTCACGAAACCGCAATTCGTTGTATCATTTTTCTGCTCTCCCAACATATTTACATTTCCATATGATTGTTGTTCATGAAATGTCAATTGAATTATTCCTTCCTATCATTAAATGCATTTGGCAGGTCCAATCCACTTTGCTCACTCCCAGTTGGTGCACCGTGTACAGCTCACGCAAACCAACCAAAAGAGGCAAATTGAAAGGGCAGTTCGAAGACATACAGTAAAAGTGCAACGAAAGAGGTCAGACAAGACTTGAAGAAAAAGCATTCAATCGCGCTGAGGTAAAAAAATTACCACGGGTTGGAATCAAAAATAGGATACTTGAAATGATAATACGATTTTAGCTCATTTTGAGGTCCTTATTTTGACCTTAATCTAAGCCCTTATTTGAGCCCTTATTTGAGCTTAAATTGAGCTCCCCCCTTTTTTATTCGCATTTCCTGGTCGCCATACCCAGGAGGTTTCATCCATTTTAAGACCATTTTAAGGTGCTTCTTTTGAGCTAAATTTAGGCACTTATTCAAGCTTAAATTTAGCCCCCTTAAGTAATTCTTAAACTAAATAAGATGAACTTATTGTAGGTCAACCGGATTCAACGAAGAGCTGCGAGCTGCGTGTTACTGCGAGCCTAGGCTCGCAGTTACCCAGATAAAAATGTGACGTGACAGAGGGACATTTTTCTTGGTAGGCACTTTTTGGTCGTGTCAGTACTAAACATCGAACTACGTTGATCTACTACTACGTTGATCTACTCTCAGAATTTGGCGTAGATTTACTCCCTCGTAGGGAGAGCAGTGTTTTAGAGTGGCAATCTGTATGACAAATCAATGAAACCAATAATTTCAACATGGACAACGTTCGTTCATATGATGTCATGTCATTGGTTTTGCAAAGCATCTCATTCTGTATTCTCGCGTGTTTATACCACTTATATACTTTGAAATCGAAGAAAAAAGAAAAAGTGAGCAATTTGATTGCTTCATTGTCAACTAATGGTCGCCTCATCAATCTGAATCGACCTGATGCCGATTCTTACGACATGGGAGCGATCAATCTTTCAATGACTTTTAAGTCTGAAAGCGAAGATTACATTCGACCCACTCTATGGTTGCGGGAGCGTGTTCGCAATGTCTTGACTACGAACCCATGGTTAGCTGGGCGTCTCTGCGAAACCGACTTCGGAAAACATGCCCCAGTATCCTTGTGGGTGCCAGAACTCGACGACTCTGAAACACATCTCGATCGATGCTTCTCCCACATTGAAGTCGAAAACTTAGCTGAGGCGTCAATGAAACTACCTGACGCAGCATTCGCACTTCCGGGTCGTGCGTGTATTAATACAGAGGAACCGCTTTGGAAAGTAACCCTCATTACTCACAAAACACTGGATAAATGCGTTCTTTTTGTATCCATGTGTCACGTCCTCGGCGATGCTTGTACTTTCTTTGATATTGTGCACATGCTCAGCGAATGTGGGCCAGGTTCGCACAGCATGATTCCTGATCGGGTCGAGCCCTATGAAGATGCGTCAGGAACCAGATTTCTTTCCCCGAAATTGTTGTATAAGGCTGTGCCCATTTCGCCAAAGAAAATGCTTCATTTGTGCTTCAAAACGATCTTGTGTCTTCCAAAAATCATAATGAATAAGCAACTGCCTAATGTTCTCGAAGTAATCGATCCTTCGTGGATTGAAGAAGAAAAGAGACGAGCAACGAACGTAAGCGCCAGGGTATCTTCGAATGACATCATAACGTCGAGTATTTTGCGAACTCAGTCTCCCAGCTTCGGTGTTATGGCCGTGAACCTGCGAAGTCATCTTCCGCATATTCGTGGTAATCTTGCAGGGAATTACGCTGGATGCTTTGCTTTAGAAACCAGTGATTACGCAACGCCAAGTGGAGTGCGAAATGCTCTTCAGAGGGCGCTGCAAACATTGAAATTGAGTAATCAGCCAAGGCCAAGTATCGAATGCTGCAGCAGTGAAGTTGCGTTTATCACGAACTGGGTGAGTTTTTTTCGAGATGTATCGTTGCCCAAATATCGCTGCATCCGTCAAGAAGCTGTGCCCTCTCCTTCTCCCATGAGGAGGCTAGTAATTCTTCGCCGAATATGGTACGGCCATATTAATGTATTTACGATATTTCGTGATCAGCAGCATTCGATCTCGGTACTGCATAGAAAATTATGAAGGCCAAATACTCATCTCGTGGCGGAGTATTTTTATTGGCCTTTTCCTTTTTAAGTTAACTACAGTGCCGACACATCGAGCATAGTAGAAATCACGAACGAGAGGTGTGCGCAGACACCAATATCCAATATTCTTTACGTCGAAGAGTATTAAATTCGTGTATTCCTTATTGTGAAGTCTGAGGTAGGTCTTAAGACATAATTAAGGCACGCCTATACTTCCACTGAATTAATGGCATTGTCTAATACTTCTTGATTTCATAACGAATTGGGGACTAATATATAATTTAGTCTAATCGAGTAGTTCGAGTTTGGCTTGGCCAGAGTGGACTTCTTTTGGTGGATCTATGAATACGCCGCTTTGTGTGTTTGTTTGCGTTTCTCCATAACTGGGGGTTATAATCGAATCGAGTCGAGAAGTAACAATGGCAGAGCGCCTCTATTCAGAGGAAAATGATACGGCATGCCCGCAGTATTGGCAGGTGCCCCCACCGGAGCTCTTCTGAGAGCAGTTCGCGCAAGTGACCCAGTTATAGGGGCCAACGATTTGAAGAAGGCTTGTTGCGAGGGCTTGGTTGGTGCTTGTCACGTCTTTTACAGCACCCGCTCTTCTGGCCTTGGCTCTTGCTCGCTCGGCATCACCCATTGCTTCGTCCCACGCCAAACTTGAGCCGTCTGATGGTGCCTGTTTCTCCTCTGCATCACTCGGGCCTTCGGCGGCGTCAAGCAAAACATCGAGACCATCAGCCAGAAGGCGCCGACAATTGCGCTCGTGCCCGATGCAAAGATTGACCAGAGCTGACAGCGTTGACTCCAAGATGTCACCTTGCCCTTGCTTGCTGTTGTGGCGGCACAGGTCAAGGAGTAATTGGACACCACTGCCTTCGCCCACCAAGTCTTGGTTGCCCAAATGATCGTGCGTGGCGTTCCGGAGCGCCCATAGCGCCGGCAAAAGCACGCGCTCGTCTTGGCTGCGCCACAAGCCAATGAGCTCGAGCAAGAACTTCAGGCCACCGCAGGCGGTGAGTTCGTCCTGTTTGTGAGGTTCGAGCCATACCTGCTCCGCCAGAGACTCCACAGCGAGTCGCAAGGTTGAAGAGTCAACTGGGTGTTGCATGGCTGAAGAAGAAGGCTTTTGAATGAGCTCCAGCATGCCTGCAATCCCAAACGATGACTTGGCGTGCCACAACTCATCCACAGACTTCAAGTCGGCCAGCTGTTGAAGCACCGCAGCCGACAAGGCTCGAACTTCCGGGTGTTCGCTGCCTGCGCAGCCCACGAGCGCTTCCACGCCCCCGCACGCTAAGAGCCTCCGCTTGTTGGCGTCCAGCGCGTTGAGGTTCAGAACCACCATGAGGCTGTACCGCTGAGCGGCCAAGCGCTCCCCTGCATGCTGGCAGTTGGCTAGAAGCATCGGGAGCACGTCCAATTCCATCCCAAGCTTCGAGCTCATTCGATCCGTGTAGCTCAGTGAAACCAGAGCCCTCAGAGCTGCTTCCTGCAGAGGTGGCGGTGACGCATTGCTAGAGTCGCTGTTGGCACCCCTCAATAGATCGCCGTCTTGGGGTGCTAGATGCACCGGGCCAGCGCAGAGGTCAACCAGAGCCTGCACCGCTTCGGGAAGGGCCTCAAGCCTGGCTCGGTTGCGGTCGTGGTAGAAGAGCGCGTTGGCGAGGCAGATGGTGGCGTTGGTGCGCACGGGGAGCCACGGCGAAGTGAAGCAGAGCTGGGTGAGGGCTCCGAAGTAGCGGCCAATGCGGTCCTGGTTTAACGGGTTCCAGGCGAGGTTACCGAGGGCCCAGAGGGCGTTGGCCTGGGTCTGCTCGTCCCTTTGCTCGCACACTAAGAACAGCGCCTCCACTCCGCCGCGCAGCCCCACAGCCACTCGCTGAGCATCGTTCTGGCAAATGTTGCCGAGCACCAGAGGCGCGTGCCGCCGCACCTGGAGGTGGCCGCTGCCGCACAGGAGCACGAGGGGCGCTACGCCGAGGTGGTGCACCTGGGACGCGATGACGTCATCGTGGGATGCTACGACGTTGGCCAGGGCCTCAGCGGCGTTGGCGTGAATTTCCTCCAGCTGATCGTTGTCGAGCAAGTTCACGGTTTGCGCCGAGGCCAGCAACCTCAACAGAATTTGCACACCGCCCAAGGCAGCGAGCGAGGCCGCATTGCTCTTGTCGAAACACACTAAATTCACGAGAGCTGCGCTGGCGCTTTCAATCACATCAACGTCGGTGGCAGTGCAGAGGTCAAGCAATTTCTCAAGCGCCCCTTGCGCCTCTCCAATCAACCTTTGGTTGCCACGGTGGCCGTAGCCTAAGTTCGCGAGGGTAGCTGCTGCCTGGGCCTGCACCTCTTGGTCTTCAGAAGCCGTTAGCCTCACCACCGCGTCCAGACACTCGGGCAAACGGCCCATGCTCCCGCTGTTGTGCTCGTGGAAGGCCGCCACGCTCAGAGCCAGGCAGGCGCTCCGCACCACGTCCAGGTCCGCTTCGTGGGTTAACATCACGAGGACCGACAGCACCTCCGGGTGGGCTCCCAGCAACCTCATGTTCGCCACATTCGGGCCTTCTTTGCGCCTCACGTTCCGCAGCGCCCACTGCCGCCTCGCCACAATGAGCGCGCGCAAACTCACGCCTGCTGGCGCTTCGAAGACTTCTTCGACGTCTCCGGCAGTTGGCGCGCGGTCAGTGAACGACAGGTTGAGCTTCGCGAGGCGGGCTTCTTCGAGTGGCACGGCGTGGTCCAGCCACAGCGCCCAACTCCTCTTCGCGTCCCACCCCAGCAGCCGCTGCTCGATGTAGCCGTCCCACCCCATGCGCCCGAGGGCCTGCGCAGCCGCGCGGCGTAAGTCCTGCCGCGGCCCCCGACACATGGCGGCCAGCACCAGAGCGGCTCCATTGTCGCGAAGGGCTTCGTTGTAGTGGCGACGGCTGCCCGCGAGGTTCGCCACTCGCTGCGCAAAGAACAAGAACAGGGCACCCACGTCGGTGGAGACCAAGTGAAGACCCGTTGCGTGCCTCCATGCGTTGTATTTCAAAGCTCTCAATTCTCGATTGTTGGATTCTTTCTGGAGCTCGAGCATCCGATCACGCAGCCAAATCTCTTTGGTGAAATTCGTCACGTCCTTCCGCATGGCCCCCACCCAAAGTTCGCACCTGGCCGAATGCATGCGCTCCGACATCAGTTCCGCTCGCAGGGCATCGCTCTCCCTGCGCCACGCGAATGTGATGCGCTTGCGCTCGGCGTCGCTGATGAGCCGCTTCGCGGTTTCGCAGCTCAAATCGTAGCGGCACGCAGCAAGCCACGACGCCAAGTCCTTTACTCTCAACTCCAAATGCTCAACTTTGCCGCTCAAAGAGCTCTTCACTGTGGCGTATTCTCGCGCGAGCTCGCTCAGGGCCCGCTGGAACCTCTGCACTTCCGCGGTGAGTTCGTTGCGCTGGGTGTCAAGCATGTGCTTCAGCATGGTGGCGGAGTGCTCCCAGGCCTCTCGCATGGACCGCGCGGCGCCTTCTTCGACTCGGCTCTTCGCGAGGGCGGCCGCGCGCAATTGGCGCATCTCGTCGTCTGCGTCCTCGCGCCTCTGCACATGTACGGCCACTTGGCTCCCCACTTCGCGCACGGTGGCCTCGAGCCGCGACCGCAGACCCCACACTTCCTCCTCGTGCCGCGCCGCCTCGGCCCTCGAGGTCCACTGATCCGGGTGCGGCGGGAGCTGAAACACCTGCAAGCCACGATGCTCCACCACCTCCCGCCGCTCCCTCAGCTGCCCTCCGCGGCGCCCTTGCATCAGCGCTTCCAAACACTTTTCCTGCAGAGCCAAACTCGCCTCCGCAACTGCGTGGGCTTCGGACCTGTACGCGTAAATGGGAGTGCTGCTCAAGGCCGCTTCTTCCTGGCGCACTTGGCTCAAGTAATCAGTAGCGTCGCGAACCGCAGCGAAGAACGACCCCACCATTTCGCATGACGCCGTGCGCTCGGCGCTTCCCGCTGCCAAGTCCCGCAACCGCCGCACCTCAGCCTGGGCCCCCACTAATTCCTCCTCGTAAAGCATGCGCCGCCGCCTTCCCTCCTCCACCAACGCTTCTCGCAGCCGCAGCACCTCCACTCGCACTGCTGCCAGAGCGGCGCTCTTGTCGTGCTCCAACGCGATTCGCTCCAGCGCATTTCTAGCTCCTTGGGGAAGGTTGGTGGCGCGCCGGCGCTCGTCGAGGGAGTAGTGCAGCTGGTCCTGGAGCCGCGCCAGAGCTTCCGCGCCTCGCACCGCTTCCACCGCCTGCTTGGCCCGCACTGCGCAGGCCCTGGTCTCCGCGGTGTACATCCCGTCGGCTCGCACGCTGCACACCCGGAGCTCGTGCGTGACCCACGCCGCCCATCGCCCGTTGACTCCCTTGGCGGCCATCACCGCGCTGTCCTCCAAGTCCGCTTCCTGCATCGCTTTGCGGCACGCTAAAAGGGCAGCTCCGCGCGCTTCCTCAGCGGCTTTAAATTCGGACATTTGCCGCTCAAAGCGCTTGGTCTCAAACTGAAACCGCTTCTGCTCTCTTTCTGCGCTAGCGGCATTGCGGGTGGCGACGGCTACCTCCAGCACTTCTAGCTGTTGTTCGGATGCGTGATATCCAGGTGGGCCTTCGAGTACACGCCCGTCCTGTGAACCACTCTCGATCGATGTCAAGGCGTCCTCCACGAACGCGTCTGCCAAGGAAAGGGCGCAGTCTGCCTGTAAATCGAGCGCAGCATCCGGGCCAGCCATCTCCAAAAGTACTTCCTTGCCGTCGAGGCTCGCCGGTTGAGGTGCTTTCGGTGGAACTTGAGGCACCATCAATTCGCGCAAGCTTCCAGACACTTCCAGTTGCCGAGCTTTCACCCCGGCTGCCCGGTCATCGAGGAGCGTCTTGGCTTTGCGCAGCGCCTCTGCAACCTCCTGCAGGCGCTCGGTCTCTGCCTCGTGCTGGTCCCAAAGTTGAAGCCTCAAGTTGTCTGCTTCCTCCAGCAAAGGTGTGAGCATCGCTGCCTGAAGCTCCGCTGCCTCCACAATCTTCGGCATGGGGGCTTCGTACGCTGCTCGCTTGCGCACTCGTTTCTTTGGCTTCTTCTTCGTCTTGTTGTTCGCCGGTGGTGCGTCCCTGCCTGCAACCTCTTCATCTCCTTCACTCAGCTTCACGGGCTCAGCGTCCAAGATCGCATGCATGGCGCGGGCTCGTTTCTCGCCTTGCGCTTCGACTCTCAGTCGGTCGCCACGAGGATCAGGAAAAGGTGAAGCTTCGGTGTCAAGAGATGAGCCAGCGTATCGAATGGTGTCGCCGTCAGGAACTAGAGCGTCGCCTCTCACCACGAAGCCACCGTGTGCCTCCTCAGGTGCAGGAAAAGGAACAAAGTTGGCGGTGACCGCGGTCTCCCACGCTGCCGCCCTCAAACAATCTCGAGCTTCTTCGTCTGCTTCTCGCAGAGCCACCGTGCGAGTTTTCTCGAAGAGTTCACGAGCTGCTGCAGTGGCAACGCGGTGTCGCTCTCGCTCGCGTAAAGTGACAGCAATGGGTCGCGGCGCCTCACTTGCTCGCTTGTCCTCGGCCTCTTCGGCGCGGGCAAAAAAAGCGCGCGTGCGCCATTCCTCGTCCTCCTCTGAGGCCCGCGAGCTGCTGCTGCTGCTGCCTCTTGACACCGGTGGCGGCTCCTGCAGAGGTTGAGCAGCGAGCCCCGCCCAGACTGCTTCGGCCGCGAGCTCAAAGCACAAGTGATCCGCGACGCGGCCTCTGGGCATGGCGCATTCTTGCAGGCGCCGGTGGTTGATCTCAGCCCAGAGCGTGTCGGGGTCCACTGGTGCCAGCGTTTTCACCACTTCCCGCGCCTCGTCCTCCGGGTCCTTCTCTTTCTCCTTCAAACCCATACCCCCCGCTGAGAAAGTCGCTGACGCAGCAGCCATGGACGCCTCCAATTCGGCGAGGGCTGACGCCATGGCGTTTTTACCCTCATCGTCCATGTTCGAGCCCTTGGGGAGCAACTTCTCCTTCTCCTCTTTGCCGACTTCGTGGATGCGGTCAATGAGCTGCTTCGACAAACGCTCCACTTTTCGCCGGGCGTGCCTCAGCGACGCATCAAGTTCTTCTTCGGCCACTGCTGCCACGTAAACCATCTCACGCATCGCAGCCACCGTGGGAGGGCCCTTCTTTTCCTTCTTTACACGCACCGGTTTCCCGATTGAGCCGCCGGCCTCCAAGCTTTCGTTGTCGCTGACGTCATCGCCTTCGTCGTCGTCGTCATCGGAATCGTCGTCACTGGAGTCGTCGTCCTCTGGTTCCTCTTCGGGCTCGTAAGTCCAGCCGTCGTTGCCTTCTTTCGCGAGCTCTTCCACCGACTTCATGTCGTACAGCACGGCTTCCTCGTCGATGTCCTCGCCCTCCACATTGGCCACGTGATCGTCGTCTTCGTCCTCAGCGATGGCGCGCCGCGTGCCCGTCGCCCTTAGCCACGCTATCACACAGCGCGCGGAATGAATCGCTCGGGTCTTGGGGTCAAGCTCCTCTGCAAAGCTCACGACCTCGCTTCCTTTCTCTGCACCCTCCGGCCGCTCCCACGACTCTTCGCCTGTTTCCGTGTGCCGGTAAAACCTTTGTCCCCACTCGTCGTCCACCGCTTCCCATCCACTCGCAACGTCTTGATCTGTCTCACTACTTTTCTCGGCCTTGGCTTTTTGTTGCTGCATAGCAGGTGGTTTAGGTCGGGCTCCTTCAGCCCCATGCCCGTCAACTTTGTTCCCTAGCTCGTCTCGGCCGGGTGGCGGCACGTAAAGCATCGCAGCTGGCGGCTCCCAGACTTGCTCTCCAGTAACTGCGTGCTTGTAAAACGCGCGCCCAAAGTCGTCGTACCCGCTGCTCCATTGAAGCGCCTCCGCCACGGCACTTCGCACGTCCATTTTGAGGCGACTTTCAGCGTCGATTGCTTCGGCCGCTGCGCGCTTCACCGCCCGCTCCTCGGCTGAGAGGGTCCGGTACTTTTGAAGCATCGACGGCATTAGCCAACCTGGGGGCCACAGATCAGCGAGGTGCGATCGGTCTTGTTCGCGCGCAGCTTTTTCCGCCATGAGAAGCGTGTACGCGCTTGCTAGCTCATCGCGCAGCGGCGCCGCGACCCGCTCGATCTGCACCGCCACCGATTCACGCAACGCCTCCGCCTCAGCCTCCGCCCTCGCTACCGCACTCGACAAGCGATCTACAACCCTGTTGAGGCGCCGCAGCTCTTGCTCTCGCTGCTCCAGCACGTCTTGCGTCTCCCGCAGCTTCTCCGTAGATCCCTCCACGCCGCGCCTCGCTATTGTTACACTTTCCGTTTTTTCGTCCAGATAGTCGGCGCGGGCAGAGAGCTTGGCGGCTGTGGATGAGATTTGCTCGTCAAAGGCTGTGAGGCAATAATACACTACTTCCGCAGACTCCTTCCAGCCCTTGTTTAGACCTCGTAAGTTGATAGTCTCCGCACGCGACTCGTTGTACTTCACGTCTGCTTCGCGCTTCTTGGAGTCAGCGTCCTTTGCCTTGGCCTCCAATTTCGCCAGAGCGGCCTTGTCGTCAGCGGCACCGTCTACCTTTCGAACAGTTTCTGCGAACACTAGCACCTCAGGCTTCTCATAAGCCAAATCGCCCGTCTCCGAGTTTTCATACACAACGTCGCCCGACTTGTCTTTTTTCTCTGCCCACCCGCAGCTGTCACCGGTCATGGCCCGCCTTAGCCTGTCTAACTGTGCCGTAATGTCGTCGACCTTTTGCTCGCAGTCTGCCTGAACCTCTTCTAGCTCATCTTTCGCCTCCTTCGCCAATTTTGCGGCACGCTGGTCGAACTCGTCCTCCATCTCCGCGATCTTTTGGTCTTGTTCGTCGAGGCCAGCATCATATTTCACCTGCAGCTCCTCAAGCTCCGAGCGCACCTGCTCCAGCTCTTCCTCTAGCTCTGCAGCTCGATCTTCGTCAGCCATATCTTAAAACAATCAAGAATATACGTAAATTTTTGTTGCCTTGGGGCGAGGTGTCCGCTAGCTAGTCCATAAATCTCGCTCCCAAGCTCCCGAGGCAAGCACCAGAGGGCTCTTTGGCTCGTGCCACTTGTTTTTGGGTTTGCGGTGCTCCAACCGTCTATTCTTTCGCTTAGTGCATACAAGCAAATGGTCTATTTATAATCGACAAGAGATGTTAAGTAACCTGCTTCGCAGAGCACAAGTAAAAGCCCGCTTCGCAAATAAGCGCGTTATTATGGACGTCGTTACTTCACTACAGTACTCCTTACTTCTTACTTCTTACTTCGTCTTGAAATGACTTCTTTCTGAACATCATTACAGAACAGTGATCTGGACCCCAGGGTAACACACTTTTTTGAGTACAGAAAAAAAAAATTTTGTAGCTATGGTGCTATGGGGCGCTAGCTCTCTGAGGACCTAGGAGGCCCTTAAATACATTTTGAAGGCTTCTAAAGGTCATAGAGGCTTCGTAAACGATAGGAAGCATGTCTCCATCGATTTTTTGTCCCTTGGGGCACCGTGAACTCGCCCACGAACAATAACTCTGCTGAGCCGAAGTCTGGTGCTCACTTTTTGTCGCCCGGTATGACTGTAGCA
>Ga0307979_1001601_pt1 | contig 16072 bp, 17 predicted proteins | sample OrgLakmetage1058_FD_201833 | JGI IMG/M metagenome (GOLD analysis project Ga0307979, IMG submission 201833) | Saline water microbial communities from Organic Lake, Antarctica - #1058 | ecosystem: Environmental > Aquatic > Non-marine Saline and Alkaline > Saline | place: Antarctica: Organic Lake...
ACACTCAGCCCAGTCAGACTTGTTCTGAAGGTTACATTTTTCTGTTGCTATTTGCCACAGTGGTGTTTCTTTGTATTTTTGGGGAGTATTAACTAGACTAGACTAGACTAGTTTTGAATTCCGGCCCGATTCGGATGTCAGGGAAGACATATATTCACGGATTTTTAATTTTGACACAAGCTCCGAGCCCCGAGGGGCTCGAATTAGAGGGCTAACAGGTGGAGATAAAAAGCAAAGCGGCATAAATTAAAGCTAAGAGGACAATCAGCCACATATGTTCCAGTGGCCATGGCAGTGTAGTAGTGATGACACCGGTCCGAAGTGGCACTTGATTTTGGCATGGGCCATGGGCCCGTTCCAGATTCAAATATTACATGAAACATGGGCCGGGCCGTGTCCATAAATAGATACCTGGCGTCCTCCTGGCGCTTCTGTTATTGTACTTAGCAGCGGAGCGAACGTCTAAGTGCTTGTCGCTTGAGATGTCTATTTATCTGGACACTTTAAACTTTCCTGTTGAAATGCGATTAAGCTCAGTTTGTCAGTTGGTGCTGGTTTGGCGTCTGCTGTCTCGAACAACTGATTTATTCTATTTTATTTGAGAGAAATTATGAAGATTATGAAGTCCGTGGTGCTATTTTTGCCGTAGTTCTTAACACCTGATTTATCACCTCCTTTGGTTTTTCTTATATCTTATTTTCTTTGGTTTATCTTTAATACTTTAATCACCAAATGAGCTCAGCTGAAGCGCTAAAGAAAGTAGTACAGCAGTGCCCTTATGCCTCTTTGTGAGTCCAATTTGCGCGAATCGCATGCGCGTGTACTCCTGTCCGCGTCCGCAGAACTGGCGTCAGTGGCATTGCCATTTTTGGGTTTGTATTCATCCGAGTTCGAGTGCAATTCGCCGGTATTCAAAACACCTGCAAGAAGCGCCGGGCTTATAAGGGAAGTGTAACTATAACACATGGCGTGCTCGTGCTTCCTTACGATGGCTTCACTCGTCGTCGAAATCGGCATCAGTCAGGAGGAGGTCGTCGCACGGCGGGCTCGCCATTTGGCTTCTTGACCTTCGGCTCGCTGCAATCTTAAGCCGTTTGGCCCGCTCCCGAGCGCGCGCAGCTTGCTTCGAGTTGTCGCGGCGGTTGCACTGCGGGCTCCGGTAGCCCCTGGGGCAGGACTTGCAGCTCGAGGCGTCTATCGCCCCGCTGTAGCTGCTGTGTTTGCCCAAGGGGCAAGACCCACCACACGCTTCGGCGCCCGGGCTGCTGGAAAAACGCCCCGCCGTGCAATTGGCGCAGTCCATGCGTGTTTTGCCACCGGGAGTTGCGCGAAAGGTACCCGCCGGGCACTCGGTGCACGCACCCGCAGAGACCAAAGAGTTGCTGTCGCCGAACCGCCCGCGAGGGCACGGCGCACACACGGCGCGGCGCTGGTCCCGGTACGAGCCCTGGGGGCAAAGATGGCCCGACGGCTCGAGCGTCGCGCTTTCCACTACAGCAGCTTCGCCACCTGACAACAGCACGTTGAGTCTGGCTTCGGGCGGCGCGAACAGAGTGGTTCCACCGTCGACCTGTGCAAATTGTTTAGGCAGTTTTTGAGAAGACGTGGAAAGATGCAAGAAAAGTGTACGCTCGTCGAAGTCTTAGCGCTCTCCCGTAAAAGTATATCTTAAAAGAGTACAAAATAGAGTGAAGCGAGAGCGGCGCGTACCGTGCTTTGGTGGGCTAAATTCAGCAGTTGCAGCCGTGCATCTGCTAGGAAGACTTCGCCTCGAACGCGTTGCCAAATTCTCACACCATGCAGCTGGTGCGCCAGAGCGGCGTTACTCGCGCAGAAGAGAAGCGCTTGGTCAGACCCCACCTGCCAAAGCATTGGAATTCATAAAGACAATGTAAAAATGGAATGGAATAGGAGGTGTGTGTTTGTTTGATTGATTGGCCTGACAAAAGAGTGGAAGCGAAGAGGAATGAAACACCGGTCAAAGAATAGGAGGCATTGTAGACGTCATTGGTAACAGACCTGGGTATGCACGGCCCAGCCGCCGAGTTCAAAGCGGTAATACAAATAGTGGCGCCCCACTCTCACGCCCGTTTCCACTTCCTGCCCTGCTGGCTGCACGTCGCGAACGTCGCGCTGCGCATACATGGGCTTGCCATCATAGGTGTCTGCGTTACCATCACCGTCCGCGTCGATGGGCAAGTAAACCCCGAGCGCGACAGCAGCCGGGTCGTCGAGTGGCAGCCCTGCCAGCCGCACCGATGAAAAGCGCGTTTCGCTGTACTCGCCATTCAAACCGTAATAGGTTGACACTGGTTCGATGGTCCAAGGCTGAGCCCCGCGGTACGGTTGAGTGTAGCCGCCCATCGTCTGCGCCTGCACTCCCACGCTCCTCCACATGCAAGACCCAGAGCAAGTGCTGCAATCAAGGCTAGGGCCCGTCAACGATACGAATAGATACGCCGCAAATATTCTCTGGGTCATCTTCTAGAGGTTAAAGGATAATTGACGTGGCGTGGTGTCTGCAAGGCGAACTAAGCACTGTAATGATTGTCTATAATTGCTTCCACTGCGTGCAGCTCGTATAATTGCAAAAATGTGTAGGGGTGGCAGCGAAAGGGAAGTAGTCAAGCTATGGCATAATTGCAGCTTCTTCTGTCTTCGCGGCTGCTGTACAGCTAAAAGCCCTTAAGACAGCGAAGCAGAGGGCAGTGATCTTGGGGCCGATGGCTCGATAGCTCGATAGGCCTCGATAGCCGATAACCGATAACGGCGCTTCACAAACACAAGCATTTTAAACTCATATGCTATATTAGAGCAGTAGCTCCGTTATATTTTGTTCTCAGAGTTTACCTACCTTCTTCGGGTTTCGGGAGGTGCTTCGAGTTGCGAACGAACTTGCCAGGTTGCAAGACTGCGAGCGTGCTTGGACAGGTCAAGGGAGCTGATAAGGCACTTGAGATTATGTTGCAGCACTGTCGCCGTGAGCTCGCGCGATGGCCCGAAGCCACGCGTGAAGATAAGCTACGCACAGCACGCGAACTGTTGGTTTGCACGCATCACACACGCGTGCGAGAAGACCTTGTATTCAACGACTGGCTGCCTGCATACCTAGAAGTGCTACGCGGTTACAACAAGTACGGCGATTTCGATGACCCTGAGCTGGCGATTTCAGTCGCGCGCAGCATTGTAAACATCACTGCATCAGAGGAGTCTCATTTGTACTTCGTCCACGAGTCTAACCGCGCGCTTCACGTTCGCCTCTTCAAAGAACCTTGGTTGGGCTTGAAAAAGGGAGAGGTATGAAATCTCTATTTATCTCTGCTCCGAGTCATCCCTCTACTTGGTTCTCATTTGATCCACAATGATTCAAATTATCTGCTTACCGCCTCGTCTTTCTCTAGACACGCTCCCTATGTACTAGTAGCGAGGACACAGCTTTGGTTCTAGCTTACAGCAGCAGTTTCGCGCGCTGTTGTTCTTGCGCATGCAATAAGCTTGAAATCATCATGATTTAGGTCATGCTTCCGGAGCCACTGGAGTGGGTCTTTCACCTCGCCAAGCTTACCACCTCCGAAGAAGCTCCGAGGCTCGGCCTTGCCATGATTTTGAACCTCAGCTCCACCCTTCAAATGGCCGAGGTTGGTAGCTCGTTCTCGAAAAGAAACTCATTATGTGTTCCTGGTCTACTCGCCGTTTGCCTTTAGAATTCGTAGCCATATCCTTCGGATATTCACTAGGGCTCCTGGTGCTCTACATCGAGCCCCCGTTCGTTGCATTATTGCACTCCATGTGCATCACGTGTTCTGTTCTATTCCAATGTTTAGGTGGTGTTTGCGAAGCGGGGCCTAGATTTACTCATCGACCGGATGGCCTCTCCTGACGTGGGCGTGCAGCGGATGGCTGCAGCGGCGATTTGGAACTTGTCGAAGTCTCCAGAAGTGAACGCTGGCATCACCCGGTTCTTGCGGGTGAGCGGCTTCGTTTCTTCCGTCTATTCTTTTTCGATTTGTTTCTTTCCTTGTAGCGTCCTTCTCTCTTTTCATCTCACAATTTTTCATTTGTATACTTTTTGCTGCTTGATTTAAGTTGATTTTTATCTTTCTCAGTTGAGCTATCGACTTCCCCATCTTTCGGCAGGTCAGCGACACCCTGGAGCGGCTAGCGTCCAAAGGGGTGCCCATGAAGCGCCCTCCTTCCACCGTCCTCATTGAGTCTTTGCCTTCGATCTTAAAAGAGGCCACGGTAAGCCATTGGATTTTCATATCGAAGACTTGTCATGGGTCACAAGGAAAAGTCTCCCAAAATTGATGGTGCCATTTCACCATATGTTGAAAAAGATATCATTTCATGCATCCATATTTGCTTTTTCTTCTTGTCCATCAAATTTCACTACCTGGGAATGTGTGGAACAGGTGAATTTGGGCGATTTGGACTGCAGCATGGGCGGCGAGCCGGACTTTTCTCTAGGAATTGCGTTGGCCTCCACGGGCACCACCATGATGGTGGGTGGGTGGGTGGATATGTGAATGCTTTGACACGAATACTCCCTTCATACAAACCAAAGCAGTGTTTCCTGAGGGTTCTGAAGATTCACACTTCCACGCTTTTATGCCAATCATCCCCCTCTTTTAATTTTCCTCCATTTCAATTTCCTTTCCTCTTTTCATCTTCCTCATTCCACCTCTCTCTTGTGCTCTTAAAAGGTTCTGAAACCCCTCGAAAGGAGTGCTTCGCCGCCTGACTTGAGCCGAGCGAAAATATCCGTCACGCGCAACCCGCAAATCGACCGTGAAGAAGCCAAGAGGCGGCTTCTAGAAAAACGCAGGCAACGCGCTGAAACAGAAAAGAAACTGATCATTCAGGTATTCAGACCCTGTTCTTGTTACTCCTACATCTCCTCTCTTACTTCTGAATCCTATCTTATTGTTTTTGCAATTCATCCCCGGTTGAGTTGTGTCTTTTCCCACCCCTCATCCCCTAGGCGGCGGCTCGGATGTCCTTTCAAGAAGTGCGGGACGACTTAACCTCGTTCGGCCTTGACGTGGAAGACTTGTTCGACCGCGCGGCCATGAACGCGATCCTCGTGGACTTGCTGTTGTCCGACGCCACCCGGTTGGCCCTCGGGATGGACATGTCTCAACGGCCTGACGAAGCGGCAGCTGACCGCGACGCGCAAGCCCAAACCGTGACCATCCAGGACAGCACCCAGAAGAGCCTCATTCCGCGCCCCCGCAAGAAGGAATAAGGAATAAAGCAAACCGTGCACTTGTTGGCTAGATGAAAACTGGTCAGGAATTAAACGGAGGTGTACAGAAATTATCTCGCTTTCTGCCGGGAACTGGTTTTTGTACTGTGCGTTTAAAGTTTAATTGATGAGCCCTTAGCCCTTAGCCTCAGGGTTGAGATTCCCGTTTCCGCGGAATCCCCGCGCGATGGCTAAAAATTTCACTTCAGGTGGGATTTCCGCGGGATTTCTGCGGGTTTTCCGCGGTATTTTCGTGCCGTGGCCATAAAGCACTAAGGCACTGCTAAATTCCCGTCGCGGAAATCACGTCTGATTGGTAAACATTTCCCTTTCCGCGGGAAGTCGGGAATTCCGCGGAATTTCCCGCGGGAAACCGAACCTAGCTTAGCCTTTAGCTGCTTTTTGCCGTTATTCCGATCTCTGCCGTAATTAGTAATTACAATTACGTAATTTAGTTTCAAGAGCTATAACTGATTTATATTTTCTATGTAATTAATCAAAAAAGAAATAGTTCAAAACTAGGCTGCGGTTTCTTGCGTCATATAATGTTATAACTTATAAGGCGAGTGGCGAGTGCGCCTAGGAGTGATACGGGCTCAGGGAAGTATCAAGATTTCCTTTGTTTATTATTGATCTAGATGCGAAATGTACATATGGCTACAAAACAATAACTGCGGCACACGCCACACGTGCCCGGTGTGAGAACTTGAATTACACAAGAAGCCATTCGAGATCCAAATGGCATATATCATAATTGGTGCCTAGTGTCATGGAAGCCCGAATTCATCGACTTCGTCCAGGGCTGTTGCCGCTGCGTCCGCTGGCTGGTCGAAAGACGCCGGTAAAGTCAGGGAGCTCGGAAACCGCGCCGCTTCTTCGCTCGACGTTGCGCGCCCGTTGCGCAAAGCATTACTAGGGCTGGCTGCTCCCTGGCTGTGGCGGGCCGCCATGGTCACCCATGCATCTGCTTGAAGGTCACGAGAAGCGTAGGCAATGGCCGCTGCGCTGGCTTTCACCGCAGTCAACACGATCTCCCGGTCAGCGCGCAGCTCCGTCGAAGCAAACTGCAGTGCGCTTCCGTCTTCTCGGACCGCTGTAAGCACCACTTCTCGGTGTTCTTGCCAGGTCGCAGACGCATATTCCAATGCACTTGGGTCTTGTGCCACCGCGGCTAGCACTGAAGCCAGGTTGTAGTTGTGGTCCATCACTGGCGGCGGCGGAAAGTCTAACGGCTCGCTGTCGGAACGATTGAGCACATGCTCCTGTTGCTGCTTCAGCTGCTTATTTTCCTCCTCGTCTTTGCTTGGCAATGCAACATCGTCTTCCGGCACCGTTGCAGGAATGAGCGAATTTGAGCCATTTTGCGTATCGTTAGGCGGCAGTGTCTCGCTGGATAGGGCCGTACTCGAGCCATTTCCTGCGCTTTGCTCGTGGTTCATGGGACGCCGCGACGGCGAGCTTTTCCCGTTCGACTGAAGGTCGTGCCTCCACTTGCAAGCGTCGCCTGAGCGGCACACCCCACGGTGCAGCCAAAAGTGGCAAGGCTTGGGCGACGTATGCTTCTTGAAGTGCGCTGGTTGATACGAGTCTTGGAGGCGATTTTGAGAGAGGTGCTGATGCGACCATTGTTGGTATGGCTCATGATGATGCTGCTGTTGTTGGTGAAATGTTGTAGTTTGAAATGTAGCAGAAGATGGTGGATAAGTAGGCCGTAGATGTGCATGATAAATCGGCGGCGGTGGTGTTGATGGCGGTGGCAGCGGCGGTGGTGGCAGCGGTGGCGGCAGAGGTAGTTGAGCAGCAGGTGGCGGCAATGGAGGACGCGAAGTCTCTCCATAGTTGATGTGGTGTTTCCGAGGAAGGTGAGAAAACAAAGATGATGACGAAGGTCCAGCACCATTGTGATGGAGCCATTTGCACGAGCTGCCTGCGCGGCACCCGCGCGCGCGGCCCCAGAAACGGCAGGCCACCCGGGATTCCGGCAGCCTGTTGGGGTCGGCCATCCGCACCGCATACTTGCCGTCTTGCCGCACGGTACCTATAGGTGGCGGCAGCGGCGGCAACGGTGGAGAGTTAGCTACGGAAATTCCTTGCCAATTCTCGGAGCCCCCCAAGGGCTTGGTTGGGTGTGCAGTACGAGGAATTCCCTGAGCTTGTCCCGAAGCGTAGGAAGGCGGCAGCGGCGGGTTCGCATGACTCGCAGGTGCACGTCCTGATAGCGTCGGCGGTGACCCCGGAACGGCCCATACCGTATTAGGTGACCCTTCTTGAGTTGTCGGTGGGGGTGGCGGTGGAAGCATGGAGCATGTAACGCCCTGCAGAAGCATGATGCTGGTTGTGGTGCTGCTTTTGCTGTTCAATAAGCTTAGGCTCGAGCTAACAGCTTTGCCGCTGCCAGTGCTCGTACGATTTACGAGGAGCAAACAGAGAGGCGTAGACGCCAAGGGATATAATCCACCGACTACAGCTCCAGGTTGCGAGTAAAACATGCGAGGGCCTGACGCGTGCAGAGCATTGGCATCTTGTCCACTGCTTCGATCGCCTCCACCGTCGTCCTCGTCCTCGTCGCTCGATATGTCGCCAAAGTGTATCTGGAAGTTACCAACACCGTCGTCGTCTTCTTCAGCCACTATAGCTCCATGCCCCTTCGCGGACGTAGAGTTGGGTGCAGGTATCTTACTCAGATCTTCGTCAGGCTTTCCCTCGGTATTACGAATAAAATTGTGGTTGTCTTCGGCTTCCCAAATCCCAACAGGTCCACCTCGCGTGTTGGCCAACGCCTGAAAGCACTCTCTCGGTTCAGTCCACTGCGAGACGCCTATCACTGCACGCAAGGTTTTGGGGGTCCACTGCGGGCGCTGATCGTGCTTGAGCGTGCACTGGAGCAAAGGGTCTAAACCGCGCCCATGGCCGGGTTCCCATACATTCACCTGTACCGTACCAGCTGGCGCGCTCTTAGCAGATGAGTGAATGCTTGTATGCCCTCCAGCAGGCGGCGTTTCAAATAACGGCAAGTAGCAACCTGGAGGGGAATGGCGAACCTGTGCAGGATGCGGGAGAGAGATCAGCCTAGTTGAGAATATCTACCGACGGCAAGAATCACAAGTGTCACACCAGTGTATTCACAACAGCAAATACGCAGTACCTCGGATGGTGCCCCTTGTAATGGCATGCCTTTTACCAAGGCAAAACAAGGGGCCGACGCATTCAGTCGCTCGCACGGGTCATTTCCGAGCACCCGACTGATGGTGTCGTCGGTTGCATCAAGTCGCAATCGTGGGTCGAAGAGTCAGAGAACAAAGAACAAGCGCAACAAAATCTTGAGCCGGCAACCGGCAAGAGAGTGCCGAATATCTGTGCCGAATGTCATTGCAGAAATCCAAGATCCGTCGCAAAATTTCTTGGTCTTTTTCGAAAAGTAAGTAAGTAAAGTAAGTAAGTAGTGATCTTCGTTCATTCTTAGACACTACTTAGACACCCCACACCCCACAGCCCCGCAGGCAATGATGCAGCTCTTAATTGATTTGAGCACGCTATTGATACCATTTTAAACTTACATTCGTTTGTATTGTGGGCCATGCTCTAACATTTTTATAACCACCCTGTGAATCCGCCGCACCATTGTTCTATCCCAGACAGGAGTCATTATGCCCGCCCTCATGATTCCCGAAAACTACAAGTACACCGTACTAGGTGCTGTCGTAGTACCATTCGTAGCTAACATGGTAATTGGCGGCCCTGTGATGGGAGCGCGCAAGTTGATGAATGTTCCGTACCCTAACCTTTACGCTACGCCTGGCGTGCACGAGAAGGCCGACGCCTTTAACCGAATCCAGCGCGGCCATCAAAACATGTTTGAAACGGTGAGTGCGTTTACGTGCAAAATTATATGCTACTAGAATAGTGGTCTCGACTCGATTGCATGCTATCGGGGCTAGGCTTTTTGACTTCAGTAACCAGCTCTTTTTTTTTCTTTTTCTTTTTTTGTGCTCACCTGTGTTCTGTTTCAAATATTTCATTTGAAGGTAAACCACATGACCTTCATGTCCTTGGTTGGCGGTCTTTCCTACCCGCTCTTGGCCGGAGGCTGCGGTGTGCTGTACTCACTAGGGTCGTACTTCTACATGAAAGGCTACGCAGATATGGCGAAAGACGTTGCGATGGCTCGCTACACCGGACTGGCCCCTATCAAGATTGTAGGCCTACTCGGGTCATTTGCCCTTTGCTGTAAGGCATGCTATGACATGCCTTAAGTGATCCATTTCTCAAGGCCAATATACCTGTTTAAAAATCAAGTCATAGTTCTTGTCTTGCTAAACTATCCTTATACATCGCTGCTTTCTACATCTTTAACTTGAACCAAATACGTAATGCATATATATTTTTAACTTCAAGTTCCATTCCTTCTGGTTCTGCTGGAATATTTAGCTCTTAGGCAAATCAAATGAGCTTTCTGTAGGTGGCGCGAGAAAGCGGGAATTTCCTTTTTAAAAAAGAATTCCTTCTAAGTGCATCATATTCTAGTCCAATTCTATGTTCTCTAGCCACCAGAGCACCGGAGGGAGGGCCCTTTCTTCTTGTCTATGAAGTTCAAATTGGCCACTTCGTTCGAGCTCGCACTAGAAGTGGTATTCGAACGGAGTAAATTTCTTTGCACACCTACATTATTTCAACATCAACAAAACCTGTTGGTTCGCTGCTACTCTTTTTAGGTGGGGGCTGACCCATCCCACCTGATGATGCTTTGTCATTACCACCAAATACCGAGCCGCCGTCTTGGTTGTCGTCATCGGCTGGAAAGATAGTTTGGTACGTCCAACTTGGTGGCGTTGCACCCACTTCGGCCGCAAGGAGCTCGCCGCAGCTTACGCAATTGAACGGGTCGCCGTTTTTGAAGCCCACAACTTCGGCTCCACACGCTGGGCACGCTGCCTCTTGGACCGTAAGCGAATACCATAATTGGAATCCCGCGAAAGCTAACAGCGGCACGACTACGAGAGCCGTAAGAAAGTTACTTATAAGACCAAAGAAGAAGCCGGGAAATAAGAGGAGCGTGCTCCAAAATAGAAGTGTTCCTGGGCCGGGCAAGCTTGCTGAAATACTTCGCATAAAATCTTCACCGCCACTAGGGCCGCCACCTTTCTTTACGTGCATGGCAACAGAGCGAGAAGGTGGCATGATACGAAAGACGGCAGTGCGCGGTGCCGTCGAGGTAGCCAAAGGCAGCTTGCCCCTTGAAATGGAGTTTATAGTAAGTGCTGAGCCATTCATTGAGCTCAGCCACACCGTCAGGAGCATGGAGACACAAAAGGATCTAAGCATGGTTGGACCTTGAGAAGCTTCAGGGTATTGGAGCAAAATTCGGGCTGAAGAACGCTAGGTTGCCACGAGGGATGAAGAAGAGCTTCCAATGGTATAGATTGTTATCACGTGAGGCGTGTAGCTTGTTGCTCAAAGCTCAATGTATACTCGAGTGAGAGACACCTTGACAGCTTGACACACATACTTCCTTCGAATCTTACAGAAGTTCAATAGTACAGTGTGCACAAATCGAAGAGACACGAAAAAGGAAGAAAAGTTGTCTGATTCCTGATGCCTGCCTGCCCTTCCTTGGAGCAAGCACAGGCTTTAGACAGAGCACTATTCAATTGAACTGAGAGCTTTTAAGAGCAGCAAATAGGCACAAGCCTTCTGTACGAGTTATGTTCATGAAGAGCCGAAACGTCCTGTCGGCTCTGTGCGTATCTAGATTATCGGCAGCGTTCATGCTAGCACCTGTAGGTCGCCGAGTTAGCGCCGCGCCGCTATCGACTGCACGCGGGGATATAGAGTGAGTCCGGCTAGTCTGCGACACGACTTACATATGATCACTTTAGTAGGTATTAATCACATACAACAGGCTCCTCAGGGAGGCTCGAATGTCTTCATCGTACTGCTGAACTTTCGCGTGTAATGATTTACATGTGAACTCCACTCATGAGAGCAGGGCGATACGAGGCGACGGCATCGGTGGAGAGGGCGTCATTCTGCAGCCGACTGGCGGCGCTAAGCCAGATGCTGTAGTTGTTTGGCTGCACGGGCTAGGCGACACTGCTATGGGGTCAGTCTAACGTTTTCTTGCAATCATCTTTCTGCAAGAAGAGCTTTCATTCAAGGCTATTGTCATGTGGTCTAGATTGAATGCTCGGTGGTACCTGCATTTCTATTCTTTTCGTGCACTCACCATCATGCTGCTCTCTCTATCATTCTTCGCTCTTATTCTATGAACCCGTGAAGGTGGGCTCCAGCAATGCCACAACTGAAGCTCAAAGGCGTCAAATTTATCTTGCCTACCGCCGAAGAAAGAAGCATCAGCATTAACGGTACCTTTTCGCTTCTCGCACTGGACATTCGCTTAGTTGCTCGTGAACATTATTTTGAGTGTGGCTCAGAGGCTGCTGCTCACTTCCTGCTTCTTTAGAACAACTTCACCGCGTATAACTTGATGCTGTTTTCTTCCTTGCTTGATTGGTATGTATATGCGGTGTTTCTGGAATTTGCATGTTTCCGTTGTGCGGCTGTTGCGGGTGCCTATTAGGGGGCATGCCTATGCCTGGGTGGTTTGACATTTTTGGACTCGACCCGTCCTCTCCGGAGGATTCAGCGGGGTTTGCCGAGAGTGCCGAACGCGTACACGCGCTAATTCACAAAGAGGTGGGAGTACTTTTCGCATGCCTCGCCCATTTACCTGAGAGGGTCGTTCACATCGCTGCTCATAGCGCGCTTTCTAGGTCTATTCCTTCTGCAACGCTGCCTGTTTTTCGGTGATAGGTGTTAAATGGCACGCCGCTGTCCAAAATTGCACTTTGCGGCTTCAGCCAGGGAGGGGCGTTGGCCATGCATGTAGCGCTGCGCTATGGCAAGAAGGAGTCGACTACGAAAGTGGGCACTGATGTGGAAAGCACCGCATCTTGCGCTGACGGTGCAAACCAAGAGCAGCTGGCAGGCTGCGTTGCCCTGAGTGGATGGTAAGCTTTGCTATGGAAGAGGAGTGGATTCACACTGACGCACTAAGATCGTTGGAATCGTTGGATGTATTATTTACTTTTCTGAGTGGGCATTGGGCAAGGTTGGAACCAATAATGCCTCCTGAATCAGCTCTGTATAGCAACAAGAAACTATTCAATCTATATTGCCTATCCTCAAGTTACGCAAGTCCTCTACTCCTCAGTGCTCATCCTGTTTCTTTTTTTTTTTTTGCACTCAAAATGTCTTGCGTTTGCCATGTTTTTTACAAATGAATTTTGCTAGGTTGCCGCTCCGGGCCGACTACCCCGCTGCCCTCGCGGCCAACGCTCAGCAGTTGCCGATTTTCATGGGCCACGGCGACAGCGACCCTGTAGTGCCACTCCAATGGGCGCAGGTGTCGCACCGAGCGATGATCAAGGAGCAGACGAAGGGTGAAGAACAAGAAGAGGCAAAGCCTTCTCCTTGGTCGGGGGCTCTCGGCCTCGAAAAGGTACACTGTATTACAGCAAATAGTCAGACAAACACAAACATCAGTGCTTACACCAAAAGAAGTAGTGCTGAGCAGACTTATGACTTATGCACCTCAATTCATTCTCGTTGTATCTCAGGTGACCTTCAAGGAGTACCCGGGTATGGGCCACAGTGCTTGCGACGAGGAACTCGCACATGTAGGCGCTTTCCTCAACAAGGTCCTTCAATAAGTGGGGTTTGAAATAGATATGAGTAAAGGATGCTTCATTTTCGTTTCGTTGTTATCTACCACTTATCAAGGAAAGTTAGCACGTTGGCGATCCGAAGCACGCAAGTCATTCAAATTTTATCAAGGAAAGTGACTGCGTACCCCTTGACGGAACTGGTATTAGTTTTGCTTTTATCTTTTATAGGCGCCCATAGATAACCCGGAATAAAACTGAATATAGGATAAAGACTTGGATCTCGACCATCCATTAAGTCTAGATTTCAATATATTATAATATATGGACGTGGGCCAATGTAATGAATATAATGACAGTAGTGGATCTGCCATAGCTGCTTTTCTACTTTCCACAAACGAAAATTAAAATACGAGCTACAGGTATAGGAAAACCCCGACCTCAAGGGATCTCAGAGCGGCGTCGAATTTCGCTCATGAGGCCAGCTTTTGGGTCAATGTCTGCTTGCTCACTCGCCTGTGGAGCCGGCTTCTTTCGCAGCGTTTTGGCGCCACCGCTGGCCGCTGCTTTGACTTCGGCGTCGGCAATTCTCTGCTTCCGTTGCTGCTCGGCGGCTTTGGCCTCGGCTTTGCACTTCGCTTCCCGGGTCATGGCGCTGAACTTGCGCAGGCAGTCAAAGATGTGGCCGGGGTCTTGCCCGCGCTCCCCGAAAAACAACGCCATTCCGTCGGCGTCAGCTTTGGTGGAGGCTGCTTCTTTCTCCAGGGACGCCACTAAAGCTTCAGCCCCATTGAGGAATTCCCCCAAAGCTTTCGCAGCAGCACCTGCGGCACACACTTTGCCTGCGGGCTCCACTGGTTGCGCTGAAGATGCTTTGTCAGATGCCGAAGGAGCTGCTGCTGCTACCATCGACTCAGGCTCAGATGAAGGCGCCTTCGCGGTGCCTTCTTCTTCGTCGTCATCCTGAGCACGGCGCGCTTTGAGAGCAGCCATGAGGCCAGCGCGAGGGTCAGCGGCTAGGAAAGATGTGGTTCTTAAACCTGCCGCGTCGGCAGCTGCTTTCGTAGCCACTACTGCAGTAGCTTCGTCGTCGTCGGCAGAGGCACGCTCAGCAGGCACTTCGCGTGTGGCAGCAGCAGCAGCTTCGCCTGCTTCTTTGGGAACAGTTGCAGGAGCTGCAGATGGAACGCTTTCTTGGTCAGCGGCTGCTCCGCGAGCTTTCAGCATGGCCATTAAACCTGCTCGAGGATCTGAAGCTGCACTGCTACTGCTGCTGTCTGCGGCTTGAGGCAACTTCAATTTCCCGACTTTTCGCGGTGGCATTGGTCCCGTTGCCGCTGTGGCGGTTTCTCCTCCCTGTGCAGATGGGGTTTGAGACTGCGCTTCGGCTTCTTGCTTTGCTTCGTCTTCTAGCTTGGCAAATTCGCGGCGCGCCGTCCCCAAGGCAGCCCGCAGGCTCACTACTTGAGCGCTGAGGTCGGCAATGGGCAGCCGCGATGCCGCTTCTAAATCGGGCAACTCGCGCCAAAAGTCTAACGGTGCAGCTTCCACCAGCCCATCTCCGCTCTCTTCTTCTTCGCCTTCGTTTTCGTTAGCAACAGCAGCGCCGCGAACGCCCGGAGTTTGAGTGGCATCGCATCGTCTAGTAATGTCCCTTGTGGCGTCGGTAGATGCGTCACAGTCGCCATCGCCACCTTCGTCGTCATCACAATCACCATCTTGCGCTGCAGGGCTGAGGAGCGCATCGAGCATCGCGGCGCGACGCACTTCGTCACCTTCGGATTGCTTCTTCAGCAGGGTTTCGGCGATGTAATCGAGCACCGTGAGGGAGTCGCGGCCCGTGCCCACGGACCTGGTCTGCGTGAGCTTCAGCAACGATTCCACGGTGACTCCCTGTGCTCCTCCCTTGGCAGTGCCCGCGTTCATCGCGTTGCCGACTCGGAGCACTTCCCCTAATATACTCGCGAGGCGGTCCGACGCCACCACTTGTGCAAGTGCCCGGCGGACTGTGGCAAGGTTGGCTGCGTGTTCCCGTGCGGTTGGCTCCAGAGTTACCATGAGGTTCAGCACAGCTAATTTAGGCTTGGGCCGCAAGACTCCGCTGAAACCCAGCACAAACTCTTCCGCTGGCTCCAGCGACACGACGGCTGGTGTTGAACTGCTGTCAGAAGCTTCCTGAGCGTCCTTGAGCAAATCTTGCTTCAGTTTTTTCACTGCCGATACTTCCGCGTCCATAGGAAGCATTTCGACTAAACGCGCGCACTGCTCGGCCGAAAAGAGGGGAGCGTCGAGCGTGGACAAAGCCTCGCCTACACTGGCCGGTCGCATGTCCTTGAAGGACCGCAGACCAATGGCCAAGTTTTGCATCCGCGCGCGTTCCAGCGGTTTCGGGCGCTGTTTTTTCTTCTTCTTTTGCGCGTTTTCGCCGCTCCCATCGCCGTCGTCGTCGGCGGCAGCTTTGGAAGCCGCGGCGGGCTTTTTGCTGAAGAGCAGCTCGAGCCGCTTGAGCTCTGGGCTGTCGCATCCACCGCCACTGCTGCTGCCACCGAGCCCACCGGTGCTTGCGCGGCGGCTGCCGGCGCCCCGCGCCCACACCGAGTTCTTGTGGTCTTCTTCGGAAAAGTCCAGCGGGGTCCAGTGCAGCGTGAGCATTTTGGACTGTTTTTCGCCCCCGCCTTTGCCGCCCGTGCCTTTACCCGTGCCATTGCTACTTCCTTTGCCGCCCTTGTCGCTTCGGCCAGCCCACGATTCGGTGCCACCAGTCTCCACATGTTCCGCACCGCACACCGAGTTGATGAGCTTGGCTGCTAGGTTCTCGGCGGCCATTTTGTTGCGCACGGCCTGCGCCGGCACCCCCGCCTTGAGCATCGACCTAAATTTGCTGCAAGCTTTCTCTTCGTCCTCGCTGAGAGCTGCTGTGGCGTTTTCGCTATTGTCACCAGCAGCTCCCTCTAGTGAGCCGCACACAGCATCAATTAAACGCGAGGCCAAGCTTTCTGAAGTCATTTTGTTGCGCACGGCCTGCGCTGGAACCCCAGCTTTGATCATACCTCGGTACTTCTTGACTGATGTCTCCTCCTCTTCAGAAAGCTCCTCTGTTGCTTTTGCTACCTCAACCTTTTTCTCTACCTCAGGAGCTGACTTGATGCCTAAGACGCTATCAATC
>Ga0307979_1001602_pt1 | contig 16069 bp, 10 predicted proteins | sample OrgLakmetage1058_FD_201833 | JGI IMG/M metagenome (GOLD analysis project Ga0307979, IMG submission 201833) | Saline water microbial communities from Organic Lake, Antarctica - #1058 | ecosystem: Environmental > Aquatic > Non-marine Saline and Alkaline > Saline | place: Antarctica: Organic Lake...
TGACACACATGATACCTCATATAAGGATGTTTTCTCAGGGTGGCTGTTTCTGGTGGTGATGCGGATTTTAGCGCCAGCATTTGCGTTTTGGACTGCAGGCGAAGCCGCGTTGGAATTCAGCCGCCGCCAGCATAGGCAAAAGAATCAGCAACACTCCGCAAACAATTCTGCAGAAGGAAGTGAAGCACGCCGCAGCTGGACTGTGCGCGATGTAATGTACGTGGCGGAGGCACCGTCTCTAATGATGTGTGGCGTGATGTTGGCGTGTGGGCAGTACGGACCTACAGCGCTGCCCTTTGCATGGCATAGAGCAACTATAACTCTATTCGGCGGCACGCCCTTATTTACAACTTTACTCATGGCACTCTACATAAGGGGTGAGTCTTTACGTGTCCGCACTCAACAGCTCAAAAAGCCGCTGTTGGCTCAGCATCCTTATCTCCTTACAATTGGCGGGTCAATCTGCATTGGCTTAGACCTCGCAAGCCCAATATTCACTGCGTTAGGATACAACTCTGTGATATTCGATATCATTTTAGCAAGCTTGTATTTTGTAGGCTTTGTGCCTGTGCAATGCACGGTTTCAGCTTTCTTCTTCAGTCAAGCTCTTAAGCATCAGCGGCCGTTACTGTATTACGTCTTTCGCCGCCACCGCGCCAAATCGGATACGTATGGAGATCGTGAAGCTTCGGTGCTTCGGATGGGCAGGCTTGTGACTTGGCTTGCTATGTCTGCAATATGCATGCTCGCGAGTATATACGCTTTTGGGGTTTTGGTTTCCGTGGTAATAATGCTGCGGTGGGTTTCTATCCGTGCCAACACTTTGGCAGCGCATGTGTACCTTTTTGCATTCAGCCGAATAGGTATCTCGTACGCCTAGCTCCAGGCTATTAAGCCAAGCGACAGCCGAAATACGACTTCATTGAATCAAGCGCCGCGTGAGAGGTATTTGAAGTCAATGGATTGCTATAACTGCAGTAGATCTCGTGTACTGCCTTACCTCAGCTCGGACACGAATACCTCATCCCGTACCTCAGAAATAACCCACAGTGCGAAACACTCTCCTTCATTTAGAGATCGAATATGGAACTTGTTTTGGTCGGGTTCTTTCATGAAGTCTGATGAAATTTATGACAGGAGACTGGATGTCACACAGCCGCTCGACAATGTACTATCTCCTTCAAACGACACTATTAGGGGACGAAACAAAAGAAAAAGTAGAAAAGTCAAAAGGAGAAGAGGGTATATGGTTCACAGTGATACGGCACGAGCATCGAAGCCGAAATTGGCAAATACCACTGTACACTCTTACTGGCAGCCGTTTCGATCCCGAGTTGTCCGACCGCTTGAGCCCATTAGCGAAGAAGACGCTACCATAGGCGGGTGGCAAGAATTGCACGTGTGCCAGCAACCAGCGCTTGTGCCCTTGGAGATGATGAGTAATGCAATTTTCGATGATGTCACGCTCGATGCTGCTGAACCGCAAGAACATAGCAGGAAGGCATTGAATGCTGCTGCAGTGGACAGAGTTACTTTGCATGCGTCGAGACTGCCGGCGTTGCGCAAAGAAGGTCGCTCCTTAGGCCCGTCAGGCTCAAAGAATTCTTCACACACCGATGGCCGTCTTAAACGGTCAAACACTACGATCCCCGAGGTGATGCACCATAGAAATAGTAGTGATGTCAGTGACTCAATGAAAGATTTTGATCTTTGAAATGAAACACTATTTCACGATGATTTCTGGCTCCTATCAAAATCCTGCTCGTTTGAGTCTGATAATATTGACACCAGCCCCGACCAAACAGCCCGTTAAATCCAAATGAATGCACTCATCATGGTAGTAGTTCATAGCTACATTTGCCATTGTAACGGCTATAGAAGATAGAAGCGCGTGCGATGACCCTACTGTAAACGCACTGTAAACCTATAAAGTACACAGTTAATTGGTCGGAAGGGGGTGGGGTTTAATGTTTAATGCCCAGGTGCTAGATTACCAAATCGCTGATCGCTGTCTCTTTTGATCAAACTTGTTGGCGACAATTCCTAGATCCAAATTCCTCAGTTGTGACTTCAAGTTCAAGCTTCAAGATTTCTGGCCGGATTTGGCTTATGAGTCAATAATTACATTTTATACGTTGCAACACATGGCTCACTGAAAGATGGTGAATTCTGGCAGCGACGTGGCGACCTGGAAGGTGCTGCTGTGGAAAGCGAATCATTGCCCTTCGCCTAATTGAGCTCGAATTGCCAGATGAAAGATAGAAGCTCTAAAAGTTGAATGGGCGCTTTATAGAACCAATTCATTGTCAGCACTAGTTAATCCGCATCAGACAGCACAGGAAGGTAAGGGCTTAAATCAGAATCGGCCGTGGCGAGACGCAGCGCTGCTAACACCACTGCTTCCATTGCGCAGCCTGTGGTGGCTCCACCTGCGGCCCCAGGGCTGATGCTCGTGCCTTGGCCGTCTTCGGCGGCAAGGGGTAGCAACAACTGCACGAACACCGAAGTAGCGCCACTGATTCCTCCAACGGCGGTTTCTTTGCCCTTTCCTGCAACAGCGCCAAAGCTGAGCACGCATCCACCGCTCAACACAGCGCGTTGGCCCGGGTCTAAAGCCGCGCCATTGAGAGCGCAGCCGGGTCCCATTGCCATCACCTCGTAGGCTCCGCCGTCCCCACCCGAGCTGCCAGGCTGCCACTTGACGATGGCATGTGGGCCCGGAGCAAGGCCTTCGCCCAGGTGGCAGTCCACTTCCCCGCAGCTGGTGCCCGGCGGCACGGCCAGAGACGACCGCCCCATGCAAGCTTCAAGGGCTTTGGCCCACACCCCCCCTGCGGAGCCAAGGACCATCGTGGGACGATGCGCTAGGGCTGAAAAGGACCAGGCAGTGGTTGCTGCTCCTTCGCCGCGGGAAGAAGCAGCAGTAGTAGCTTGAGGAGCAGTGCCACGCCCTACAAGCTTGAAGAACCCACATGCCGACGAAGAAGCACCTGGATCGCTTGTTGCACCATCGGCGGCCGCATCACTTAGTTCAGACCGCAACTGCTGACCCACCACTGACCGCAGGGCCTGGAGCGCTGACGGTATCGCCGCTGTTGCTGGCACTTCAGCCACTGATGACGCACTGCCTTCCTGCTCAACCTCGCTTGAGGAGGGAGTCCTGGAAGCGTCCACAACTTCGAGTCTGCCGCCATAAGGCCACGCCACCTCCGCTGATCTACCGTGGTCACTTGATAGGTCTGCCGATTCTGGAGTCAAAGAAGAGCTCTGCTTGCTGGCCACCGCCTTCAGCGGCAACAGCGACACGGTGTCCTCCACCGAAGAGGCAGCACCGCCGCTCGAGGATCCCTTGTTGCTGCCTTGCTTGGACCCGCGAGGTGCGCGCGCCTTCTTTTCGCCCTGTTTGTTGCTTCCACTGGTTGATGATGAGTCCGCAGAACCTCCGTGTTGAAGATCCATATTGACCGCTGCGGCCCCCACTGCCGTGGTGAAAGAGGCGCCGTCCGTGTGGCTGCGGTGAGCGCTCATGGCAGCTTTGCTGTTCACGGTCTTGGAGCGCGCAGCATCGACAGCATTTTCTGCAGGCGACCAACATCCCAGCTCCAGCTCATCGGATGCCCACAATGACGATAAACTGTGCATCGCCTCTTCCGGCGCTGCTGCGTCAGAATATTCGATCAAGCGCGCAGCCACATTGTCCGAGCAAAGCAAGGGAGGGCCCATGCCAGCCCATAGAGCTGCGCTCGTTTCACCACTGAAAGCTCCACTTTTCTTGGTGTCGTCGAAGTTGGACCCTTCCTCGCTCTTCACCGCCATTGGCGTAAAACTGCCACCAAGGGACGTTAAAGGAAGCCCAGCAGCAGCAGCAGCAGCAGCAGAAGATGGTGTACCTGGCGGGTTCATAGCTGCACCCGACGCCACTGCTGATGGGGCTGCTTCACTTGATGTTGACGCAGTCGTAGAAGCCGTTGCTGCTGAAGTAGTAGCCCCTCCGAAGCCTTCTCGACCAGGTCCATAAAACTTGAAGTGCGCTCTCGCGTACGCTACCCCCGCTTCTTCCTCTGAGTCAAACAACCCGAGGTAGTAGTTGGTCCCGCCGTAGCTGATCTGCGCCTGCCACTTGTCAGTGGCTGTGCGCTTGGACCGGCACACCCCACGGAAACGCGACGACGTGGCCGGGCCCGTGGAGCGCTGCCGCGGCATCGGCGGCAGGTGCTCGGGCACCCCCGAAAGGTCCAGCACCACGCCACCGGCACCACCCACACCCACGCCGCGCGCCGCCCCTTCCGCACTGCCGTACAGATAGTCCCCATACGGGTACACGTCCCCCGCCAGGCAATCTTCGGCGTCTTCTTCGGCTTCGGTGGGCGCCGACCACAGCGACAAAAACTCCGGCGGCTGGTTGCTGCTTGATGGGAATGAAGTGGTTGAAATATCTTCTTCGCCCATCGTAACCGCAGAAGCTGCACCTGCTGCTGCTGTCGGAGACTTGAGAGGAGGCGCTGATGCCGGCGGCGGCGGCACGTGAAACCGCTGAAAGTCGTCGTCAAAGCCAAACACGTCTGATGGCGACTGAGCAGATGGCGCCGGAGTGGCACCAGACGAAACGGAAATCGACAACGCTGTGGCCTCTTTGGCTCCAACCACAGAGCCCGGAGATGCTCGCCCGTCGTGCTGTGAAGATTGTGGAGCAAGCAGAGGGCTGTCACGAAGGATGGTCAAACCTCGGTCTAGTTTCGCCAATTCCATGGCGGTGTTTTGAGGGAGGCCGCTGCTGCTGTTGTGGCTACTGTTGATGGAGGCTTGGCCTGAGCTCCCGAAAAGGGCTGCGCAAATGGTCTTGGTGGCAACCGCGGTCGCGTCAGTTCTTAAAAGGCTAGTACTTTTGCGCACATGATCTCCAGCAGGAGGAGCGCCGCCCACTGTGCTTTGGGATTGTGCTGTTTCGTCCTCACCGCCAGGGAGGGCCAGAGCTGCAGCTGCAACTCGCCGCCACCCTTTCAGCGACTCCTCTAATCCCAGTGAAGGAGAAGGCATATCGCGACCACTGCCACTGCCACTGCTTGCCTCTGATTGGCTGCTGTTGCTACTTGGATACACCATCGTTTGAGGCGCGGCCAACTTCACGAGCGCTGGCACCACCCGGCCTTCCAACTCCATCACTGCTTGGCTCTCGTGGCTGTCGTTGTGGTTCGATTGGGATCCATGTGAAGCCTGCTGCTGCTGCTGTTGTTGTTGGTGCATGGCTGCCGCTGCTGCCGCCTTGGCCAGAGCCCGCCCGACCGCCCGCCGCACCACGGCGTGATGGTCGGGGTGCAAGCCGCACACCAAACCTGCCAGAGCTTCCACTGCCCGACGGCCGGCGCCCGGGGGCGGCAGAGCACTCGCTGAAATTGCCAAATCGCGGCCTACCAAGAGCCGCCCGTGGGCGCAGTTGGGTCCCGACGTGGCACGCAGGAGGGTGGCCCGCGCGTGGCGAGCCCGCGCGTCGGCGAGCAAGGGCAGCGCGTCGTCGATCACGCCCAGGGACCACACCAGATTCTCGACCAAGGTGGTGGGGGCCACGTCCCCGCAAGCCGCGTCCAGAGGCGCCAAGCACACGTGCCAGGCTGCGTGCTCGTGGCCCGTGGCAGAGGGGTTGAGGAAAGAGCGCATCGTGGCGCGGTCCTTGGACCCACCCCAGTAGGGCAACACTTTCAGACGGGGCGCACATGTCGCCAGAGCGTCTTGCCAGGCCTGCAGGCGCGCGAAAGGAGCTGCAATTAGCACGGGCCCATAACCAGCCCCTGCATTGAGGGCACTGGCGACAAGGTTGCAACCGCCGGAAGGTGAGGAGTCTAACAAAAGTGTTCCTTGACCACTGCCGCTGCTGCCGCTCTCACAGTTGCTGCCAAAGCAGAGGTGGCATAATTGAGTTACTGCAGCTTCAGGAATTGGCGCGCTGCCGTCGGATGGTAGTGCCGACGATGACGGTGGCAATGAAGGCTGGAGTAGCAACGGCAGCGAACCTTGGTTGCTTTGCTCAAAAGAAGAGTTGGAGGGTTCCAGCGCCCAGGCGTCGCAAGTGTCGGCTTCGAAGCCAGAAGCACCAAACGGGTTCACCACCGTGGCACACGCGTACACGTGGTCTTCGTTCATGGCAGTGCTGCTTTGGGCTGCTGCTGCGAAGCGAGCACTCTCATTGGCTGATGCGGAAGCCAGCTCAAGGCGAGAGCGCGCCAGCGTTGCACCTACGGCCGCCGCTGCCACGGAGTCGTCGACTCGCCTGGACCGCCCCACGGTGGCCTCACCACTGCTGCTGCCGCGACTTGCATTACCCTCACCGTCGGCGCCATCTTGATCCAGCACGAGGGAGCTCAAAGCTGCGCGCTGGCTGCCAACCTGCTTCAGCGCTTGTACCAACCTCGACGACTGCAGCGACTCCGCTGAAAGGTTCACAGTAGCTACCTTGGTGGTAGCAGTGGTGTTCTTCAGAGGCATAGCAGCAGCGCGCTCCGCCAATAAAGAACTACCAGTATGGCTTGGCATAGCACCTCCTCCTTCGAACAGAGCTGGGCTTGAGCTGCTCGTGCCGCGAGCTAGCGCTGACGGAGCTGGGAGCCCTGGCGCAGTAGTAGCAGGAGAACTGCTGTTGCTGCTGCTGCTGGAAGTGGAGGCACGGGCCGTACCACGAGGAAAGATGTAAGGAGGAAAAGCAACGGCGGTGTCGTGCGGGTTTGTTGCCGCTAGAGCCACCACTTTCTCTGCTTCCGGGCAGGTGACTGCGTTGGGGTTCTGCAAGAGTGCCACTACGCAGGTGCGCAGCTGCAGAAAAGCCGCCTCGTGGGACGGGAGCAGGGTCAAGAGGAGCTCTGCCAGCCACCGCCTACCTCGCAAGAGACCTCGCCGCATGTCGTTGAAGCCTGCGTCAGGGGCAGACGCTACAGCCAACGCATCCACATTCACGCCTTTGCCACCGCCGTTGCTATTGCCGATGTTGATGTTGCTGCTGGCTAAAAGCAGAGGGTTCTCAAGCAGAGCCGCTGAAGGCGATCCAAAGTGGCGACCATAAGGTGCTTGTGATGCAGCCGCCGCATCCGACGCTTGCTCCGCTGCCCAGTAGCGCTGGAGCCAAGCCGCTAACATGGCGCCATTCACCGCCACTGGCGCTGCTGGGCTAGCACTAGGAGGCTGCAGCAGGGGAGCGCCTGTAGGGTGCAAGAGGCCTCCGGGCCGCAACAGCAAGTGCGCCAGGGCAACAGCAGCTGTGGTGCTGGGGTTGTTGCTGTTCTTGGCAGACCCGTTGTCGCTACTCTTGGCTTGTCCGCGCCGCCGCTTCGGAGCACTGCTACTGCCGCCACCACCGCCACCGCTGCTGCCACCACCGCTGTTGCCGCCGCCGCCACTGCTGCTGTCATTGGCCGGCTGCTGAGAACTTGCACGCGGATGTTGGCCCATGCTTGGTGCTAGTGGCACTGGAGGCGACGATCGCACAGTAGCTTGCTGTTGTTGCTCCGAGATGTCTTGACGAGGCGCTAGTGCCTTGCTGCCCTTCTCTTCAGGAGAAGAAGGAAGCTCACTCGTCGGCGCCTTGCGTTTCAGGTCACCAACCAGAGGAGCACCGGCGGAGCTACCTGAAACATCGAAGGCCCGGTCCAGCGAAGGTGGCGGAATATTGTACTGCGGAGGCAGCCCGCTCGTAATCCGCCCTGCACCACCACTGCCGCTGCCAACGCCACCGCCAGCGCCAGCGCCGCCACTGCTGTTGGCCCGGCCATCCACAGGAAAGCCTGCCCAGCCTCCCATAGGAAACGGGGCCGGTGGCACGCCCCTGTTACCACTACTCATGGAGCTTGCGATAGGAGGAGGCTGCAACTGCTGCTGCACTTGTTGATGATGGTGCTGCTGTTGCTAATTGAAATGGAAAGTTTGCGCAGAAAAAAGAAGAGAGGTATTTTAAGAGGTTTCGTTGAGTATGGAGACGAAGAGGATAATCTCACCTGTGCTGGGATCCCTTGCATCAAGAGTGCATTAGCCTCTTGTTCCCGCTGCTATCAACGACAGGCATTATGGCAAGAAATGAGTTGTCAAATAGACGGCAGAAAAGAGTCAGGAGAAGACTGAAAGAGAGTGACATCTATTACGGGGGTCGGCGTTCAAGAAAGTACAAGTGGGCACATCAGAAAAGCCAGAAATACGCCAAAGCACGTCCGTCAAATGGGCAATCTGAACGAGGAATTCTTGGGTCCCTTTTCTAACCGTGCTGCAGTCAAGCCTGCAAGGCGCAAACGCAGCAAGGGCATAGAAGCAAACGCTTAGAGGTTGGAGCCATGGGACACTTCAAAAATGGCGGGAACGGGCTACCGTGGTAAACAAGCTCACCTCTGACCCGTGGAGCCATCATTTTGCGACATTCGTGGGCGTATGTGCGGGCGCAAGGCTCTGTGGAATTCTTAAGACTCGGGAGCTAAAGTTGAATCGGTTCAATGGCGAATCCGTGGTGAGCGTGACCTCCGACATTTTTTTTCTACACTTGATCTAATCCGTAAGTTTTATGGTTTTTTCGACTTTCTTCGTTCCCATTTTTGAGCTCTTTGCTTGCGGTCGAAGTCAAAGGGTCAAGCTACTACGCTTGCTATCCCGGTTCTGGCACAGCCACTCTCTCGAGCACGAGGTGCATTAGCGCATATCCCAGGATATTCATGCGCATTCAACTTGCGTCGAGTCGTGCGCCGCCTAAATAATGATTATGTCTTGTTTCCATGCCTCGTTTCTTCCCCCCTATAGCCTCGGACAATCCCCTTACAAGTGGAGGCAACCGCAGTGCCTCTCGTATAAGTTTCAGCGACCTATCGATAAACATGGTAAGTTTCGTGCACATGTTGGTATGCTTTACTGTGCCCTGCATTTAGGGGGTGCTCTCTGAACGTTGTTTTCCGTAAGCCTCTCAACCTCCCGCGAACACATGTACACAGGCTTCCACGAACGAGTTCCAGGGAAGAGTCCTTGACTTCGAAGCTGCGACGACAGCTGAATTAGCTTCCCTCATGGCAAATGGCATGACAAGCCGTGCAGCGGTACGGTCATGTGGCAGAGGGGCAGGAATACTTTTTTCTAGCGTACACCCTTGACCCGCCACCTTCTCTCGCACGGAATTGTGGCAGAACCCTCCTGACGCGTTGAAGCCCTAACCATTATCTTATCCTCTGCGTATCACTGTCACCCATGTGCGTTTTTAAATTTACATGTGTGCCTCTGCTCCTGCCTTCCACCTTCTCTCTCTCCCTTTCCATTTCGTGCAGGTGCGCGAGCTTGAAGGCCGCTTGGTGGGCTCTCGCGAGGACCCTGCATCCGCGGGCATGTTGCCCTTAGACGTGGTTGCAGCTGCCCAACTGGCGGCCAGGCTGAATCTTTCCGTAGACGACGCCAAGCGTGTCCTCATGGTCAAGCGACAGGTGATTTACGCCCTCACCCTGCCGCTACTTTCATTGAAAACATATTAGGTTAATTACCGGTGGTGTTCTTTTCGCACTTGTTATGTCTGTGTGTTGTGTAACCCTTGCTTATTCCTCGTTGTTCGTGCTATAGATGGGAATGTTAAGGGCTTCAGGCATGTCTGACTCAGCTGCAGCGCATCAACTTCAAAGCCGTGTTCAGCTTGCGGCCACTGCGCAATTGCCGCCCCCTGTAGCCCAACCCTCAACTTCTCCTGTCAGTCTTCCCAAGCCAGCTCCGCAGGCTGCCTCCGCTGCTCCAGCTGCCTATGTCCCTGCTTTCGCTAGTGACCCCAAACTTAGCGCAATATCGGCGCCTCAATCTTCTGGTGGAGGCTTGCCACCACCGATGGCGCGAAGCACCTCGGGGACTACCTCGCCCGGTCTTTCTCCCGCAACAGCGGCAGCAGCCGCGCGCGGGCGGCCTGCGCCTATTTCAGCCACCACTGCTGCCTCAGTGGCCTCATCTGTGGCGGTGGCAACAGAGGTCGCTGCTTCCATTCCCTCTTCGCCAAGCTTGAAGCGGTCGCGGAGCAGCGAAAACGGCCGCTCTTCGTCAAACAACAACAATAGTGCAGCGCGGCCCGAGCCCATTGTGGCAGCCGAAAAAGTAGAACTGGCGCGGCAACTGTCCGCCTTGACTTCGGAAATCAACGACGCCATGCGCGCAGGCGACCGGGCCAAGGTAGTCCTGCTCATGCGACGCCGGGACCAGCTGCGCCGCAATGGGGCGGGCGCTGCGAGCTCGGCCGCCATTGTCAGCGACAAGCCGACTGCCAACGGGGAAATAGCCGACGGGAAGCCTAAAGCCGACGGAAAGCGCGCTCGCCAGGGCTCTCCTCGGTCATGAAGGAGTTCGGTTCACACATTTTTGCTTTTGTAGTTCGAAAAAGAGCTTTAATTTGGCGAGATCGACGGCCAAAATTGGGCGAGAACAAGAACAAGAGAAGGGACTTGTGTGCTTGTGTGCTGCTTGTGCTTGTATATTTTAAAATTAGTATACAAATTAATTAAGACATTTATCCGCTTTCGACTTCGAGTTAAATATTAAATAGCTGCCGGACTTAAGCTAAAGCTCAGAATTTCGCACATAAGTAGCTCGGAGCTTCGGCTTTTGATTCTTGAGTTAAGTCATTAGTCTTATGGTGATGATGGATAATGGAGATGATGAAGGTTATCCCGTTCCTGCTCCTGCTGGCAGTTGTCAGCTGGTAGGGTTATGATTCCTGTTTCCGAAATTCCCGCGCGAGGGCTAATAGCTAATAAATTCACTTCAAGTGGCATTTCCGCGGGTATTCCGCGGGTTTCCGTGCCGTGGTCATATAAGTCACAAAGGCGCTGCTAATGCTAAATCCCCGTCGCGGAAATCACGTCTGACTGCACTCATTGGCAAAAAAAATCTTTCCGTGGGAATTCCGCAGAATTTCCTGCTATATTTTCTTGTACTTCCCCCAAACTGTACTAACTAAGTACATGTAAGCAGACCAGTATGATGGCGCACATGTAAAATGAGGCTTGTCTCAAAATGAAGACTATGAGGTTTACAACCTTACCGAGCCTGCTTGTTCTGGTTTCTCGTTCCTCCTGAATACCGGGTTCGCTGAGTTGGAGTTGAAGTCCTAGTACTCAGCGGACCTTGAATTTTACAGATCGGCAATTTCCTTTAAGTAAAAGTCCAAATGCGTGAAAACACGGAGTCTCTTACGTAGATGCGAAAAGGCAATTTCCATCAGCGAGATGAGGGAACTTAGCGGGTGCGGAGGAGCAGAAAATCAGGAACAGCAGGAAGAGAGAGATCGCAGGAAGACACCCGTTCTGTCGCACTGCGGTTAACCTTTCGCCGACGCAACCGCAGAGACCGCCGCCTGTTCAACGAAAGCATTCAGCGGGTTTTGCTTGCTCTTTGGGTCGCGTGCTTCTTTCCCCACTTGTCCGCGCGGCACCAAGCCTTCGCTGTACTGGAGCACGCTCACTTGGTGGTGCATGGCCTGCAGCGCTGCGGACCTCTGGTTCCGGCGCGCGCAACGCAACCGGTCGCGCCGCTTTAAAGGGCCGTCGCTGCCGTCGCACAAGCGCGCGTCTTTGTCGACGCTGCCTTCCACCTCAGCACCGGCTGCTGCTGTTGTCGAAGCGTCGTCAGGCTTCTTTGGTGTAGAACTTGAGCTACTATCGGCACTCGTTGAAGCGGTTCTGGCAAGGAGTGCTGGCATGCCTATTGCTGCTAGGTTCTATGAGAATAAAAGAAGAAGAATATGTAGTGGCACGAAGAGTGAAGGTTGTGATCAGGGTTGGCGGGAGACTTACTTACATCGAAGACAAGCAGCAATGTAATCAATTAACTTCGTTTTTTTTTTTTCGATTCAGCGCCTAGTTCTACTTGTCTCTCGTCTATGACTCTTGTATATATTACCTCTCTATCGACTTCATCTTGCGCTGCTTTAAAACGCCCGCCTAACTCTTCTCGCACGCGCCAACGCATTGCATGCATGCCAACGCCACTGCTGCTGCCATGAGCGGTGCCCAGGCTCCCGCCTACGATTTGTGATCCATCGCTGCCTTCGGCTGTAGATCCACCACTACCACTGCTGCTGAACAGCAACCCCCCGCTGCGAGCACTGCTCGAGTGCACCTGAGGAGTTGACCCGAGAGTACCACCGCCAATGCCCGCGGTGCCCGGGCTCAAGCTCAGACTGGAGGTGAACGACTCGTCCCATGGCAGGTAGCCCCAGGTGGCCAAAAGGTCATGGTCCAGCCAGCGGTGAATGAACTTGAGCCTCGATTCGCCGCCCATGGAGCGAAAAGCTGCCTGCCAGCCGCCGTACAAGTAATGCTTCCGGTACGAGTCAAAAGTGCGGTTTTGCAGGGCGGTGGAGGTCCCATAGCGCTGCTTGTTGCGGTCGAATCGAGTGCTCGAAGTGAGCGATGTCGCCTGCAGAACGTTCACTAAATACGGAGTCCTCCGCCGTAGCCCAAACTTGGTGACGAGCTCCTTGAGAAACAGCGTTGGGTCCACCAACACATCTTCGTAGCGCGCAAAGAACACGTACGGTGCGCGTAAACGCCGGTAGCTGCGGTGCTTTTGGTTCCACATCACGATGGGGTTCAAGAACCCATGGTCGCCGCGATCTCGCTGCACGCGCCGACTGCCGGCTTTGTCCGGCGGCTGGCAGGAGATCAAATTTTCCCGTGGGAGTGCTGTCCATGGCAAACGGGTGAAGTCTTCAAAGGTGGACGTTTGTTGCTTGGTGTCGCTGCCGCGGTAGCGCCCTAAGCGCGCGTACAAGCTCATCAGCCACGCGTATGGGTTTTTGGCCACCATCAGAAAGAGCGTGGATTCTAGCCGAGTGTGGGGCACCTGCCATGGCACAATAAGCACACAACATAAGTGAAGCAAGGCAAACTTTAGCATGTAATTATCTCAACTCTCATGCATTCCTGTGCCCTACTCCAGGTCTGTCCTAGTAACGAAGTTAAATTTCTCTGACGACAAATGCACCGCTTCGAGCTGAGATGCAGACGGCGCACAGCTGTGCTTCCACCCAAACGACCGAGCAAAATCGTTGCGATATGCATAGTCGACCGCATCTGGATCTAGCCCTTTGGTTTCGTTCTCTAAGCTCACTAATTCCACGTCCAAGTTCAGAGCTACTAACTGCCGCACAAAGCGTGACCCACTCTGCCGCTCGCCGAACACTTTCACGTGGGTCACTTGCCCGCCGCTCGGTGCAGTGGCATAGCGCCAGCAATCGTATCCCTTAGAAGCCTGGCACATCGCCACTGCTGCCGCTCGCTCGATCGATTCAAGCTTCTTTTGCTCACGCTCCATGTTGCGCATTTCTAGAACAGCAAGAAGCTCACGACGACCTTTGTCGCTGTCTTCGCTATCAAATGAGCTTGAGGTAGAGTTCATCGCATTTGCTGAGGTAGGATCGGCGGCAGCGATAGCATAGAGAGACAGCTGCAACGCAACGAGAATGAAGCGCATTCTAGAAGTACGCACAGCCGTTGTTTTCTCTAGTCTAGCCTATTCGTTGATAGTCTTCCTCTTCTGAGCCAAACAATCCTGCTAAAAATGAAAGCTACGACTGCAAATCTATCATTTTATGATACGTGCGAGCTGGGAGAATGAAGTTCATGCTCGTATCATTGTCTCTGATAGCGCTTCGATAGAGCTATAGATTTAAGAAGCTTCTGCATCTGCATTGTGCTGAGAAGTAGTTGTTGTGTTGTTGTTGTTGTGAGTTGTGTCGTCGTCGTCAAGCTGCTAGGTTTATGGAAATACGCCACGCTTTTGACCCTAATGATACAGTACAGTACATACTACAGATAGTACTCTGTAGCATAACGCAGAAGTGAGAAGTGTCAGTTGGCAGGTGGCAGTGAATTTAACGAGGACAAATCACTGCGAGTGCTGAGCACTTCCTGTCATTCGCAAACTTCCGTACCAATTTCTCACTGAGTCGCTGAGTGTTTGAGCGGGAACTTGCAGTGCCCATGCTAGAAAGCAAAAAGCACGCTGAGGAAGATTAGGAACAGGAACAGGTAACAGTAGGAAGCAAATGGTGCATTATCCAATGAGCGTTCTAAGCACCTCGGTGAATATAAAGTTGGTGTGCCATTCATTGGCTTTGCTGCTTTGTTGCTTTGCTGAATCAATATTGATATTACAATAACAATTTGAATTTAGAAATGTTCTTTAAGTTTCAGGGCATAACTAGAACCATGGGCGCATAATTAGCTCTTCTTTTGCGGATGCATAGTGTTTCTACCTGGCACCTCATTTCTATCTACGATTCTTGACTCTTCTGGCTTGTTGCTGCAAACAAAAGGATCAGGAATTTCACCACTAACGCTAAGCTTGCTGAGTTTGGCACGGAGGCTTCCCAGGGTAAGCGGCTTCACATCTCTTCGAAGCGAACCAGCAGTCCCGATCGGCTGCGCAGCTCGAGGGTTCATGAACGAGACGTAAAACAGCGCACGCGTGCTTCCGCCGTGCTTGGCATTTGCGCTGCCGCAATGAAGGGTGCGACTGTCGAAGCAGCTCACATCGCCCACGTTGAGGAGTGCTTCGACATTCGGGCGATCGCATAATAGGGTGTCTAAGGACGCAGTGCTTTCGCTGTAAGCAGCATGAGCCTCGCCGCCTCGAGCACCTCCATGAGTACCCGGCAAGAACAGAGTAGGGCCCATGGCGCTGGTCACTGACTGAAGGGCCACAAACGACGTCAACAAAGGTGGCTCAAGGCTAGTCGCAGCTTGCCATGGGCTGTCGGAATGCACTGGTTGCCGCGGTGCCCCAGGCTCTGAGATCAGAGCCGCCAGCTCGTATAAAACTGCGTCATCGCCTACTGTAGCTAGCAACAAGTCGTAAAGCGGCGTGGTAGCATCACTTAGCAAAGATCCTTCTATTATGTTGCCACTTGAGCCTATAGCTGAACGGTCATTGCTCGTGGGATTGCCGCACAAAAGCTCCCGTAAAGCGCATTGCACAGCATGGTTGCCTTCAAGCGGTAAAAGCAAGTCGCAACGCTCCGCGTACTGCATGAAAGTACCAAACTCAAAGTCGGGAGGCTGAGCACCTGAAGCTACCGCAGCGTAGGCAGAACTTCGCCGCTTTAGTATATCCCCTCGCAGTGCGGCTGCTGTGGCAGGAGACAGCGCACCGTTCACACGAACCACGCCGTGCTCTGCTAGGGCTGCTTCGCGTGCCTCAGCTGGACCAATCAAGTCAGGACCTGGACTAGGTGCAGCAGGATTGCCAGAGGAGGAGCTAGTAACGCTCGTGTCCATGTGTACTAGAGGAGGTGGTAGCAGTGGTGAAGGTGTGGGCATGATGTTAGCTTCTCGCTCGACCCTCAACGCTAGAGCCTCAGACCTGGCTTGAGTGCAAGCGGCAAGTGCTTTCTCGTGGCCTTGCTCAGCTGCAGCTTGAAGCCAATCTGCAGAGCATGCGAGGTTTTGATCCACTCCAAACCCCTTCGCGTAGCAAACACCTAAGTTGAACTGCGCTTCGGCATAGCCTTGGTCAGCTGCTTTGCGATACCATTGTGCTGCTTCGCTTGCACTCTGAGTGACACCATCGCCTGTGCGATAAGCTCGAGCAAGCTGGCATTGAGCAGATACATCGCCTGCCTCGGCAGCCTGTCGATCGAACTTTAAAGCTCCGTCAGCATCATTTGATTGAGCTCGAGGGGGCAAGGCCGAACCTTGGCGGTTGTGAGGAGACGGTGGTGCAGCGTGAAGGGCAAATGCAACGTGCGACATCACGTAGAGTCTGTTTGTCCACCCAGCTGAAGCCCTTATTGCATTCAGAACGAGTATCACCAAAGTGGACCTCATACAATTGAAAGGCATTACCAAGGAAGCTGCTGATTCGGCGAAAACTACCTACAAAAGTTTGTCTTTTGAAAATAACCAAAGAGCTACTGAAGGTAAGATGGGAGCAAGATACAGCCCTTACTAAGTATATACAAACACTGCTACCCGAAAGATGGTGCCTAAATCAAAAGCATAATTATTCGCCCTTGAAGCTAGAGCACTTGAGCATCGTGGATGCGTAGTTGCAAGGTATCTTCGACATTTTTTGTGAACCGCAA
>Ga0307979_1001604_pt1 | contig 16045 bp, 5 predicted proteins | sample OrgLakmetage1058_FD_201833 | JGI IMG/M metagenome (GOLD analysis project Ga0307979, IMG submission 201833) | Saline water microbial communities from Organic Lake, Antarctica - #1058 | ecosystem: Environmental > Aquatic > Non-marine Saline and Alkaline > Saline | place: Antarctica: Organic Lake...
CAGCGCAGGCTGGCAACACCGAGCCAGCTGAAATGAGTTCAGGGCGGCGGTACACCTGCCAGCAATTGGCGAATAGAACAATGAACGAGCGCTCAGGTGAAACAAGAAAAGCATGAGCGAGAGGAAGATGTCGTAAAGAATTGCACGTGAATAAGGAACTCAGTTCAAATTAAACAGTGCAACAACAAATGAATCAACTGAAAAGAATCAGTGCAACAACAATTTAAACGAACCGGCGTGCAGTCGCAGCAGAGGTAGTAATTGCACGGCCGGCAAAACATGACGGCTTCGCCTTGGTTGTTGGGTTGCTTGCAGCCGTCGCACGTGCCTCCATTCTGAGACCGGTACCACGTCAAAGGGTGGTCTTTTGGGCAGCACGCTGGTCGCGGCGGCACTTGCGCATCACCGATTCCATCACCAGCAGAACCAGCAGCAGCAGCAGCGAGAGGAGAAGAGCCGTGTCGTCGGTGTTGGAAGCGGTACTCCGGGTCCAAGCAGACGAGCGACCGTGGAGACAGGGCGTAAAAGAGGTGGCCAGAGACGAGGTCTAGCATCACTCCCACAGTAAGCGTACTGCTAGCAGTGCTGCCGTGGTTTCCTTGAGAACGATGGGAAGCACCGCCCGCACCGCCACCAGCACCAGCAGGACTGCTACCGCTGCCAATGAACTTCACGCCGCAGCCCTTGCGCCCTTCATCCCAGGGCACGCCCTGGACTGGTTGCGTGGCCGCGGGCGCACTCGCGCTGCTGCTGTTGTTCATTCTTCCAAAGACAGTGGGAGGTGGTGACGCGGCATGGTGGGGGTGTCGCAAGAGCACCGCGGGCGCGAAGGCGCTCCCGTCGCTCAGGAGGTCCACGGTGAGAGCAAAGCTCGAGCGGCCACCTAGCGGCTCCCGCACGTCGTGTTCCGGCAGAGCCACGCCGATTGCCACTGAAGCAAGCACGCTCATGGACGTTGGTGACACGCCATTTAGACCGCTGCCACTGTTTTTGACAGCAGCGCCGTCAGCGTCATTTTTACAGAGGAGGTTGGCAACGGCGGGGCTCTCGATGGCGACTTCCCAGTAAACCAGCCGATTTCCCCCTAGGTGGGGTGCTGGCAACGGCAAACGAGTTGCCACGGCGCCGTGCGTCTGGAAACACGCAGAGGGAAGAAAAGGAACAGTGAATCAATGGGGCGACGGATGGTAACAGGTGGACGATCCAAATACGGAAGAAAGATGACTACACATGTAAAGACATGAAATTACCGCCAAATTAATCTTTATCGTTTCCCTTGGTGCTTATCTACCACAATGTATTTACGTGTATTCATATGTACTCGAGCTTCTTCCGCACCTGGGTATGCCTCTGGCTGCTATTGGCAGAGCCTGGGGCTGCGGCTCCAATCGCTTCCACGGACAGAGGCGGCGCCTGCGAGCAGGTGAGTGTTCGGCCATGCCGAGTGGCGCGGAAGCAACCCACTGAGCGGGTCGGGTCAAACATGAAGGGTACCAAATCGACACCGTTACTACTGACGATGCCTTCGTTGGCACTGCTTCCACTGCCACTGCCACTGCTGCTGCTGCTGCTGCTTTTGTTGTGGTCCACGATTTTCGGTGGCCAGTGTGGCACCAGAGCAATTTGGGCGTTGCTGCTAGTAAGCGCACTGCGAGAAGTAGCCACAGAGTGGCTGGCGTTGCTTCCAAGTGCCACAGACGGTGGCGAGAAGGACGATGAAGACGAGGACGGCAACGATGAAGATGACGACGACAGCACCGCAGGAGGGAGCTGGAGAACTTGAGCAGCGCCGCCCAATCCTTCAGTCGCCCCCGCCGCCGTCGTCGTCGACGACGCAGTCACAGCGGGGGCAGCAGCCCGCAAGTCCGTTGGAGTGAGCGGCCAGTGGCCCATCAGCGCAAAGTCCAAAGGTCCACCCAGTGTAGGCAAACCCAGCAGAGGCAAACCACGCTCGGACAGTTGGTACACCACGAGGGAGAACGACGACACATTGGCACTGCCACCACCACTGCTACTGTTGCTATTGCTGTTGCTGTTATGGCGAGGCAAAGGTGCTTGTGTCACAGCAACCACATCCTTGGTGGCTACACTGGCAGACGAAAGCCACGCGTCAAGGGTAGCCGAATGGCCGCCACCGCTGCCGCCTGATGGGTGCAGAAACACCCAGCCGTAGCGGCGAGATGGGGCCGACGATGGCCGCACCCATATCCCTGCGGACGCCTGTGACTTACCAACAGAGGCAGAAGCAGCAGCAGCAGCAGCTGACGCTGAAGAAGCAGAAGAAGAGGACATTTCAGCCAAGTGTATGCCTCCAACAATTTCCAGAAATCCTGTGCTCGCAGGCGCGCTCGCTCCAGCTGCTGCTGCAGTTGATGCAGTTGTTCCGGACATCACCGCATTTTCTTTTGCAGCAGCAGCAGCAGCAGCCGCAGCCGCCGCTCGCTTGTTGTAACTATTAATCCACTGCATTGCAGCGGCGCAAGCAGCCCGGAAAGCATTGCAGGTGGAGTCGTTCGGGCCGTCGGGTGCAGAGCCGCCGGGTGCAGAAACTCCAGGTGCAGAACCGCCGGGTAAGCCGACGGCTTTGATCGGAGACTGGAACTCGACCCAGCGCGCTGCGGAGGGGCCACTTCCAGCGGAGCTTCCAACTCGCCCCGTAACATTGGTGGCGGCGGCAGGTTCAGGACGCGATGCTTGGGCAGCAGCTGCTGCTGCTCGTGCTGCTGTGGCTTCATCGTCGATGGCTTGGCGCCGCTGCTGCCAGCATCCTGGGCACAAGTCGAAATTGCACATGCGGCAGCCGTGCATGGCACTGTCCGTCGGCCACTTCGATTGACACTGGTCGCAGCTGAAGCTATCGTTGGGTGTTTGAAAGGACTTCAAGGAGTGGCCATCCGGACAGCACACTTCTGCCGGCGGTTCAACAACTGGTGCTGGTGCTGCGGCTGCTGGCACGCCTCCGCCAGAAGAAGAGTCGAATGGCGCCATCGTCGCTGCGAAATCCAGTACGGCCCCTGTAGGCTGCAGGCCTGCCAGGCCGTCGTCCACGTTGGACGTCGTTTCGGCGGCCACGGCAGCGGCACCTTCCGAGCTGCCCTGACCATTCGGTGCATTGATGGCAGGGCCGGAGATGGGCTGAAGGGGCGGTGGCGACGGGGGATTGCCTCCCCAGTCCAGCATGGTCATGACCGCGGTCTCGACATTGTTGCCGTTGCCGTTCAAGAGTTGCCGCACGTGCGCTAAGGTCGCGCCCGGCAGCATCAGCGCGAGTGCCGACGACTCCTGCTCGGTCATGGGCTCTGGTGGTGGCACCACGGGGGCTGGAGGCGTTGGCGTTGGCGCTGGTGCTGGTGGTGCTGGTGGCACTTCTGTAGCCTCAGCTGACTTTGCTGGCTTACGCTTTGGTTCTCCTTCGGACGCTGCACTAGCGCCCACAGCATGAGAGTCAGCTTCAGCTTCGTCGTCGTCGTCGTCAGCCCCAAGGCTCTCCGCGCTCAGGTCGTCACCGCACCACCACACCACTGTGATGCCGCTGCTCAGGGTAGTGGCTGCACCTGCAGTCGTAGAAGTAGTTCCGGCCACACCCGGTGCAGGAGCATCAACAGGAGCATCAACAGGAGCAGCAGCAGCTGGAGCAGCAGCAGGCGAAGTTCCAGCGCCACTACTAGGACCAAAGGAAAAGGCTCCGGCTGCTGGAGCAGCAGATGGAGAACCGAACGAGAAGGCTCCAGCTGCTGGAGCAGCAGATGGAGAACCGAACGAGAAGGCTCCAGCTGCTGGAGCAGCAGATGGAGAACCGAACGAGAAGGCTCCGGCTGCTGGAGCAGCAGATGGAGAACCGAACGAGAAGACTCCGGCTGCTGGAGCAGCTGGAGCACCTGAAGGAGCAGTAGCCGATGAAGTTGAAGCCGCAGCCGCAGCAGCGTGTGCGAGGCCCACGAGCGCATTCGAGGCTGAATCTTTCTGGAGCCCGCAGGTCGGTGGTGCTGCCGTAAGCTGAGGCAACGTCAAGAGAGTGGCCGGAGCACCCGCGCGCCGATTTGGACGCCAAGCAAAGGACCGCACCGTGCCTAAGCATCGTACAGAAGAAAGGGAGGCAATTGGGGCACGAGACATATATTTGAAATGGCATTTAGATAATCTTCGAATCCATTTTAAAAACAACAGGGAATCAGGTATCTGAGCGGCCACGACCATCATGAAGTAAGAGATGGGATATGCGTAAACATAGGAATAAAACAAGAGCGATGTTTTCTTTTCTGCGCAAGTACCTGGGCTGCTCTTGAACTTGCTGCTGTTACTTTGGTGGCACCAGAACCGAATTGAGCGTGGCTCTGAGCTCGTTGAGTTGCTGTTGTTGATCGTAGCAGACACAACTACACCACCGCAGCTCAGAACCTGAGCCTCGAGCACACTCGCCGCTTTTGCAGCGAGCGCTCGCCACCGTGCCAAGTCTAATGCCAATGCTGCTCGGTTTGACGACGATGACGAATGGGTTTCGTTCACTTGTTGAGGCTCCGCTGCTGCCTGTGGTGGCTGGGGTAATGTTTCTTCATCAAGCATCATCGCGTGTTCATCATCATCATCATTTGACGAGGACGCGACACTCGAACTGGGCTGCGTTCCTTCAGCAGCTGCCACAGCAGCTGCCACAGCAGCAGCTGCCTCAGCAGCAGGTGAAGCAGGAGAAGCAAGACCCGGACTACTAGGAATAGCAGCTGGGGGCTCGAGGGGTTCTGGCAAGGAAGAAATGCATGAGTTTGCGTCTTCAAGAACGTCGATGGCGAACAAACAGCTTCCACTGGTGCCAACGTCATCATCTTCCACACCCATAATGGGCATCCGAGGGGATTTCACTTCCTCAGCAACAATCCTGGCTGCTTCTTCATTTTGCCCTCGATCTTCCACTGAATTTCTCTCGTTCACACCGACTCGAAAGTCTGCCAATTGACCAACCAGTGCGTCTCCCAAAACCCAGGCCCATGCAGAGGGATGGTTCACTGACGCAACCTTGCTAGCAACGGCATCGAAACTGATGCCGTTGCCCTTGGAGCAATCGAGTCTGCCATAGGCGCTGCTGGCCACCCTACTTGGGCACGGATCCTTGGCCGTGACAATGCCGTTGACACGAAGGCTCAATGAAGAATGGCTCCACACCACTGCCAAATCAAGCCAAGTGCCCAAGTCCGCTGGGTTCAGAGTGCACTGCACGCGCACAACCTCGGAAAGTGGGAGTGGATTCTCCTTCTTGTCGACGGTGGTTTGCGCTCCACTCTCGTTGTCATCAGCAGCAGCGGCACTTGCACCGAAGTGCGATGTGGCGGCACCATCGAGAGAGACACCGAGGGATGCTACCAAACGCCACACGGCGCTTGCGTTGTTGCTGTGGTTCTTGCACGGCTCCAGCGACAACGTCAAATTGTTGCTGTTGTTAGTGTCGACGCCATCTGGATGAACTCCAGGAGATGGTGCCCCTTGGCCGTGCACCAGGATGGCAGGCGAAGAAGCCGTGAAGAAAACACGCAACGACACGGCCAACCCACGAACGCGCTCTGCACTCGCCATCTGTAGGGCAGTCGCAGCAAGATTTCTCGCTTGCATCGATTGAGGCACGCCACTAGAGCTTGCAGGGCCAATGCTCAGTTGGCTCTGCCCAGTCAGTTGCAAAACGGCTCTTCCACCAACAGGAGCCACCGCGGGCCATTTCAGGACACGGCCATTGTCATCAGCGTGATTGTTGTGCCCACCACTGAAGGTGACGGTACCGTGAGCCACACAGGGGTCGCCAGGACGGCAGTGCGGCGGTAGCGCTAAACAAAGGGCTATTGTGTTGTTGTCGGCTGCAGCATCTGAACTGCTTTGAGTAACAGTAGTAATGGTGGTGGTGGTGGCCATTATATACAGGGCGTGCCCTGAGACAACGCCAGTAAAAGGCACCCACGATAGACTCCTGGTGGAATCCAGGTAGGTGTTGTTGCGATGAGGAGTCGAAGGCTGGCGCAGCAGAATCGACCCCTGTACTTGTTTTGTGCTTCCTATAGGAGGCAGCCCACTGGGGTTCTTGCCAGCAAGCGCTGGATTGCTCAAGGATTCAAAGCGAAGTGATGCTGTCCAGGTGCCCTCCGCAACGGCTGGCGGCACATGTCCTCCTTCGGAAGGGGAATCGGCATTTAGTGGCGCTGCTGTGCCAGAACCGCCACCACCACCGCTGCCGTTGTTGCTGTGCAGAGTAGGAGATGCTGTTGTTACTTCAAACGAAACGTCAAGGCTGGCTCCTGGCGCTGCCATGGTCGCTCCATGAGTAGGGTGCAAGTAAGGCAAGCACCGAGGATCGAACGCAAGCTTGGAGTGTTTGCGAACCCACTGGATTGACGAGAGCGGTATCGGAGTTGTACCCGCATCTCCCGCAGCCGCCACCGCGGTGTTGCCTGTAGCCTTGCGCGTCGCAAGGGCAGCCTGGAGCATCCCCACAAAGGGTATGTCACCACTACTGCTGCTGTTGCCGCCGGAGTTGCGGCCGCTGTTGTCCCCGAGTTGGGTTAAGTTGCCGAGCCAAGCACCGTTGAGGGTGAAGAAAGCCGACGCCGTGTGCAAGGACCGCCCCACGCCGACCACGTCGCCGCAACCGAAGGGAGGGCCATACGCGCGGCGCCGGCGGCCTACCACCAGGCTCCCGTCCTTTCCGTCGTACCACACCAGGGGCGGCTTGTTGGGAGCTCCATTGGCGGCGTGGCTACCGCTGCTGCCAGCGGCATCGTTCACGAAGGGCGCGCTGCTTGCCTCCATAGACTCATGGGCTTGTGGATCTTGGTTGCTGTTGCTGCTGCGGCTATTGTCGAACAGCGCTGCCATCTCAGCGCAAGGGCCAAGACCAAGCAAACACCGATCCGACGGGATGGCCACTTCCACGTAGTCGACGTGCTGGTCTCCGCCCAGAAGCTCTTGCACCAGCTTCAGGGGGCTCTTTTTGTCCTTGAGCATTTTTTTCATGCCTGTTTCGTCGGGTCGCGACCAGTCCATTGCCAGGAAGCTCTCGATGCCGGTGCCGGTGCCGTCTTCCAGGTCAAAGCCTGCGGCCAAACAGCGCGCTGCGCAAGCCGCAATTGCGGTTTTCGAGGGGAACGAGTGCGGAGCCGGCCTCAAGGCCAGGGGGTCACAGGTAAAAGGCACAAGGCCGCAGCGCACCATGCGAGAAAGCTGGAGGCGGCTCAAGGCCTCTTTGAAGAGGCCAATTTCAGCGAGCCCCCCAACAAAACCCGAGCAACCCACCTGCAAATCGCCCATCGCTGTGGCCAGGGACACGCTACCGCCGCTGCCGTGGCTGTGGCTGCTTTTCTTTTTGGATGGGCCTCCGCTTCGCTGCATGGCCTGCATGCTGCTCTTGCGCTGGGGGCTTCCTCCTCCTGCGCCGCCATTCGAGGAGGCATTGTCGTCACCACCTGCTGGGTGGTTGTGCGGCAGCCAGTGAGCTCCGCTGCAGCGGGGGCAACCGCTGACTCTTTCTTCGTCTTCAGCCATGATCACGGACGCGATGCTTGGGCTTGAGCTGTATGTAGTGCCGGTCTTCCTGCTCCTGGAAGACGACGCATTACTGCCACTGCCGTCCGCGGCGACCGTGTCCGTGTACACTTTATCAGCCTGCGTCACGACCAGCGTGACCACGTTGCCGTCAAAGGTGCCCGCGACGTGCTGCCATTCGCCAAAGCGCACGCGCGCGCAGGACAGCAGCACCACGGGCACTTGAGCGTCGCCCCGCACCACCAACAAACGCAGCATGAAGCGAGGCACAGCACCAGTAGCGCTGGCCGTGATGCCGCTGGCTTTTCGTTGGCTTTCTGGAGCAAGTGAAGGTTCCGCACCACCACCAGCAGCAGCTGCACCACCAGCAGCGCTGACATCCTTAGTGCCTTGAATGTTTACAACGGACCCACCTTCATTGGATAAGTCTGAATTAGAGGAGGAGGGTTCTGACGCCGCTGCACCTGACTGTGCAGCGCTTGTTGTCTTTTCCACGTCGCCATTTGCACTGGAAGGAGGAGGTGAAGAAGTATCGTCCCACACGAGCTCCAGCGAATAGGACTTGCCGGCAGGCGCACGACCGAGCAACACAATGGGCGCTGCTTCCTTTCTTGCGTCTGCAGAGGTACTCGAAGCACCACTGCTTGCTGCTGCGGAGGTGGTATTATTCGTTAGCATGGTTGAAAGCAGAGGTTTCTGAATTCCACCAGCACCAGAATCAGGAGCAGCAGCAGCTGCAGATGGAGGCTCTGCTGCCAAGGCTGGATCGGGCTGTATCCACAACGCGAGCGTAGCTTTCCGGTCCAAGTTGAGCGCATCGCAAGAAGCAACAGCTGCACCACCGCCACCACCACCACCGCGGCTATCGCCTGGCTCCGAAGCGGGATGGTGGAACGCCAGGGCCTTGGCGAACACGGGACCCTGTGTGGGAGTCGTACGCACCTGCATTGGCACAAAAAAGGAAAATCACGCGTGCCCCAAGCTAGACATCATGTACCGTGTGAAACAAGTGCGGGAAATCTCTCAGCAATGTTTAAAACAAACTACACGCACAATTTTACAAGGATTATGAAAAAATAACGAGCTACGAAAAGTTATCTGCGTCCCAGAAGACGAAGTACATCCACAACCACTGACCTTAGACGGATCAAATCGGAGGTTGAGGCCAGGCTGACCGAGTGCTTCTTTCAAATCAGACCAAGAAGGGATGCTTTCGCTTTCGCTCTTGTCCGAGGTAGCCAAGGCTGTGGTTTTGGCTGAGAAAAGGGGCCCGCACGCCCAGAGCCCCACTGCCGACGCATGGCCTTCGGGCAGCAACGCACTCCTGTTGCTGCTGCTGCTGCTGCTGCTGTTGTTGGCGGCGCTGTTGCTGCCGTTGACGCTTTCTTCTGCGACAGCAGCGACGTAAGACGACTGGCCCACCCAAAGCGTCGCACGCGATGCTTTCGCTGCACGGCGGCGGTTGCGGAGGCTGCGGCGAACGATTTGGGAGCTCTGAGCAGATTCCAAACCTTCCTTTGCTGTAGGTGCCGTGTGGCTGCGCTGCAGCGGCGGAGGTTGGTCAGAGCTTTTGCTTTCGTGGACTTCATCGACTTCATTGTCGTCGCCGTCAACACCAAGGTCGTGCTGTGGCGCCACAGTGGTGGTAGTTGCTTCGTAGAGCCGTTGCGAAAGTTCAATCGCGACACACGCGCGGCTCTTCGCACTGCCATTGGCCAGCCCGTCGGGCACGCACGGCTGCGCAGCGGCACGCGCCAGCGCTGAAAGAGGCAGTGCCGACAGAGGCAGAGAGGCAGCAGCGCTAGTGGCGGAAATGACAGCGGCGTCGCGAGCAGGCACGATATCACCTTCGGTCGAAAGAGTGCCAGCAGGACTCGTAGTAGCCGTTAAGCTGGGGCTGCTCACGGCGGTGGCCAAGACTGCGAGGGCGTCGGCGGCTAGCGCAGAGATCAAGAGCTCGGCCGGCGAAATTTCCCCTTCAGCCGCGTCTTCAAGAGCAGCATCGTGGGCATTTTCTTGGTGGCTCGAGTCGCTGCCGCTGTCTTTGCTGGTCTCGTGGCGTTGGTTTGCACTGATACGGTGTGCGCCTGGACTCAGCATCATTACTGCAGAGGCCAAAGCGTCGAGCGCTGACGGAGCTTTTCGCATTAGTTCGGCGCCGATTGCGGCGTTGGTACCCAGCTCGCTTCCTCCTGATGCTCCAGTCAAGGTTGCAAGGGAGGCTGCAGTGTCGACTTCAGCTCCTTCGTCGGTGCCGATGTTACCAGTGCTGCTGTTGTCTCCCTCCCAACTGCTGGTGCTGCTACTGCTGTTGCCTGCAGAAACACTGGACTCAACTGCGTTGTTGGTGTGGCTACTCGAGGACGACGCACGTGGTCCGTCATGGTCATCCTCGTGTGCAGCAGGAGCCCCCGCGGGGGTGAGGCAATACAGGGGAACACCATGCACGATGCGCGTTCCCGGCCCTCCCCCTCCGCCGCTGCTGCTGCTCGCGTCGGAGGAGGACCCCATTGAGACGTGGTCAAAGACCACAGCAGCTTCGCCGTGCCACGGCTTCATCTCCACAACCACCCCTGTAGAGCCCACCCCGACGTTGTGGGCCAACTTGGCGGGCTGGTCCTTTGGCGGGGGTGGCAGTTCGGACACTACGCAACAGCGCCCCCCGAGGCGAAGGCAACGGTCCACCGCGACGGTGCCATTGGCGGTGCCACTGCAGCCCGAGGCACCAAGGAGGGATAGCGCAGCCGTTGCGCGGGCGACACAACTGCCCTGGATGCTGCTGTTGCTGGTGCTATCTTCATTGGAAGATGAAGATAACGTTGCCACCGCAGCTGGTAAATCAATCTACCACGAAATTGAAAGAGTGCACAATTTTAAGATTACGGCAATTTTTTTGAAGTCACTTATCAAGGTAAAAACGAAAGCGATGCACATTCTTCCAGTGTCCATATCGCAGAAGGTAACTCCAACGAAAAAAAAAGAAAAAAAGGAAGAAGAAAATACGAGCTCAAAGCGACGCGGATGCAATCTTACCGAAATGCCATCCGCGAGACGAGCGAGAATCATGCTCCGCCAGTCCGAGCCTCCTGATTGGTTCAGCGAAGCAGCCGAGCTCGTGCTGTTGTTGCTCGACGATCGATGCAAGGTGCCATCGTTCGTGCTGGTGCTGCGCTGCAGTTTCGGCGGCATTGAAGAAACGTCGTTTTCAGCGGAAGATACATCGTTTTCTGCGTGCGTCAACCCGCTGCTGCTCTCACCACTTCCCCCCCCCCCAGCCGGAGCTGATAGTTGGCGCTGCATGAGCCCAAGCGGTGGAGGAGGAGGAGGAGGAGCTCCAAGTGAATTCGAGCCATCGACACCGGAAGGCGGTGGCGGCGGCAGCGCAGTCGGTGTAGCTACATGTACTCCAGGGCGCGAGCCCAAGAGCAGCCGCAAGAGTGCGGTGGCTTCCGCAGCAGCGGTTACCGTGGCCTCGAAGGGCCTCCTCGCAACGAAACCACCACTCATCAAACCGCTGCCACTGCTGTGCACCCGTTGGCCGAGGCCAGCGCCGGACGCAAGCTGGCCGCTCGCCACCAGGCCAAAGAGCACGTCCAAAAAGTGGTCTGCATCCGAGGCACTTCCTTCTGCCCTGGGACCGGCGTGCGTGGATGCAACCGACGCGGCAAAAGCCCCACAAAACACCGAGGGATCCCGGTGCATCAACAGCACAGTCAAGACACGAGCAGCAGCCGCGACTTCTGCGGCCGCGCCATACGCCAGTTGCTTTACGAGCGCAGCCAACAGGCCGGGCTCACTACCAGCTGACGGGCTGTTGACGTTGCTGCTGCTGTAGTTGTTGCTGCCTGTGATGGGGTCCGAGAAAGCAAGGTGGTCTACGGCATTCGGAGGAGCGAGGGGCAAACAGGCAAGCAGCAAAGCGCAAGATTGCCGCCCCCGCTCTCGAGCTTCCGTAAGCAATTGCGCAGGCGGTAAAGTCAACGCGGAGGAAGAAGAGGACGATGACAGCAGCCGCGGCACCGGACTCTTCGCCTCGAGTGAAGGTTTCCACCAGGGTTTCACCGGAAGGGCTTTGATGTCGCTGCTGTTGCTCCTGCCGCTGTTGTTATTGTTGTGGCTAGCAGCAGTGGTGGCAGTAGCAGCGGCGAGAAGGGGCATTGACGCAAAGTCCTCTGATGCGACGCCCACGTGCGCAATCAAAGCCGCCATTTTCGTGGACACTTTCACGCTCTCGTTGCCGCCGCCTTTGGCTTTCCCCACCCGTTCGATCTTGTAAATGCCATTTTCGTCGCTGTCGATCACGGGGTACAGGAGCATCGACGAGTTGCACTCCAGGTCGCACTCCCGCTCGCCGTGGCGGGTGATGTAAGTCACTTTCCCGTTGTCGCAGTCCAGGCGAATGTTAATGGTGGTGCCGGCGTCGGAGCCTGCGTTTCGCTCACCGCTGAAATTGTTCATCCCCACGCAGGTGTTCTGTGGAGTGCACAGAGAAAGGACAGTGTCAGCAGTGTTGAGAAAGACAACAATCCAAATAAGTGACGTGTGCGAGGAATCCATCAAGAATGTCTCATACAAGATTAGATTGACGACAGCCTTCAAGGCTGTCGAGATCGATAAATATACACAAAAGAGGAAGTGTGCGGATTGAATAAATAAATAAATAGGTAAATAAATAAAGCAATGCAACGGGTGTGGCTACTTTCGAACTCACCGCGTCGTGAAACTTGTCTTGGGTGCCGCGGTTGTGCGGTTCTTCGATGTTGCGCGCGATGCCCGCGTACGCGCAGCACGGCCTTTTCTGCACCGTGATTTTCCACTCGTGGACCCCCTTGTTGAAGCCAATCGAGCCATACACGCACCGGTGCTGGCTGTTGCTGTTGAAAGTGGCCACGTCGCCCTCTTCGTTGAAATCAATGTTGCCGTTGCGCTGGTGGTGGTACTCGGGGTGCCACACGATGGGCCCTCGCTGATTTCTGCCACCGCTGCCACCACCGCTGCCGCCGCCGCCACTGTTCCAAGGGGACGGCCCCAGAAAGAGAGGGTCTTTGGTGGGGGGCACCACGATTCCTGGCGGCAGTTGGGAGTGCACGGCAAGGGCGCCGTTCACAAACACGCGCACCCAGGTGCTTTGGCCTGCTTTGTTGTCTGTGCCACTTCCGGAGGAGGATGGGCCGTTGCTTCCCTGGCCTCCACTAGCAGAAGCAGCTGCGACAGAGGGTGGGACGTCACCGCCGCCGCTGCTGCCGTCGGCATTTTTGTTGCCGTTGGTTCCTGGTCCGGGCGCAGGGCGGAGGTCAACCAGCACGTGCGCAGCCGTGAGCGGTGGCAGCGGCGACGACACCACCAAGGCCTTTTCTGGTTCGTCGTCGTTGGTGAGCAGCCGGAGCGTCAAACACCGGGAATCGTTGAGTGTCAACGACCACGCGGAGGTGGCCGCGCCCCGCTGCAGCAGCACCACTTCCCCCTGTAAATTGTCGTCGTTGTCAGCACCACTGCCTCCTCCAGCTCCTGCACCGCCATTCTTCTTGGCTGCTTCTGCTGCAGCAGCTGCGCGCTGCGCCAGCACCGCTGGAGGAAGCCCAAAGGTCCCACAAGGCGCGCGGCGCGGGTCACTGACGACGCCACTGCCACTGCCACCACCCCCGGTAAGGAGGGAATGACTGGCGCAGCCTTGCAGGGCAGCGCGCACGCCCGCATCGGTGGGGGTCTGCACGTGCCACTGCTGCCCACGGCGGGAGTCCACCGATGGCAGGGCGGCGCACTGCAGCAAGGGCTGCTGGTTGCCTCCTGCAAGGGCCACAGTGAGCACTAGGGGCTTTCGGTCGGGCTCAGCAGCATTGCTGTTGTTGTTCGGTGGCTTGCCTGCTACAATGAGGCCTGAAGGGTTGTGGTTGTTCAGTGGGTCGGTGGTTAAGCTCCAGCGCTGTTGCGCACTGCTCGGGTTGGTTTTAGCATTCTGGGGGTACACCTCTAAGCTCAAAGGGTCGCCCTGCGTGAGGGGAAACTGCAGGCACTGCTCGGGGAGCAAATACGGGATGAGCTGCCCGGTGTCGCGGCGGTGCCGCCACAGCTGCTTGAAGTCACGCGTGTTGAACGGCACAGCGGCCACGGTAGGCTTCACGTCTGTGTGGTCTGCTGTGTCAGCACCAACAAGGCCGCTGCTGTCACTGCCGCTGGATTCCTGCCCCGAAAAAGTGAGCGACAATGCTAGAGAAGGATTGTCCAAAATAATGTGCACCCATGAGCTGGTGTTGCTGCTGCCGCCGCCTTCGTCACTTTCATTCGCCGAAGGTGAACTGAGGTCTCCTCCAAGCAACAAAGACGCAGCAGGGCGCAGCGGCGGCACGCACTTGGGCAATGGCGTCACGTCTAAGGACACCGAAAACGCGAGCGCGGATGAGTTCGAGGCCTGCGACGGTGTAGTAGCCGTGAGGGGCACCGCTAAACTTCCTCCTGAAGTGTTCTCCCCATCAAGCAGGAGCGGGAGCTCGCCCAGAGCAGCGGCGAATCCATCTGGCACCCGCGCTATACCTCGGACTGCATCGCCATCGTCGTCCTCTCCGCCGTTCTCTTCAACACCATCTTTGTCTTGGGTGCCTGCAGAGGCGGCCACGAGATCTCGAGGCGAGCTACTGCTTTCAACCACAGCCACAGGCTCGGCCAAGGCCGCATATGCAGGGGCACTCATCGACTGCGCCACCATCTGCCCCACGAAGCTCAGCAGCTTGCTCTGCAGGGGCGCGACGGCTCCACCCCGAAGAGGCAACACCGCCCGCAACAGGTGCTCCAGTGTCAGCCAAGCCACGTCCCGCGCCGCGCACGCAATTGGGCCGTCCGATGAGCCCAAGAACGGCAGAAAGCTTGCCTCAACTCCACTCCCCGCAGCTGCAGTGACCATGCCACTTCCACCGCTGGTGCTGCTGCTAGAGGAGGTTTTCCCAGTTGGAGTGGGTGCGTTCATCGCTTGTGCGGCCGCAACTGCACTCGGAGCATGCGCTAGCATGGACGTAACAAAAGCCAACAGGCGGCTGTGAAGCAAGAAGGGCGCGTCCGACGGCCTCAGTTTCAGCGGGGGCAGGGCGAGCCCGAGGCAACTCAAGCGCTGAGATGGTGTTGGGGAGCCAGCCCCTTCCGTAGCAGCAGCAGACGAAAACGACGAAGTGGTTCCTGGCTTGCTTCCTCCAGAAGTAGCGGCTGCCGTCAATGGACCTGGCGATGCAGCATTACGGCACTCAAAGACACTCACGAGCGCATCGCTCAAAGCAGCGTGGCTCGACGCTACTCCTCGAAGGGCGTCAGCGCCACAACCGCTCAGGCCGTCGAGAGGGTGTGCGCCTACGCGCCGCCGCTCCTCAGCCACCCCTGCCCATCCTTCCAGCAACAGCCAAAAGGCTGCCGGTGGGCGGTGAAGCGCATTTCTGGGAAAGAAAAAAACAACGAAAAAAGACAGAAAAACGTCAGGCCACTGATTGGATTTTTTAAACATAATTAAGGATCAAGAAAGCAAAAGAGACGCCACTAATCTATTGAACCTATATCACAGCTGTCAGGAAATAATGTTCAGCTACTTGGGTACCTCTCGCTCGTGCCAGAGCGCACACTGTCCGTGAATTGCACCACGGCAGCGCGCACCGCGTCTAAGGCTTGCCGCCTCTGCGCTGCCAAAGCACCTCGGCCTCGAAGCAAGCTCTTCACTGCCGCCACCGACCCTGCACCCTCTTCGATGATGACTGAATCACCATCACCACCACTAGTGGTACTTTCATCACTGGCTTGAGGCTGCGCAGTCGACTCTCCGGATGTTGCGCTCGATCCTAGAGCAACAGCAGTAGCAGTGCCGGCACTGGTCGCCAGCACAAAGGCCACGAACTCGCCTTCGGCTGCGTCCCCAGCACGCGCCTGCTGAGCGGAGTGGGTGCGAAATTTCACCATGGCCCGAAAGCGCGAGGCCACTTTCACCACCCGTGACATCTTTTGCTGATAAAGCTCTTCTGACGACGTTTTCGTTGCAGTTGGCGGAAGAGCGTTGCTGTTGTCGGTGTTTGTTGCGCTCACGCTCACGCTGAGGCTAGACAGAGACACCGCAGGATTGGCCTTGTCTGCTGCAGCAGATGAAGAAGACGAAGCTCCAGGAAAGCGATCAACACTGCTGCGGCGGCGCGGGCTGCTTATCAAGGTGGACAAACGTGCCTCTCCGCTGCTGCTCTTGCTGTTTGAGTCAGTCGAAGTGCGTAACGGCAATTGTTGAGTGGAGCCATGGTCGTGGTCGTCAATGTGCACAGCTGCTCGCAGCAAGAATTGCGCTCGCTCCGCAAAGGCCAAAGCCAGTTGACGGTAGCTGATCCCGCTCGAGGCATGCCGCAGCACCAGCGCCGAGCGCATCTGGAGAGCCAGCACCCAGAGCCGCCGCACGCTCTCCGGAGGCGACGGCGGCTGCCCGCGGCTACTGCTGCTTGACCGTACCAGGGGGGGTGCCGCGGGCGGCGGGGCATCCTCCGTCCAAGCAGTGGCAGCATTAGTGGCGGCA
>Ga0307979_1001605_pt1 | contig 16034 bp, 14 predicted proteins | sample OrgLakmetage1058_FD_201833 | JGI IMG/M metagenome (GOLD analysis project Ga0307979, IMG submission 201833) | Saline water microbial communities from Organic Lake, Antarctica - #1058 | ecosystem: Environmental > Aquatic > Non-marine Saline and Alkaline > Saline | place: Antarctica: Organic Lake...
GTGACCATGGCCTCAAACCCGTCCACACCTCGAACATCGGTCCTGGCAATAATCAAAAGGTTGGAGTCTCGCCGAGCATCGGCAGCGGCGTGAATACGCTTAATAGCGTCCTCGTCAGACACCACCGATTTTCCTTCCAAATGTCCACAACGCTTTGGATTAACCTGGTCTTCGATGTGGAGGCCGGAGACACCGGCATCCTCCATGATGTGAATGGTTCTGGCCACATTCAGTGGTTCACCAAAGCCCGTGTCTGCGTCCACAATGCTCGGCAACGAGGTGAGCCTGGAAATTTGGGCAGCACGGGAGCTCACTTCACTGAGCGTCGTGAGACCGATGTCAGGAAGCCCCAGATCTGCGGAAATGACCGCGCCGGAAATATAGACGCCTTCGAAGCCGTGGCGCTCAATAAGTTTTGCCGACAGTGGATTGAACGCCCCCGGTAACCGCATAATCCCGGGCCCGTCGAGGGCACGACGAAGCGCCACTCTTTTTTCTGCTGCGTTTACGGGTGCGTGAAGCATTAGAAAATCCCTCCTGGGCTCGATGGACGGAGACTGTGGACACGAAGGGAAAGCTCCCCTACTTCGTCGGCACTCAGGTGGGGAAGGTCCTGCACCAGAGCAAGGAATCGCTGCGCTTCAGCGTCATCGACGACTCCGTGCGAGAGGGTGTGAAATTTCTGAAGGTAGTTTTCTCTCACAAACGGTGTCGCCCCCAAGGGGTGGGCGTCAGCCACAGCAAGTTCCTCCGAAATTTCACGACCATCCACCGTGGTGATGACGACGCGGCCACCAAAAGCTTTGATGGCCGGGTCGGCGGCGTGGTAACGCTCCGTCCAGCGGGGGTCTTCGCGTGTCGTGACTTTATTCCACAGTTCCACCGTGTCCACACGGCCAGCGCGTTCAGGTGAATAGCTCGTTTCATGGTGCCAACTACCGTCTTGAAGGGCGACCGCAAAGATGTAGGGAATCGAATGATCGAGCGTTTCCCTTGACGCGTGTGGATCATATTTTTGGGGGTCATTGGCCCCGGAACCGATCACAAAATGTGTGTGGTGGGACGTGTGAATCACAATGGATTCGACTTTCTGAGGGTCCCCGAGTTCAGGGTTCTGGTCATGGAGACGCCTGGCAAGGTCGATGAGAGCTTGCGCTTGATATTCCGCGGAATGCTCTTTCGTGTAGGTCTCAAGAATGGCTGCTTTTTCCTCACCAGCAGCGGGAAGGGGAACCTGATAGCGGGCATCAGGGCCATTGAGAAGCCAGGCGATGACACCATCCTCCCCCTCATAAATGGGGCTCGGACTCCCCTCGCCCCGCAAAGCTCGATCCATCGCTTCGATGGCGACTTTCCCAGCAAAGGCGGGAGCAAAAGCTTTCCAGGAAGAAATGTCTCCTTTTCGAGATTGACGGGTCGCCGTGGTGGTGTGCAAAGCCTGGCCAATGGCGTGAAAAATGACTTCCTGGGATGCACCGAGCATGGTGCCAAGGCCTGCCGCAACCGAAGGTCCCAAGTGGGCGACGTGATCAATTTTGTGCTCGTGCAAACAGAGTGCTTTGACCAAACTGACGTGGATCTCATAGGCGGTCACAATGCCCCGAACCAGGCTGGCACCATCAATGCTGAGGTGTTGGGCCACCGCCACAAGAGGAGGAATGTTGTCGCCCGGATGGGAATAATCGGCGGCCAAAAAGGTGTCGTGAAAGTCAAGCTCGCGAACGGCCACCCCGTTTGCCCACGCCGCCCACTCCGGCGAAGTGGCCGTCGTGTGTGCCATGCCAAAAATCTTCGCACCGACGCCGCCGCGTGAAGCCGGATGTGCTGCGGCCTGTTCTCTGGCTGTTGCCACAGGCCCTCGGTTCACCGAAGCCACAGATACCGCCGCATTGTCGATGATGCGGTTGATGACCATCTCCGTGGCAGCGTCCGTGACAGCGACAGGATCGGTGGCAACGGCCGCAATTTTCCAGGCGAGCTGTTCTTCCCGAGGCAGTCTCTCATCACTGCGGTACACGCGAAGGGAGTGCAGGGGCATGGTGTCTCCTCAGGGGATGGCGACGGTCGAGGGCGGAGTGTCAAAACGATGACCATCGCCGGATGCAAGGGTCTTGACGACGTGAAAAAGACTGTGGGTCAGGTGAACGTGAGTGGTGCTCGCAGCTAAATCGGCATCGCCCCAGGAAATCGCCTCACAGATGGACAACGTTTCGCTGGCGCTCTCCACAAGCCGTGCCTCATCGTGTTGAGCAATGCGGCGCACTCGTGCAGAGTGCAACCGGATGGTGTGCAGGGCGCTGAGAAGGTAGCGGTTGTGAATGGCCGAATCAACGGCATCATCGAGTTCTTCGTTCAGGAGGTAATACGCTTCCACCCCTTCATTGCCGCCACGAATCATCTCCGGCGCTGTCGCAAACCGCCCTGCAAGCGCAATGAAAACATCAGGGTTACGGTTTTTCGCCGCGGAGCGAGCGGCTTGCTGCTCGAGTGCCTGTCGCACTTCGTAGAGCCCTGCCACATCGGCAGCCGTCAAGGCGGTGACAGAGAGTCCCCGCTTCTCGCTGTGTCCGACAAAACCTTCGCTACTCAAACGGGAAAGAGCTTCTCGGATTGGTGTACGAGAAACCCCCAGGCGTGTGGCCTGTTCCACTTCGGCAAGAACCTGACCGGGCGCAATCTCCCCGTGAATGATTTCTGACAGCAGGGTGCGGTAGACGCCATCACTGGCTTTCATTCACAACCACCCCCTATGTGTACACAAACTCTATATCGTGCCCTAAAACGGCGCAATAGCGCCCAAAAATTCACTGTGTGCATACACAGACCAATGTCTAGCCTGTGATGCGCTGAGATCGCCCACACAATCACGGAAGAACAAGACCTACTCCAGGGAATGGCGATACAGCTCACCTTTGGAAAAACTCGTCCCCTTCGCCACCTCTGCAGACGCATCCGAACGCTTCGCACCGCCACGCATCAGCGCCTCAACCCATGCCAAAGCCTCGGGCAAACTGATGGTGTCACCGCGATGACCACCAATGACCACCACAATCTCGCCTTTGGTGCCTCCCGCGAAGCGTTCTGCGAGTTCCTCGAGGGTTCCCCACGCCACTTCTTCAAACATTTTCGTCAACTCCCGCACCACGCAGCCTGGACGATCATGACCAAAAACGCCCGCGGCTTCGCGCAGTGTCGCAGCCAATCGGTGGGGGGATTCAAAGAACACCATGGTGCGCGGTTCCCTGACAAGGGACTCAAAATATCCGCTCTTGCCCTTGCGCGGCACAAAACCTTCGTGGATAAAGCGATCGGTGGGCAACCCGCTCACCGCCAGCGCGGATACTCCCGCGCTCGGCCCGGGGATAACCGAGACGGGAACACCGCGCTCCCTGGCTGCTTTGACCACGAGAAACCCTGGGTCACTGATTCCCGGCACCCCCGCATCAGAAACAAACACGACGGTGGAGCTAAGCGCTGCCTCCAGCACCCGCTCCACCACGTCAGCTTCGCTGTGTTCATTGGCCACCACCATCGGTGCCGTGGCCTCAATGCCAAGAGCTTTTATGAGCTTGCCTGTGACGCGAGTGTCTTCCGAAACGATCAGATCGGCCCCAGCCAATGCATCTTTCAGACGCTGGCTGGCATCGCCTAAGTTACCAAGCGGTGTCGCAGCGAGGATAAGCACAGGCTTATTGTGTCAGTGGCACAGCACTCGATTACACAGCACCCGATTGCACAGCACCCGGTGGCACCATACGCAGTGCCCTGCGCAGAAGGTCTGCGTCGCCAAGGGGCAAATGGCACACTCCCTGTTCGCAGACATACGCAACGGGTGTCGGAGCGACAGTGCGGCCCTCCAGAAGCTCACATCCTGCCTCCACAAACGCGGTGGCCTGGGCGGAAGTCACCGCAAGGGACACCCCGCCTTCGTGGATAAAGCCCTTCGCAATCTCCGCAAGCTCCGAGGGTTCATTGGCCACCACGATCACTTCTCTAGACACTGCATCAAGCTCAGAGAGCACCCGCAACACTCCCCCCAGACCGAGCGGTTGGACAAGGGAAGCTGCCACATAGGGTGACACTATCTCCCGCGCGTGCTCACGGTATGAACCCTGACCCGTCAGGGCTGCCAATCGAATCAGGCTCATGGCAACGAGGGATCTCCCGGAGGGACTTGCCCCCTCTGAAATGTCGCTGGCCTGGCCCATCCCGTGGGCTTCCAGCACCGGGTCACCGTGAAGGCTCTTCGAGGACCCCACGACCTGATCCACAAGTTCTTTCGCGTGGGTAAAGAAATCTGCTCGCCCCAGGGCGAGACCAAGCTCCAGCAATCCCAGAGCAAGTCCGCCATAATCTTCCATGGTCGCTGGCGCATCACTGTCTCGCATCGCTCGGGAAACCCGAACCAGCACACCCTCCTTCACGTGGTGGGCAAGCAACCAGGTCGCTATCTCTGCGCCAAGCTTTCCCGGCTCGCCGCCCACCCCGGCACGGTGGGCATAAGCAAGCGCTTCGAGCGCTAACCCATTCCACGCGGTGACGATTTTGTCATCAAGGGCTGGGCCCGGAAGACCTGCTCGTTCCGAGGCGCTGCGCTGGTAATACCCACCCTCGTTGGACACACCATCGATCATGCTTTCACTGTCTTGGGCACTGCCAAGAGCACCGTCAGTGAATAGTTGGTGGCGAAAAAAGGACACAATTCCTTCGGCAACATCGAGCATGCCGGCCCTCGAATACGCCATCAACAATCCGGCATTGTCATAGAGCATGCGTTCGTAGTGGGGATCAGAGAAATCATCTTTAGTGGAGTAGCGAAAGAACCCGCCCTCCACAGAATCCCTCAGCGGCGAGCCCGCATAGGCACCGAGCAGACGCGTCGCTAACTCGCCTGCCCCCGCATTACCTCTGCTCTGGCGTCCGAGAAGGAAATTCACTACGGGCGCGAGAGGGAACTTTGGCGCTCCACCAAGGCCCCCATAGGTCAGGTCTTCTCGGGCAGCAATATCCTGCACGACCGCATCCAGCTGTTCATGGGTTGGCAGAGGGCGGTGATCACTATCGATGGCTGCGGTTGCCTCTGTGAGCGCCTCCACCAGGGCCTGTGAACTTTCCAGCACCTCGTCTCGGTTGGTGTTCCACGCCGCAGAGGCTGCGTCAATCACCTGAGTGAACGAGGGCAGTCCATCCCGTGGTTCAGGGGGAAGATAGGTCGCTGCATAAAACGTTTTCCCCTCGGGTGTGGCAAAAATGGTCAGCGGCCACCCCAAGTTTTGGGTAAAGGCTTGGGCCTGCGCCATATAGGTGGCATCAACATCGAGGTGTTCTTCCCGGTCCACCTTGATACACACCATGCGCTCATTGAGCAGGGCGGCTGTGGCGGGATTATCGAAACTTTCGCGCGACATAACGTGACACCAGTGGCAGGTGCGATACCCGATAGAAATCATCACGGGAACATCGCGCCTGGCAGCCTCAGCAAACGCCTCAACACCCCAGGGGAACCAGTCCACGCTCTGATGGGCGTGGGCAAGTAGGTAGGGACTGATTGCGTCGCTCAGGCGACTCATACCCCTACCAGTTGCCATCATCCGGGTGGGTTCCCACCCGGCGACCGCTGTCCATAGCGACCATGGTGTTCATGTCGTTGGCATCAAGCTCAAAGTCAAAGATGTCCAGGTTTTCTGCCATGCGTTCTTTACGAACGCTTTTAGGGAACACGACAACACCTTCTTGAATGTGCCAGCGCAACACAATCTGTTGAATGGTTTTACCGTGCTTTGTGGCAAGTTCACCAAGCCCCGGGAGTTCAGCAAGATCATATTTGCCTTGCCCCAGGGGTCCCCACGCTTCGGTGATGATTCCGTGGGGCTCACCAACATGTCGCACGGCTCGCTGCTGAAAAGCCGGGTGAAGCTCGATCTGGTTAATGGCGGGAACGACGGATCCGGCGTCAAGAATGTTCTCGAGATGCTCAGGTTCGAAATTCGACACCCCAACGGCTTTGGTACGACCGGCTGCGGCAAGTTCTTCTAAGGCCAGCCACGTCTCCACATACTTCTCCCGCAGTGGTGCTGGCCAGTGGATGAGGTAAAGATCGACAGAGTCGAGGCCCAAGAGCTCCAGGCTGGTTTCCAGCGCCGCCGCAGTGGTGTCTTTCCCCTGGTCGGAGTTCCAGATTTTGGTGGTGACAAAAAGTTCATCCCGGGGGATGCCGCTGTTGGCGATGGCGCGACCCACCGCTGCTTCGTTGCGATAAATCATGGCGGTATCGATGTGGCGGTAGCCCAGTTCGAGAGCATCGCTGACAACGCGCTCACACTCGTCATCATCAACTTTGAACACGCCAATTCCCAGCTGTGGAATTTCTGCACCGGTGTTCAGGGACAGCACACTTTGGTTCTCGGGAGTTTTCATACCTTCATCCTCACACCACAGTGGCCCCCACACAACAACAGTGGGAGGAGACTCCGTCGATGTCTCCTCCCACTGCAGTGTGTGACTTGGTACTACCTCGAAGAGGTGGCGTTGACCTCGTAGGAGGTGTTGGTGGACTCGAAGAAGTTCACCAGCTGCAGAGTGTCATTGGCCGCGGCCATCCACTTAGCAGGGTTTGACACGTTGTATTCGGCTTCGAAGCCGAGCTCTTCCAAACGGCGATCCGCCAAATACTTGACGTACTGGTTGATGTAGTTGGCGTTCAACCCGAGGATGCCACCGGGGAGAAGGTCACGGTTGTACTCTTCTTCCATTTCCACGGCGTCCAGGATCATCTGGCGAATTTCTGCAGCAAACTCAGGAGTCTGCAGGTCAGGGTTTTCTTCCAAGACAGTCAGGATCAAGTTCATCCCAAACTTCAAGTGCAGGCTCTCATCGCGCACAATCCAGTCCACGAGTGAACCAAAGTTGCGCAGCAGGTTCCGCTGACGGAAGCTCAAGGCGACCATGAAGCCGGAGTAGAACCAAATGCCCTCGAGGATGACGCTGTAGGCAATGAGGTTGCGCACGAAGTCTTGCTTACCCTCGGTGGTGGTGATGTCGATGGTCTCTTCGGTCATCCGGCGGATGAACTTGACCTCAAATTCTTCTTTGCGGGCCATGGAGGGAACATCGACGTGCGAGGCGTAGGCAGCTTCGCGATCGATGGGGAAAGTTTCGAGCACATACTCAAAGCTCATGCAGTGGTTAGCTTCTTCCCACATTTGCTTGGCCAGGTAGAGGTGCGCTTCGGGAGCGTTGATGTAGGGATACACACCAAAGGCGAGAGCTTTATTGACCAGCAGTTCGCTGGGGTTGAAGTAGCTCATCAAGAAGGTGATGGCGTGACGTTCTTCATCCGTCATCTTCTTGAAGTCTGCGATGTCTTCGCCCAACTGAATTTCGTTGGGGAACCAGGTGTTTGCCACAGCCTGGTCGTAGAGGTCCATTGCCCACTGGTATTTCACGGGCTTGAGCAAAAGTCCTTCTTGCACACCCTGTCCGAGGATTCCCATACTGTTGTTTCCTTTTCTCTAGATTTTTATTGATGAAGTGTTACTGACAGCTATCGCACTGCATAAGCTCCATGGGGTCTACCGGAACGACATAGCCATCAATGGTTGCCGTCTCCGTGGGACTCATGATCCTTCCGCTTTCGCTGCGCCACCGAAGCCAAAGCCCTTTTTAGGAGCTGAGGATCCTGCGGCTACAGGTTCGCTGGGGGCAGGGGTTGCGCCGAAGCCTTTTCTGGGGGCTCCTCCGCCCGAGCTGTTGATCTGCTCGGCCTTGTTCACCTTGACGGTGGACTGCTCCGCCGTGTGGCGAGGCTTCATGTGCAGGTAGTAGGTGGTTTTCACGCCACGCTTCCATGCACCTGTGTAGATTGACATCAGATCGTCTGTGTCTCGGGTGTCGAGATACATGTTGCGACTGATGGCCTGATCAATCCATTTCTGCGCCCGGGCTGCCACCTCGAGGAAGGCATAGGGGGAGAGCTGGAAGCTTGTCTTGAACGTATCTTTCAAGTCTTGGGGAATCGCATCAATGTGTTGGATGTCACCCTGGCTGCGCAGGATGTCTTCCCTGGTTGACTCCCACAGTCCACGCTCGCGAAGAGCCTCCACGAGGTTGCGGTTGATTTCCAAGAACTTGCCAGAGCTGGTGGAGCGGCTAAAGATCTGAGAGAACTGGGGGTCAAGCCCGGGCGTGGTGCCCGCGACCAAACCAATGGACGCGGTGGGGGCGATAGCCATCAAAGTGGCGTTTCTCATACCGCCCTTGACTTTCTCCCTCAATCGATCCCAGTCCAAACGTGTGGTGCGGTTGACCTCCACGGGGACGCCACGATCTGCTTCCATCAGATCCACGGTGTCCAGGGGGACAATACCTTGCGACCAGCGAGAGCCCTCAAAGTTGGGGTAGGAGCCGCGCTCTTGGGCCAAGTTGGCTGACTCGTCAATGGCCGCGTAGGACACGTGCTCCATAATTTCGTCAATCAGGTCGTACGCTTCTTCGCTTTCGTAGCTGTAGCCAAAGCGCTCGATCACATCGGTGAAGCCCATAACACCCAAGCCCACCGCGCGGTTTTGTTCATTCGAGTTGTCTGCCTCTTTCACGCTGGAGCGCGTGATGTCGATCAGGTTATCCAGCTGACGAATAGCGATCCTGGCGCTTTCGTCGATCTTGGCCCAGTCCATTGCCCCATCCAGCACATGCTGGGAAAGGTTGATCGAGGCCAGGTTGCACACCGAGATGTTCTCGGCGTCCTGGGGCAAACAAATCTCGGTGCAGAGATTGGAGAGGTGAATGGTGCCCGAATTGTTGTTGATGGCACGGTTGTTGATGGTGTCTTTCCAGGTCAGCCACGGGTGGCTCGTGCCCTGAAGAGAAATCAGGATGGCTTTGAACTGCTCCCTCGCACCCATCTTTTTGAACATGTTCATCTCGCCGGCCTCCGCCATGGCCGCATACTCGGCGTAGCGCTTGGAAAACGCAGCACCATAGAGCTCGTTGAGATCTGACACCTCAAGAGGATCAAAGAGGTACCAGGGCTCGTCGTTTTCGACGCGCTTCATAAACTCATCAGAGATCCACACGGCAGTGTTGGCCGTCCGGGTGCGACGGTAGGGATCACCAGAGTTCTGACGCAGGTCGAGGAACTCGGGGAAGTCCAGGTGCCAGTTCTCCATGTAAAAGCAGAGGGCGCCAAACTTTTTGCCACCGCGGCTCACGGCGCGAAGCACCGAGTCGATGGTGTGCATGAAGGGAATGGGACCGGTGGAAGTGGTGTTGTTAGAACGGATCGGCGAGCCCTGTGAGCGAAGCTTCGTTACGGCCAGACCAATACCGCCGGTGCCTTTGGTCAACCACATGACATCGCGCGTGGTTTTGGCAATGTGCTCGATGTCGTCTTGCATTTCCATGACGAAACAGTTCGCCAACTGGGGGTAGCTTGTTCCACCGTTGACCAGCGTGGAGCCAGCGGCCAAGTACTCGAGCTTCGACATTTTGTTGTAGAAAATCAGAGCGTGGGCGGTGGGATCTGCCTCGTTCAGGGACAAGCCCATGGCGATACGCATCCAGAAGTACTGGGGAACTTCGAGGGGGTCGCCGTTTCGACCTTTGATTCCGTAGCGGTTGTTGAGGGTGACCACGCCGATGTACTTGAGCAGCTCATCGCGACTTGGCTCGAGCTCTGCGGCGAGACGATCGAAATCAAACATCTGGGTGAGGCGCTCATCGAGCAGGCCTTCATCCACGCCGCGCTGGACGTTTTCGGCGAAGTGTTGCGCGTGGAGGGCTTTGAGCTCCTCGGGTGAGCTGTAATCGCCCAAGACGCGCTTATAAATTGTTTTGACCAGCAGGCGAGCGGCCAACACATCGAAAGCAGGGTCATCTTTGACATTCTGCAGAGCGACCTGGATGACGGCTTCGTCAAGCTGCTGGGTGGAAATACCATCAAACAGAGTGAGTTCGAGTTCGCTGGCAATCTGCGTCACCCAGGTAATTGAGTCATCCAGCCCCTGTGATGCCACTTCAATAGCCAAGTTGATTTTGTTTGCGTCGTAGGGCTCCCGGTCGCCGTTTCGCTTCAGCACGGTGATGTTCACGATGTTTCTCCTGTTCCTAGCCCTCTGGGGCCTCAAAATGTCGTATTTTCTGTTGTTATGCGTTCACTGCGGTGCTCAGAGGGCACGTTTCACTGTGACGGCTTTACCACTATATATGCCGGTCCTGACAATTCCCAGCCACCACATCTTGTGGGCGTGTCATCCACAGCTGTGGACAAGTTCGGCTAGTTATCCACAGGTTGGGGGTAGTTATCGGTACCACCAGACCCCACTGTTTCAGGGACCTCTGACATCTAATTTTGCGCAATAAGCTAGGCAGGCTGTGAAGAAATATGCTGACCTGTTGAAAACCCGGGGAGTCGCTCGGATTATTGCCGCGCAACTCACCGGCAGGCTCCCCTCCGGAATGATCTCCCTTGCGTATCTTCTCCACATCGAAGGCATCTTCGATTCCTACGGTCTTGCCGGCCTGGTGCTGGCTGCCACCAGCATCGGCCAGGCCATCGCTGGCCCCCTCACCTCACGCCTCATGGGCCACTGGGGGATGCGCCTCGTCATCAGCCTCACCATGGCTGTGTCCGTGGTCGCGATGGCAGCCATTGCTTTTCTGCCAATGACCATCGGCGCGTATATGGCGGTGGGCTTTGTGGGAGGCCTTGCCACACCCCCGATTCAGCCGGCCGTGCGCACTATTTATCCGACTATGGTGAATTCCAAACAGTTGACCCCCCTGTTTTCCCTCGATGCCTCTGCCCAAGAAATCATTTGGATTGCTGGCCCCGTCGCCACCACCTTCATCGCCACACAGATTTCCACCACCTGGGCCATCGTGGTGGCAGGAGTAATTCTTGTGGTCGGCGGGCTCTGGTTTTTATCCTGCCGCGAAGTAGGAACCGTCACCATTCCTCCCAGCCGCCGGAAGATCGGCGTGGTGTTGCGCAAACCCCCCGTCATGCTTGCCACCGTTGTGGGCTTCCTCCTGATTGGATCCGCAGCGGCCGTCGAAGTCGCCGTCGTCTCCGTCTTTGGCGACAGAGGAGCTCAGGCAGGATTAGTGCTTTCCATTTGGGCCTGTGGCTCCATCATCGGAGGGCTCGCACTGGGCGGCCTTCAGATTGGACCCTGGGCGCTGGCCACCCGTATGGCTGCCGTCTTTGTGGGAATTTCTTTAGCCGGGATGATTTTGGATTTCTGGTGGATTGCTGGAGCGCTGCTCATTGCCGGGGCCGGGATAGCTCCAGCACTGGCTGTCATGTTTGCGATTGTGTCCTCCAGTGTGAAATTCTCTGACACCGCGGAAGCCTACGGCTGGATGGGATCGGGCCAGCTCACCGGTGCGGCACTCGGATCAGCGGTCGCAGGATTCGCTATCGATGCCTACGGCTCCGTCGGTGGATTTGTGGCAGCGGCAATCTTCGCCCTGGTAGGAACCCTGGTTCCTGCCCTCTTTCGTGGCGCCCACCCTGACTTGCGGGGAAAAGACCCCTCCCCTATCCCCGATACCGAACCGGTGTCGACCATCACCGAGCCCTAACCTTTTACCCACACAGCTACGAAGCCATCGAGGCAGAGATTCTTAGGGTGCTGGGTCGCCGAGCTCCCCCAGCGCATAGCGCTGCAGGGTTGCCTCGGGAGCCTGGCTGCCACCGTGTTGGCCAGCAAAAAGCTCTGTGCCATCCACACCACACAGCTGCGTGATGCGGCTTGCTCCACCGGGGTGCTGATCAATCCACGCGCTCAAGTCATACACAACACCGTCGATAACGCTCCAACACTGCTCCGGGGTGTTCTGGGTTGCCACCAGCTCCAGGGTGAGCAGAGTTGTGCCCGCATCCGTGTCAGTTGGGGGTGCCACAGATTCTTGACTGAGGCTCGACTCCGTCCCCGCGATGCGCTCGCTCCAGACCGACTTGGCACCTGAATGCCCTGCTAAAACAGTAAAGACAATGGCCGCCACACCAACACCCACGGTGGCTACCCCCACAATTCGCACGCCCCAGACCAGTGATTGCCGTGAACTTCGAAGGCCAAGCGCCCACAGGGCGCTTGTGAAAAAAAGAACGATGGCGAGAACAGTCAGGCTGTTGCCAAGCGCAGCGTGATCTCCGGGTGAGCCCACCCGGTCTTGCAGGGCAAGGCCCGATTGCCTCGCAATCCACGCCGACACAGCACCCACCAGGGTGAAGGAGAGGGCGGGAATCAGGTAGTGGCGACGAAGCCGCGGAATAAGAATGACCAGCGCCATCGACAGTGCAGCCAGGGGCACCATCACGATGGCGACATGGTTGATCAGAGGATGGAGGGGTAAATCACCAAAAAGATCGAAGATACCTTGCGACCCACCGGTACTCATGAGGGTTAGCCGACCAGTGGCCCCAGCAGGTAGCGCTCCAGAGTGGATTCTGGGTTGGAGGATCCGCCGTGCTGGTTAGAAAAACGACTTGTTCCATCGGTGCCACACAGCGAGGTGATGTTGCCGGCTCCACCAGGATGCTGGTTTATCCACTCAGTGAGGTCATACACCTGGCCCTCGATAGCAACCCAGCAATTTTCTGCGCTCGCGTTTTGTGCCACCGCCGCCAAGGTCAGTGAAGTGACGTCTGCGGGCGCATCTGATTCGGCAGGGAGCGCCTCTTCCACCGCTGGAGCCTCAGCGGAGGGGGTCTCGTCCGGAGCGCTTTGCGCACACCCAGCCACAGTAAAGGCGGCGAGAGCGAACACAGCGGCAAGCTTGAGACGGGCGGGTGTGAGCGTCATTCTCTCTGGTGTCCATTTCTGTTGCACAGGGCGCGGATGCTTAGCAAAAAATACCACGGCGCTCCCCGGCCTTTCTGAAGGTTTCGACTGGCCGCGGCCCCTGGCCATCGGGTGCGCGGGCGAGGGGAAAACACCACCAGAAAAATCCTCTCATGCGAAAAAATCCGGCTATATTTGCACGATGAGTTCCCAGACAATCCCCGCAAGTAGGCGCCTCCGGGGAATTGTGGATCTGGTAGCGGGATTTACCATCATCGCCGCCTACATTGTGCTTCTCCAAGGCCAGGTAGCCGAGGGCACCTTTGAGCCGGGTAAACATTTTGCCTACCTGACCAACCAAACCAGCTATTCGAATATTGTTGTTCTGCTCGCCGGTGGCGTCCTCGCCCTGACCACCCGCTACGACACCGTCGTCTATGCAAGCGTTCGCGCCAGCTTCGTGGCCTACGCCTTCGTGGTGGGCGTTGTGTATAACGCACTGCTTCGGGGCCCCGACGATTTCGGTTTCCACAACGAGGTAACCCATGTGGCCATCCCGATATATCTGATGGCCGACTGGCTAATCCGAGGCAACCGACCCTGGATTGGCTGGAATACCGTCTGGGTGGGTGCGTCCTATCCCCTGGTGTGGGTTTTTGTGACCCTCATTCGTGGACCCTACGTCAACTGGTACCCCTACGACTTTCTCGACCCAACCCAGCCAGCGGGCTGGGTCGGTGTCATTGCCCACGTGATTGTCGTCACCGGGGTATTCGTCGGGCTGATTGCTTTTTTGGTGTGGCTAAACCATCTCCACACCACACAGAGTGCCCAGAAAAAACCTCTGCTCTTTCACTCCCACAAAGAGCTGTAGCAGGCTGCGGGGGGTGGTGGGGGGCGCGGTGACGTCGCCTCCTTTCGGTGGGGCTTTTTGCGAGACCGGGATGATCCCGTCTAGGCAGTTAACACGCCGGCCTAGACTGGGGCCATGACCCAACCCTGCATTGTTCTTGCCGCCTTTACGCCTCTTCCGGGAAAACTCGAGGAGGTTCTCGAAGTCTTGAGAGACATCACCCCGGTTGTTCACCAGGAGGAAGGGTGTGAACTCTATGCCCTCCACACCGAAGTGGGAGGAAAAGTGTTTTTCATCGAAAAGTGGACGACCAGGGCACTCTGGGAACAACACAGTGGCGCACAGAGCGTCGCCACCCTTCGCGCGGGTCTCACCAATCTTCTTGCCCAGGATGCTGAAGTGTGGGAAATGTATGGCGACGATATCGGACAGGAAGGCAAAGCAGCTCTCTAAACCGCGTCGGCACGCCCTCTGCGAGGAAGCCTCAACAAGGACATAGATTGGGCAAATGGACACTCTTTTCGGTGCACTCACTATTCGCCCGGCTCTCCCCGAAGAAGTTGGACACCTGATCGAGGCCTCCACAGCATTGTTGGACTCTTTTTATCCCCAAGAGGCCAACCATTTTGTGCCAGCGACCAGCCTCACGGGCGAGCACGGAATGCTACTTGGCGCATTCCTTGGTGACCAGGCGGTGGGGATGGTCGGACTGTTACGCCATCTCGAGTCCAACACCGGGGAAATCAAAAGGCTCTTTGTGGATGCGGGTAATCGGGGCGCAGGGATTGGAACGGCACTGATGGACACCATCGAGGCCACCGCTCTCGCCTGGGAACTCAGCGCCATCCAACTAGAAACAGGGACGGGGCAACCAGAATCCATTTCGCTCTACCAGCGCCTGGGATATGAGTTCATCGGACCTTTTGCCCGGTATGTCGAGAACACTTTCAGCGTCTTCATGGAAAAGAAACTGATCTAGACCCTTTTGGCCCCCAACACCGCGTTGTCGCGGGTACTCTCACCATCGCGAGCAGTGAGGCGTCACCGTTACCCTTGATGAGAGCGCGCGATACATTCCCCCGTGTGGCCCCGCGACCTGAGGTAGGACATGACAAGCGTTACCCCAGAGAAACTTGCCCACGCCAGACGGGCCACTTTTTTCTCTTTCCTTCTGCTCGGCCACCTGGTGTTGTGTTCCGTGGCATGGGTTCCCGAATACATTGACCGCTTAGGGGTGTCCTTCACCGAGTGGGGTGTCATCCTGGGTGTGGCACCACTGGGGGCCATCGTGTCGATTGCGGTGTCGCCGCTGGTGATTAATCGCTTCGGTGTGGGCCGCGTGGTGCTTGTCTCAGCGCTGATCTCCTGCGGATTTCTGATGTCGTTGGGTTTCACCACATCACCGGGCCTGTGGATGGCTCTCAACATGATGTTCAACTTCGGGGTGTCACTCGCAGGCGTGGGTGTGAACACCCAGGCCGTCCTGGTCCAAAAAAAGTTCCCCACCCCCATCATCACCGGCATGCATGCCGGATGGAGCATGGGCGCGGTGGCCGCGGCGGTCACCGGATCGGTGGCGACCGCCGCCATCTCGCTGGAGGCCTACCTCATTGCGATTGCGCTGATCACTGCCGCGATTTTTGTGTTCGCCTATCGATATTTCTTGACGCCTGTGGAAGATGGGCATCGAGAGGAACGCCACCACGCCACCCGGCTACCCATGTTCCGCTTGCCCCTTCGGATGTGGGTGCTGGCCTTTGGTTTGGTGTGCGCGTCGGTGGCAGAGATATCAATTTTTGAATGGTCTGCTGTCCTCGCTCGTCAGCTCGGAGCGGATCTGCTGCTTCGGTCTCTGCCCTTCGCCGTGTTTATGGCCGGCATGATTATTGGCAGACTCGCCATCGCCCGACTCGCTCGAGCCTTCAGCGTGAAATCTCTCGCCACCGTCGGGGCAGCCATGGGCTCACTCGCGATGGCCTTAGGAGTTATCCTCGGCTACCTCATCGCCCCCTACTCCCCCCTGTGGGCAATAGTGATTCTGAGTGCCCTGTGGTTGTTTGCGGGCCTGGGTGTTGCGCCGCTTGGCCCCACCATGATTTCCTCCGCGAGCGCGCTTCGGGGCGTCACCACAACGCAGGCGGTGGGCAGCCTCACTCTTGTCTCCCAAGTGGCATCCATCGGAGCAAAAATTTCCATGGGCGCCTTAGCCGAAGGCGTCAACGTGTCGATGGCTTTCGCCGTTCCGATCCTCTTGCTCGCGGGTGCTGTGCTGGTGGCCAGATGGGCACTGCGCCCCTATAACAACCCTGATTTGGATTCTGTGGCCCCTCCCACCGGACCACTGCCCATCGTGACCGTTGGTTCGTAGTCACTGGCTCATAGACACTGGCTCATAG
>Ga0307979_1001606_pt1 | contig 16033 bp, 13 predicted proteins | sample OrgLakmetage1058_FD_201833 | JGI IMG/M metagenome (GOLD analysis project Ga0307979, IMG submission 201833) | Saline water microbial communities from Organic Lake, Antarctica - #1058 | ecosystem: Environmental > Aquatic > Non-marine Saline and Alkaline > Saline | place: Antarctica: Organic Lake...
GAATGAACTTATTAGCTAGCTTCGTTTCAGACACAGTTTTAGCTAGCTGAGTTTATTGTTTTGTCTTGTAAATATTAGAGCAAGAATGTCATAGGCGAAACGACCGTGGCTTCATGATACGAGAATGCAGCTCATGGCGTCTTGGTTACGGCAGATAATTCTATCATTTGCGCTCCAGACTTTACCTAATATTCCAAGCAGCAGTCTTTTTTAAATACGCATGATAGAACTCAGATCACCTTCCGATTTACAACTAATGGTCACGGCTCATTTATGAATCTAGCGATCTAACTTAACTACTTAAAAATTGGCAGACTTTTCTTAGGTAATCAACAGTCTTGCGTCTACAGTGGTAGACTGTAGCATATGAACAAGGATGCACGGTTGCTAATCTTCAGACAATTTTTATCCATAATGTAAGAGCTCACACTTACGTGATCCTGCGTCGTTACTTAGGTTTAAGCTTTTACACTTGAGGCTACACTCAATCACACTCCTCAATGTGGCAAGAAACACTCGGGATATAAATATCTTACAGTACTAAAATGGCGGGCTTGTCATCCCAAGCAGATCTTGTGTTGGATAATTCACGCGATGATGACAAATCTAGCCCGCACAGCGATGATTGGGATACGCTCGGCAGCACTCTTGGGAGCGAAAGCAGCGCGTCGAGCTTTGGGTCCAATATGGACCCAGTCCTGCAATCGCATCAGCTCGCGCCTAACCGCGGAGCCGCATCTCTAGCGTCGACGCTCCAATCGACCCTTTCATCTTATGCCGGTGACTCTGCCGGCAGCAGCAGTGGCAGCGACAACAGCGATGGTGACGAGATTGGCGAGCCACAGCGGCCACCTCCCGGACAGGCAACCCAAATGACGAATTCGCGAATGCGCGACACACCAATAAACAGCAGCAGCTCTAAAGTTGACTACATAGAGAGCGAGATCAAGGAAGAAGCTTCAAAACGTGGCAGTGATGCTTCGCCTGCGAGTCGTCGAGCACAGATGCGGCGCGCTCCTCAGGATTGGAACTCAGCGGAAGTAGCTGCTTGGCTCGCTACTCTGGGCATCCCACCAGGTACACTCGCTGGCTTCGACGGTTCTCGGCTCATGTCGTTGCCGGAGTCCCTCGAAGCCAACACCTCCTCTGATGCAAGCGGCCACAACAGCAGCAGCAGTGGAGGCGGCCACCCCGGTGACCTGAACTCGGCTGCTGGCCTCTGCGTGTCTCTCGACGGGTTGGCGTTCCAAGGGCCGTTGAGCAGCACAAATACTCAGGTGGCGCAGAGGCCAGCGTCTGCGGGGACGCCTCAAGAAGTGCTTCCAGGAGTGAGGCCATTCTTAGCGCGGCGGGTGTTGTACGAAGTGTCACAGCTGCGGAACCAGTGGAGCAACAACAACAGCGGCAGCAGCAGCCATCAAGCTCTACCCAAGAGCAATCGTGGAAGCGGCAATGAAGCTTTTGGCGGCTGGAGAGAGGCAGAAGAGAACGCTAAGGGAGCGGCCGATGATCACAACGATGATGCAAAACCTGCAGCAAGGCCCTTTTCTACTGTGATTCAGCCCACCCACAACACCGTCTTCAACACGGCTGGTCCTGGCGGCAGGCCGCGCGCAAGTTCCGATGCATCTTCCGCAGATACAATAGACTCTGAATCGCCTCCTTCTACTTCGCCTCCCCGATCCTCCTCGTCTAGAGCTGCATTGGTCAATAACAGCAACTACCCCAATGACAGCAGCAAATACAGCAATAGTAGCCACTCAGGCCTGGCCGCAGCCACTTCCAGTACCCTAGCTGGAACCGCTGAAATGCGACCAAGCGCGCCCTCGGGCACTGCACGGCCGAATCGAAGGGTCGTCGCAGGACCCCCCTCCCGGCGCATCACTATGGCCCCCACCGGCCTCTCGCCTCGCGCAGCCGAACTAGCCAAAGCCGCAGCTGCTGAGAAGCAAAAGAAAGCTATGCATGCCGCAGCCGCTGCTGGTACAGCTAAAGCAGCCACAGGAGGAGGGGTTCGAAGTCGACCTATTGCACCGGCGGCGGCCAAGGCGACGCCTTCAACGCACTTGTTCGCTCGCCGGCGCGGAGAAGATGATGAGCAAACGATCAAAGCCGCAGCCGAAACGAAGGACGAGGAACCGATGGAGGTACCATCTCCCGCAAATCGTCTTCTGAGCGCGCCTCTTTCTCCTGGACAGCAACTCAATCGAGGGCTTTCTGCAAGCAACGACAACACCACCACACGCGCTCCTGCGACTGGGAAATCACGGGTCATGCTTCGAGCGGGGTCGCTCCCAAGCCACGCTATGGTGCCACTCGTGCCTGAAGAACCTCGTCGCGAGAATTCCAGGTCCCTTCTGGGGCGGTCGCACAGCACGCTGGGTTGCGCAGGCCCGTCAGTAGCAGAAGCAGAAGCAGCAGTAGCACCATCACCAACAGAAAATACACCAGAAGCAACAACCGTTGGAGAGGCGACGGACCTCGAAGCGCTGCTGCCTGCGCCTTCATGGAAACCTGAACCAGCCGCAACAGCCACCACCGCCACTACCGCTACTGGGAGAGACAGCGCTCAGGAGCGGCGAGAGCGGCGGCGCATCGTGCAGGTAGATACGGCGCCTCGACCAGGCAGTAACGGAGGAGCCAGCAGCAGCCATCACGGTGGCGGTGGTGGAGGCAGAGTTGGCGGAGGGCGCTCGCCTCGGGCAGTTGTGCTTGGTGCTGCGCGCAAGGCAACCGATCGGACGTCTTCTTCAGGGATCATGCCGCCGTACAGCGTGTCGGTGCAAGCCGCGGTGGCTCGGGCAGCAGCGGCCACGCAGCCTCTGCACCTGCCTAGCCACTACCGCCAACAGCAGCACCAGCGGCTAAACAGCCAGCAGTCACCGGAGCCCATGTCGCCGCCGAGCGCCAACTCCATAGGCTCGTCCGAGGACCCTTGTGCGGTGCTGTGGCGCGGGTCTCTCCTGCGGGTGAAAGCCCGTGGTGGCAGCAGCCGCAAAAAGGCTGAGACTGGGGACGACGACGACGAAGAAGAAGACTTGGGCGCGTTGAGCGAAGGCGGCACTTTCCGCTTCCACCAATGGCGCATCGATGCCGACGGGATTCAGGCGATGCCGGCCCTGCCGCTGGCCGGCGACGACCACCACGGGTCTGCTATGCGGCCCCTCTCCGGCCAACGCGTGCGCCACGGCAGCAGCAGCCATGGAATCGGCAGTAACCGTCCAGGCAGCCATCAGAATGGGCGTGAGGTGGGGAGCCGCCACAGCAGCAGCCGCGACCGGTCAGCGCAGTCCACCGCACGTGCCCACCACGCCGCTACCCTCTCGGGCCGGAGCACTCCTTATTCAGCGCGCACCCCCCTGGGGAGTGCCGACTGCCGCAGCCGCGGTGGCGCACGCGTTACCCCGCGCACCCCCCTCTTGGGCGGGGAGCACAGCCACCACCACATGTCCTCGACTTCGCCGGGGGGTCTGCCTCACCGGCGACCAGGCAGCAACGGGCTAGGTGGAGTAGGGTCACCCTTGCTGCCTGCAGTCCCGAGCGGGCGATTGGTGTTTCAGGAAGCTGCAGCAGTGGTGGTGAACACGCAGCCGTGGAGCCCTGCCACGAACAGCGACGGCGGTGATGACTACAAACCGAGCCCTTCGCGAGGGCCACGAAGCGACAGCGACGATCATGATGGATTCGACACTGAAGAATCTGAGGAGGAGGACGATGACCACGCAGAAGAAATTGCCGAGGAAGCTGAGGATGAGTCTATTCTGGGATCAGATACAGCAGAAGAGGAGGACTTGCACTCGAACGATGCTGACATTGAGACTGACGACCACGACGACCGGAATGACAGCCCAACGCGTGCGCTCATGCAGTCGCTGCGGCTGGACGGAAGGATAGGAGCGAAGCCGATACCGCAGCTGAGAGGAGTTCAAATGGCCACGCCTCAGCAGACGCGGCTCAATCTGGTAGGCAATGAGATGAAAACTGTTCGTCACTTCGAACTTTGCTGATTATTTCTAACCTACTATTTCACTGGATGCGACATTGTGCACACTAAAGCTTCCACGTATCATTTTTTAATTTTATTATGTCAATTTGGTCATGTGCGTCTACCATTAGGTTCGTTTAGAAGAGCTCGGTCGTGGCGCTGGAGGCGTCGTGTACAAGGCCGTGCATGTCCCTACACTTACCGTGGTCGCCGTGAAGCAAATTTACGTGGAAGATGACGCGGCACGCCGCCAGGTATAAGCTTAACTCATTATTCGAGAGAATTTGCGAGCCTGAGTCTGTGCATATTTGGTGGCGTGAGCACGTTGGCAATTACTCATAGACGGCGGCAAGCGTTGAAGACGAAAGAAGGGCTATCAAGTTGTGAAGGATTCAATTTCTTTCAACCTGACAGTTTTCCACTGTTTTCGTGCCTCCCCCGAGAGGAGGACTGGTATATTTCAACTTTGATTTTGATTGTAAAATTGATCGCCTTTAAAACCCAACCTTTCTCATGCATCTCCAGATGACCCACGAACTGAGTCTCTTGCATGCCTTCAACGCTCGACCCTTGAGGCCTTCATCATCTTCAACCTCTTCATCTTTAGCTAATCAATGCCGGGTGGTGCAGCTCCATGACGCGTTTACCGACCAAGAACTCGGGTCGTGCGTGTGCCTAGTGCTGGAGTACATGGCGGGGGGCGCTCTGGATTTGCCGGTGAAGCGCAAAGAACCGTTGAACGAGGCCCAGCTGGCGCATGTCGCAGGCTCGGTATGCGCTGCTCTGGTTGACTTAAGAAGACGAAGGCTCCTGCACCGCGACGTTAAACCGTCGGTAAGATTCATTGCCTCGACAATTTGGTACTTTTTTGACCTGAAATCATTTTCTGATATGAATATTGATGTCAAGGCTGGTGATTCAAACGAAAGTCTCCTCCTTTTAATGTCACTTTTGTAGTCATTGATTTATTCATTTCGCTTCATTCCCTCCCTTATGGCCGTCCTAATATATAGAACATCTTGGTGGACGGTTGCGGGCGTGTGAAGCTCTCCGACTTTGGGATCATGCGCGACTTCCTGGGCCATGAAGCTTCCCTGAGCCACACCTTCACGGGGACGCTGGCGTACATGGCGCCGGAGCGCCTCAGCGCGGGCTCTTCGTCTCCTTACGGGGGAGGACTGGGAAACGGCGTCACTGGCGGCAGCAGCAACGGCGGCAACAATGGTGATGATGGTCACGATCAACACGTGGAAGAAGAGGGCTACAGTTACCCCGCAGACGTGTGGGGTTTGGGCTTGTCGCTGTTGGCACTGGCGCTGGGCAGGCCACCACTGACGGGCAGAATGCGATCGGTGTGGGACGTCCTGGCTGCTCAGGTACCGTACATGTATAGGGCCTTTCTAATACCGGCATACTATTACAAGCAAGAATGGGCATGTGGCTAGCCAATTCCCGCATGGCCAGTCCTTTCTTTTCCGCCACACCCGTTTCCTCTTTTTGTTTTTCTTTCTTTTTTTTCTAATACATAAAGTGCCTGTTTTGCGCACAACCACTACATAATTCCGTGTTTAAGCGAGCTTTTCTCGTGCCCAATTCTCATGCTTCATGATGTGTTTGGCTTTGCGCAGGAGGAGCGCGCGCCCCGCCCACAATCTCGTCCCGGAAGCGGTGCTTCAAATCAAGAACAACACCCGCACATTCTGTCACTCCGTGCTGAGCGCGATCAGCGCCTAGCCGCTGCCGCCGAAGCAGCCGCAAAAGAAGCAGCAAATGCACGACCAGGCAGCAGTAATAGCAGCCGCAGTGTGCTCAAGCCTGCTTTTACGGCGGAGCTGTGCGACTTTGTAGAGTGTTGCTTGCGGAGAGACCCCAAAGCCCGGCTAACCGCGGAGGAACTCCTGGCACACCCTTTCCTTGTACGCCATCGGAACAAGGCAGCAGCATCGTTGTCATCATCGTCGGCACGGCCACATCAACAGACGCGCACACCACATGAGGACACTGGCAAAGAAGAAGAAGGCGATGACGAAGCAGCAGCCCACGAAGGTAGTGAGCTTTTCGACGGTTGGGGCAGCACCAGTAGCTTATTTCGACCACTAGAAACGTCAGATGCCTGTGCGGCGCGCCTCTTTTCAGCGATCGTGCGCCACCTCAACGCTGCCAACTCACACGAAAAGAACCGCCAGCATAATCGCGATGAAGAAGATGCCGCAGGCCCTACAGCTGCTTTACCCTTGATCGGGCTCCGGGACGACCAGCTCGCTTCGCTGTGTGCGCAGTTGCCGAGCTTGACTCTCGAGCGCGCCAAAGCAATGCACGACCAGGCGCTGCAAGTGCTGCGGGACGAAGATGCCCGTTTGGTGGCGATGGCAGCCGCGAGGGTTCGAGCAGCAGCGCAGGCGCAGGAAGCTTCGTTGAAGGCAGCGGCTGCCTCAGCTGCGGGAGACCCGCCCAGTAGGCACCACCGCCGTGGCCAATCTGGTTCTGATCGAACCAGGAGGAGAGACTCGAGGAAGTAACAGTATATACATATCAAATTCCCTGCCGCTATTAAGTTTTTCCACATTTCCTAGTCAGCTACGTTGGTATCACTCCCCAACTATCTATTTGTGTCTTGAATATCTTCATGTCGGAATAACTAATAACATACCAAGATCCTGTGGGCTAAGTAGGAATTCGGGGGACAGTGCCAATGCCCATTATTATTATCCAACGCATTGCATAGCTCACAGGCAAGAAAATTAAGACCTATGAGCCCAGTAAAATCCATGCAGGGTTTAATTTCCATTCATAACAATACTATTCCTATTCCTTCGAGCTCTGCTTTGAACATCGCCAGCGATAATCCTAGGCACTTGCATTATCAAGGCTACCGCGCAAAAACCTCTGATTTCAGCTACATATGTGTGAAAATAGAACGGATGGGCTCGACAAGCATGAACCTCCAAGCAGGACGCGCGGTACGACCTTACTTTTGCCACTGGCCGAGTCCCCTGTACTTGCGATATTGTGAGCTGCCGCTTCCGAGGCCATGGCATCGTTGGCGGCCTCCATCGCCCAGGCGGCTTGCACCGCAGCGCCCACGCTCGCCGCTTCGGAGGGGGCCAAGCCACCCACTACAAACACCACGAGGGTGGGGGAACCCGCCGGGTCGGCGTCCGCTTCCCCCCCTGTAGGAACCAGACTCGCGGCGGCGGCCGCGGCCTGCTGCAGTAGCGCTAAACCCTTGTTGAACGACCCAAACAGGCCTCCACTTTTACTAGCACTGGCTTTTGGCTCAGCTGCTTGGCCGTGCCCTCCTGAGCTGGCGTTAGGTAGCAAAGCAGGTTTTGGTAAAGGGCGTAATTTGCCGTCGCCAACTTGAAAGATGGGCAGTCCTGCCGTGCCAATTGCGTCCGCAGAGCCAGGACCAGCCAACAAGCGGCCCACAAAATCAGGCAAACTTCTCACTTTCCTCCTGCTGCTGATCCCAACACCTCCTCTGTCTCTGCCTCCACCTTCACTGCTACTAACATCACTACCACTACCGCCAGAGTTGAGGCTGGCGCATGATTGGCTGAGGTCGGAGAGCCTCATTAGGACATCGTCGAGTGCATCTTCAAGCTCGAGAGCAGCGGCAGCAGCACTCGCTGCCAACTCTTCTTCTTCGACATCTTCTTCGTCTTCTTCTTCAGCAGCTGCCGCCACTTCTAGTCCCTCATCAGAGTCTCTTCCATCGTTATTGGCGGTGCTTCGTCGACTCTTGTGGCCGCCTGACACCAGCGCCTCGCAGGCTGCCCACGGAGCCCAAGGCCCGCACCACCGCCAAAGCTCCACTGCTGCTGTATCTGCTGCTGCTGCTCCTGCTGTTTTCGTTGTTGTGTCGCTTGCTGCCATGGTGCTTGGTTGACGAGCAATGGCATCGAGGCGCGCTCTTAGCATGCCGTGCAGCCGCCGCCGCAGAGCGACGTAACCCTCGCTGTACCCGCCGTCGAAGCTCGTCTCGGTGGCAGTCCAGGGCCCCAGCCCCGACAACTGCTGAAGCAGCAGTAAGGCATCGTGCAGAGACACACCATTACTACTACCATTAGTAGTAGTAGTATCGATGCCTGCGGCTGCACGGCTGAGCCCAGCCTCCAAGTCTAGCAACAGCACGTCCGTGTCCGGCGCGCTCAGGGTGGTTGCACCGTTGGGATCATGACGCCCAGTATCGCTGCCGCTATTGCCAGCTAGCCGTTGCGCCAACTCCGACAATCGTGAAGAAAGTGCTGCGGTAGAGCGCTGGACTCTGGAGCGCGTTATTGCTTCGATTAGCGCGACTGCAACCGCCATAATACCTTCATGATCGTCTTCGCCGCTACTACCATTGTTATTCGAGGTCTGGCTAGAACGCGACAAAAGTGCCTCCACGTGTGCGACTACATCATCCAATCCTCCTGTGTGTCCTAATTTTGTGGGATTCAGCGGTGAATCCGCACCCCCCGCCCGCGCCATTGCAGAGCTAAGCGCTGCCATCACAGCGCGCACGCCAGAACCTTCTAACACCGTGCCGGCTTGGTGGTCTATGCTCTCCTTGCCTTCCTCGTTATCGTTACCACCGCTTCCATCCTTACGGCCTCGCTGCGCCTCTCTCGACGGCGGTGCTGGCGCTGCCAACGCATGCAACAAGGCAGCAGCTGCTTGGTTGGTAGGGTGACATAGCGACGCAGGCGGCAATTTGTCTTGCCCAATGAGATCATCGAGCCACGCCTTGCGTGATTTCTGATGATCGTCACCACTCTTGCCTGCAGGATTTATTAAAGCAGCCGATGATGAAGACGCCACTAGCGGTCCCGGCCATAATGCTGAATGAGTACTTGGCGAAACTGCTGAGGGTGGTTCGACGGCTACATCATGTGCCCATGCTTCTGCTGGTACATCACTGTTGTTGCCCGCCGCGGCTGCTCCCACTGCTCCAGCTGCTGCCCCGCTGTTGGAGGCGCGAGGCAAACACGCGAGCAGCGCGTCAAGAGCCGAGCCATCGCTCAAAGCATGGGAGGTTGTCGCCGCGCCACTGCCACCATCACCACCGAAGAGTTGAGTGCGGTCGACGAGCACGATGGTAGCGTCACCGCCCGATTGGGCGGCTGACCAAGCATAGGTCTCGTCGCTCCCCTGGTCGTCGTGCGCGCTGCTGTGGCTGCTGCTGCTGCTCTCTCTTGAGCGATGCGCAGCACCAGCTGCAGTGGAAGTGGCAGTGAGGTTGTTTGAATCTGTTGTGTGCATCGCGCGAAGGCGAGTGCCCAACCGAAGGCCAACGAGCTCGCTAGTGCGGCCCAGCGCAAAAACTCGAGTCCCAACGCGCAGCTTCAGCTGGTGCATTAAGCAACTGATCGTTGCAGAGGAGGAGGAGGAGGCCAGAGAAAATAATCGAAAAGAAAGTGAATTAGGGCGACAAACAAAGCAAGGCAATAGATGACACTTGAAATGAAATAGAGGAATAAACAAAAACTGTCGAACAGGCACCAAATAGCATCACTACGATCACCATGCCCACATGCCCACTGATAGCTCATATCCTGCACGGAAGTCGTCACTCTTACCCTGCTAAAGCATCGGCTAAAGCTTTCAGAGTCGACGCGCGATCGGGTGGCACATCCACTGCCCTCAACGACTGCACTGGGTCTACAGTACCGCCTGCAGCAGAAGTCTCACTGCTGTTCGCAGTGCTGGCTTGGCGTGCAGACTCGGGCACATGCCAGCGCTGGAGCGGGAAAGCCTTGGTTGCTGGACTCTTGGTTAAGGTGAACCAACCGAGCGTGCCGGCCGCAGCGCTCGCGGATGCGTGCGTACTGGTGGCACCAGGAATGTTGGCGCTCCCAGCATCCGCACCCATATTGGCAGCAGCAGCAGCAGCAGCAGCAGCTGTAGCGGGAGTGGTGGGTTGTTGCAGGGCAAACACTGCGTGCAGGGGGAGGTACAGCACCAGTACCCGTGGGTGGCCAGGCAGGCCGGCGATCAAGTGGGCTGGGTCTAGACCGCTCAAACGGGCCGAATGCTGCGCCAGCCGCCGCCCAAAGGCCCTAAAGTCCAACCGATCCCCTCGCTGGCCATTAAAGGCAGAGCTGCGGGGGGTATTCGCGCTTCCGTGTTCGTTTCCTCCGTCTTCGTCGTCATTGTCATCCATGTCAGCGTCGTCATCCTGTCCTTGGGCTTGCAAGAGGTCGTTGGCTAAAGGATGCGACGCGTGCGCTTCCGCAGACAAAGAGCAGCAAATCAGCACATCCGTAGTACCCGCATGTCGCAGCAAGCACGTTAGCAGCTGAGCCTCAATGTCCCATAAATACGAGGTCACCACTATCTGACAACGATGTTGTTATCAAGCAATAAACAGCGAATCAGGGTATGTGCAGATTAGCAGGGAATCTGATGACTAACTATAGGTGATACGCTAGGATGCACAAATCACGCCCCGCAAATTCTGAGCAGGTTTCGATTACCACAACGCGACGAGGTGTCGCCGCACCACCTGCTGCCTCCGCTGCCACCGCTGCCAACGACGGCGCATTTGCTACCGAAGGGCTCTCGGTGGGCAATGCAACAACAGCATGTGCGCCCAAGGTGTCCAGAGCCCATTCTACGCCGCCGCACCATTTCAATGACTCAGCAGCCCCGTCGTCTACGTATAGCACGGCGCCTTCGAGCGCTGCAGCGAGCCGAGGATCAAGCCAAGGAGCCCGCCCAGCGTCAAGGACAGACATGAGAATTTGCACAGCCTCTTACGCACTGGAAGATGCTATATTCTCTTAGCGAAGTAGCTACACTGCAATGCAATATTGGCCTTGATGCTGCACCGAAATGAAGGCCACCTTCTGGTTATTATACTATAACTTATGAAACCCTATTGATAGTTTCTACAAAGCCTGATTAGCTCATGCTACCTGACTCCATTTCGACTCCTGAGGAGCGAGTAGACTACTTAGCGTTCTCTCAGCTTATATCATAGACGGAGCCCCATCTCAAATCAGTACGCAGACAAAAGGAGGAGGGCAAAAGGCGCCTCCGTTTATCTCATTGCTCAGAAGTAACAACTAACTTGTTCGTTTTCGTTTCATCACTGCACTAAATTAGTGCTTCGTTTTTGGCGCATCGATCATCGATCATCGCTAGTGTAGGGCGGGGTTAATAACCCAAATGAAAAAAACCCAAATAATTGGGTTATTTACCCCCAAAATAACCCTGCCTAATTGCTCGATTTGAATTAAACCCCTCATTTCTCCGCCTTTCCCACAGCTTCTACCATATATTGGCGCTTGGTGGAGAAAATTTGGCTCCATTTGGCGTTTCTGAAAATCGAATATAACCGAAAATAACCCCAAAAAAAACTAAAATAACCCAAAATAACCCTTGACCTTCCAATTTTTGGGTTAGAAACCATCACTAATCATCGCATCGCATCGTCGCATTACTGACTGCATGGAAACAACTGCGCGATCATCGAAGATATGATCGAGATGAAGGACGTGCGCTTGCATCATAGATTCCTGTTGCAGTCGAATATACGATAGAGTTCGCAAGACCCCGACGTTTCTGCGACACGATGGCTCCGGCATGAACACCAACAATGAATGCTAGCCGCTGCAATGATTTCGAAGTCCTATCTCCGCCTGATGTGCAAATCTTCAAATGACTGCGGGACCATAGCGCAACTTTTTGCTTAGCCTAGCTAGCGCCTTCCTGTAACAAAATCATCCTGTAGCGAGTGCCTGCACGAATAGCCTACCAAATCAATCGTTGTAGGGCATGGCACCACGAGTGCGGGGCGTCTTCCTTGTGGCAGCTCTCCTCGTGAGCTGGTCACTGTACACGCTCAAGGATCTATTCCAGCGTCAGCAGCGTGCGGAGGCACTCGTGCTGCAGTTAACACAACCTGCAGTGCCCTTAGAAGCAATTCACTACAGCGGCGATGTTGCTGCGGTGTCGACGACACCAACTGTGTCGGGTAATGTTGAACTGGATGACGGTCAGGATGTCGCGGTGCAAGAAGCTTTAGACGCGCTCGATGCTGGTATATACTAAGCTGTACCGCTTATCTAAAGCACAAAATTGCTCGCCTATCGCTCATGTGCATATCTCTTCATCTTCATGCCTTCTTTTCACAGTATCCTTGTTATTGCTCCTCTTCTCACACGGTCAATGTCCCATCTTATGCAGAGTATCGAAAAGCTGAACGCCTGGCTGCAAGAAAACAGCCAAGAGTCTCACAAAGATCAATACCAGCCACAGATACCGTTCACGCGCATTCCAAGGCTTCTATGACTGCTTCCGCACCGCTTCTATCATCTGCCGTCCGCACATCACCGCTAGAGCTGCCAGCTACCCTTCAGTTGCAGATATCGAAGTCGCTACAGCTGCCCCAAGCGGCTATGCCAGCAAACGCAAAGCAGTCCAAAATGACGAAGCCGTCTGCAGAAAAGGTGCCATCACTGAATCAGAAAAGGGCAAACAAGCCAAACAAAAAGCAAGAAAAGGAATCAGAGCAGCCAGACAAGAAGAAGTGGAAATCTGAGCAGCTTGAAAAGAAGAAATGGAATCCTGACAAGAAAAAGTGGAAAGGCAAGCAGAGTTCAGTTGGTAGTCATCCCGACAGCAGCCTTGCTGGACATAGCAGCCCAAGCAATTTAAAGACCACAAAAAGTAGCAGTAGTAGTACCAACTCATGGAGTAGCCGCAAAAGTGAACGCAGTGACAAGGTTAGCAGCCCAAGCAGCAGTGGCGACGCATTCGGATCCGGCGGTGATCGCAGGAATGGAAACAATGCCAAGAGCATTGGCAGTACACCCACCAGTATTAGTAGGAGCACAAGTAGTAGTAGCAGCAGCAGTCGTGATTTTGATTTGCAATGTCCGGGCGGCGTAGACGGGAAGCTCGTACAGTACTGGCGCGTGCATTCCTCAGACTTGCAGCGCCAAGCTCCTGTGTGGGCCACGCCTAACAAGTAGGCATACTCGCATGTGCTGTGCAGTAGTAGCCAACTGTGGCGTGAATCAAAATATATTGTTTCCTACTCAATGCACTCGCCCATGCCACCTTCTATCCAGCATCGTTTGTTTCCTCCTCATTCATGCGTTTTGCATTCCTAGATTTAACGCCCATCTTTGGTGCTGTTCGTGCTTCCCGCATTTTTGAATGCCCTCTTTCAGATATGTGACATTTGAGCCGGACAGTGGCGGGTACATTTTTGTGTAGGCTTGATCAATAGCTAGGGCAATTATGAATGAAAATACTCTTCGATCAACTTGTCAATTTATTAATACGCAGTACGCGTTTGTGTGTCAAAACGTGTTCCTCACCTCATGGTCTTTTATCAAAACATTGCAGATGGAACAACATTCGGATGGCGTTTGAGCTCTTTCAAATGTTTGCCTACGTCACCGGCCGCACACTCGTGCTGCCGCCACCTCAAGCAATACCGTTGCTGCAGCCAAGCAGCACGCGATCGCTTGGATTTTTAGACTTTCTCAACTTAACCCTCTACCAAAGCAAGGTAAAGTTGACCACGCGCTTTCACTTTAGAATATCTTTAGTAAGCGATAAAGGAAGGAAGTGGTTGAGAATGCGCGTTTGAATGAGGAGAAAGGAGAGGTGCAGAAAGCGGTCGTACGTAGGTGCATGCATCAAATCCGACGCGCCGAATATCATTGCTTGTTATACGCAATCAAGGCTCTGGTAGAGCTCAGTATTCCATTCCTACTTATCCTGATCACCAAACCACACTAGGTGCGCGTCCTCACGGCGTCGGAGTGGGTCATGGAGCTCCAAGCACAGCCTTTGCGGCCGGTGAAGCGCAAGCCAGGTGTTGAAGTGGGCGCAAACGGGGTTGCATTTCAGAGCTTTGCGAGGCGAGAAGGGGTCACGGTGCCGCTCACAGTCAGAGACCATTTCGCAATTGTGCCTTCCATGACATCCAACGATGGCTCAGCAGCAGCAGCAGCATCATCAGCGAATTCAGAGGCTAAACTTCCATCGAGATCGACGCAACAGCCAAGGCAATTAGCACGCACTTCCGAGCGAGTCGAGTCGCTGCATATGTTTCGACAAAAGCGCCGCGCCGTATGGCCGATATGGGATGAGCCATACGCGTCTGCTCAGGTTCGTTGCTAGACCACATCTATTTTGTCCTCACATATTTTTATACCTGATGTATGAGTTAAGGATTCGTTCATTGCAGTAGCCCACTCACCTTCTATGTTCTTCTATCTGATGTACAAGTTGGGGATTGGCGGCTTACTTCTTTATCAATATCCACCTCTCTTGTTCTTGGGGGGCGCCATGATGTGCAGGTGTTGCATTTCGCCACGGACCACAAACGCAAGCTGCGCTGGCTCGCGCATTTCTACTCGTTCCTGTGGTGGGAACACCGCGACGACGAGCGCCACTCCAAGCGGTTTGCGCGGGACGCTTTTCGGTACAGGGACGAGATATTTTGCACTGCCGCTAAAATTGTGGCTCAGCTTCGCGTTGATGCTGGTGCACTTGCTCAATCGTCAATTGGTATTGGCAACAGCACTAGTAGCTCTGCCACTACGACTAGAGTGAGCAAGACTTCCCACTACTCGGCATTTCACATTCGGCGCAGCGATGATTTTCAATTCAAAGCCGCGAAAATGTCGGTGGAAACCATGATGGATAATGTTGGGCGTTTGCTCGAGAAAAAGGAGCTGGTTTATGTTGCCACAGACGACGAAGCGAATACTGCTTGGCTAGCGCCTCTTCGGGCGTCTGGACATACGGTACAGATGCTTTTCTGAAATGTTTTGTGATGCTTGTTGCCTTTTTTATCACTTGTACACGCATCGTTGACATCGCAAGTTAACTGTGGAGACAGCTCTGTTACTCTTTGCTACTTCCTATTCCTTGCAGGTGAAAACGTTGAAAGACTATTTACCCGAATCGAAGCGTAACAAACTAGTGAATCCGGAGTGGGTGGGGATGATTGAGCAAGTTGTGGCAGCAAACGGGCGCGTGTTCGTTGGAACGTACTGGTCGACTTTTACGTCGTTTACCGTGCGCATGCGTGGTTATCAGGTTTGCCCAGCAGTAATTCTCGAAGGTTGCTTGCATCGGAGCGTAAAGCCTTTTATCAAACTTACTTTGAGACCCTTTGTGTGCCTTCTGGACTAACGTCACAGGGCCTCGCAAAGAAGACGTTCTATGCCATGCCGCAGTACCGCGACGTGTACTTCAATGGGACTGCTCGCCGCAAAGGCGCCGGTTGGTGGCGCGAATGGCCCGAAGCATGGGAGCAAATTGATTCAGAGTGACATGCCAATTCAAACCGCAGATCACATACGAAGTTAACGAAGCAATACTTGAACTTGATCTCATTGGAATTTAATTGAGGACATTGATCTTTTTGCGAAGTCGCCTGATCCATGTATCTCATGGCGGCATTAGAAGTTTACATCTGGTTGTTTTAGAACACATCCCAGGAAGTTGGCAGCCCGAAATAAAAAGAAGGCTTCGCGCCAGCGGGGGTTTGAATTAAGGGTTTTCGCGTTAGCAGCAAAAGAAAAACCTCTTTGCCTTCGCCATCGAAGGGTCGCATTGCGAAAATTAAGATTCAAGAATAATTTCATCTTCCACTTAATTATTTCCCAAAGTCAACTTGAGTCAAGTACAAGTAGCAGAAATAGCTGACACTTTGGACCGCTACCATCACTTCCATGGCCACTCGGGCATGTGCGCCTAATTAGTTTCTTAGGTTTAGTTTGCGCTGCTTTGCTTTTCTTCTCTACCTGTTAGTCTTCTAATTCCGGCCCTTCGGGGCCTGTCTCAAAATAGCTGACATCTGACATTCAAGGTTGCGATTCACGTACCCGCGGGAATCACACGCGAGGTCTTAAAAATTCACTTCACGCGGTATTTACGCGGTATTTACGTGGGAATCACGTGCGGTATATATACGGTATCGTCCTCAAGTATACGGTAAATACGGGGGAATCGGTGTTCTTTTTGGTGGTGGGGGGTCGTCGTGTCTTCAAGTTTCATGTGTGGTGCGCTTGCCTTTCTCTTTATTCTCTCTTTCTC